>VFQR01000140.1_pt1 | contig 162154 bp, 159 predicted proteins | sample 3512321 | NCBI WGS metagenome assembly VFQR01 (sample SAMN10412374, study PRJNA504923) | tailings metagenome | isolation source: Relicate 3 Philex TSF1 revegetated site | place: Philippines: Tuba, Benguet | collected 2017-08-29
GGTCTCGCCTGCCACCAACATCCTGACACATCAACAAGAGACAAGGGCGGGGTTCGCCCCGCCTATCCGTGGGCTGGGCGCTCATCGGCCTCCATCCTCCGGCCCAACCCACCGCGAAACCGTTGCGCAATCCCCCGGATCACCGCGCGCTGCGTATGCACGCCCGTCTGCACTGCGCTGCTGCACGCCTTCCTGCACACCGCACATGCCAAAAACCCCTTGCCACTGGCTACCACCTGCCGCATCAACGCGGGCATCTGGAAAGGGGGTCGCCATGACCGCGAAAGTCGCCATCCTCGGGGCATCCGGCTATACCGGCGCCGAACTCGTTCGCCTCATCGCCACGCATGAAGGCCTTGAAATCGCAGCCCTTTCCGCCGATCGCAAGGCCGGGATGGCGATGGCAGACGTCTTCCCCTTCCTGCGCCACATGACCCTGCCAACCCTGCAAAAGATCGACGAGATCGACTTTTCCGGCATCGACCTGTGCTTCTGCGCACTGCCGCACGCCACGACACAACAGGTGGTAAGCGGCCTCCCGCGCACCCTTAGGATCGTGGACCTTTCGGCCGATTTCCGCCTCCGCGACCCGGCCGAATACGAACGCTGGTATGGCCAACCCCACACAGCGCTGGATCTGCAGGCCGAGGCCGTCTATGGCCTCACCGAATTCTACCGCGACGACATCGCCAAGGCCCGCCTCGTTGCCGGAACCGGCTGCAACGCCGCCACCGGGCAATACGCCCTTCGCCCCCTGATTTCCAAGGCTTGCATCGACCTGGATGATATCCTGATCGACCTGAAGGCCGGCGTCAGCGGGGCAGGGCGGTCGCTCAAGGAAAACCTCCTGCATGCCGAACTTTCGGGCGGCACCCACAGCTATTCGGCAGGCGGCAAGCACCGCCACCTGGGCGAATTCGATCAGGAGTTCAGCAAGATCGCCGGTCGGCCGGTGCATGTGCAATTCACCCCGCACCTCTTGCCCATGAACCGCGGCATCCTGGCCACCGTCTATGTCAAGGGCGACCCGAGGCAAGTTCACGAAACCCTCGCAACCGCTTATGCCGCCGAGCCTTTCCTGAAAGTGCTACCCTTTGGCGCACTCCCCTCGACACGCGATATCGCAGGGTCCAACTATTGTCATATCGGCGTCATCGGCGACCGGCTTCCCGGTCGCGCCGTCGTGATCGCCGTGCTGGACAACCTGACCAAGGGGTCATCCGGTCAGGCCATCCAGAACGCAAACCTGATGCTGGGCCTGCCCGAAACCCAAGGGCTGCTGCTCGCCCCTGTCTTCCCGTAGGAGGGATAATGGCCGGTCTCAAAGGGTTGAAAAAACAACGCCGTATCCAGATCATTGCCCTGGCGACCGTGGCGCTGGTGGTGGCGACGGGCCTTGTCGGCTATGCCATGCGCGACGGGATCAACTTCTTCCGCTCTCCCACCCAGGTGGTCGAGGATCCGCCCTCGGCGGGCGAGGTCTTTCGCATCGGGGGACTGGTGGAAGAGGGGTCGATCATCCGGGGGCAGGGCGAAACCGTGACCTTTCGTGTGACAGACATGAACCAGTCCATCCCCGTGGCTTATACCGGCGTGCTGCCCGATCTCTTTGCCGAAGGGCAGGGGATGGTCGGCACCGGCAGCATGGTGGACGGCACCTTCCGGGCTACGGAAATCCTTGCCAAACATGACGAAACCTACATGCCGGCCGAAGTCGTGGATGCCCTGAAGGCGCAAGGTGTCTATGTCGATCCCGACGCCTCGGGAAGCTGACCGCGCGCCCGGCTTTCCTTGCGTTAACCGCTGACCGCCAGCCTCCGCCCGGATCACGGCAAAAGGAGGCTGCATGAAAACCGTCCAGGACATCGCCCGAGACTCGGCGGGCGAAGGGGCCGAGGCCCTGATTGACCGTCAGTTCCGCGCCACGGGGATACAGGCGCTCCCGGAACTCTTGCAACCCTTCGTTTTCGATCACTACCTGCTGGCCGGCCGTCACGCGATCATCGGCCTTCAGCGCGTGCTGACCGAAAAGGGGGAAACCTGCCCCCGATCGGGCATCATCTGCCCCGCAACCCTGCGCGCGGCGCGACGGGCGGTCGAACGACACGGCGCGCGGCTCCTCCATGCCTGCGCCCGCGACCGCCGGGATACCGCCTATCACTTTGCCTATGCCAACAAGGGGCGCCGCTTTCTGGTGGATGGTCCGAACGGGACCAAAGGCCTGCGCATCATCGAGGCCGAGGCGTTTCTCCCCCCCGAAAAGCACCTCTCCCAGGACGAACATCGCGCGAGGCTTGCCCTATGGACCTGATCCCCCCGACCGAAAGACCAAAGACGCCCGCGCGCACCTTGGGTGCGGCGCTGGCCGAACGGCTTCTTCCCGACAGCAGCCCCCATGAAGACACCGGTCGCTATGATCGTCTCGTCGATGCGGCCAACCGCCTGCCGCGCCCTGTGCTTGCCTTCGGGGCCGTGGCCCTTCTGGGCTTTGCAATGCTTGACCCCGCCGCCTTCATGAAACGGATGGAAGCCTTGCAAGCCGCGCCCACTGAACTTTGGTGGCTTCTTGGCGCTGTGATCGCGGGGCATTTCGGCGCACGCGAGGCGCATCATCTGCGGCACCGCGCCGACCGCGCCGCGCCACCCCCGCCCCCCCCGGGCACAGGGTGGGACAGCACGGAATGACGCCCCATCCTTGACCTGTCCCGAAGCCTCTGGCATTGCCGGGGCAAGCAGACAGGAATGTGATCAAATGAACCTCTTCTCGGATATCCGGGAGCTTGTCATCGCCGCGCTCGAAGGTCTGGCCGCGCAGGGCACGCTTCCTGCCGGTCTCGATTTCGCGGCGGTGGCGGTAGAACCGCCACGCGACGCAGCGCATGGCGACATGGCAACCAATGCCGCAATGGTGCTGGCCAAGCCCTCGGGCCTGCAACCCCGCGCCATTGCCGACGCGCTTGCCGCGCGTCTCATGCAGGATCCCCGCATCAGCGGGGCAGATGTGGCAGGGCCGGGTTTCCTGAACCTGCGTCTTGACCCTGCGGTCTGGCACAACCTGATCCGCTCGGCCCTGACGGAGGGTACGGATTACGGCCGCTCGACGCTCGGGCAGGGGCTGCGGGTGAATGTCGAATTCGTTTCGGCCAACCCGACCGGCCCCATGCATGTGGGCCATACGCGCGGTGCCGTGTTCGGCGATGCCCTGGCGCGCCTTCTGTCCTTTGCCGGCTGGGATGTGACGCGCGAATACTACATCAACGACGGCGGGGCACAGGTGGATGTCCTGGCACGTTCCGCCTTTGAACGCTACCGCGAGGCGAACGGGCTGGAACCCGAAATCCGCGAAGGTCTCTATCCCGGCGATTACCTTATCCCGGTGGGCGAGGCGCTGAAGCAGAAATACGGCGAGAGCCTTCTGGACCAGCCCGAATCCGTCTGGCTGCATGATGTCCGCGACTTTGCGACCGAACTGATGATGGCCGAGATCCGCAAGGACCTGAAACTTCTCGGGGTCGAAATGGATGTCTATTCATCCGAGAAGGCGCTTTACGGCACTGGAAAGATCGAAGCTGCGATTGATCGGCTGCGCGCAGAGGGCCTGATCTATGAAGGCGTGCTGGAACCGCCCAAGGGCAAGACGCCAGAGGATTGGGAACCCCGCGAACAGACCCTGTTCCGCTCCACCGCGCATGGAGACGATGTGGATCGCCCGGTCAGGAAATCCGATGGCGCCTGGACCTATTTCGCCCCCGACATCGCCTATCATTATGACAAGGTCGAGCGCGGCTTTGATGCGCTTATCGACATTTTCGGCGCCGATCACGGCGGCTATGTAAAAAGGATGAAGGCGGCGGTCTCGGCTTTGTCGAATGGCCGCGTTCCGCTGGACATCAAGCTGATCCAGCTCGTCAAGCTCTACAAGAACGGCGAACCCTTCAAGATGTCCAAACGGGCAGGGACATTTGTCACCCTGCGCGATGTGGTGGAACAGGCGGGCGCCGATGTCACGCGTTTCGTCATGCTGACCCGCAAGAATGACGCGCCCCTGGATTTTGATTTCGACAAGGTGCTGGAACAATCCAAGGACAACCCTGTCTTCTATGTTCAATATGCGAATGCCCGGATCAATTCCGTGTTGCGCAAGGCGCGCGATGCGGGGCTGGATGTGTCGGATGCAAGCCTTTCGGCCGCCGATCTCGCCGGCCTGACGCATGAAGCCGAACTCGCCGTGGCGCGCAAGATCGCCGAATGGCCGCGTCTGGTGGAAATCGCCGCGCGCAACAACGAACCGCATCGGGTGGCCTTCTACCTTTACGAACTTGCCTCCGACTTCCACGGTCTGTGGAACCGTGGTAACGATGACGGCAGCCTGCGCTTCATTCAGGACGGCGATCCTGCCACGTCTCTGGCGAAAATCGCCCTTGCGCGCAGCGTTTCCGTTGTCATTTGTTCCGGTCTTGGTATCTTGGGTGTCACTCCGGTCGAGGAAATGCGCTGAACAACGGCGTCCCGTCCGGTCGAGCAGGCAAATAAAGCGGATGCGGCATGTATCGCATCGCGCAAGAGGCATGGCATGGCGGACGTGGATTTCGATGAATTCGACGGGAACCCCACTTATGATTGGGGCCCCCGACACATGTCTTCGGGGCGGTTGTCGCAGATCACGCATATTTCCGGGGCGCTCTGCTCCGTGGCGCTGGTTCTTGGTCTTGCTGTCTGGGGCTACCAGCTTGCGGTCCGCGATGTGAACGGCGTGCCGGTGGTGCGGGCGATGGGTGGCCCCATGCGCATCGCCCCAGAGAACCCCGGTGGCGAGGTGGCAGATCATCAGGGTCTGGCGGTCAATACTGTCGCGGCACTCGGCACCGCCGCGCCGCCGCCCGACCGGCTGGTTCTTGCGCCCCGGCCGGTAGAACTTTCCCCCGAAGACAGTGCAGGTCTTGCTCCCCTCGATCCGGACGCGGCCATGTCGCCCGCTTCGGCCACCGCCGCCGGTCCCGCAGCCCTGCTGCCAGAGACGGTCGCGCCCGCCGAAACGATTGGCCCCGCGCCCGATGCCATCGCGCAGGCGCTGGCCGAAGCCTTGGCCGAACCTTTGCCGGATCTGAACCTCGAAACCGGTTCGCAATCTTCCGGTGGGGTTCGCCCGCGCTCTCGTCCCGCCAGCATGTCGGCTGACGCTCCCATCGCCCTCCAATTGACCGATGCAGCCAGCGTTTCTGCGGGCGGCATGCCAGAGATTGACCCGGCAACCATTCCCGCGGGCACCCGACTTGTGCAGCTTGGGGCCTTTGACACGCCCGAACTGGCCCGCGCCGAATGGGTCAAGCTGACCAATCAATTCGGTCCTGCCATGGCAGACAAGGCGCTTGTCGTGCAGGCTGCCGAAAGCGGCGGGCGCAGTTTCTATAGGCTGCGGGCGCATGGCTTTGCCGATGAGACAGCCGCGCGTGGCTTCTGCTCCACCCTTCTTGCGCAGAACGCCTCTTGTATCCCGGTCGAGCAGCGATGACCTCCACAGGAAAGGGGGCCGCAATCTTCGGCTGTGCGGGGCAGGTTCTTCTGCCGGATGAACGCGCCTTCTTTCGTGACGCCGATCCCTTCGGCTTCATCCTTTTTGCGCGCAATGTGGAAGAACCCGCTCAAGTGCGGCGCCTGACTGCAGACCTTCGCGATGCCGTGGGGCGCGACGCGCCGGTGCTTGTCGATCAGGAAGGCGGGCGGGTGCAACGCCTGCGTGCGCCACACTGGCGAGAGTGGCTTCCACCGCTGGATCAGGTGGGTCGGTCAGGTATCCGCGCGGCCGAAGGCATGGCCATTCGCTCGCGGATCATGGCCGAGGAATTGCGCACTGTCGGCATCGACGCCAACTGCGCGCCCTGCGCTGATCTGGCGACAGAGAACACCCATCCATTCCTGCGTAACCGCTGTTACGGGACAGACCCGTCCCAGGTGGCCGAAATCGCCCGCGCCGTTGCCGACGCTCACCTTGACGGCGGTGTCCTGCCCGTTGCAAAGCATATGCCCGGACATGGACGCTCCACAGCAGATACGCACCACGATCTGCCAACGGTGGATGTGGCGCCGGATATTCTTGAGGAGACGGATTTCGCGCCGTTCCGTGCCTTGGCCCATCTGCCCATGGCGATGACGGCGCATGTCGTCTTTTCCGCCCATGATCCCGACCATCCTGCCACGCAGTCGGCAACGATGATCCGCCTGATCCGGGAAAGGATCGGGTTTGGCGGCCTCTTGCTGACCGATGATCTGAACATGCAGGCCCTGTCCGGCACGCTTGCCGATCGTGCCGCGCAGGCGCTGGCTGCCGGTTGCGACATTGCCCTTCACTGCAAGGGCGACCTTGCAGAGATGCAGATGGTGGCCGCCGCAGCCGGGACCATGCGCCCCGACACGGCAGAACGCGCCCGCAGCGCACTCTCGGCGCGCCGCACGCCCGATCCTGTTGACATCGCCCGGCTGGAGGCCGACCTTGCGGTGATCCTTCAGGTTGCGGCGCATGGCTGATGAAGACTGGACCGGCGATGAAAGGCTGTCCCCGGCAGAACGGTTGTCGGCGGAAAGCCTGATCGTCGATGTCGAAGGTTTCGAGGGGCCGCTCGATCTGCTGCTCATGCTGTCGCGCACCCAGAAGGTCGATCTTCGGCGCATTTCCATCCTGCAACTGGCAGACCAGTATCTTGGCTTTGTGGAAAAGGCCCGCAGCCTGCGGATCGAACTTGCCGCCGATTACCTTGTGATGGCGGCCTGGCTTGCCTTTCTGAAATCCCGCTTGCTCCTGCCCCCGGAACCAGGCGACGAAGGCCCCTCTGCCGAGGAACTGGCCGCGCATCTGGCGTTTCAGCTGGAACGCCTTCAGGCCATGCGGGATGCCGCCGCGCGCCTTATGGCGAGGGATCAGCTTGGTCGTGATTTCTTTGCCCGGGGTTTGCCCGAGGATGTCACCCGTCATCGCCATGTCACCTATTCCGCAACGCTGATCGACCTGATGCGTGCCTATGCGCGGATCCGCACAAAGGACGAATTCCGCCCTTTCGTTATGGACCGGGACCACGTTTTCACGATGGAGCAGGCGCTGGAACGGCTGCGTGGCATGATCGGCTTTGCCGGAGCATGGGCGGATCTGACCTCATTCATGCCGGATGGGTGGGATACCAACCCGATGCGCCGACGGTCATCCACAGCCGCCCATTTTGCCGCCGTGCTGGAACTGGCGAAGCGAGGGCAGGTCGAGTTGCGGCAGGGTGAGACCTTCGCGCCAATCCAATTGCGCCGGAAAGACACATGACCGAAGATCCAGAACCGATCGAACGCAGCCTGTTCGAGGCCCCGCCGATGGCCGAACAGGAGCGTATGGTGGAAGCCATCCTCTTTGCCGCGTCCGATCCGGTCACGCTGGCCGAACTTGTGTCGCGTCTGCCGCATGGCTGCGATCCGGCAGAGGCCCTGGTCTATCTGCGCAAACGGTATGAAGGTCGGGGGGTTCATCTCGTGCGCGTCGGGGATGCCTATGCCTTCCGCACGGCGCCCGATCTGGGCCACCTCATGCGCAAGGAAACGGTCGAACAGCGCAAACTGTCCCGCGCGGCCATCGAAACCCTGGCCATCGTGGCCTATCATCAGCCCGTGACGCGCGCCGAAATCGAAGAGATCAGGGGCGTCGCCGTATCACGCGGGACCATCGACCAGCTTCTCGAACTGGAATGGATTCGCCTCGGCCGTCGGCGGATGACGCCCGGGCGGCCTGTGACCTTTGTGGTGACCGAGCACTTCCTCGATCATTTCGGTCTGGAATCTGCGCGTGACCTGCCGGGACTGAAGGAGTTGCGCGCCGCAGGACTTCTGGACAACCGCCCCTTGCCTGGCAGCCTTCAATCCCCAGATGAGGATGAGGAAAGCGCCGTTGGGCAGAGTGAGTTGTTCGAGGATTGAGTAGGGGAGTGTGCAGATGGACCTGAACAGATTGTTGCAAGGCGTGGGTGGCCGTTTGCTGCGCCAGTTCCTTGGCAAGGCCATGCGTGGCGGGATGAACCGTATGGGCACTGGCAACGGGCCGGATCAGGGCCAATCGCCCGAAGATGCGCGGCGGCGCGCGCAGCAGACAAAGGCCACGCAAAAGCGCATGAACGATCTTATGAAGATCGGTCGTCGTTTCTGGCGTTAATGGTTTCTTAACGAAACTGCTTGGCCAGTTTCAGACCCTGGCCCTGATAATTCGACTTGATCGCCTGACCATAAAGCGTGTCCGGCCGTGCCGACATGCGCTCATAGACCAGCCGCCCGACGACCTGCCCATGCTCCAGCACGAAAGGCGCTTCGTGGCAGCGCACCTCAAGCACACCGCGCGACCCCGTGCCGCCCGCTGCGGCATGGCCGAAACCCGGATCGAAGAAGCCTGCGTAATGCACCCGGAATTCGCCGACCATCGCCAGATAGGGCGCCATTTCGGCGGCATAGTCGGGCGGTATGGTCACGGCCTCGCGGCTGACCAGAATGTAGAACGCACCGGGATCCAGGATGACGCGGCCTTCGGTCGTGTGGATTTCTTCCCAGAAATCGGCCGCCGGATAACGCCCGATCAGATCAAGGTCCACCACGCCGGTATGCGGCTTGGCCCGATAACCCACCAGATCACCCACCTCGGGCCGCAGATCGACCGAAAACCCGAGACCTTCGGAAATCACCGCCTGCCCTGACACAAGCGGCTCTGCAGCGTGCAACCGCGCCAGTTCGGCATCATTCAGAACCGCTTGCCCCATGCGAAAGCGGATCTGGTTCAGCCGCATTCCGGGCCGCACAAGAACGGAAAAGCTCTTGGGGCAGACCTCCGCATAGAGCGGCCCGGCATATCCTTCGGGGATGCGGTCAAACTCCGTCCCGCCGTCCGTGATGGTGCGGGTCAGAAGGTCCAGCCTCCCGGTAGAGCTTTTGGCATTGGCAACGGCAGTTATCCCTGGCGGCAGGGAAAGCCCCTCAATCAAGGGGATCACATAGACGCATCCCTTTTCCAGCACCGCCCCGGCCGTCAGATCGACACGGTGCATTTCGAACTCCTGCAACCGATCCGCAACCCTGCGCCCATGACCGGCCAGAAAGGATGCGCGCACACGATAAGCCACCGTGCCAAGCCGCAGGTCGATGCTGGCCGGCTGAATCTGTGCATCGGTGATCGGAAGTGCCGCGGAAATCGCCCCCTCGGCAATCAGCGCGCGCAGCGTCTGCGAAGGCAGCACACCTGTAGCCGTCATCTGGCGCCCTCCCGCCACGTCCCTGAAAAGGAACCGCCCGCACTGCCGCAGGGCAGGCGGGCGGTTTCTGTAATGGTCGGGCCGGTGAGATTCGAACTCACGACCTTCCGCCCCCCAGACGGACGCGCTAACCAGGCTGCGCCACGGCCCGACAGGCGGGATACATACCGATATTCCGGGCAGGGGCAAGCAGGAAAGCGCATGGTTTCCCGATCACTTGGCCCGACGACGCGCGGCTTCGTGGACACGTCCACGCAGGTCAATCAGACGGTCGCGCAACCGCGCCAACTCTGTCTGGATTGACCCCGCACCATTGCGGGGCATGCGCCTCAGCAAGGCGGCAACGGTCACGGTCGGTTCTTCCTCCATGGCCTCCGGTGGCGAAACTGCTGCCTGATGCGTCGATTCGGCTGCACCCTCTGGCTGGCCTTCCGGAAAACCCGGACCTGTTTCCACAGGGTCGGCTGCCGCCGCACCAGTGCCCGCGTCTCCCTGCAAGTCAACCGCCGCGCCATGGGTTTCGCCGTCTTTCGCCCAGGTCTCGTCGTTGGCCACTTCACGCTGAACAACCGCATCTTCCGTGGGTGCTTCGCCAAGGGTCGGTTCAACGGTTGCATCTTCGTCGGCTGTTAAGGAGCCGTCCTGAAGCGGGCCTGCCACAGCATCCCCCGGATCCCCGGGCCAGGCCGGCAGGTCATCCTGCGGGGTATCCGGCGGAGAAGGCGGCCACAGATCAGGCTGTTCAGCAACCAATCCCCGGGGGGTGTCCTGCCGGTTCAGCGCCGACTCGAGCGAGATGATCTGCGCACTTTGCAGTGCCTCGGCAGAGGGACGTTCATCCCGGACCTGACTGGGCTGCGGGCCATATTCCGAACTCAGAACAGCTTCGATGTCACTCTCCGGAAGCGACACCTGCGCATCACCAGAACCAAGGCTGGCGACATGCCTAATGCCTTGTTCCCGCAAAATTTTCTGCACACCTCTGATTGTCATGCCCTCGTCGTGCAGAAGCTTCTTGATCCCGGCGAGAAGGGCCACGTCGCCCGGCCTATAATACCGCCTCCCGCCCGCGCGCTTCACAGGCCGAATTTGCGGAAAACGGCTTTCCCAGAAGCGCAGCACATGGGCGGGCGTCTCAAGGAAATCGGCAACCTCACTGATGGTGCGGAACGCCTCCGGCGACTTGTCCATCGGCGGGCGACCTCCTTACTTCTTGGAACCAGCGGCCACGCGATCCTTCATCAGATGCGACGGGCGAAAGGTCAGAACGCGGCGGGGGCTGATCGGAACCTCGTCCCCGGTCTTGGGGTTCCGCCCGACACGCGCAGATTTGTCCCGAACCGAGAATGTCCCGAAAGAGGAAATCTTGACAGTTTCACCAGACGCCAGCGCATCCGACATATGCTGCAAGACACTTTCAACCAGTTGGGCGCTCTCGTTGCGCGACAGGCCCACCTCGCGGAAAACCGCTTCGGACAGATCCATGCGGGTCAGCGTCTTCTCACTCATTCCAAAATCCCCCCCGGGCTATTCACGGCAGAGTGAGCGGTTTGGAATTCCGAGTCAATATCAACCACTTGTCGCGCGGCTTTCAGACGGGCAAGGCGGCTACCAGCGCAGGACGACGGATCCCCAGGCAAGGCCACCGCCAATGGCCTCCGTCACGACCAGATCGCCCTCTTTGATCTGGCCCCTCGCCTTGCCGACAGACAGGGCAAGCGGGATCGACGCTGCCGAGGTATTGCCGTGATCCTGCACCGTGACAACAACACGGTCCATCGGCACCTGCATGCGTTTGGCGGTTGCTTCGATGATGCGGATATTGGCCTGATGCGGCACGATCCAATCCACGTCGCCACCGGTCAGACCGACCTTGTCCAAGGCAGTATGTGCCGTCTCGGCAAGTTTTTCGACCGCGTGCCGGAAAACCTCCTTGCCTTGCATGCGCAGATAACCGGTCGTCCCCGTTGACGGGCCGCCATCGACATAAAGAAGATCGCGATACCGGCCGTCGGAATTCAGATCCGTGGATAGGATCCCGCGATCATCCGAATTCCCCGCCCCTTGCTGGGCCTCGAGCACAACAGCCCCGGCGCCATCGCCAAACAGGACACAGGTCGATCGGTCTGACCAATCCATGAGTCGCGAAAAGGTCTCTGCCCCGATGACAAGCACCCGCTCCGCCTGACCCGACATGATCAGCGCATTTGCATTGGCCATGGCATAGACAAAACCGGCGCAGACGGCCTGGACATCGAATGCAAAACCGCGGGTCATGCCGAGCCCCGCCTGAACCATTGTCGCGGCGGCGGGAAAGGTCAGGTCGGCGGTAGAGGTGGCAAGGATGATGGCATCCACCGCCTCGGCCGTCATACCGGCATCGTCCAGCGCAGCCCGGGCCGCGCGAATTGCCAGATCCGAGGTGGTCTGTCCCTCGGCGGCGAAATGGCGGCGCTCGATCCCGGATCGCGTCCGGATCCATTCGTCCGAAGTTTCGACAAGCGTTTCAAGTTCCGAGTTCGGGACAAGCCTTTCGGGCAGATAATGCCCGACGCCCTTTACGACGGCGCGTATCGTCATTCTGTGGTCCCGCTTCCCGGCCCCTGTTCCGCAGCGGACGGGGGTATCTCTGATGCGGCATCCTGCCCCGAGCGCACCGCAGACGCAACCCGTGCGGCAAGCCGGTCCTGAAAGCCCGCTGCGGCCAGTTGCCGGGCCAGGCGTATGGCGGCTGCGACCCCGGTGGCATCCGCCGATCCATGCGATTTCACGACTGTTCCGTTCAGCCCCAGAAACACCCCACCATTTGCGCGGCGCGGGTCCATCCGCTTTTGCAGGCGTTTCAAGGTGCCAAGGGCAAACAGCGCCGCGAGGCGCGAAAACACCGATGCGTTGAACTCTTCGCGCAGAAAATCCGAGATCAGCTTTGCCGTGCCTTCACCCGTCTTGAGCGCGACATTACCGGTGAAGCCGTCGGTCACGATGACATCAACCCGGTCGGTCGGAATGTCGCTGCCTTCGACGAAACCGATATAATCAAAGCCGCCCGCCTCGGCCTGTGGTCCCAGCAGCTCATGCGCCTCTTTCAGCTCCGACCGACCCTTGTGATCCTCGGTGCCGACGTTCAGCAGACCAACGCGCGGCCGCTTAAGGCCAAGCCCGTTGCGTGCGTAAGAGGCGCCCATCATCGCGAATTGCAGCAGGTCATCGGCCTCGGCCTTCACATCCGCGCCCATGTCGAGCATGACGTTGAACCCGCCCGGATTGCGCGATGGCCACAGGCTTGCAATGGCGGGGCGGTTGATCCCGGGCAGACGGCGCAGGCGGATCATGGCAATCGCCATCAACGCGCCGGTATTGCCGCAGGAAACAGCGACGGTCGCCTCGCCCTGTTTCACGCTTTCGATGCAAGACCACATGGAAGTGCCTTCACCATGCCGCATCACATGGCTTGGCTTGTCCTGCATCGACACAACGCGTTCCGCGTTGCGCAGCAGAACTCGGCCCTGCAGGGCGGGTTCCTGCGCGATCAGACGCGCAAGCTCTGCCTCGTTTCCATGCAGGATGAAATCGACATCCGGATGCTTTGCAGCAGACAAGGAAAGGCCGGCAACCACGGCTGCCGGTCCTCTGTCTCCGCCCATGGCGTCAACGGAAATGACGATGCGATGCGCGCCGTCGGTTGCCGGAGTGTGAAGTCCGTTGGCCATCGGGCGCCCGTCGATGAAGCGGCTTACGCCGCGTCCTCGTCCAGATCGACTTCCTTGGCGGTCGCAACCACTTCGCGCGCGTCGTAATGACCGCAGGCGCTGCAGACGTGATGCGGGCGCTTCAGTTCGCCACAGTTGGAGCATTCCTGCGGATTGCCTGCCACCAGGGCATCATGCGCACGACGCATGTTGCGGCGCGAACGGGTGACTCGGTTCTGAGGGACAGCCATGTCTCAACCTCGGATAGTGGGGGCATGCCCCTGATTTCGCTTTGCGATCAGCGGTTTGCCCGCTTTCCGCGCGAGCTGTGACCTGCCATCGAATGAGGCGCGGAAAATACCCGGATTTGATACGGGCGCAAGCCCCTTTATTGCAGTTCCTCTCTGGCGGTCATTCGGCGCCGTCACCACCGTCTTCCGAAGGCTTCAACCGGTCGCGCAATGCGGCGAGGCTGGCGAAGGGTTTCACATCGTCGTCACGCAACGGGGCGCTACCGGGCGGGGCAAAGACCGCCTCGCCAAGGGCGACCCCCGGCGCGCGGGGATAGGCCGGCAGCGCCAGTTCCAACGCCTCCATCGCCACCGCACCAACGTCAATCACCTCGGGCAGAGCTTCCTGACTGTCATCTTCGGTCATTTCGACCTCATCACCCTGCGGCTCCTGCCAATCGGCCAGATATGTCCGTCGGACCGGTTCGGCGATGGATGCGGGAACCGGGGCGAGCGTAACCGAACAAGGCTGAATGACCTCCGCCGTCAGATCGGCATGAAGGACGAAATCCCTGTGCCCCGTCGGACGTATCTCACCGCGAAACTGAAACGCAGGCAGCGCAACAAGACCCAGCGCGTCGGCCATGCGGGCGCGGGTCTCGGCATCGGGATGCAGGTTGAAGCGTGTCGGCTTGCGGGGCGACAGGGCACCTGTGCGCAGCGGGTGATGCAAGGGGAACGCTTCGGTCATTCTGTATTGCTCCTGCATCGGGCGGCGGTTGCACCGCTGCACGATCCTGACGTCTCCTGACCGGCCGGGACTGTTCCATTCTTGAACAGCGGCCCGTCCTTCTGTAAGCCGGAGCGAAAGCGCCGCGCGCGACCGTTTCTTTTGCAATACGTGTTGTGCTGCGGCATGACAAGGCAAGCGGTCGTGTCATATGGTGCGCGCGGCAGAGGCAGGTAGGGAACGGAATGGGTTTCTTCGGCAAGATGGCGGCTTCTGCGACGATGGGCAGGGGGATGCGGTTCGGGCTGATCGGCGTTCTTATGCTGGTTGCGGCCTGCTCGACGATCTATCGCAACCATGGCTATGTGCCCACGGACGAAGATCTTGCTCAGATCGCAGTTGGCGTGGATACGCGTGAGACCGTGAATGAAAAAATCGGCCGCCCCTCGGCTTCGGGCCTGTTGAACGATGTGGGCTGGTTCTATGTCCAGAGCCGTTGGGCCTATCGTGGCGCATTCGAGCCCAGGGAAATCGACCGGCAGGTCGTTTCGATCACCTTCTCGCAGAACGGGCGGGTGGAGAATGTGGAACGCTTCGGGCTGGAACGCGGAAAGGTGGTGCCGTTGTCCCGCCGCGTGACCGAGACCAATGTGAAGGGGCTGAGCCTGATCCAGCAGCTGCTTGGCAGCTTCGGGCGCATCGCGCCGGGTGTGATCACCGGGGATTGACGCCTTTCGCAGTCTGCGAAAATGAAAGGGGGCGCAGCAGGGCTGCGCCCCCTTCCGTTTGTGCCGGAATGGTTCAGCTTTCGGGTTCGAAGGTCAACGCCACACCGTTGATGCAGTAGCGCAGTCCGGTCGGGGCGGGGCCATCGGGGAACACATGACCCAGGTGCGCCTCGCAGCGGTTGCAATGCACCTCTGTCCTCCGCATCCAAAGGGTGCGATCCTCCTGTTCGCCGACCATTTCAGGGTCGATCGGCTGCCAGAAGGAAGGCCAGCCCGTGCCGCTGTCAAACTTGGTCCTGGCATCGAACAGGGGTGCGCCGCAGCAGACGCAACGAAAGGTTCCCGGCGCCTTCGGAAAATCGTCATGCGTGAAGGCGCGCTCCGTGGCGTGCTTGCGTGTTACGCGATAGGCGAGGTCGGAAAGTTGCGCCCGCCACTCGGCATCAGACTTGATGACCTTGTCCATATTGTTGTGTCCTTGTTCTCGCACAGGCCGCAGGGGCCTTGCGTCATCAATTGTGCTTGTCGCATATCTAGGCTGCCGATGTTGCCACGCCAAGCGGCGAGGAGTGCCGACAGTGCTGCCGTTCTGCAAGGGCCAGTTCCGCGCCCGTCTGGCGGAGACCCCAGAGGATGTACGCGCCGCCCAGCGGCTGCGTTACAGGGCATTTCGCGATGGTCTGGCCGCAGAGGGCCACGATGGCCTGGATAGCGATTCCCTTGACGGCGCGTGCCGTCATTTGCTGGTGGAAACCATTGCGCCGGGCGCTGGGGCCGGTGTGCTGGTTGGCACCTGCCGCCTGTTTCTTGTCCGCGAGGCGACCGATCTGCAAAGATGCTATGCGGCGCAGTTCTATGCCCTGTCTGCATCGGGCGGTTGGCGCGGGCCATGGCTGGAGATCGGGCGTTTCTGCATGTCCGATAGGGTGCGTGATCCCGATGCGCTGCGACTGGCGTGGGCGGCGCTGACGCGGATCGTCGAGGCGGAACGCGTGACGCAGATGTTCGGCTGCACGTCCTTTCCGGGCGCAAACCCTGCCGACCATGCGGATGCGCTGGCCATGCTGGCGCTGCGGCACCTTGGCCCACAGGGCGCGCGGCCTGCCTTGAAGGCCGCAGAAACGGTGCCGTTGATTGGGCAGGCATACGACCCGCGAAGGGCCATGGCGCAGATGCCACCCTTGTTGCGCAGCTATCTTGCCATGGGCGGGTGGGTGAGTGACCATGCCGTGATTGACCGTGATCTCAACACCTTGCATGTGTTCACCGCCGTCGAGATCGCAGCCATTCCCCCGGCGCGGGCAAGGCTTCTGCGTGCGGATGCAAGCTGACAGCCGTTGACGGCGCTGTGGCACCCGCATACCTGACCGTCATGGCACGCGCACCGCTTCTTCAGCTTTCGTCGATCTCGCTCACCTTTGGCGGCAATCCGGTATTTGACGGGTTGGACCTTGTGGTTCAGCCAGGGGATCGCATTGCGCTGGTTGGTCGGAACGGATCGGGCAAGTCCACCCTTATGAAAGTCATGGCCGGACTCGTGGAACCCGATCAGGGCAGTCGCATCGTGTCACCTGGGGTGACGGTCGGCTATATGGAGCAGGATCCGGACCTTTCGGCCTTTTCCACCCTGGGTGATTTTGCCGCCAGCGCGTTGTCGGAGACCGAAGCCTATCGTGTGGCGATGGTCGCGGAGGGTTTGAAGTTCCGCCCCGATACACCCGTGGCCACGGCCTCGGGCGGCGAAAGGCGGCGGGCGGCGTTGGCCAAGCTGCTGGCGGAAGCACCTGAATTGATGCTGCTGGATGAGCCGACGAACCATCTGGACATACAGGCCATCGAATGGCTTGAGGCGGAACTTTCCTCTACCCGGGCGGCCTTTGTCCTGATCAGCCATGACCGCGCGTTCCTGCGGGCGCTGTCACGCGCGACGCTCTGGATAGATCGCGGTGAAGTGCGGCGGCGGGATGCCGGTTTCGACGGGTTCGAGGACTGGCGCGAAACGGTCTGGGCCGAAGAGGATGAGGCCCGCCACAAGCTGGAGCGCAAGATCAAGGCCGAGGCGAAATGGGCGGTGGAAGGGATCAGCGCGAGGCGCAAGCGCAACATGGGGCGCGTGCGCGCCCTCGCGGCGCTGCGCGAGGAACGCTCTTCCATGATCCGGCGGCAGGGCACCGCGGCCATGGAACTGGAAAGCGGGCCTGCGAGCGGGAAGAGGGTGATCGAGGCCAAGGGGCTTGCAAAATCCTACGGGACCAAGCGCATCGTAACCGGGTTCGACCTGCGGGTGTTGCGCGGGGATCGCGTGGCCTTTGTCGGGCCGAACGGCGTGGGCAAGACGACGGTTTTGAAGATGCTGGTCGGGCAGGTTGCTCCGGATGCCGGGACGGTGGTGCTGGGCACGAACCTGGAGATTGCCGTGTTTGACCAGACCCGGGCGCAACTGGACCCGGAGGCCAGCCTTTGGGAGAACCTGACCGGCGATCCCTTGATGCGCGTATCAGGCGCAGCGGATCAGGTGATGGTGCGCGGCACACCGCGGCATGTGGTGGCCTATCTGAAGGATTTCCTGTTCGACGAGCGGCAGGCGCGCGCGCCGGTCAAGAGCCTTTCAGGGGGCGAGAAGGCGCGTCTGTTACTGGCCAAGCTGATGGCGAAACCGTCCAACCTGTTGATTCTGGACGAACCGACCAACGATCTGGACATCGAGACCCTGGATCTGCTGCAGGATCTGCTGGGCGACTATGACGGGACGGTGCTGCTGGTCAGCCATGACCGGGATTTCATCGACCGGGTGGCGACGGCGACTGTGGCGCTGGAGGGGAATGGCAAGGCCGAGGTCTATCCGGGGGGCTGGTCGGACTATGCCGCGCAGCGACCGAAGGGGACGGCAGAACCCTCTCGGCCGGCGCGGGAAGGGGCGATGCGGGCAGATGCGGGCAGGATGACCGGACTCGCGCCAGCGCCGGAGGCAAGGCCGTCGGGGTTGAGTTTTTCCGAACGCAAGCGACTGGAAGCGTTGCCCGCAGTGATCGAACGGCTGGAGGCCGAGATCGCGAAGCTGGGCGAGTTGCTGGCCGATCCTGACCTTTTCACCCGCGAGCCGGTGAAGTTCCGAAAGGCGACCGAGGCCCTGACCGAACGTCAGGTCGCGCTGGCCGCAGCGGAAGAGGAATGGCTTGCGCTGGAGGAGCGGGCCTGAGCCTTTGCAGGCCAGCCTTCACGAAATAATCACGTGATTTTGAGGGGATAGGCGAAATCCGGCCGAACCGGCCGGATCGCCGTGCCGAAATTTGCCACCCCTGTTCACCTGTGTTCACTAGGCCGTCATCCGGTCTTGCTGATGCAGGCTCTCAGGCGCAGTTGTGACGCACGAGACGGCCGACGCGACGCGCAGACGGCCGCAAATCAGGCACAGGAGACAGATCATGAAATTCATTGCAGCCAAGTCGGCACTGGTGGCCGCAGTCGCCCTGGGCGCCATGCCCGCCTTTGCGGGTGGTCCGACCCAGGCCTATATCGAGCCGAGCGTGGCACCGGTGGCGACGCCGGTGGTGGCGCCTTCGGCGGATTGGAGCGGGTTCTATGTCGGGGGCCAGTTGGGCTATGGCGATGTGGGCGGCGTCGTGGATGGCAACGACTTCACCACCGGCCTGATCGCAGGCTATCGCGCCGATCTTGGGCAGTTCGTGGCGGGTATCGAAGGGAACTATGACTGGACGGATATCGCCCTGAATGGCGGCGCTGCCACGCTGGACAATGTGGCGCGGCTGAAGCTGATCGGCGGCTATGACCTTGGCCCGGCGCTGGTCTATGGCACGGTGGCGGCGGTGCGGGCGGAAAGCTCGCTTGGCAGCGACAACGGGTATGCCCTGGGTGTCGGGATGGATTATGCCCTGACGCGGAACGTCACTCTGGGTGCGGAACTGCTGGAGCACCGCTTTGACAACTACCTGGGCTTGGGTGATGTGAACGCGACGACGTTCAACACCCGCGTGGGCTTTCGCTTCTGATAGCCAAAACAAGGTTTTACGGGAAACCTTAATGCAATCTTAAGGACGGGCGGCCCGGATCGGGCCGCCCGTTTCGCATGGCGCATCAAAGCAGATCGGCCACGACCTGCGGGATCGCCATGACATCATCGCGCGTGCAGTCGAACTGCCCGACCTGCACCCTGATGAGGAGGCGACCCGCATGGCGGGTCTGTGTAAGGTAGATGCGGCCATCGTCATTGATGCGGGTGAGAAGGGTTTCGGTTTCGGCATCGGTGTTCAGCGCAAAGGTGAAGAGCGACAGAGCGGGTTCGGTGGTGATCGTCACGCCGGAAAGCCGCGCCAGCGCATCGCGGGCCTCGCGCCCCCAGACCACATGGTTGCGGATACGCGCGCGCAGACCCGACAGACCATAGGCGCGAAGGGTGAACCAGAGTTTAAGGGCGCGGAAGCGACGGCCGAGCGGCACGGTCCATTCGTTGAAATTGGTGATTTCCTCGCGTCCGGCAGTCTCAAGATAGCTGGGGCGCAGGCCGAGTGTGCGGATCTGGGGCCCAGGATCGGCGAGGAATTGCACGGCGCAATCGAATTGCGCGCCCAGCCATTTGTGGGGGTTGAACACGATGCTGTCAGCCCCATCGACGCCAAGCCACAAGTCCCTGAATTCAGGGCAGATCATGGCGCTGCCGGCCCAGGCGGCATCGACATGGACGGGAAGCCCTGCGGCGCGGGCCACGGCGATGCAATCGGCGATGCGGTCGAAGGCCCCGACCGACGTGCCGCCCGCGCAAAGGATGACGCCTGCGGGCAGATGGCCTGCCGCGCGATCGGCGGCGATGGCCCCTGCAAGTGCGCCGGGTTTCATGGAACGCATGGCATCCGTCGGGATTTTCACCAGATTGTCCTGCCCGATCCCGGCGATGCGCGCGCCCTTGTCCACGCTGCTGTGGGTTTCGGCGCTGGCATAGAGGCGGAGGCGGGGCAGGGCGGAGAGACCTTGTTGGACGCCCGCCCAGCCGAGCGCCTGTTCGCGCATGGTGAGGATGGCCGAGAGCGTGGCGGTGGTGGCGCTGTCATGGATGGTGCCGGTGAAATGTGCAGGCAGGCCAAGGGATTGGGCGAGCCAGCGGATCATCACCTGTTCGACCTCTGTCACGGCGGGCGAGGTTTGCCAGAGCATCCCTTGCGCCGCGATGGCATTGGCAAGCTGTTCGGCCAGCATGGAGGCCGGGGAGGCATTGGCGGGGAAATAGGCAAAAAAGCGGGGATGCTGCCAATGGGTGAGGCCGGGGGGGATGATGCGGGCGAAATCGGCAAAGATCGCCTCGGGGCTTTCGGGGTTTTCCGGGGGGGCATCCGGCAGTTGCGCGGCGATGGCGCCGGGGGTGAGGGGCGCGCGGACGGGGCGGTTGCGCAAGGTGGTGTGATAGTCATGCGCCCAGTCGGCGGCGACCTTTGACCAGTGGCGCAAATCTTCGTGGTCCATCCTGTTTCCCCCCCGTCTGCTGGGGCGGACTGTTTCAGGCGGTGGTGGGGCCTGCAAGGGGGTGCGTTCTGCGTGTCAGGTCAAGGGGTTGGGCGAGAACGGATGTGCAGGGCGGCGTGCAGGAACGCGTGCAGACGGGCGTATGCACGCAGCGCACGCCGTGACGGGGCATTGTCAAGATTAACCACACTGCCCGGTCCGGGCCGAATCGGGGGGAAGGGCGCGAAACTTGGGCTTGGCAGGTCGGGGGAATGGGTGTAGCGAAAGGCCATGAGCATGAAGGGCATCATCGGCATCTGCTGCATTACCCGCTGACCATTGGTCGCGCGGGCCTTCTTCTCGTTCCCCTGAACAGACGAAGTTGATAGACCCGCGCCGGGAACGGCATGGCCGGCTTTTGCCTGCATATCGGGATGTGGAACATGGTGACGATCCGGCTGCACAATTCGAAGACGCGGGTGAAGGAGACCTTCACCCCGATTGATGCGGGCAATGTGCGACTCTATGTCTGTGGCCCCACTGTCTATGACCGGGCGCATCTGGGCAATGCGCGGCCTGTGGTGGTGTTCGACACGCTGTTCCGGCTGTTGCTCCATGTCTATGGCGCGGATCACGTGACCTATGTGCGCAACTTCACCGATGTGGATGACAAGATCAACGCCACCGCCCTTGCGCGGAAGGAGGCGGGGGCGGCGGGTACGCTTGAGGCGCTGATCGCGGAGCGGACGGAAGAGACGATCCGCTGGTATCACGACGACATGGATGCGCTGGGGGCGCTGCGGCCCACGCATGAGCCGAGGGCGACGGCCTATGTGGGCCAGATGATTGCGATGATCGGGGTGCTGATCGAGCGGGGCCATGCCTATGCGAAGGAGGGGCATGTCCTGTTCCGGGTCCGGTCATTCGCCGAATACGGGCGGCTTTCGGGGCGGTCGGTCGATGACATGATCGCGGGCGCGCGGGTGGAGGTGGCACCCTTCAAGGAAGACCCGATGGATTTCGTGTTGTGGAAGCCGTCGGATGCGTCCCTGCCGGGGTGGGACAGCCCCTGGGGCCGGGGGCGGCCGGGGTGGCATATCGAATGTTCGGCCATGTCGCTGGCGCTGCTGGGCGAGAGTTTCGACATCCATGGCGGCGGGATCGACCTGCAGTTTCCGCATCACGAGAATGAGCTGGCGCAAAGCTGCTGTGCCCATCCGCAGGCCGAGTTCGCGCGGGTCTGGATGCATAACGAGATGTTGCAGGTGGAGGGGAAGAAGATGTCCAAGTCCCTAGGCAACTTCTTTACGGTGCGGGATCTCTTGGCGCAGGGGATACCGGGGGAGGTGATCCGGTTTGTCTTTCTGGGCACGCATTACGGGCGGCCGATGGATTGGACGGCGGAGAAGGCCGCGCAGGCGGAGGCCACCTTGCGGAAGTGGCGGGGGATGGTGGCGGGGGTTGTGCCTTCGGTGCCGTCGAGCGCCGTGGTGGCGGCGCTGGCGGATGATCTGAACACGGCAGGGGCGATTGCGGAGTTGCATGCGCTGGCCGGAGCGGGGGATGCGGCGGGATTGAAGGCTTCGGCGGGGCTGATCGGGCTGTTGGAGGACGGGATGGGCGCCTGGGCCGAGGCGGGGATTGACCTTGCGCCCTATGCCGCGCGGCTGGCCGCGCTGCGCGAGGCGGCGATGGCGACCAAGGATTTCGCGCCGGTCGATGCGATGAAGGCAGCGCTGCTGGCGGCGGGGGTTGAGGTGCGGATATCGAAGGCGGGGGTGGAGTTGTTGGCTGGCCCCGGATTTGATGCCACACGGCTGGAGGGGTTGGCGTGAGCGATTTTCCTGCGAAAAATCGGGGGGGCGCTGCCCCCGCGCCGCGCGTTGCGCGGCTTCCCCCGGGGTATTTGGGCCAAGATGAAGGGGCTTTGGTGGGGGGGATCCGGTGATGCGGGAGCGGCTTTATCTCTTCGACACCACCCTGCGTGACGGGCAACAGACGCAGGGGGTGCAGTTTTCCACGCCGGAGAAGCGGGTGATCGCGGCGGCGCTGGATGCGCTTGGCGTGGATTATATCGAAGGCGGCTGGCCGGGGGCGAACCCGACGGACAGCGAGTTCTTTGCGGGCCGTACGCCGACGCGGGCGGTGATGACGGCGTTCGGGATGACCAAGCGGGTTGGGCGGTCGGCGGCAAATGACGATGTGCTGGCCGCCGTGCTGGATGCGGGGACGGAGGCGGTCTGTCTGGTGGGGAAGGCGCATCCGTTTCATGTGGCAACAGCCTTGGGATGCACGCTGGAGGAGAACCTCGAGGCGATCCGGGCGAGTGTCGCGCATTGCGTGGGGCGCGGGCGCGAGACGCTGCTCGATGCCGAGCATTTCTTCGACGGCTATCGCGCCGATCCCGGCTATGCGCTGGACTGTCTGCGGGCGGCGCTTGAGGCGGGGGCGCGCTGGGTGGTGCTGTGCGACACGAATGGCGGGACATTGCCCGCCGAGGTGGGGCGCGTGGTGGCGGAGGTGATTGCCGCAGGGGTGCCGGGGGACCGGTTGGGGATCCATTGCCATGACGATACCGGCAATGCGGTGGCCAATTCGCTTGCGGCCGTGGATGCGGGGTGCCGGCAGATCCAGGGGACGTTGAACGGGTTGGGCGAGCGGTGTGGAAACGCGAACCTGACGACGATCATTCCGACGCTTCTGCTGAAGGAACCCTATGCGGGGCGGTTTGAGACGGGGGTGAGCGACGCGGCACTGGCGGGGCTGGTCCGGGTGAGCCGGCAATTGGACGATATCCTGAACCGGGTGCCGCTGCGGAGCGCGCCCTATGTGGGGGCATCGGCCTTTGCCCATAAGGCGGGGCTGCATGCGAGTGCGATCCTGAAGGACCCGTCCACCTATGAGCATGTGGAGCCGGGCCTCGTGGGCAATGAGCGGGTGATCCCGATGAGCAACCAGGCCGGGCAGTCGAACCTGCGGGCGCGGCTGGCGGCGGCGGGCATTGCGGTGGACCCGAAGGATGCGCGGCTTGGGCGGATTCTGGAGGTGATCAAGGCGCGCGAGGATCAGGGCTATGCCTATGACGGGGCGCAGGCGAGTTTCGAACTGGTGGCGCGGGCGGAACTGGGGCTCTTGCCGGAGTTCTTTGAAGTGAAGCGCTACCGCGTGACGGTGGAGCGGCGGAAGAACAAGTATAACGAGATGGTCAGCTTGTCGGAGGCTGTGGTGGTGGTGAAGATCGGGGAGCGGAAGATGCTGTCCGTGTCTGAATCGATGGACGAGACCGGCACGGACCGGGGGCCGGTGAACGCGCTGGCCAAGGCGCTGGGGAAGGATCTGGGGCCCTATCAGGCGGTGATCGACGACATGAAGCTGGTGGATTTCAAGGTGAGGATCACGCAAGGCGGCACCGAGGCGGTGACGCGGGTGATCATCGACAGCGAGGACAGCCAGGGGCGGCGCTGGTCCACGGTGGGGGTGAGCGCGAATATCGTGGATGCAAGCTTCGAGGCGCTGCTGGATGCGATCAACTGGAAACTGATCCGTGATCTGGGAACGCCGGTTGCGGCATGAGCCATGCGCTGCTCCTTGACGGTCTGGAACGGGCGGGGCCGGGCGATGCGGCGGCGCTGACGGATCGGGTGCGTTCGGCGGAATATGATCCGGTCGGCGCATGCTGGCTGCCGCCAGAGGCCTGGGCGGCCTCTTATGTCCCGTTGGAACGGCGGCGGGACCTGTTGCCCGAGGAGGACTTGACGCGCGCCTTCCGGGCGGCGATTGCCCTGTGGCGCGCGCATGGCGGGGATTACGGCTATCGCCTGATCGTCGCGCGGCCCGGATGAGGGGGGAGGGCGGCGCCATGGAGGCCTGTGCAACATTGGTGCAGCGGGGGGATCCGGATCGCTTTGCCGCGGTGATGGCGGCGCCTGTTGCGGCGCGGGCGCCATTGCTGGTGCTTTATGCCTTCAACCTTGAGGTTGCGCGTGCGCCCTGGGTGACCCAGGAGGCGCTGATTGCCGAGATGCGGCTGCAATGGTGGCGCGATGTTGTGGCGGAGGCGGGAGAGGGCAGGCCTGCGCGCGCGCATGAGGTGGCGGGGCCGCTGGCGGCGCTGATTGCGGAGGCAGGGCTTCCGGTCGATGTGCTGGATGCCATGATCGCGGCACGGCGCTGGGACATCTATCGCGAGCCTTTCGAGGTTCCGGCGGGGTTGGAAGCCTATCTGGAGGCGACCGGGGGCGGGCTGATGTGGCTGGCCGGTCGGGCGCTGGGGGCCGGGTCGGAGGGGGAGGCGGATTGGCGCGGTCTGGGCTGGGCGGCGGGGCTGGCGGGATTTCTGCGCGCGGTGCGGGAGCTGGAGGCGCGGGGGCGCCATCCCCTGCCCGAGGGCGGGGTCGAGGCGGTGCGGGCGCTGGCGGCGACGGGTCTGGCGCGGCTGACGGCGGCGCGGGCAGGGCTGCGGCGGTTGCCCGCGCCTGCGCGGGCGGCCACGCTGGCGGCGTGGCAGGCCGAGGGCATCTTGCGGCAGGTTCTGCGCGCGCCCGGACGGGTGGCGGAGGGGCGGGTCGGGCTGTCGGAATTCAGGCGGCGCGGCGGTCTGCTCTGGGCCGGGTTGCGCGGGGGCCTGTGAGGCCGCGGCGCCCCGGTGGGGCCGAACGGTATTTCGGCAGAAGGTGCGGCAGTTGCCGCTGGTGGGGCAGGGTGTGCCGCGCCGCGCATCTGGCGCTGAACGCCGGTTCAGCCGCGCCTGTTTGAACGCCTGGGCAGCAGGGAGCAGGTGAAAAAGGAGAATGCGGCGAGCCGGGCCGAGGCGTATTTCGGCAGCAACCACGCATTCTGATCACGGATCGAGGCGCGGCGCCGTGCTGCGGCGCGCCAGCCGGTAGACCTGTGGAACGTCGCCAGGGCCCTGGCGGTGGCATTCTTTCCTGATTGGGGTCATTTGCCCCTAAAATTCCCGATTTGCGTCCGTTTAAGAACAAGGATGAGGGGGATGGTACACGAGAGGCGGGACATTTCGCCCCGTCTTTGTGCCGTCTTTCGCGGTCAGGAACGCCCGATGAGTATTGTATCCAGAATCCTTCCTGCTGATGTCGATTTGGTCGCATCGCCCCGGGGCTTTTTGCGGGGAACACGGTTGATGACGCCCGCGGGTTGGCGCGCGGTGGAGGAATTCAAGGCGGGCGATCTGGTCAGTTGCTGCAAGGAGGTGCCGGTCCGCGTGACGGCGGTCGAGCGGCGGATGGTGACGAAGCTGGGCGCGAAGGTGGTCTGCGTGTCGGGCGAGGCACGGGGCTGGGGGCGGCAGGCGTCGCCGCTGTTGCTGGCGACCGAGCAGATGATCGTTGTGGCGGGCGACCGGCTGGCTGCCTATTTCGGCGTTGAAGAGGCGCTTGCACCCCTGGGCGCGCTGGTCAATGGGGGCGATCTGCGCCTTGTCGATGCGCCGCCTGCGGACATGTGGTTCGAGATCGCCGTGGAGACGGCCTGCGCGCTGGTCGTGGAGGGGTTGCAGGTGGCCGTGGGCGATGCCGCGCGCGAGTCGCGCCCGGCCCTGACGGCGGCGGAAGCGCGGCTGCTGTCGCTGGCGGCCTGAGCGGTCGCGAAGCGGGCGTCAGGCGCGGGTGTCGCCCGGGCGCATCCAGAGCCAGATCAAGGCCCCGCCTGCGAGGACGAGGAAGGGCAGCATGGCGAAGTTGACCGCCTGCCAGCCCGCCTGAACCGAACCGCCCGAGCAATTCATCAGACCACCCGAGGAGAAGGAGGCGAGCGTCACGCCGCCGAACACCACGAGGTCGTTGAGGCCCTGGAGACGGCCCTTTTCTTCCGGCGCGGGATGGGCGGTGAGCATGGTGGTGGCGCCGATGAATCCGAAGTTCCAGCCGATCCCCAGAAGGATGAGGGCGATGAAGAAGTTCTCAAGCTGGACGCCGGATATGGCGACGGCCCCCGCCCCGGCGAGGATGACAAGACCGGTGGCGACGATGCGTTCGGCGCCGAAGCGGGCGATGAGATGGCCGGTGAAGAAGCTGGGCGCATACATGGCAAGGACATGGGCGGTGACGACATCCGCGGCATTTCCGGCAGTGAAGCCGCAGCCGACGACGGCGAGGGGCGAGGAGGTCATCACCAGGTTCATCAGCGCATAGGAGACGGTGGCGCAGATCATCGCCACGGCGATGGCGGGGGTGCGGATAAGCTCCATCCGGCTGCGGCCAGTGGCGGCGCCTGCCATTGCGGGGCGGGGTTTCGGGATGTCGAGCAGGGTGAAGAGAAAGACGCCTGCCCCGTTCAGTGCGATGATGGCGAGATAGGTGCCAAGGAAGGGGATGACCATGGCATCGGCGGTCAGCTTCACAAGCTGCGGGCCGACGATGGCGGAGAGGAGCCCCCCCGCCATGACAAGGGAGATGGCCTTGGGGCGGTAGGCATCGGACGCCGTATCGGCGGCGGCGAAGCGGTAGAAGCCTTGCGCTGACATGTAGATGCCGGTGAAGAGTGCGGCGATCACGAAAAGCGTGAAGCTGGCGGTGAAAAGCGCATAGGCCCCCAGCGCGCCGCCGATCCCGCCGCCGAGCGCGCCGATGGCAAAGCCTGCGCGGCGGCCGTGGCGCTGCATGAAGGCGGAGATCGGGGTGGCGGTGAGCATCGAGCCGATGACGGCGGCGCTGATGGGCAGGGTGGCCCAGCAGGCATTGGGGGCGAGGGATTGTCCGGCAAGGCCGGCAACCGTGAAGATCATCGGCATCTGCGCCCCGAGGATGGCCTGCGCGGCCACGAGAACAAGGACGTTGCGCCTGGCGCGGCTGTCGGGAGAGGCGGCGAGTTCGGTCATGGCGGCTAGGCTTACGCTTTGCCGTGGCGGGAGCAAGGGGCAAAAGATCGGGAGGGAGGAGCGGGGGCCTGTCGCCCGGATTTCCCTGTCCCGGCCGTCATGCCTTGGGGGTGGCGGAGGATTGGGTATTTGGGCCAAGGTGATTGGGCAGTTTCGGGAGCGTGTCATGTCAGCGGGGCGGATCATCCACTCGGAGGCCTGTGTGGCGGAAGGGGCGGCGTGGCTGGCGGGGCGGGAGCCGCGTTTTGCGGCGGCGCTGGACCTGACGGGGCCTTTGCCCTTGCGGCGGCAGGAGGATGGGTTTCGGGCGCTGCTCTCGGCGATCGTGAGCCAGCAGGTGTCTGTCGCCTCGGCCAATGCGATCTGGGCGCGGATGGAGGCGGCAGGGCTGTGTACGCCGGAGGGGATGGCGGGGGCGTCGGAAGAGGCGTTGCGGGCGGCGGGGCTGTCGCGGCAGAAGGCGCGCTATGGGCAGGCGCTGGCGGCGGCAGGGATCGACTTTGACGGTTTGCGGGGCGTGCCGGATGACGAGGTGGTGGCGGTGCTGACGGCGGTGCCGGGGATCGGCCGCTGGACGGCGGAGATCTATGCGATGTTCGCGCTGGGGCGGGCGGATGTCTTTGCGCCCGGCGATCTGGCCTTGCAGGAGGCGGCGCGGCTGTTGTTCGGGATGGAGGCGCGGCCGGCAGAGCGCGGGATGCGGGCGATGGCGGAGGCGTGGTCGCCCTGGCGGGCGGTTGCGGCGCGGCTTTTGTGGGCCTACTACCGGGTGGCGAAGGAACGGGAGGGTATCCGGTGAACGACGGGTTGAAGTTCGGGCGGAAGGCGGCGGCGGCGGGCGGGAAGGCGCGGTCGATGGTCGTGTTCGTGCATGGCTATGGGGCGGATGGGGCGGATCTGATGGGGCTGGGCGATGCGCTGGCGCCGCATCTGCCGGGGACGGTCTTCGTGGCCCCGGATGCGCCGCAGCCCTGTGTGGGCAATCCCTTCGGGTTTCAGTGGTTTCCGATCCCGTGGCTGGACGGATCGAGCGAGGAGGCGGCGCGGGAAGGAATGGCCGCGTCGGTGGCGCTGTTCGATGCCTTTCTGGATGCGCGGCTTGCGGAAGAGGGGCTGGGGCCGGAGGCGATGGCGCTGGTCGGGTTTTCACAAGGGGCGATGATGTCCTTGCATGTCGCGCCACGGCGGGCGGCGGCGGTGGCCGGGGTGGTGGCGATTTCCGGGCGGCTTCTGGTGCCGGAGCGGTTGGCGGCGGAGGCGGTGGTCAAGCCGCCCGTCCTGCTGGTGCATGGGGATCAGGACCCGGTGGTGCCTTTTGCCGACATGGGGCGCGCGGGGGATGCGCTGGTGGCAGCGGGGTTCGAGACCTATGGCCATGTGATGGAAGGGACCGGGCACGGGATCGCGCCGGACGGGTTGGGCGTGACGCTGCAATTCCTGAAGGAACGGCTGCCGGTGTGAGGGGTGGCGGGCGTCGCAGGGGGGCTGTCTGCCCCCCTCGGAGCTCATGCGCGTTTCCTGCCCGATGCGTGGCATCGGGCGTTCGGCGCTGACGACCTTCCACTGCAAGATCGTCCCGGCGCGCCTCACCCCCCCGAGGATAGTTTTGCAGAGAAGAGAGGGCCGGGGGCGCGTTAACCTTAATGGAGCGTTGCTGCGTCAGGCTGTGGTGGCCTCGAGGAAGGCAGCGCAGCCGGTGAGTGCGGCGAAGTCATCTTCGACCACGGTGACGGAGAAATCCTTCTCCAGAAGGTCCACGCGGCGGGCTTCGCGGAAGGTTTGCGTGAGGCCGAAACGGGGGAAGTGTGGCGTCATGGCGCGGGACATGCCGCCGATCAGGAAGATGCCGCCATAGGGCAGGTGGATCAGCGCCAGATCGGCAAGGGTCTGGGCGAGGATGCGGGTGTAAAGCTGCGCGGCATGGACGGCGATCGGATCATCAGTGGCCAGCGCCGCCAGAACCTGCGCCGAGGTCAGGTCGCGCGGGGTGCCCGCCTGATGAGCGGCGAAGGCGTCGAGATTGGCGAGGCCGCGACCGGCGAGCACCTCTTCCACGCCGCAATGGGCGACTTCGCCTTGGGCGGCGAGGCGGGCTTCGACGAAGCGGAGAAGGTGGAGGTCTTCTTCGCTGCGCACGGGCATGTTGACATGGCCGCATTCCGAGGGGGGGACGACGCGGGCTGCGCCCTGGCCATGGACCGGGGCGGCATTGACCCCGGTGCCGAGACCAACGACCAGCATCGGCGCAGCCGGTTGGACGGGGCCGGGGATGACGGGGCGCAGGTTGGCGGGCGCGATATGGCCGAGGGCGTGGCCTTGCGCCTGCAGGTCGTTCAGGATCGCCACGCGGGCCGCGCCGGTGGCGGAGGCGAGCTTGGCCCCATCCATGACCCAGTCGAGATTGGTCATCGTGGCGGTGCCGTCCTGCACCGGGCCTGCGGCGGCGACGCAGACGCCATCGGGGCCTGCGCCGGTGGTGGCGAGGTAGTCGCGCAGGATATGGGCGATGTCCTGACCGCGGGCCTTGTATTCGGCGTTGGAATAGCGGGCGATGCTGGCTTCGAGCACCGCGGTGCCATCGGCCAGCGCGACGCGGGTGTTGGTGCCGCCGATGTCTGCAAGGATGGCGAGGGTCATCGCGGCTCTCCGATCAGGTGTTGCGCGCAAGGGCGCGCGCCAGCGCGTGATAGGAGGTTTTCGGGGTGCGCTTCAAGGTGGCGAAATCCACATGGACGAGGCCGAAGCGTTTTTCGTAACCGAGCGCCCATTCGTAATTGTCGAGAAGCGACCAGTAGAAGAAGCCCTTGACGTTGGCCCCGTCGGCGATGGCGCGTTTGGTGGCGGCGAGATGGGCGAAGAGGAAATCTTCGCGCACCTGATCCGGGACATCGGGCAGGTCGGGGTTGGCCATGCCGTTTTCGGTGACGTAGAGCGGCAGGTCGCCCACATAATCGCGCGCCATGCGGGTGAGGAAGTGATGCAGGCCTTCGGGGTAGATTTCCCAATCCATCTGCGTCTTGGGCAGGGGGCCGGGGACATCGCAGGTGGCGGGCCAGGGCTGATCGGGGGCGTGGGCCTGAATGTGGCGGGTGTAGTAGTTGATGCCGAGCCAGTCGAGCGGTTGGCCGATCACGGCCATGTCATCCTGCCAGTTGGCGGGCATGTGGGGACCGAGCCCTTCCAGCACGATGGAAGGGTATGTGCGGCGGGCGATGCCTTCGATGAACCAGCGGTTGAAGATGCCGTCGGCGCGGGCGGCGGCCTGAACGTCCTTGGCTGCGTCGGAGGCGGGCTGGCAGTAGTCGAAGTTCAGAACGATGCCGAGGTTTGGCTGGCCCATGCTGCGGAGGCGGTCCACGGCGAGGCCATGGGCGAGGAGGATGTGATGCATGGCCCGGGCCGCGGCGCGGATGTCGCGCAGGCCGGGGGCGTGGGCGCCGATGAAATGGGACAGCCACGCCACGCACCAGGGTTCGTTGATCGTGGCGATGGAGGCCACGCGGTCGCCCAGCCTGCGGGTGATGGTTTCTGCGAAATCGGCGAACCGGTGGCAGGTGTCGCGGTTCGTCCAGCCGCCCGTATCGGCCAGCGGCGAGGGCATTTCCCAGTGATAGAGGGTCTGGAAGGGTTTCAGGCCGCGTTCCAGCATCCCGTCCACCAGACGGTCATAGAAGGCCAGCCCTTCCGGGTTGACCGTCACGCCATCGGGCATGACGCGGGCCCAGGAGGTGGAGAAGCGGTAGGCATCCATGTTTGCCGCGCGCAGCAGATCGAGGTCGGCGGGCCAGTTGTGGAAGTGGTCGCAGGCGGTGGCGCCATCCTCGGCCCGGACGACATTGCCGGGGGTGGCGGCGAAGGTGTCCCAATGGCAGGGGCCGCAGCCGCCGAAGCGCGATCCTTCGATCTGATAGGCGGCGGTGGCGGCCCCGAACAGGAAACCTTCGGGGAAATCGAACCGGGACAGGGACATGGCGATCAGACCTTGCGGGCGGGGGATGCGGGGGCCGGTCCGGTGGACTGGCCGATGATCAGTTCGGCCTCAAGCAGACGGTGTTCGGGGGCATGGCCGGGGTTGGCGATGATGGACAGCAGCATTTCGGCGGCGATGCGGCCGGCATCGCGCACCGAGGAGCGGGTCGCGGTGAAGATCGGGACATCGCCGCCGTTCTTCATGTAGGAGAGATCATCGTCATGGATGATGATGGAGATGTCGCGGCCGAGTTTCAGGCCGCGCTCTTCGATGGCGCGGCGCGCGCCCATGCCGGAGATCATGGAGGCGACGAGGAAGGCCGTGGGCGGATCGGGCTGATCGAGCATGGTGGAGGCGGCGCGATACCCCGATACTTCGGTCATCTCATCGGAGGACATCAGGGCGGGCTCTACGGGCAGGCCACGTGCGGCAAGTGCATCGGCATAGCCGGTGCGGCGGCGGATGGCGAAATCCATGTATTCGAGGCCGTTCACGAGGCCGATGCGGCGATGGCCGAGATCAAGAAGGAACTCGGCCGCGCGCTGGAAGGCACGGCGGTTGTTCACATCGACCCAGGAATAGGGAAGGTCGGTTCCGGTCGCGCGGCCATGCACCACGAAGGGGATGCCGATTTCGTGCAGGAGCGGGATGCGCGGGTCGTTCATGCGCGGGGCGTGCAGGATGACGCCATCTGCGGTGCCGCGCGATTTCAGGTCGCGATAGGCCTGTTCCTCGTCTTCGTCCGGGACGACGGAAAGGATCATGTCATAGCCGTTGCGGGAATAAGTCTCGCCCGCGCCAGCGATGAAATCGGCGAAGATCGGGTTCATGATCTCGTGCCGGGTGGCGAGGGGGATGACATGGCCCACGGCGAGGGCGCGGCCGGTGGCCAGGCGGATCGCACGGGTATTGGGGCGGTAATTGTGCCGCTTCGCGGCGGCGACCACACGTTCGCGGGTGGCCTCGTTCACCTCGGGGTAGCCGTTGAGCGCCCGGCTGACGGTCGTGGGCGAAAGGCCCAGTTTCGTGGCCAGTTCCTTGAGGTTCATGGCGGCGCGTGCATCCAAAACGGTTTCAATTCGCGGGCAGGTTAGACAAGCGATCTGTCAAGGTCAAAGATTAACGGAACCGAATGGGTAAGGAATTTGCGCATGACTTGACCTGAAACAGGCGCTCAGGGCCGGAATAGCTGCACTCTGGATTGACTTGCGTGTGACGATGGGCAAGTGTTTCGCATCCAAAGCGGTTTGAAATTGATTCTGACCGGTGTTGGTTGAAGCCCCGCAAGAGGGCGGGGAATCGGGAGGAAGAGATGAAAGCGAAATTCTTCGCGAGCGCGGCTGCGCTTGCGCTTCTGTCGGGTGGCGCTGCGGCGCAAGACCTGAAATTCCCCATCGGTGAAGGCGACTTCAACTGGGACAGCTATGCCGCCTTTGACGCGAAATACGATCTGGCCGGGCAGCGGATCACGGTGCTGGGTCCGTGGCTGAGCGTGGACCAGGCGCTGTTTCAGAGCGTGATCTCCTATTTCGAGGCCGCGACCGGGGCCGATGTGGAGTATATCGGTGCCGAAGGGTTCGAGCAGCAGGTGGTGATCGACGCCGAGGCAGGATCGCCGCCCGATATCGCGGTGTTCCCGCAGCCCGGCCTGATGCGCGGCATGGCGGCCAAGGGGCAGGTTCTGCCGATGACCGCAGATATCGTGGACTGGACCCGCGAGAACTATGCGGCAGGCCAATCCTGGGTGGATCTGGTGACGTTCCCCGGTGCGGATGGAGCGACAGGCACTTTCGGGTTCTTCTACAAGGTCGATGTGAAATCGCTGGTCTGGTACGTGCCCGAGAATTTCGAGGATGCGGGCTATGAAGTGCCCACCACGATGGAAGAGCTGAAGGCGCTGACCGATCAGATCGTCGCCGATGGCGGGGTGCCGTGGTGCATCGGTCTGGGATCGGGTGGCGCGACGGGCTGGCCTGCGACCGACTGGGTCGAGGACATGATGCTGCGCACGACCACGCCCGAGAATTACGACAAGTGGGTGTCGAACGAGCTGAAGTTCAACGATCCGATCGTGGTGAATGCGATCGAGCAGTTCGGGGCATTTGCCAAGAACGATGCCTATGTCTCGGGCGGGGCGGGTGCTGTGGCATCGACCGATTTCCGCGATAGCCCGAAGGGTTTGTTCGCCTCGCCCCCGCAATGCTACATGCATCGGCAGGCGTCGTTCATCCCGTCGTTCTTCCCCGATGGCACGGTGATCGGCGAGGATGCGGATTTCTTCTATTTCCCGGCTTTCGAGAGCGAGGATCTGGGCCAGCCGGTGCTGGGTGCGGGCACGACCATGGGTCTGATGAAGGAATCCGAGGCGGGGCGTGCCTTCATCGAGTTCCTGACCACGCCGATTGCGCATGAGGTGTGGATGAACCAGACCGGGTTCCTGACGCCGCACAAGGGGGTAAACACCAACCTTTACGGCGACCCGACGCTGAAGAAGCTGGGGGATGTTCTGCTGAACGCGACGACCTTCCGGTTCGACGGGTCTGACCTGATGCCGGGTGGCGTGGGCGCGGGCGTGTTCTGGACCGGAATGGTGGATTACGTCGGCGGCAAGTCGGCACAGGAAGTGGCCGACTCGATCCAGGCGACCTGGGATTCGCTGCGATAAACAGCAGGGGCCCGTCGGGAAATCCGGCGGGCCCCTGTCTTTTGACCTTGTCTTTTGTCCTTGTCTTTTCGGGACAGGATCATGCGGCCTTGCGGGGCCTGCCCGGACAGAGCGGGCGGCATTGCGGGGTTCGCCACGGACGCTTTGGGAGGGGGGTCTGATCGTTGGAACAGTTCTTGAGCGCGGCGACGACCATTGCCATCGGGGTGGGCGGCTGCCTGCTGTATTTCTTCCTGAGCAACATGGCGCTCGACCGGATGTTTCCGGCCTCGGGGCCGAATATCAGCCGCAACATCAACCGGGCGAATGCGATCCGGCCGTGGCTGTTCCTGCTTCCGGCGCTGATCCTGCTGGGCCTGTATCTGATCTATCCGCTGTTCTGGTCGATCTATCTTTCGATGATGGATGCAGGCGGGCGGCGGTTCGTGGGCGGGGCGAATTACGCCTGGATGGTGAACGATCCGAAGTTCCTGGAATCCATGCGCAACAACATCATGTGGCTGATTGTTGTTCCGGCCTTTTCCACCTTTTTCGGGCTGGTGGCGGCGGCGGTGACGGATCGCATCCGCTGGGGCAATTTTGCCAAGGCGATGATCTTCATGCCGATGGCGATTTCCTTCGTGGGCGCTTCGGTGATCTGGAAGTTCGTCTATGATTTCCGCCCCGAAGGCCAGAACCAGATCGGGCTGTTGAACGCGATCGTGGAGGCCTTTGGCGGCACGCCGGAAACCTGGCTGACGCATCCGATCGTGAATTCCTTCCTGCTGATGGTGGTGCTGATCTGGATTCAGACCGGGTTCGCCATGGTGATCCTGTCGGCGGCGCTGCGGGGGATCCCGGAGGAGACGATCGAGGCGGCCATTCTGGATGGGGCGTCGCCCTTGCAGTTGTTCTTCAAGATCAAGGTGCCACAGATCTGGGGGACCATTCTGGTGGTCTGGACGACCATCACCATCACCGTGCTGAAGGTGTTCGACATCGTGCTGGCCATGACCAACGGGCAGTGGGGCACGCAGGTTCTGGGCAATTACATGTATGACTGGCTGGTGCGGGGGCAGGATAGCGGCAGAGCTTCGGCCATTGCCATCGTGATCATGGTACTGGTGCTGCCCATCATGATCTGGAACATCCGGAACGCCCGCAGGGAGATGCGCTGATGGAGAATATCGTTGGCCAGAAATCCAGCCTGACCTGGCTGGTAAACCTTTGTGCGGCGGCACTGGTGCTGTTGTGGACGATCCCGACCTTCGGGCTTCTGGTGTCGTCCTTCCGCGACCGGGACCAGATCCTGTCGAGCGGGTGGTGGCAGTCGCTGTTCCCGCAGGAGGCCACGATGCAGTATCGGGCCGGGGGGCCGGAGACGGCGGTGCTGGAGGACGGGCTGTATGTGATTTCCGGCAATGTCTTTGACGGCCGGGGCGGGACCGTCAGCGCCTTTGGCACATCGACCCGCGAGCCGGGGGCTTATGAGGCCGGCGACGTGGCGCAGATGAATGACGGGTCGGAATTGACCGTGGCGGAGGATGGCAGTTTCCGCCTGACCTCGGCCACGCCGTTCGAGGGGACGCGCGGGGCGCGCATCTTCGTGACATCGACGCAACCACCGACTTTCACGACGGACAATTTCGCGCGGGTGCTGAATGCCGAGGGGCTGGGGCGGGGGTTCCTGAACACGCTGACCGTGTCGATCCCGGCGACGGTGATTCCCATTCTTGTGGCGGCCTTTGCGGCCTATGCGCTGGCCTGGATGGATTTTCCCGGGCGCGCGCTGTTGATTGCCACGGTGGTGGGGCTTTTGGTGGTGCCCCTGCAGCTTGCGCTGATCCCGCTGTTGCAGTTGCATCTGAAGGCAGGGATCGGGAAGAGCTATCTGGGCATCTGGCTGGCGCATACCGCCTTTGGCTTGCCGCTCGCGATCTATCTGCTGCGGAATTACATGGCGGGGTTGCCGCGCGACATCATCGAAAGCGCGCGGGTGGATGGAGCGACGGATTTCCAGATCTTCCTGAAGATCATCCTGCCGCTGAGTTTTCCGGCGCTGGCGTCATTTGCGATCTTTCAGTTCCTCTGGACGTGGAATGACCTGCTGGTGGCGCTGGTCTTCCTTGGGTCCACCAAGGACCAGCTGGTGATGACGGGGCAGCTGAAGGAATTGATGGGGTCGCGCGGCGGGGATTGGGAGATTCTCGCGGCATCCGCCTTCATCAGTATCGCGGTGCCACTGGCCGTGTTCTTTGCCATGCAGAAATATCTGGTCCGAGGCCTGCTGGCCGGATCGGTGAAGTGAGAAAGACAACGGAATGACGGATGTGATCGGCCATGATGCCGACTGGTGGCGCGGGGCGGTGATCTATCAGATCTATCCCCGCAGCTTTCAGGACAGCAATGGCGACGGGATCGGCGATCTGGGCGGGATCGTGGAGCGGTTGCCGCATATTGCGGCGCTGGGGGCGGATGCGATCTGGATCAGCCCGTTCTTCACCAGCCCGATGAAGGATTTCGGCTATGACGTCAGCGATTATTGCGACGTCGATCCGATGTTCGGGACTTTGGCCGATTTCGACCGCGTGATTGCGCGGGCGGGTGAGTTGGGCCTGAAGGTGATGATTGACCTGGTGCTGTCGCATACATCCGACAAGCATCCTTGGTTTGGCGAGAGCCGGAAGGATCAGACGAACCCCAAGGCCGACTGGTATGTCTGGGCGGAACCCAAGCCGGATGGGACGGCGCCCAACAATTGGCTGTCGGTCTTTGGCGGCAGCGCGTGGCAGTGGGACGGGCGGCGGCAGCAGTATTATCTGCACAACTTCCTGACCAGTCAGCCCGATCTGAACCTGCATCATGCACCGGTGCAGGAGGCGCTGCTGGATGTGGCGCGGTTCTGGCTGGCGCGGGGGGTGAACGGGTTCCGGCTGGACACGATCAATTTCTACTTTGCCGACAAGTATTTGCGCGACAATCCGTCACTTCCGCCCGAATTGCGGAATGACAGTATCGCGCCGGGCGTGAACCCCTATAACCATCAGCTGCACCTGTTTTCCAAGAACCAGCCGGAAAACCTTGAATTCCTGCGGAAATTCCGCGCGGTGCTGGAGCCTTACGGCGCGGCGGCGGTGGGCGAGGTGGGCGATGCCCAGCGGGGCCTTGAGATCATGGCCGAATATACCAGCGGCGGTGACAAGGTGCAGATGTGCTATCCGTTCGAGATGCTGCAACCGGCGCGGTTGACGGCGGCTTTGGCGGCGCGGACCTTTGATCGGCTGGCGGCGGCCGCCCCGGATGCGTGGCCCTGCTGGGCCTATTCCAACCACGACACCGTGCGGCATATCACACGCTGGGGGCTTTCTGACGCAGGTGCAAGGGTTTACGCGACGATGCTGATGTGTCTGCGTGGGTCGGTTTGCCTGTATCAGGGAGAGGAATTGGGGCTGCCCGAGGCGGAGATCGCCTTTGAGGAGTTGCAAGACCCTTACGGCATCGAGTTCTGGCCCGAGTTCAAGGGGCGCGACGGGTGCCGCACGCCGATGCCCTGGGTCACGGATAACGGGCTGTGCGGGTTCTCCACCGCCGAAAAGGCATGGTTGCCGGTGACGGCCCCACATCGCCCGCTTTCCGTGGCCGCGCAGGAGGCGGAGCCGGGGTCGATGCTGCATCACTATCGCAGCGTGCTGGCCTTTCGGCGGGGGCACCCGACATTCGCGCGGGGCAGGATGACCGGCTGGCGGGCGGAGGGGGATGTATTTTCCTTCACCCGGTCGGGCGGGATCGAGATTTTCTGTGCCTTCAACCTTGGGCCTGCGGCGGCACGGGTGGAACTGCCCGGGGGGCATTGGGAACGGATCGGGGAGACCCTGGGCAGCGTGGCGCCCGTGGGCAATGTGGTGGACCTGCCCGGCTGGGGCTGTTCCATCCTGCGCAAGGTATAAAGGGGAGGGACGGGCATGGCGGAGCTGAAGCTGGTCAATGTCGAGAAGGCCTATGGCGAGGTGAAGGTTCTGCGGGACATCAACCTTGACATCAAGACGGGGGAGTTGATCGTTTTCGTGGGCCCGTCGGGATGCGGGAAGTCCACGCTTCTGCGGATGATCGCGGGGCTGGAGCGGATCACGGGCGGGGATTTCTCCATCGACGGGGTGCGGATGAATGATATCCCGCCCGCGCAGCGGGGCATCGCGATGGTGTTCCAGTCTTATGCGCTGTATCCACATATGACCGTGCGGGACAACATGGCCTTTGCCCTGAAGATCGCCAAGAAGAGCGCGGCGGAGATCAATGCGGCGGTGGAGAAGGCCGCGAAGATCCTGCAACTGACGCCCTATCTGGACCGGTTGCCCAAGGCGCTGTCGGGTGGGCAGCGGCAGCGGGTGGCGATCGGGCGGTCGATCGTGCGCGACCCGAAGGTCTATCTTTTCGACGAGCCGCTTTCGAACCTGGATGCCGCGCTTCGCGTGGCGACGCGGATCGAGATTGCGCAACTGAAAGAGCAGATGCCCAATTCCACCATGATCTATGTGACGCATGATCAGGTAGAGGCGATGACGCTGGCCAGCCGGATCGTGGTGCTGGCGGGGGGCGGGATCAGCCAGGTGGGTGCACCGCTGGAATTGTATGAACGCCCGAAGAACGAATTCGTGGCGCAGTTCATCGGCAGCCCGGCGATGAACCTGCTGCCCGGTCAGGTGATCGAGACCGGGGCGGAAACGGTGGTGCGGCTGGACAATGGCGGGATCGCTCGGTCAACGGTGCCGACGCAGGCCTCGGACAAGGGGTTGAAGGTCAATATCGGTGTGCGGCCCGAGGATTTTCTGGAAACCACGGGCGAGGGCATGTTCACCGGCGAGGTGGAGATCACCGAGGCGCTGGGGGAGGTGACGTTGCTCTATTTCAAGCGGCAGGGCGAGGCGGCGCAGGTCGTGGCGAAGTTGCCCGGTATCCATGCCGATCTGCGGCACAAGACGGTGACGCTGTCGGCGGCTGCGAACAAGGTGCAACTCTTCGCGAACGGGGAATCGCTGCTCTATCGGTGAGGGCGGGTGCCGGGGATTTCCTGCCCGCCGCAGCCTTTGCGGAGAGTGTTGGTTCTTTGGGTATTTGGGGGTATTTGGGCCAAGGTGAAGGGGCAGGGCGCTTGGTCCTGCCCTTTCGGTTTGTTCAGCCCCGATGCGCGCGGGCATGGAAGATGAAGCCGAGGAAGTTCAGAAGCACCTGCGCGGCGAGGATGGCGGTGGTGCCGTCCCGGTCGTAATCGGGGGCGACTTCCACCAGGTCGATGCCGACGACATCATGGTTGCGGGCGACTTGCTGAAGGATTTCGAGCACCTCGTAATAGAGAAAGCCCCCATGGCTGGGTGTGCCGGTGCCGGGGGCGATGGAGGGGCAGAAGCCATCAATGTCGATGGTGACATAGACCCGTGCGCCTGCGGGGATGCGGGCGGCGGTGGCCGTCGGCCCCAGTTTGCGGACCTGACGGACGGAGAGGATGTCATCGCCCATGGCGCGGGCGGCGTCGTAGCCTTCCTTGGTGGTGGAACTGACATTGCGGATGCCAAGCGCGGTGATGCCGGTGACATAGGCCTTTTCCGCCGCGCGGCGCATCGGGTTGCCGTGGCCGTGCCGCACGCCGTGGCGCACATCGACGAAATCGAGATGGGCGTCGATCTGCAGGATGTGGATAGGCCCCTGATCATCGAAGGCGCGGATGCAGGGGATGTTGATGGAATGGTCGCCCCCGATTGTGACGGGAAGCGCCCCTGCGGCGAGGATCGCGCGGACGCCCGCCTCGATATTGGCGTGGCTTTTTTCGGTATCGGTATGGACGATGTCGGCATCGCCGATATCGACGATGCTGACCTCGGGGCCGAGATAGATGCAGTCGTCTTCGTGGTCATAGGCCCCGGCATGACCGAAGGAAAACAGGGTGGAGGCTTCGCGCACCGCCCTTGGGCCGAAGCGGGCGCCGGCGCGGAACTGGGTGCCGAAGTCAAAGGGCGCGCCAAGGATGGCGATATCGGCATCTATCGCGGACCAGTCGGCGACATAGGGACGCTTGCCGAAGGTGGAGATGCCGACGAAGGGCAGGTTCAGGCGGCCCGTGTCATAGGTGTTGCCGGTCATGGGGTCAGGTGTCCGTTTCAATCTGGTCGGGGTCGGATTGGATCAGCAGGCCGGGGATCAGGTCGGCCAGCCGCGCGGCGGGCGGGTGCAGGGCATTGCCCGCCATGCGGGCAAGGATGACCGGTTCGGTGCCGGCATCGGTGATCGCCAGCGTGGCGAGGCGTGCGCCATCCTGGCTGCGGCGGCCATGCGGGCGGGTATAGCTGAGCCCGACGCCAAGGCCATTGGCCGCGAAGCTGCGCATCAGATCGAGCGTGGCGGTGCGATGGGCAATCCGGAAGGGCAGGCCGCGTGCCGTGAACAGGGCGCGCATGTGGCCGAGCGACAGGCCCTGATCTGCCAGGACCAGCGGATGTTCCGACACGGCCTGTAGGGTGAGGCCGCGCTTCCCGGCGCGGACAAGCGGATGGTCGATCGGGGTCACGGCATGCGGGGCGACCTGCATCAACACGGTCCGTTCCACGTTCGCCTCGAGCCCTATGTCCCAGGTGAGGGCGAGGTCGATCCGGCCGTGGCGCAGACCTTCGGCGATGGATTCGAAGGACAGGACGGCGGGTTCGATGGCTATGTCGGGCTCGGCTGCGGCGAGCTTGCGCAGGAGCGGCGCGAGGACGGTCGGGGCGAGATCTTCGAAACAGGCCAGCCGCACGGGGGCGGCGGGGGTTTCGCCCGACATCAGGCGAGAGAGCGCGTCGAGTTGCGTCTGCGCCTCGGCCAGCCAGCCGCGCCCGAAGGCGGTGGGTGTGATGCGCCCGCCGGGGCGGCGCAGGAAGAGGGGTTGGCCCAGCGTCGCCTCCAGCTGCGCCAGTGCAACGGAAAGGGCGGGCTGCGAGACATTCAGCGCCTCGGCCGCGGCGGTGACGCCTCCGAAGCGGGCGGTGGCGGTGGCGTATTCGATCTGGCGGAGCGTGGCGGGAATCATCGGCCTATGACTGGTATCGGAACATATTATTGGAAGCTATCGCCGCGCCATGGCAGTTGTCGAGAGAGGATAGCAGCGGAGCGGTGCGATGGTGACGGATGAGATGGTTTCGGACTATCAGCGCGACGGCGTGGTGCTGGTGAAGGGGCTGTTTGCGGATTGGGTCGAAGTGCTGCGCGCGGGCGTGGAGCGGAACATGGCGGAACCCAGCGCGCAGCTGATGGCGACGTTGAAGCCGGGCGAACAGGGGCGGTTCTTTGACGATTACTGCAACTGGTCACGGATCGGCGAATTCGAGCAGGCGATCCGGGGGTCGAGCGCGGCCGAGGCGGCGGCGCGGTTGATGGGATCGGAACGGGTGCAACTGTTCCATGACCATGTGCTGGTGAAGGAGCCCGGCACCAACAAGGCGACGCCCTGGCATACGGACGGGCCCTATTACTTTGTCGAGGGGCGGCAGACGGTTTCCTTCTGGGTGCCGCTGGACCCGGTGCGCGAGGCTTCCTTGCGCTGTGTGGCGGGAAGCCATCTGTGGGAGAAGGATGTGCTGCCGACGCGCTGGGTGAGCGAGACGAGCTTTTATCCCGAGGCCGGGGATTACATCCCCGTGCCCGACCCGGATGCGGAGGGGATACGGGTGCTGGAATGGGAGATGGAACCGGGCGACGCGGTGGCGTTCCATTACCGCACGCTGCACGGTGCGCGGGGGAACACGGCCACGACGCGGCGGCGGGCGTTCAGCCTGCGGCTGGTGGGGGATGATGCGCGCTATGTGGAGCGGCCGGGGCCGACCTCGCCGCCGTTTCCGGGGCATGGGATGCAGGCCGGGGATCGGCTGCGCGCGGATTGGTTTCCCTATCTGCGGTGAGGTGTGGCGGCGGGAACGCCGCCACAGGGTGACGCAGCGGAAGTTGCGGTGATCTGGCACAGGGAGAAGAAGGGGCGCGGGCTTTGCCTGCGCCTTTCTCATTCGCTAGGGTGCATATGTCAGGAAAGGGCAAGGCATGGCAGAGCGCGCAAGGGCAAGACCGAAGATCTATCCGCCGCCCGAGTTTCCGCCCCGCAGGCCCGCGCGGTTCGCACGCACGCCGCCTGCGGTGTTTCCGGTCATTCTGGGCCTGTTCGGGCTGGGGCTCGCGCTGCGGCGGGGGCTAGACGCGGCAGACTTGCCCGTCGGGTTGGCGGATGCGGTGCTGGGGGCGGTGGCGGTGCTGTGGCTGTTTGCGGTCTTTGCCTATGGGGCAAAGATAGGGCGGCGGCTGTCTGTGATCATGGATGACCTGAGGGTGTTGCCGGGGCGCGTGGGGCTGGCCGCGATGAGCATGGGCGGCATGGCCTTGGCGGCGGCTGTTGCGCCCTTTGCGCCGGGTCTGGCGCGGGTGGTGCTGGTGGGCGCACTGCTGGCCCATCTGGTGCTGGCGGGGCTGACGGTGCGGGTGTTGTTGGCTGCACCGCCCGAGGCGCGGGGGGTGACACCCGGGTGGCATCTGAGCTTCGTGGGCTTCATCGTGGGAGGATTGGCGGCCCCGTTGGTGGGGTGGCCGGGGTTGGCGGTGGCTTTGGTCTGGGCGACCGGCAGTGTTGCGGTGATGATCTGGGCGGCGAGTGCCGTGCAACTGATGCGGCGCGTGCCGCCTGCGCCCTTGCGCCCCATGCTGGCGATTCATCTGGCCCCGGCGAGCGTGCTGGCCACCGCGGGGGCGATGGCGGGAATGACAGTCGTGCCGCTTGTGGCGCTGGGGTTGGGGGCGGTGATCCTGCTGGCCCTGATCGCGGCGGCGCGTTGGATCACCGAGGCGGGGTTCAGCGCGATGTGGGGGGCGTTCACCTTTCCGCTGGCGGCGTTTGCATCGGCGCTGTTTGCGACGGGGTTCGATCTCGCGGGGATAGGTGTGCTGGTTGTGGCGCTGGGGGTGGTGCCGGTGATTGCGTGGCGGGTGATGACGATGTGGGGGAACGGGCAGTTGGCGGCGCGGACCAATGCGGCGGAGGCCTGAGGGGGGCGAAATCTGATGCAGATTTCGGGACGGAATTTGGCGCAAATTCCGGGGGTGCATCGTTTGGGGGCGTTTTCTGCGTCATACAAGGGTGCGGAATTTGCGTCAAATTCCGCTTGCGTCAGATCAGCGCGACCCAGGCGCGGGCGATGGCAAGGCCTGTGGCATCGGCCTGCGGGCCGCGTTGCGCGGCGTCTGCGGGGTGATGGGTGGCCAGCCAGCCGGGGCGGTTCTTTTCCACCGCCTCGGGGAACTGGCGGTTCCAGTCGGCGACCACGGCGCGCGAGGCCTCGAAATGGAATTGCATCGCGTAGGTCGCGCGGTTCAGGCGGAAGCTCTGGTTCGCGGCAACGGGCGAGGTGGCAAGGCGGGTGGCACCGGCTGGCAGGGTGAAGGTGTCGCTGTGCCACTGGAAGATCGGGAAAGTTGCGGGCAGGTTTGACAGCACGGGGTCGGCATGGCCGTCTTCGGTAAGGGTGACGTCACACCAGCCGAATTCAGGGGCGGTGCCGAGGTGGTTCTCCGCGCCAAGGCCGCGTGCGAGGAGTTGCGAGCCGAGGCAGATGCCGAGGACGGCATGGCCCATGGCACCGCTGTCGCGCATCAGATCGGCGAGGGCGGGCAGGTAGGGGTGGCTGTGATCGTCGCGCGCGGATTGTTCGCCGCCAAAGACCACCAGCGCATCGAAGCTGCCGGGTTCGGGCAGGCGGCCATCGGCGAAGGGTTTGTAGAGGTCGATGGTGGCCGCGGCCTCGTGCAGGGCAATGCCGACCTGTCCGTGATGGGTGACGCGGGTGTTTTCGACGATGGCGACGCGCAACGGGGGCCTCCTGTTCCTGTGGCGCGACACTCTGCACGGGGGAAGGACGGGTGCAAGGGGCGGGATTTGCCCTTGCATCCCTGCGTGCCGCGTGAAATGGGGAACCGCCAAACGGACAATCCCACGGAGACGGTGATGGAGATTCGCGAGGCGCTTACCTTTGATGATGTCCTTCTGGTTCCGGCCGCGTCGAGCGTGCTGCCGAGCGAGGCGGATACGTCCACTTTCGTCACGAAATCCATCCGCATGAACATCCCGCTTCTGTCGAGCGCGATGGACACGGTGACCGAGGCGCGGATGGCAATTGCCATGGCGCAGGCAGGCGGGATCGGGGTGATCCACCGCAATCTGGACATCGAGGCGCAGGCCACGGAAGTGCGGCGGGTGAAGCGGTTCGAGAGCGGGGTGGTCTACAAGCCCATCACGCTGACCCCCGATCAGACGCTGGCGGATGCCAAGGTTCTGATGGAACGCTACAACATCACCGGCTTTCCGGTGGTGGATGGGCAGGGCCGTGTACTGGGGATCGTGACGAACCGCGACATGCGTTTTGCCAGCGACGACAGGACGCCGGTTTCGGTGATGATGACATCCGACAATCTGGCCGTGCTGCGCGAACCTGTGGACCGCGAGCAGGCGATCAGCCTGATGAAGGCGCGGCGGATCGAGAAGTTGCTGGTGACGGATGGCACGGGCAAGCTGACCGGTCTGCTGACGCTGAAGGATACCGAAAAGGCCGTGCTGAACCCGCAGGCCTGCAAGGATGAGTTGGGGCGGCTGCGGGTGGCGGCGGCATCGACTGTCGGGGATGCGGGGTTCGAGCGGTCGCAGGCGCTTATTGACGCGGGCGTGGACATGGTGGTGATCGACACGGCGCATGGCCATAGCGAAGGCGTGGCGATTGCGGTGGAGCGGATCAAGAAGCTGTCGAACACCGTGCAGGTTGTGGCGGGCAATGTGGCGACCGCCGAGGCCACGCGCGCGCTGATCGGGGCGGGGGCGGATGCGGTGAAGGTTGGCATCGGCCCCGGGTCGATCTGCACCACGCGGATCGTGGCGGGTGTGGGCGTGCCGCAACTGACCGCGATCATGGATGCAGGCCGCGCGGCGGGGGATATTCCGGTGATCGCGGATGGCGGCATCAAGTATTCTGGCGATTTCGCCAAGGCGATTGCGGCGGGTGCCTCTTGCGCTATGGTGGGATCGGCGATTGCGGGGACGGACGAGTCCCCCGGCGAGGTGACCCTGTGGCAGGGGCGGTCGTTCAAGGCCTATCGCGGGATGGGCAGCCTTGGCGCGATGGCGCGGGGATCGGCGGATCGCTATTTCCAGAAGGATGCGGCAAGCGACAAGCTGGTGCCGGAAGGGATCGAGGGGCAGGTGCCCTACAAGGGCAGCGCGGCGGCGGTGATCCATCAGATGGTGGGCGGCCTGCGCGCGGCCATGGGCTATACCGGCAACCGGACGGTGGCCGAGATGCGGACGCGCTGCCAGTTCGTGCGGATCACGGGGGCGGGGCTGAAGGAAAGCCATGTCCATGACGTGCAGATCACGCGGGAAAGCCCGAATTACCGGATCGGTTGATCGGGCGCGGGTGTTTCGGAAGGGCGGGCGGTTCGGCCTGCCCTTTTCCAATTGGTGACTTAAACTTCGCGGCCGTTCTGGAATAGAACCGGGATGGGCTACGTTGTCGGACGTGCCTGCGCTTTCGGTCGCACCGTTTGGCGCGGCATGTCCTGCTGTATGATCCATTTGGAAGAACCATGCCTGATATGACCCATCGCCTGATCACCGCCCTGCTTCTGTCAACCCTGATCGTGCCGGCGGGAGAGACGATCCCGCTGGATGGGACGGGCCTTGCCGGTGCTGCCTGGGCGCAGGACAGCGATGATGACGATGACGACGATGATGATGACGATGATGACAGCAGCAGCAGCAGTTTTCGCGGTGGCGGCGGATCGGATGACCGCAACCGTCGTGTAAGGCGGCAGCGGGTTGCGGCACCGCCCCCGCCCCCGCCGCCACCGGTGAATGCACCCGACGAGATCGTGGTTACAGACCTTGCGCCGGAGGCGCTGGCCATCCTTGAGACCGAGGGGTTTTCCCTGATCGCCGAGGAACAGTTGGCCAGTGTCGGGCTGAGCGTCACACGCTTGCGCGTGCCGCCCGCGCTTGGGCTGGAGGCGGGGCGCGCGCGGGTGCGGGCGCTGCCGGGCGGGGAGGATGCGGATTTCAACCATTATTTCCGTCCTGGTCAGGCGGCGGACAGGGCGACATGCGCGCCCGAAAATTGCGCGGCGCTGACCTTGGTCGCCTGGCCCGCAGGACGGCCGGACAGCTGCCGCGTGACCCTGCCTGTCGGGATGATTGATACCGGCGTGAATGCTGCGCATGACATCCTGGAGGGCGCGCGGCTGGAAGTGGTGCGCCTGGCCGATGAGACATTGGATGCATCGGCAGCGGTGCATGGAACGGCTGTGGCTTCGCTTCTGATCGGTGTGGAGGGCAGCCGGGTGCCTGGCCTGATCCCCGAGGCAGAGGTGATCGCCGTGGATGTCTTTTCCAAGGCCGGGGCGGATGAGCGCGCCGATGTGCCTGCGCTGTTGCGCGGGCTGGACTTGCTCAGCGGTCGCGGGGTGCGGGTGATGAACCTGTCGCTGGCGGGGCCGCAGAATGGCGTGCTGGAGGTGGTGCTGGACCAGATGACCGGGCCTGAGGGTGCGGTGATCGTGGCGGCGGCGGGCAATGCGGGGCCGGATGCGCCGCCCGCCTGGCCCGCGGCGCATCCGGGCGTGCTGGCCGTGACGGCCGTGGATGCGCGGGGGCGGATCTATCGCGGGGCGCAGCGGGGGGCGCATGTCGATCTGGCGGCGCCGGGCGTCGGGCTTCTGGCGGCGACGTCGATCCGGGGCGCGCGCGGCAAGACCGGCACCTCATACGCCGTGCCCTTTGTCACGGCGGCGGCGGCGGTCATGCTGTCACAGACCCCGGCCTTGACACCGCAGGACGTGAAGGACGGCTTGAAGGCGCGGGCGCGCGATCTGGGCGCCGAAGGCGTGGATGAGGTGTTCGGCGCGGGCCTTCTGGAAGCATCGGACCTGTGCGGCGATGCGGGCGTCCTGATGGACTGACGCCGTGCCGAGGGTGCAGTCCGGAATACGGGCGGGGCGGGCGATGCATGTCGCCCGCCCCGCCTGTTTTGCCAAGGGGCCTTGCCGCGCGTGAGGAGTGCCGGTCAGTCGGCCCAACCGGAGGCGATAAGGGCGGCCTCTGCCTCGGGCGAGAGGGCAAGCCCTGCGCCGCGGGCGTCGAGATAGGCGGACAGGCCTTCGGCGGCGGCGCCTTCGGCCGGAACGAAACCGGTGCCATCCGCAGCAGGGGACAAGGGTTCCTGAAGAACCGCGGCGATGGACCAGCCGGAGGCCGGATCATGGCAGGCCAGTGCCAGTTCCAGACGCCCCGCGCGGCGATCGAGCGCCTCGACCTCGCGGCAGGGGCCGGTGTTCGTAGGCAGCGTGGCAAGGATCATCAGATCGCGTCCTTCGCCCTGCGGCAGGGGGGTGCCGGAGGGGAGGGTGGCCAGGGCCTGCGCGAGCGGGGAGCCTGTTGCGACCGGCCCCGCAACAAGGAATTGCGGATCGGCCGGGCGAAACAGGACGATGGCCGCCGCCAGGCTGGCGGCAAGGGCGAGCCCGCCAAAGGCGATCGCGGCGCGCGGGCGGAAGGGGATCACCTTGGCCGGCTTGGGGTTGGCTGCGACCGTGCCGCGGATCGCCTGATCCAGTGCGGCGGGGACTGGATCGGCCATGGGGGCTGCGAAGGCCTGCGCCAGCGCGGCATTGGCCGCAAAAAGATCATCGACATAGGCCTGATCGGCGGGATGGTCGGCGAGATGCATCACCACGGCGGCAGCCTCTTCCGGCGGCAATTCGCCATCGACAAAGGCGGCAAGGCGGGTGCGGTCCATCGGGGTGGCGGTCATTGGCGCGGTCCATGGCTGAGGCCGAGTTTCGGCAGAAGCGCCTCGCGGGCGCGGGAAAGGCGGCTCATGACCGTACCGACAGGGATATCCAGCGTTTCGGCGGTTTCGCGATAGCTGAGACCTTCGATGGCCACGAGGGACAGCACGGCGCGCTGTGCCTCGGGCAGGGCGGCCATGGCGGCGCGGGTGCGGGCGAGCATCATGCGGTCTTCGGGCAGGGACGCGGCCTTGCCTTCATCGCTGAGCTGGACATCCTCGGGGTCGATCGGGGTGCCACGACGCTGATGGCGGCGACGGTCGTCAAGCCAGATGGTCTGGATGATGCGATACATCCAGCTGTCCATGCGGGTGCCCGGTTGAAACTGGGAGGCGTTGCGCAGGGCCTTTTCGCAGGCGGCCTGCACCAGATCGTCGCCATCCTGACGATTGCCGGTCAGGCTGTAGGCGAAGCGGCGCAGCTTCGGGACAAGGTCCACGAGATCCTGGCGAAAGCGGTCGGTCATGGGGTGATCCCTTGGGCAAGGTTTCTGATCCGCGAGGATAACGGTGCTGGCAAGGGTTTATTCCGGATCGCAGCAGAGAAAAGGTGAAAGCCGCGCAGCCTGGGTGAATGTTTTTCTTAGTGATTTTGTCGGCTTTACATTGGCGACAAAATCACTAAGGTTATTCGAGTGTCGCCGCGCCCATCGCGGTGATGCGACGTTCGCCAGCCTGACCCCTGCCTGACCCCTCTGCCTGATTCCTGCGTGCGCCTGATGACCGAAAAGACCGATCCCGCAACCGAAGTTCCCGTCCATGACGTGCTGGCCCTGACCGGGGGTGGCAGTCTTGCCCGTCTGGTGCATCAGGGCGAGGTCTATCTTCTGCGCATCACGCGGCTGGGCAAGCTGATCCTGACGAAGTGAGGGCAAGATGATCGTCTGCCACTGTTCCGGCATTTCGGACCATGACATCCGCGCGGCAATCTCCTGGATGCGGCGGGCTGACCCGGACACGATCATCACCCCCGGAAAGATCTATCATGCGCTTGGGAAACGTGCCGATTGCGGCGGATGCATGCCGCTGTTGCTTGACACCATGCGTCACTGTGCCAGCCTTGGGGTACCCACGACACCGCCCATCCTGAAGCCGGTGTCCAGGCAATCCATTTCAGACCCCAGGCAAGGACGGCACCATGAAGGGCGATCCCAAGGTTATTGAATTTCTGAACGCGGCGCTACGGTCGGAGCTGACGGCGGTCAGCCAGTACTGGCTGCATTTCCGGTTGCAGGAGGATTGGGGCTTTGGCCATCTGGCGGCGAAATCCCGCGCCGAAAGCATCGAGGAGATGCATCATGCCGACAAGCTGATCGCGCGGATCATCTTTCTGGAAGGGCATCCGAACCTGCAGAAGCTGGACCCGCTGCGCATCGGTCAGGACTTGCGCGAAACGCTGGAGGCGGACCTTGCCGCCGAGCACGAGGCGCGGACCTTGTATATCGAGGCGCGGCGCCATTGCGATCAGGTGGGCGATTTCGTGACGCGCGCCCTGTTTGACGAGCTGATCGCGGATGAGGAAGGGCATATCGACTTTCTTGAAACGCAGATCGGCCTTTATGACCGGCTTGGCGCCGAGAAATACGGGATGCTGAACGCAAAGCCTGCCGATCAGGCGGAATAGGGCGGGCCAGCGCAGGTTGAACGCAGGGGGCGGGTTCTGGCGAATCCGCCCCCTGTTGCCTATGGTCGCCGCGCGAATGTGCGGAGGCGGGCGATGACAGAAGAGCGCAGGGTGCTTGTGACCGGGGCAGGTGCGCCGGGGGGCATCGGCTTTGCTACGGCACGGTTGATGGCGCGTGGCGGCGCGCGCGTGGCGATCTGCGCCACCACCGGGCGCATACATGCGCGGGCGGCGGAACTGGTGGGCGAAGGGCTTTCGGTGACGGCGCATGTCGCGGATCTGACGGAACCGGAACAGGTGGCGCGGCTTGCCGATGCGGTGGGGCCTGTCGATGTGCTGATCAACAATGCCGGCATGGGTTCGGTCGGTGCGCCGGCGGAGCAGGTGTCTTTCCTCGATCTGGACCCGGATCAATGGCGGCGGGCGATGGATGCCTCGCTTACCACGGCGGTGCTTGTGACACGCGCCTTCCTGCCGGGGATGGTGGCGCGCGGATTCGGGCGGGTGGTGATGATGGCGAGTGTGACCGGCCCCTATGTCTCGAATCCCGGCGAAAGCGCCTATTCGGCGGCCAAGGCCGGCATGGTGGGGCTGACCCATGCGCTGGCGCTGGAGGTTGCGCGGGCGGGGGTGACGGTGAATGCCGTGGCACCTGGATGGATCGCGACAGAAGCGGCGACGGAGGAGGAGCGTCTGGCAGCCCTGGCGACGCCGCCCGGTCGGGCCGGAACACCGGATGAAGTGGCGGCGGTGGTGGCCTTTCTGGCGTCGGATGCGGCATCTTATGTGAATGGCGCCGTGCTGGTGGTGGATGGGGGCAACATCCTGCAGGAGCGGAAGGGATGACGCCGGGCGCGCGGGCCGCGGCGGCGATCACGGTGCTGGATCGGGTGCTTGGCGGACAGCCGGCCGAGGTGGCGCTGACCCATTGGGGGCGGGCGAACCGCTATGCCGGATCGGGCGACCGTGCGGCGGTGCGCGACATCGTGTTCGATGTCTTGCGGTGCAGGTCATCCTGCGCGGCACGGGGCGGGGCGATGACAGGGCGGGGTCTGGTGCTGGGCTGGGCGCGCGGGACGGGGCAGGAAGCGCTGTTTGACGGGCAAGGCCATGCGCCAGCGGCGCCCGGGCCGGAGGAGGCCGGGCACCGGCCCGAGGGGGCACAGGCGCTTGACTGCCCCGCATGGCTTGAAGCGCCGTTGCGCGCAAGCCTTGGCGATTCCTTCGAGGCGGTGATGCGCGCCATGCAGAAGCGCGCGCCGGTCTTTCTGCGGGTGAACCTTGCCCGACTTTCGCGCGAAGCGGCCATACGCGACCTGGCGCAGGAGGGGATCGAGACGGTGCCGCATCCTCTGGCCGCGTCGGCGCTGGAGGTGGTCGCCGGGGCGCGGAAGGTGCAGTCCTCTGCCGCCTATCGCGACGGGCGGGTGGAATTGCAGGATGCCGCCTCGCAGGCAGTGGTGGAGATGCTGCCCCTGCGCGACGGGATGGCGGTGCTGGATCTTTGTGCGGGCGGGGGCGGCAAAACGCTGGCGATGGCTGCGCGGGCAGGTCTGCGGCTTTTCGCCCATGACGCCGAGAGGCGGCGGATGGCGGACCTGCCGGCACGCGCAACGCGTGCGGGCGTTCCGGTCAGGATCGTGGAAAATCCCGAAAAGGCAGGGCCTTACGATCTGATCTTGACGGATGTGCCCTGTTCCGGCTCGGGCAGTTGGCGGCGCGATCCGGAGGGGAAATGGGCCCTGACCGAGGCGCGGCTTGCGCAACTGATTGGAGTGCAGGCCGGCATCATGGATCGGGCTGCGGCGATGCTGCGCCCCGGTGGCGCGCTGGCCTATGCGACCTGTTCGATGCTGGACGCAGAGAATGGTGCGCAGGTCGCGGCTTTTCTGGAGCGTCATCTGCTGGAGCGGCACAAGGGCTGGCAGGTGGAGGCGCAGCGCCGCTTTACGCCGCTGGAGGGCGGGGACGGGTTCTTTGCGGCCGTGCTGCGGCGGCGCGACGCATAATCCGGCGCGGCCCGACAGCATTAGCGAATTGTTAATCTTTGGTGCTGCAAACTGCGGCGTGATGAAGGATATCCGCGCCTACCTTGCCCGTTTTCCTGCGATGCCGCTGCTGACCTCGGTGACGGTGCGGCTGTTGCTTGGTGCCGTCACGGCCGCGTTGATCGGTGGTGTCCTGCTGGATCTGCCGCGGCCCTATGCGGGTTTTGCGGTTCTGGTTCTGCTGGCGGCCGCGGTGACGACGGCGCTGGTTCGGGCCGTCACCCTGCGTCCGGACCGGGATGCGGCGCTGACGCCAGACGGGCGGGCGGATGCGGCCAAGGCTGCCGGGCCGCCCGATCAGATCGAATGGCTGGCTGTTCCCATCCTGCAATTCGGCCGTGACGGGGCGCTGTTGCAGGCCAATGCCGAGGCGCGGGCGATGCTGGATCTCGGGATTGAAGATCGGCCGGAACCCGCGCGGCTTTTCGTGGATATGGGGCGCCCGGTGCGCGACTGGATCGTGGATGTGGCGGCGGGGCGGCTTCCCGGCGGGTCCGAGATGGTGGGGCTGCGGGCGGATTATCGCCCTGAGGAGGGAGAGCGGTTCCTGCAGGTGACACTGCGCCCCGACGGGCATGGCGGGGCGCTGGCGATCCTGCAGGATACGACCGCGCTGAAACGGCTGGAGGCGCAATTCGCCCAAGGCCAGAAGATGCAGGCGATCGGGCAGCTTGCCGGTGGGATAGCACATGATTTCAACAATCTGCTGACCGCGATCTCGGGGCATTGCGACCTGCTTCTGCTGCGACACCAACCGGACGACCCCGATCATCCCGACCTTGTCCAGATCCGCCAGAACGCCAACCGCGCGGCGGCGCTGGTGTCGCAACTGCTGGCCTTCTCGCGCAAGCAGACATTGAAACCCGAAAGGATAGACCTGCAGGATACGCTTTCGGAACTGACCCATCTGCTGAACCGGCTGGTGGGCGAAAAGGTCCGGCTGGACCTGATCCGCGCGCCTGAACCAACCGCGATCCGCGCGGATCGGCGGCAGTTGGAACAGGTCATCATGAACCTTGTGGTGAATGCCCGGGATGCGATGCCCGAGGGCGGCGTGGTGCAGATCGAGACGCGAGTCGCCACGCTGGCGCAGGAAATGCACCGCGACCGCGCTGTGGTGCCCCGGGGGCGGCACGTCGTCATTTCCGTGCGCGACACCGGCATCGGCATCACGCCCGAGGCGATGGACAAGATATTCGAGCCCTTCTTCACCACCAAGCGGGCCGGCGAGGGGACGGGACTTGGCCTTTCGACGGTTTACGGGATCGTCAAGCAATCGGGGGGCTTCGTTTTCGTCCGATCCACGCCCGGGGAAGGCACGGATTTCGAACTGTGGTTCCCGCTTTGCGCAGAAGTCTTGCCCCAGCGTCCGGTGGCGCGGCCGCGACGCATGCAACTGCGGCGGGAGGCGGTGGTCCTGTTGGTGGAGGATGAGGCACCGGTGCGCACCTTCGCCGCCCGCGCCTTGCGGCTGCGGGGTCATGCCGTTCTGGAAGCCGCGAGCGCCGAGGAGGCGCTTGCGATGCTGGAAGATGCCACCCTTCAGGTGGACATCTTCGTAACCGATGTGGTGATGCCGGGGATGGACGGCCCGGGTTGGGTCAGGCTGGCCCTTGGCAGGCGACCTGCCGTCAGGACCGTTTTCATCTCGGGCTATGCGGAAGAGGCCCTGTCGGACGATCAGGCCCGCATTCCGAATTCGGTCTTTCTGCCCAAGCCCTTTTCGCTGACCGAATTGATCGACACGGTGCAGGCGCAGCTTGCTGCCTGAGGCCGCGGGCCGATTGTTGCGGGGGCGGCATCGGCGATCGGATGCGTCCGGGCGCAGAGCGAGGAAAGGTCCGGGCGGCCATGGGCGCCGGTCCGGACGGGCCTGTGCCGGACGCCTTAGGGCGCGCGGCCTGCGTGGCGCGGATGCATGGAGCACAGGGAGCGGGGTCGCCGCCCAGGCCCGATCAGGGGACCATCGGGAGCAGCGTCTCATAGAGCGCGAAATCCCGGGCGGCCTTGTCGCGCAGACGCGTCTCGGTTTGCGGGCTCAGGTCCAGCGCAGCATGCGGAGAGACATTCAGCCGCGGCAGAATGATTTCGCAATCCAGCCTGTCTTCGAGAAAGCGGACGAAGGTGTCAATCTCTTCGTAGCGGAACAGGTGATCGAGACCCTTTTCTCCCTTGGGCTGCAGAAAGCGGGCCTGCGCACCTACAGCGGCATAATCCGGCTGCGGATCGTCGCACCAGGCATTCACGAAATCATCGAAGGTCATCCCTTGCGTGGAGCGTGCCGCATCGGGAATGTCGTCGCGCTGACGGTAGCGGAACCACGACCCGAGCCAGTCGCGCGGTTCGCGCATCAGGGCGACGACGGTGAAGGGCTGGCCTGACGCAGCTTCGAGATAGGGGCCGATGAAGCGGTGAAAGCGCTGCACCGATGTATGCTTCAACGCGGGCGGGCGCTGAATCGACATGGTCGCCATCGATTCGAGCGCGGCTTCGATCGCCGTCGATCCGGTCTTTGGCGTGGCGAGAATGGCGAGACGTTGTTCCCAGAAAACCAGCATGACGCACCCCTGACTTTGTCCCGCGCCTTCTACACAAGGCCCGACCCTTAGGCGAGAGGCGATGCAGCCCCCGCTAACCGGACCTTAACCTTTGTCCGCCAGACTGAAGATGTTCGAATTTGGTTGAAATGTTCCCCTTTTGTCCGCATAAGGAGAAGAACACTTGGGGAACAAGCGCAGCAATTGCCGCCCGGTCGCGGCTATGAAATAAGGAGACGGACATGGCGGTGGCGAACCTCCTCGATTTGAACGGGAAGCGCGAAATGGACAAGGCAAAGGCGCTGGAAAGCGCGCTGGCACAGATCGAACGCCAGTTCGGCAAGGGTTCGATCATGAAACTGGGGAAGGAAAGCCCGGTGATGGATATCGAGGCGACCTCGACGGGTTCGCTGGGGCTGGACATCGCGCTGGGGATCGGGGGGCTGCCCAAGGGCCGGATCATCGAAATCTTCGGGCCGGAATCATCGGGCAAGACGACGCTGACGCTGCATGTGGTGGCCGAAGAGCAGAAGAAGGGTGGCGTTTGCGCATTTGTCGATGCCGAACATGCGCTGGACCCGCAATATGCCAAGAAGCTTGGCGTCGATCTGGACGAATTGCTGATCAGCCAGCCCGACACTGGCGAACAGGCGCTGGAGATCGTGGATACGCTGGTGCGGTCGGGCGCGGTGAGCCTGATCGTGGTCGACTCGGTGGCGGCGCTGACCCCGAAAGCCGAGATCGAGGGGGATATGGGCGACATGCAGATGGGCAGCCAGGCCCGTCTGATGAGTCAGGCGATGCGGAAGCTGACGGCCAGCATCGGGCGCAGCAATTGCATGGTGATCTTCATCAACCAGATCCGCATGAAGATCGGTGTGATGTTCGGCAGCCCTGAGACGACGACGGGCGGAAATGCGTTGAAGTTCTATGCCAGCGTCCGCATGGACATCCGCCGCATCGGTTCGATCAAGGACAAGGATGAGGTGGTTGGCAACTCGACCCGCGTGAAGGTGGTGAAGAACAAGGTCGCCCCGCCGTTTCGTGAGGTGGAGTTCGACATCATGTATGGCGAAGGCATCTCCAAGCTGGGCGAGTTGATCGACATCGGCGTGAAGGCCGGTGTCGTTGAGAAATCGGGCGCCTGGTATTCCTATGGGGATGAACGGATCGGGCAGGGGCGCGAGAATGCCAAGCAGTTCCTGCGCCAGAACCCCGGCCTGGCCGCCGAGATCGAGGACAAGATCCGTGCGGCGAACGGCCTGGATTTCACCTCGCCCGGGGGCGCGGATGAGGCGGATGTGCTGGATATGTGACCCGTAATCGGGGCGATGCGGCAAAGGCCGGAACCTGGCGGTTCCGGCCTTTTTTCATGGCGCGCGGTGCAGGCGGTGGACAGGGGCGACGGGCAGGGCTAATTGGGGGGCCGAACCGGGGTTTCCGCCTTTCCGAAAGGGCCTTTGCAGCATGGCGTCGCTGAACGATATCCGATCCACCTTTCTTGACTTCTTCCAGCGCAACGGCCACCGCGTGGTGGAAAGCTCGCCCCTTGTGCCGCGCAATGACCCGACGCTGATGTTTGCCAATTCCGGCATGGTGCAGTTCAAGAACTGCTTCACGGGGGTGGAGACGCGGGATTACAAGCGCGCAACGACGGCGCAGAAATGCGTGCGCGCGGGTGGCAAGCACAATGACCTGGACAATGTGGGCTATACCGCGCGGCATCACACCTTTTTCGAGATGCTGGGGAATTTCAGCTTTGGTGATTACTTCAAGGCCGAGGCGATCGCCTTTTCCTGGGAATTGCTGACCAAGGATTTCGCGATCGACCCGAAAAAGCTGTGCGTCACCGTCTATCACACCGATGACGAGGCGGCGGGCATCTGGAAGAAGGTGGCGGGGCTGGAAGATCACCGGATCATCCGCATCGCGAGCGACGACAATTTCTGGCGCATGGGGCCGACCGGGCCTTGCGGGCCTTGCACCGAGATTTTCTACGACCACGGCGATCACATCTGGGGCGGCCCGCCCGGCAGCGCGGATGAGGATGGCGACCGGTTCATCGAGATCTGGAACAACGTCTTCATGCAGAACGAACAGTTCGCGGATGGCACGTTGAAACCCCTCGACATGCAGTCGATCGACACCGGCATGGGGCTGGAACGGATCGGCGCGCTGTTGCAGGGCAAGCACGACAATTACGACACCGACCTGATGCGGTCGCTGATCGAAGCCAGCGCCCATGCCACGAGCAGCGATCCGGACGGCCCCGGCAAGGTGAGCCACCGCGTGATCGCGGATCACCTGCGGTCGGTGTCCTTCCTGATCGCGGATGGCGTGATGCCGTCGAACGAAGGGCGCGGCTATGTGCTGCGCCGGATCATGCGGCGGGCGATGCGGCACGCGCATATGCTGGGCGCGCAGGACCCGGTGATGTTCCGGCTGGTGCCCGCTCTGGTGCGGCAGATGGGCGGGGCCTACCCGGAGCTTGCCCGCGCGCAGGCCTTGATCGAGGAAACGCTGAAGCTGGAAGAGACGAAGTTCAAGCAGACGCTGGACCGTGGGCTGAAGCTCTTGGATGACGAATTGGCGCGTATCCCCGAAGGCGCGGACCTGCCCGGGGGCGCGGCATTCCGGCTGTATGACACCTATGGCTTCCCGCTGGACCTGACGCAGGATGCGCTGCGCGAGAAGGGCCGCGCGGTGGATGTGGCCGGGTTCGAGGCCGCGATGGCCGAGCAGCGCGCCAAGGCGCGCGCGGCTTGGGCCGGGACGGGCGAGGCCAAGGATGCGCGTATCTGGTTCGAGCTGGCCGAAGCCCATGGGGTGACGGAATTCCTGGGCTATGACACCGAAACTGCCGAGGGCGTGATCGCCGCGCTGGTGCGCGACGGTGCGACGGTGGGGGCGGCGGCGAGTGGTTCCACCGTGCAGATCGTGGTGAACCAGACGCCGTTTTATGGCGAATCCGGCGGTCAGGTGGGCGATGCGGGCTGGATCCGCACGGCCACGGGTCTGGCACATGTGACCGATACGAAGAAGGCGGCGGGGGTGTTCATCCATATCGCCGAGGTGGTCGAGGGTGAGGTGAAGGCGGGCCAGCCTGCCAAGCTGGAGGTGGAGCACAAGCGCCGCGCGGCGATCCGGGCCAACCATTCGGCGACCCACCTGTTGCATGAGGCGCTGCGCCGCGCGCTGGGGGACCATGTGGCGCAGAAGGGTTCGCTGAATGCGCCGGATCGGCTGCGGTTCGACTTCAGCCATTCGTCGGCCCTGTCGGCGGCGGAACTGGCGCAGGTCGAGGCGGAGGTGAACGCCTTCGTGCGCCAGAACACGCCGGTCGAGACGCGGATCATGACGCCGGACGATGCCCGCGCCATCGGCGCGCAGGCGCTGTTCGGCGAGAAATACGGCGATGAGGTGCGGGTCGTGTCCATGGGCGTGCTGGACGGGTCGGGCAAGGGTGCGGATGGGCATACCTATAGCCTTGAGCTGTGTGGTGGCACGCATGTGGCGCGGACGGGGGACATCGGGGCCTTTGTCCTGCTGGGTGACTCGGCCTCTTCTGCCGGGGTGCGACGGATCGAGGCGCTGACAGGTGCTGCGGCGCTGGACCATCTGCGGGTGCAGGATGCGCGGCTGGCCGATGTGGCGGCGGTGCTGAAGGCGCCGGTGGCCGAGATCGTGGAGCGTGTGAAGGCGCTGGCCGAGGAACGCCGGGCGCTGCAGAACGAAGTGGCGCAGTTGCGCCGCGATCTGGCGATGGGCGGCGGGGCCAAGGGTGGCCCCGAGATGCGCGAGGTGGCCGGGGTGAAGTTCGTGGCGCAGGTGCTGTCGGGTGTGTCGGGCAAGGATCTGCCCGCGCTGATCGACGGGCTGAAGGCGCAGATCGGATCGGGGGCGGTGCTGCTGATCGCCGATACGGGGGCGAAGCCTGCCGTGGCGGCGGGGGTGACGGCGGATCTGACGGCGCGCATCTCTGCCGTGGCGCTGGTGAAGGCTGCGGCCGAGGCGATGGGCGGCAAGGGCGGCGGTGGGCGGCCAGACATGGCGCAGGCGGGCGGCGCGGATATCGCGCAGGCCGAGGCGGCGATCAAGGCGGCGGAAGCCGTGCTGGAGGGCTGAGCCATGGCAACGGCGTTGTGGATCGCGCATGTCGAAGTGACGGACCCGGAAGCCTATGGCAAATATGCCAAGGCCGCAGGTCCGGCGATTGCGGCGCATGGCGGGGTGTTTCTGGCCCGCGGTGGGCGCTATGTGCAACTCGAGGGCAATGACCGCGCCCGCAATGTGGTGGCGCGGTTTCCGAGCCTTGAGGCGGCGGTGACGTGCTACAATTCCGCCGAGTATCAGGCGGCGCTGGCCCATGCGAAGGGGGCCAGCATCCGCGATCTGGTGGTGGTGGAAGAGGTCGAGTAATCGGCTAACTGTCGCGCCGTGCAGCCCGGCAAAGGGCGGCTGATGCCCCGTGGGCCGTTCAACATCGTTGACGGCGTGCCCGCTGTCGTTAATGCTATAGGTCTTATTCGGCCCCCGTTTATTGGGCCATTCCGAGTGTCCTGGTTCCCGAGTGCAAAGGATTTTGTTGCCAAGGGGGTTCTGTGGCATGGCGGCGCCTTTTCCGGACTGGAACGACCTGCGGGATATTCTTCTGATCACCGATGCGGGCAGTCTTTCGGGGGCCGCGCGGATTGCACGGATCAGCCAATCCACCATGTCGCGGCGGCTGGCCGCGATCGAGGCGCATGGGCAGCCGATCTTCCTGCGCGATGAGACCGGCCGGATGAGCCCGAATGCACGCGGGCAGGAACTGGTGGCCGCCGCGCGCGAGATGGCGGCAGTCTATGAAAGGGTGCGGGCGCGTCTGACGGATGCCGGGCCACCCCTGCGCGTGGCAAGCTGCGAGATGATGGCGAAGCTGTTCCTGTCGCCTGCGATCCCGGTTTGGTCGGCCAAGGCCGACAGTGCGACGGAGTTGCAGGTGCATGAGGATGTCTATGCGCTGGACCCTGACAGCTATGACGTGATGGTGGCGCCCATGGCGGCAGCCCCGGAACGCAGCACGGGGCAGCTGTTGGGGCTTTTCCAGATGGGGCTGTTCGCGGCGCCGCACTATGTGGCGGCGAACCGCATCCGGGGGCGGCTGGAGACACTGGAAGGGCAGGGGGTGATCCGCGCGTCAAAGGTGCTGGCTGACGTGGAAAGCTATCGCTGGCTGGCGCGGCAGGGCGGCAATGTCACCCTGCTGTCGCCGAATATCCCGACGATGGCGGAGGCCTGCGCCAATGGACTGGGCGTGGCGCTGTTGCCGCTGGATCTGGCGGGGAACGATGCACGGCTGCTGCCATTGGACGGGCCGAAGCCGCCACCCTGCGAGATCTGGGCCGTGGCGGATGCCAAGGATGCGACCGATCCCCGGGTGGCGGGGTTCCTGAAATGGGCGCGCGGACATTTCCGCGCGACCCGGGGAGAAGAACGCGCGAGTGCCTAGGACGCGCGCGCCTGCCGCTTGCGTTCATGCGGATCGAGGATGCGCTTGCGCAGGCGGATGATCTTCGGGGTCACTTCCACCAGTTCGTCATCGTCGATATAGGCGATGGCCTCTTCGAGGGTGAACCGGATATGCGGCGTCAGGCGGACGGCTTCATCCGTGCCGGAGGCGCGGACGTTGGTCAGCTTCTTGCCCTTGAGCGGGTTCACCTCAAGGTCATTGTCGCGGCTGTGTTCGCCGATGATCATGCCTTCATAGACGTTTTCCTGCGGGCCGATGAACATGCGGCCCCGCTCTTCAAGGTTCCACAGCGCGTAAGCCACGGAGACGCCGTTTTCCATGCTGATCAGCACACCCTGACGGCGGCCCTGGATCGGGCCCTTGTGCGGGACCCAGCCGTGGAAGATGCGGTTCAGGACACCCGTGCCGCGCGTGTCGGTCAGGAATTGGCCATGATAGCCGATCAGGCCGCGCGAGGGGACATGGGCAATGATCCGGGTCTTGCCTGCGCCTGCGGGTTTCATCTCGACCAGGTCGCCCTTGCGTTCGCCCGTCAGCTTGTCAATGACCGCGCCGGAATATTCGTCATCGACATCGACGATAACCTCTTCCACCGGTTCCATGCGGACGCCGTCTTCTTCCTTGAAGATGACACGCGGGCGGGAGATCGACAGTTCGAACCCTTCGCGGCGCATGTTTTCGATCAGCACGCCCATCTGAAGTTCGCCGCGGCCTGACACTTCGAATGCCTCGCCACCGGGGGTGTCGGCCACCTTGATGGCGACGTTGACCTCGGATTCCTTCATCAGGCGGTCGCGGATGACGCGGGATTGCACCTTGTTCCCGTCGCGGCCTGCAAGCGGGCTGTCGTTGATGCCGAAGGTGACGGTGATCGTCGGCGGGTCGATGGGTTGCGCGGGCAGCGCGGTGTCGATGTCCAGCGCGCAGAGCGTGTCGGCCACGGTCGCCTTGGACATGCCGGCGAGGGTGACGATGTCACCCGCCACGGCCTCATCAATCGCGGTCTGGGTCAGGCCGCGGAAGGCCAGCACCTTGGTCACGCGGAACTGCTCCAGCCGTTCGCCGGTGCGCGACAGCGCCTTGAGCGTTTCGCCCACCTTGAGCCGGCCGGATTCGACGCGGCCCGTCAGGATGCGCCCGATGAAGGGATCGGCCGAAAGGGTGGTGGCCAGCATGGAGAAGGCTTCATTCTGGCGCGCGATCTGTTTCGGTGCCGGGACGTGGCGGACGATCAGATCGAAGAGCGCATCGAGGTTCTTGCGCGGGCCGTCGAGGCTTTCATCCGCCCAACCTGCGCGGCCGGAGGCGTAGAGATAGGGGAAATCGAGCTGTTCGTCATTCGCGCCAAGGTTGGCGAAAAGGTCGAACACCTCGTTCAGGGCGCGGTCCGGCTCGGCATCCGGCTTGTCCACCTTGTTCAGCACCACGATGGGGCGCAGGCCGAGGGCGAGCGCCTTGGAGGTGACGAACTTGGTCTGCGGCATCGGGCCTTCGGCGGCATCCACCAGCAGGACCACGCCATCGACCATGTTCAGGATACGCTCCACCTCGCCGCCGAAATCGGCGTGACCGGGGGTATCGACAATGTTGATGCGGGTGTCGCCATGTTCGACAGAGGTGCATTTCGCAAGAATGGTGATCCCGCGTTCGCGTTCAATGTCATTGGAATCCATGGCCCGCTCGGAGACGGCCTCATTCGCGCGGAAGGCGCCGGACTGTTTCAGAAGCTCATCTACGAGCGTGGTCTTGCCATGGTCGACATGCGCGATGATGGCGATGTTGCGAAGCTCCATCGGGGAGGTCTCTTTCAAATCTTTCTGCGGTTGCGAGGGCCATACAGGGTTTGGCGCCTGTTGGCTAGGGTCGTCCTGTCAGGTCGCGATGTAGCGGTCGCGGCGGTGGTTGATGGCGATCACCAGGTTGACGACGGCGGCGCCAAGGAAGGACCAGGCGACTGTGGGCCAGGGCAGGAAGGTGAGGGCGATGGCGAAGAGGGTGGCGTCGAAGATGAGTTGCGTGTGGCCTGCGCGGAACCCGGTACGATCCTGCAGGTAGAGGGCGAGGATGCCGATGCCGCCGAGGCTGGCCCCGTGGCGGAAAATGGCCAGAAGTGCCGCGCCCGAGACGAAGCCGAAGAGGACGGCCCCGAATGCAGGGTTGAGGGTGGAGAAATCCACCCAGGCCGGCATGAGCGCCGAGAGGGCCGACAGCAGGGCCACGGCGAGGAAGGTCTTGATCGTGAAGGCCATTCCCATGCGGCGGTAGCCGAACCAGTAGAAGGGGATGTTGACGGCAAAGAACACCGCGCCGAAGGGCAGGCCGGTGGCGTAGGATACGAGGACCGCGAGCCCCGCCGTCTGGCCGGTGATCATGCCCAGATGGGTAAGGATGACGATGCCGAAGGCGGCCATGGTCGCCCCGAAGGCGAGGCCTTGGGCATCTTCGATCAGGCTGTGGGATTTCGGATCGGTCATGGGGGCGCTCTAGCGGGAAGGGGCGGGCTGCGCCAGAGGCGCGCCCATGGTTTCAGGCAGCGATATAGCGGTCGCGGCGGTGATTGACGGCGAGGAAGAGCGAAAAGGTCGCCGCGCCGACAAAGGACCAGAGCAGGGTTTCGGGGGCAAGGATCAGGGCGGCGGCGGCGAAAATCACAATATCCACGGCCAGTTGCACATAGCCTGCCTGAATGCCCCAGCGATCCTGAATCATCAGGGCGAGGATCGAGAAGCCACCGAAGCTGCCACCATGGCGGACGACGGCGAGGGCGGCGATCCCGAAGAGGATGCCGAAAAGGATGGCGGCGAAGGCGGGTTCGATCTGACCGAGCGTCATCCAGCGCGGCAGGATGTCGGTGAGGATCGAGAGGGTGGCAGTGGTGATCAGGGTTTTCAGGGCAAAGCGGCCCCCCATGCGCCACCAGCCAAGCAGGAGGAAGGGCAGGTTGATCGCGAAATAGACCAGCGAAAACGGGAGGTTGTAACTGTAGGCGATCAGGACCGCGAGGCCGGTGGTCTGGCCAGTGGCGAAACCCATATGGGTGAGGATGTGGATGCCCAGAGCGGCCATGACGATGCCGAAGGCAATGCCCTGAACGTCTTCGATAAGGCTGTGGTGTTTCGGGTCGGTCATGGGGGCCTCGCGCGCTGCAATAAGGGTCATAACATATGACCTATTTAAGGTCAATAGAGTTGACCTTGTGCGGAGATGTGGCCCGGTTGCATCAGACCCGCTGCGGGCCGCGCGCGGGGGATTTACCGGAGGGTTCCGGATCAGGTAACGAACACCTCTCGCAACGCAACGGATGGAGGGCGTGATGGTGAACATTGCTGGATCGTCACGGCGTGGCGGGATGATCGGGGTGGACCGATCCGCGCGGTATCAATGCGCGGTTTCCCTTACCTGATCCATATGCCATCCGCCTTGGCGCTGGTGGAATAACCCTCTGACATTGCAGCACAAGATGTGATCCGGACGGCGACTTTCGCGGTTCCCTTGCGCCTTGGTCTGCCCAAACCAAACCCCTGACAGGAGCCGGTATCGTGCTGCGCGGCAGCCGCCGGGAATTGACATGAAAGATGCAACCGAACTGCGGGGCGGAATGCCCCATACCATCCAACTGGCGATCCATGAGCATGGCGCCATGCGTGTTCTGCTTGTCGCTGCGCGGGCGCTGATGGGGGCTGTGCTGGCCCCGGCCAGCCCCAACCCGACGGAACAACTGAGCGAACATCTGCGGCGGGATATCGGCTTGCCGCCGCGGGGATCCCCGTTGCCCGAAGCGCCGATGCTGCCGGTGCGGTGGTGAGAGGGCAGGGCCGGATCCGGTGATCCGGCCCTGTTCCCGGAGTGCAGGAACGCGTGCAGATGGGCGTGCATACGCGCGTATGCACAACGCATGGGCGGGGTGAGCGCCTCTCTCCGACCCTTTCCGCTTGAGAAGGGGGAGAGGGAGGCGCGTCCGTCCCGCCGTCGGGTCAGCCGGCGAGGGCCTTGTTGAGGTATTCGTCCACCTTTTCCAGATAGCCCATGGTGGTGAGCCATTTCTGATCCGGGCCAACGAGGAGGGCGAGGTCCTTGGTCATCCAGCCGTCTTCCACCGTCTGCACCGTCACGCTTTCCAGCGTGGTGGCAAAGCGCATCAGCGCGTCATTGCCGTCGAGCTTTGCCCTGTGCTTCAATCCGCCGGTCCAGGCGATGATCGAGGCGATGGAATTGGTCGAGGTCTGGTGGCCCTGTTGGTGCTGGCGGTAGTGGCGGGTGACGGTGCCGTGGGCGGCCTCGGCCTCCACGACCCTGCCATCGGGGGTCATCAGGACGGAGGTCATCAGACCGAGCGAACCGAAGCCCTGCGCGACGGTATCGGATTGCACATCGCCATCATAGTTCTTGCAGGCCCAGACATAGCCGCCCGACCATTTCATCGCCGACGCCACCATGTCGTCGATCAGGCGGTGTTCGTAATGGATGCCAAGCGCCTTGAATCGGTCTTCGAATTCGGCGGCGTAAACCTCGGCGAAGATGTCCTTGAAGCGGCCGTCATAGGCCTTGAGTATCGTGTTCTTGGTGGACAGGTAGACCGGCCAGCCCTTCATCAGCCCGTAGTTGAAGGAGGAGCGGGCGAAATCGTAGATCGAGGCGTCGAGGTTATACATCGCCATGGTGACGCCCGCGCCGGGGGCATCGAACACATCGCGTTCGATCACGGTGCCATCGTCGCCGACGAATTTGATCGTGACCTTGCCCTTGCCCGGGAAGCGGAAATCGGTGGCGCGGTATTGATCGCCAAAGGCGTGGCGGCCGACGACGATGGGTTTCGTCCAGCCAGGCACGAGGCGGGGCACGTTGCGGCAGATGATGGGTTCGCGGAAGATCACGCCGCCGAGGATGTTGCGGATGGTGCCATTGGGCGATTTCCACATCTGCTTCAGGCCGAATTCTTCGACCCGCGCCTCATCAGGGGTGATGGTGGCGCATTTGACGCCGACGCCATGTTTCAGGATGGCATGGGCCGCATCCACGGTGATCTGGTCATTGGTGCGGTCGCGCTCCTCGATCCCCAGATCGTAATAGTGCAGGTCGATGTCGAGATAGGGCAGGATCAGCTTTTTCTTGATGAAATCCCAGATGATGCGGGTCATCTCGTCGCCGTCGAGTTCGACGACGGGGTTTTGAACCTTGATCTTCGTCATGCGCTGCGCCCTTTCGGAGTGGAGGAGGTGCCGCGGTCCATAGTCGAAAAGCGCGGCTTTGGAAAGCATTGTATGCGACAGTATACCGGAAATCGGAAAGATTGACTGCACTCGCCCTATGGTTGATCCTGACGCGGCATAGCCCGGGGTGTGTGATGAAGAACATAGCGGTTTTCTGTGACGGGACGTGGAACCATCTGGACATGGCGGAGCCCACGAATGTTGCGATCCTGTCGCTGAACGTGCCGCCTGTGTCACCGGCAGGGGTGGCGCAGCTGGCGATCTATCTGCCAGGGGTGGGAACGCGGAAGAAGGAGGCGGGGGCGATCGAGCGGGCGGTGGACCGCTTGACGGGCGGCGCGTTCGGCTGGGGGCTGGATGGGCGGCTGGAGGCGGCCTATCGCGAGATTGCGGCCGTTTACGAGGCGGGGGACCGGCTGTTTCTGTTCGGCTTTTCGCGCGGGGCCTATATGGCGCGGTCGCTGGCTGGGCTGCTCAGGAATTGCGGGTTGCCGGAACCGGGGACAATGGATCGGGCCGGGGAAGCGATGGCGCTCTATCGCAGCCGCGCGCCCGGGTCGCATCCCGATGCGCCGGCGAGCCTGCGCTTTCGCGCGGCGTTTTCGCCGCGCTTTGCCACCAGCGAGACGGATCGGATGGTGCGGAAAGGACCGGTCGATATGCTGTCGGTGGACTATCTGGGGGTGTGGGATACGGTGGGGGCGCTGGGGGTGCCGGATCATTTTGCGGGCCTCGCCGCGATCACCAACGGGAAATACAAGTTCCACGACCTGCGCCTGTCCAGCATGGTGAAATCGGCCCGTCACGCGGTGGCGATCGACGAGCGGCGGCGGACCTTTCCGCCGACCCTGTGGGAGAACCTGACCGAATTGAACATCGGCGCGGGCGACATGCCCTATCGGCAGGAATGGTTTCCCGGCACCCATGGCGGCGTCGGGGGTGGGGGGCCGATCCGGGGGCTGTCGAATGCGGCGCTTCTGTGGATTGCGGGCGGGGCCGAGGAGGCGGGGCTGGCTTTTTCCCGGGCCATGAAGGAGGCCGCGCAGATGGCGGTGGCGGTGGATGCGCCGCTGGACAACCATCCGCCGCAGACGGGGCTGGTGGCGCGGCTTCTGGCGCGCAAGGCGGTGGACCGGGCACCGCCGCCATCCATCCGGGCGGTGTCATGGATGGCGCGCGAGCGGTGGCGGCTGCACGGCTATCGCCCGGTGCCATTGCGGCCCTTTGGGCCGAAGATGGAGCCGCCGGTGATGCCGGGGGAGTGGAGGGATTAGGCGAAGAAGTGGCGGGCCTGCGCGCGGACCCAATCCCACAGGCGCGGTGCGCCGCGGGCCACCTTTGTGCCCACGCGGGCGTCGAGTTGATCGAGTGTCACATTGTAAGTGGTCCAGGTGCCGCCGCCGGATTTCAGGTTGGCCATGACGGGCTGCACGCGATCGAGGCTTTTCGCGAAGATGGCGTCGGGGGTGGCGGCGGTTTCAAACTCGTCCCAGAGCGCGCGGAAATCGCGGGCGAGGTCGGGCGGGAGAAGGCCGAAGATGCGGTCGGCGGCGCGGCTTTCGGCCTCCTGCGTGGCGGCAGAGGCATGGGCGGCGCCGTTCTGGGAATGGATGGGGACATCGCCCACGTCGATTTCGACGAGATCATGCAGAAGGAGCATGCGGATGACACGGTTGATGTCCACGCCATCGGGGGCGTGATCGGCCAGGGTGAGCGCATAAAGCGCTAGGTGCCAGCTGTGTTCGCCGGAATTTTCAACCCGCGAACCATCGCAGAGCGTGGTGGCGCGGAGGACGGATTTCAGGCGGTCGGCTTCGTTCAGAAAGGCGAACTGGGCGGCGAGGCGGTCGTCCGGCGTCATCGAAGGGGGGGTCAGTGGCCGCTGTCCGGCCCGCGCGGGGCATCGGGGGCCTTGCCGCCCTCACGCTTGGCCTTCAGCGTCTGTTCGAGGAAGCGGCGACCTTTGCGTTCCGCAAGGATGACGCGGACGGCGGTCATGTAGGCCTCTTGCGTGGTGGGCGAGGCGTCGAGCAGCACCTTGCCCACCTTTTCATGCAGGCGGTCATCGCCGGTTTCATCCATCGCATCGACGACGTCGCGGGCGAGCTTTTCGGTCAGATCCTGCAGGATGCCCATCAGCGCGATCCTTCCGTCAGGCGCTTGCGGACATAGCCGGTGACGGTGTCGATCATCGGTTTCATATGCGCCTCTTCATCCTTGAAGAAGTGATCCGCACCCTCGATTTCGGTGTGCGTGATGGTGATGCCCTTCTGTTCATGCAGCTTGGAGACAAGCTGGCGCGTGTCCTTGGGCGGCGCCACACGATCTGCGGTGCCGTTGATGATGAGGCCCGAGGAGGGGCAGGGGGCGAGGAAGGAGAAATCGTAGAGGTTCGCCGGGGGGGCAACCGAGATGAAGCCGGTGATTTCCGGGCGGCGCATCAGAAGCTGCATCCCGATCCAGGCGCCGAAGGAGAAGCCTGCCACCCAGCAATGCTTGGCGTTCTGGTTCATGGATTGCAGATAGTCGAGCGCGGAGGCGGCGTCGGAAAGTTCGCCGATCCCCATGTCGTATTCGCCCTGCGACCGGCCCACGCCGCGGAAATTGAAGCGCAGGACGGTGAAGCCGAGGTTGTAGAAGGCGTAATGGAGGTTGTAGACGACCTTGTTGTTCATCGTGCCGCCATATTGCGGATGCGGATGCAGCACGATGGCGATGGGGGCGTCACGTTCCTTTTGCGGGTGGTAGCGGCCTTCGAGACGGCCTTCGGGACCGGCAAAAATCACTTCGGGCATTCTGCAGCGCCTGTCATTGGTGGGAGCGATTTGTTGACGACTTCGCTCGGACAATTTAGAACCGTTCCAAAGACGCGCGGAAGGCGCGCCATCTGGCGGGTCGGTTTCAGGTAATGGGCCGTTCCCCCGCCGTCAATGTTTTTGCAGAGGGTTGGACATGAAACTGTCAACCAAGGGGCGCTATGCGATGGTGGCGCTGGCAGATCTGGCGCTGGCCGAGACGAAATCCGGGGGCGAGGACCTGGTCTCGCTCGCGGAGGTGGCCAAGCGGCAGGATATAAGCCTGCCTTACCTTGAGCAGCTGTTCGTGAAGCTGCGGCGGGCGGGGCTGGTGGAGGCGGTGCGGGGGCCGGGCGGCGGCTATCGGCTGGCGCGGTCCCCCGATGCGATCCGGGTGTCGGATGTGCTGGAGGCGGTCGAGGAGACGGTGGATGCGCTGCATACCGGGGCAGGCGCCTCGGGCGGGGTGTCGGGGACGCGGGCGCAGAGCCTGACCAACCGGCTGTGGGAGGGGTTGAGCGCGCATGTCTATGTGTTCCTGCACCAGACGCGGCTGTCGGATGTGATCCGCAACCAGATGACGCCGTGCCCCGCCGTGCCGGCGCTGTTCCGCGTGGTGGATGAGGATGCGTGAGGGGACGATTTTCCTGCGAAAAATCTGGGCACCCGGATGGGAGGCGCGGAGCAGGATGGCGGCCGGGTTCGGGTATTTGGGCCAAGGTGAAACATGAGGTCGCGGGTCTATCTTGACTGGAATGCCACGACGCCGCTGCGGCCTGAGGCGCGGGCGGCGATGATCGGGGCGATGGATGTGGTGGGGAACCCGTCCTCGGTGCATGCCGAGGGGCGGGCAGCGCGGGCGCTGGTGGAACGGGCGCGGGTGCAGGTGGCTGCAGCGGTGGGGTGCAAGCCTGCCGAGGTGGTGTTCACCAGCGGCGCGACCGAGGCGGCGGCGGTGCTGGGGCGGTTGGCGGTCGGCACGGTGGAGGTGGATCCCACGGCGCATGATTGCCTGTGGTCGCAGCGGCGCGAGGGGCCTGGGGCGCGGGCGCGGGGCTGGGGTTATGCGAATAACGAGACGGGGCTGATCACCGAGCCGCCCGCAACGGAGGCGGGCGTGCCCCTGATGCTGGACATCGTGCAGGCGGTGGGGAAGGTGCCCTTTTCCTTTGCGTGGTCAGGCGCGGAGATGGCGATTGTGTCGGCCCACAAGTTTGGCGGGCCAAAGGGTGTGGGCGCGCTGATCGTGCGGGATGGATTCGAGATCGCACCCGCGCTGACCGGGGGCGGGCAGGAGATGGGGCGGCGCGCGGGAACAGAGAACATCATCGGGATTGCCGGGATGGGGGCGGCGGCGGAAGCGGCGCAGCGTGATCTGGAAGCCGGGCTCTGGGAGCGCGTCGCGGAACTTAGAAATATTCTAGAAGTCGGATTGTCCTCTGCCACAAACAATACTATTTCTGTCGGGAAAGCGGGGCCACGCCTGCCCAATACGCTGTGCCTGATCGCGCCGGGATGGAAGGGCGAGACCCAGGTCATGGCGATGGATCTGGCGGGGTTTGCGATTTCGGCCGGTTCGGCCTGTTCCAGCGGCAAGGTGCGGGCAAGCCGCGTGCTGCTGGCGATGGGGTTCGACGAGGCAGAGGCGGCACAGGCGATCCGGGTGTCGCTGGGGCCGGATGTGACGAAGGAAGATGTGCTGCGTTTCGCCGATGTCTGGTGCGCACAGTACGCCAAGGCCCTGAGCCGGGCTGCATGAGTTTGGAAGGAAGCCGGGGCAGTGTCGCCCCTGCCGTGGAGAAAGACCGATGACCGAAGCCGCCTTGAAGGAAGCCGATATTCGCGAAGGTGTGGATCGCGAGACGATCGAGACCGTGCAGGCCATGGCGGGCAAGTACAAATACGGCTGGGAAACCGAGATCGAGACGGAGTATGCCCCGAAGGGCCTGTCGGAGGATATCGTCCGGCTGATTTCGGAAAAGAACGGCGAGCCGGAGTGGATGCTGGACTGGCGGCTGGCGGCCTATCGGCGCTGGGTCAAGATGGAAGAGCCCCGCTGGGCGATGCTGAATTACCCGGAGATCGACTATCAGGACCAGTATTACTATGCCAAGCCGAAGAGCATGGCGGTGAAGCCGAAATCCCTGGATGAGGTGGACCCGAAGCTTCTGGCGACCTATGCCAAGCTGGGCATTCCGCTCAAGGAGCAGGCGTTGCTGGCGGGGGTCGAGGCCCCGGAGGGCGAGCGCCGGGTGGCGGTGGATGCGGTGTTCGATTCCGTTTCCGTGGGCACGACATTCAAGGCGGAACTGGCCAAGGCGGGGGTGATCTTCTGTTCGATCAGCGAGGCGGTGCGCGAGCATCCGGAGTTGGTGAAGAAATACCTTGGGTCGGTCGTGCCGCAATCGGACAACTTCTTTGCGACATTGAACAGCGCGGTGTTTTCGGACGGGTCATTTGTCTATATCCCCGAGGGCGTGCGCTGCCCGATGGAATTGAGCACCTATTTCCGCATCAATGCCGAGAATACGGGGCAGTTCGAACGCACGCTGATCATCGCCGACAAGGGGTCTTACGTCAGCTACCTTGAGGGCTGCACCGCGCCCAAGCGCGACACGCATCAATTGCATGCGGCGGTGGTGGAGATCGTGATCCTGGACGATGCCGAGGTGAAATATTCCACGGTGCAGAACTGGTATCCGGGCGACGAGAACGGGAAGGGCGGGATCTACAACTTTGTGACCAAGCGCGCCGATTGCCGGGGCGCGCGGTCCAAGGTGATGTGGACCCAAGTTGAGACGGGGTCGGCGATCACGTGGAAATATCCGTCCTGCATCTTGCGGGGGGACGATTCACAGGGCGAGTTCTATTCGATCGCCATTGCCAACAACGCTCAGCAGGCGGACACGGGCACCAAGATGGTGCATCTGGGCAAGAACACAAAATCGCGGATCGTGTCCAAGGGCATTTCGGCGGGGCGGGCGCAGAACACCTATCGCGGGCTGGTGTCGATGCACCCCAAGGCCACGAACAGCCGCAACTATACGCAATGCGACAGCCTGCTGATCGGGGACAAATGCGGGGCGCATACGGTGCCCTACATCGAGGTGAAGAACAACTCCTCCCGCGTGGAGCATGAGGCGACCACGTCCAAGGTGGATGAGGATCAGCTGTTCTATTGCCGGTCGCGCGGGATGGATGAGGAAGAGGCGGTGGCGCTGGTCGTCAACGGCTTCTGCCGCGATGTGCTGCAGGCCTTGCCGATGGAATTTGCCATGGAGGCGCAAAGCCTTGTGGCGATTTCGCTGGAAGGGTCCGTGGGCTGATCCATGGTGTGGGGGAACAAGCCGATGATCGTGACGACGACGCCTTCGGTCGAGGGCTATCAGATTGCGGAATACCTTGGCATCGTGACCGGCGAGGCGATCATGGGCGCGAATATCGTGCGCGACCTGTTTGCCGGGATCACCGATATCATCGGCGGCCGGTCGGGGGCCTATGAGGCGAAACTGGCGGATGCGCGCGAGACGGCGCTGAGCGAGATGCAGGAGTTGGCGCGGGCGCGCGGGGCGAATGCGGTGGTGGGCGTGGACCTGGATTACGAAGTGATCGGGCAGATGCTGATGGTGTCGGCCAGCGGTACGGCGGTGCGGCTGGGATAGGGCCTTCGGGCGGGGACAATGCAGAAAATTGCCTTGAAATTTGCGCAGTCGCGCCAAGGTTGCGTGGCATCCGCACTTGCAGTGTTTGCTGTAAGTGGTGCCCTGCATGTCGCGTTATACGGATTTCGACCCGAAACAGGAATTCGCCGCCCGTCTGACCCGGATCGAAGCAGGCGGGATCAACACAAATCGCACTCTGTTCGTGGGGATGGAAGAGATGCTGCATCTTCCGCCCGGCACCTTTGTGCGCAAGCGCAGACGACGGGGCAGGGCGCTGACGGTGTTTCTGACGCTGCTTGCCGGATCGGTGGCGGTGGTCGGGGCGACGATGACTTCGGCCGGTTTCTACTGACCGGTCGGACAGAGAAAATCGGATACGGGCCGCCGCGGCGGCGTGACGGAAACCGGGGGCGCCGCGTGGCGGCAGCCCCCCTTTGGCATTGAAGGACCGGGGGCGAAAGATGCTTCAGATCAAGAACCTGCATGTGAAACTTGAGGAAGAGGACAAGCAGATCCTGAAAGGCGTGGACCTGACCGTGAAGGCGGGTGAGGTGCATGCGATCATGGGGCCGAACGGTTCGGGAAAATCGACCCTGTCCTATGTGCTGGCGGGCCGTGAGGGATATGAGGTGACGGAAGGCAGCGCCATGCTGGAGGGCGAGGAACTGCTGGAGATGGAACCCGAGGAGCGGGCGGCGGCCGGGCTGTTCCTGGCCTTCCAGTATCCGGTGGAAATTCCGGGCGTGGGGAACATGACCTTCCTGCGCACGGCGGTGAATGCGCAGCGCAAGGCGCGCGGTGAGGAAGAGATGAGCGCGGGCGATTTCCTGAAGGAAGTTCGCGCCAAGGCCAAGACCTTGAAGATCGACGCCGAAATGCTGAAGCGCCCCGTCAATGTGGGCTTTTCGGGCGGCGAGAAGAAGCGCAACGAGATCCTGCAGATGGCGATGCTGGAGCCCAAGATGTGCATTCTGGACGAGACCGATTCCGGGCTGGACGTGGATGCGATGAAGCTGGTGTCGGAAGGCGTGAATGCGCTGCGCGATGCGGGGCGGGCTTTCCTTGTGATCACCCATTACCAGCGGCTGCTGGACCATATCAAACCGGATGTGGTGCACATCATGGCCAATGGCCGGATCATCAAGACGGGCGGGCCGGAACTGGCGCTGGAGGTGGAGAACAACGGCTATGGCGATCTGCTGGCGGAGGTGCAGTGATGGCGCTGCCGCAGGCGAAGCAGGACGCGCTGGCAGCGCGGATCGCAGGGCTTTCGTTCCGGCGTGAAGGGTGGCTGGGGGCCGCGCGGGCCGATGCCCTTGCGCGGCTTACGGCGATGGGTTTGCCGGGGCGGCGCGATGAATACTGGCGCTATACCGATCCCTCCAGCCTGACCGAGGTCGCACCGCGTGCGGCGGCGGTGTTCGATGCCAGCGACGAGGCGCCGGTCTTTGACGGGATAGACCGGGTCAAGGTCGTGTTCGTCGATGGCGTGTTTGACGCTGCGGCATCGGATGACCTGTCGCTGGCGGGCGTAGAGATCGAGCGGCTGGCTGCCGCGGGCGGGGCGGATATCCACTGGGCGCGCGATACCTATGGCGTGCTGGAGGCGCGGGGGCAGGTGCCGGTGGAACGGCCCCTGGCGGCGCTGAATTCGGCCTTTGCGACAGATGGGCTGCTGATCCGGGTGACAGGGCGTGCGCCCAAGCCCATTGCGCTGCATTATGTCCATAATTCCGAGACTTCCGATGCGATCCTTCATCATGTTGTGAAGCTGGAAGAAGGGGCGGAACTGACCCTTCTGGAAAGTGGGCCGGGGGCGGCGCGGTTTTCCGGTGTGATGGAGGTGGAGGTGGCCGCAGGCGCGCGGTTCCACCATGTGCGGTCGCAGGGCCGCGATCACCAGCGCCGCGCCGTGACGCATATCTTTGCGCGGCTGGGGGCAGGGGCGCTGTTCAAGTCTTTCACCGTCACCGCCAATGGCGTGCTGACGCGGAACGAGGCGGTGCTGGAACTGGCGGGTGACGAGGCGGTGGCCCATGTCGCGGGAGCGGCGGTGGGGGATGGCGATTTCCACCACGATGACACGGTCTTCGTCACACATGCGGCAGAGCGTTGCGAAAGCCGTCAGGTGTTCAAGAAGGTGTTGAAGAACGGCGCGGTGGGCGTGTTCCAGGGCAAGATCCTGGTCAAGCCAGGCGCGCAAAAGACGGACGGATACCAGATTTCGCAATCGCTGCTTCTTGATGAGGACAGCCAGTTCCTGGCGAAGCCGGAACTGGAAATCTATGCCGATGACGTGAAATGCAGCCACGGGTCCACCAGCGGGGCCATTGACGAGACGGCGCTGTTCTACCTGCGGTCGCGCGGCGTGCCGGAGCGGGTGGCGCAATCGCTTCTGGTGCTGGCTTTCCTGGCCGAGGCTCTGGGTGAGATCGAGGATGAGGCGATTGCCGAGGACATCCGGCAGCGTCTGGAAGGTTGGCTTGCGCGGCACGAGCATTAGATGCCTGTCGTTCCCGACATCATGGCGTCCTGGCGCCGCCCGCGCGCGGTTCTTGCGCGCAAACTGGCGGAAGGGCCGCGCGAGGATCGCGCCATTGCGACGCTGATGGGGGCTTGCGCGCTGATTTTTGTGGCGCAGTGGCCGGGCCTTGCGCGCGAGGCCCATCTGGCGCGGGTGGCGGCAGAAATGACGGGCACCCCCCTGGATCAGGTGCCAAGCCTGCAGGCGCTGATGGGATCGCGGCTGTTCGCGCTGATCTTTCTGGCACCCCTTGTCTTTTATGTGCTGGCGGCGCTGAGCCATCTTGTGGCGCGGCTGCTGGGCGGAAAGGGGACGGGATTCGGGGCAAGGATGGCGCTGTTCTGGGCGCTGCTCTGCACCACGCCTGCGATGCTGTTGCAGGGGCTGGTGGCCGGGTTCATCGGGGCGGGGACGGCTGCGACAGTGGTGGGGCTTGGGGTCTTTGGCGCATTCCTCTATCTCTGGATCAACATGCTGATCGAGGCGGAAAAGCCATGGAACTGACGCTGGCGAATGTGACGGGATTGGTGCGGTTGACGCTGGCCGATCCGCGCCAGGCGGCGCGGGTGGTGATGCGGCTGCCTATGCCCTTGCAGGCGCGGTGGGCGGCGGTGGCGCTGATGGCGGTGCTGTCGGCCTTTCTGATGCAGGGAATGGCCGCGCTGATGCCCCCGGCCATCGGCCCGGACGGGCAGGAGGTGCCCACGATCACCCCGTTCTTCTGGGCCGGGATGGTGGGGTTCGGCATGGTGATGACGGCGCTGCTGGCCTTTGCCGTGGGGCGCTGGCGCGGGGGCAGGGGAGAGTTGGCCGATGCGGTGATCCTGGTGGCTTGGTTGCAGTTCATCCAGCTGCTGATCGTGGTGCTGCAACTGGTGGTGCTGGTGGTGTTGCCGCTGCTGGCCCCTGTTGTCGAAGTGGGGGCGGTGCTGGTGTTTGTCTGGCTTCTGGTGAATTTCGTGGCCGAGATGCACGGCTTCCGGTCGCTGGGGATGGTGTTTCTGGGCATCGTCCTGACCTTTGTGGCGGCGGTGTTCGGGATGACGATGCTGCTGATGATGTTGGGGATCGGGCCGTGAGCATGTATGATGTCGATGCCGTGCGGGCAGACTTTCCGATCCTGTCACGGCAGGTGAACGGCAAGCCGCTGGTCTATCTGGACAATGGCGCAAGCGCGCAGAAGCCACGGGCCGTGATCGACGCGATCACGCAGGCCTATTCGATGGAATATGCCAATGTGCACCGTGGCTTGCATTACCTTTCGAACCTTGCGACCGAAAAGTACGAGGCGGTGCGCGGCATCGTTGCGCGGTTCCTGAACGCAGCCGACCCGGATGAGATCGTGTTCAATTCCGGCACGACCGAGGGGATCAACCTGGTGTCCTATGCCTGGGCCGCACCGCGGTTGCAGGCCGGGGATGAGATCGTGCTGTCGATCATGGAGCATCATGCCAATATCGTGCCGTGGCATTTCCTGCGGGAACGGCAGGGCGTGGTTCTGAAATGGGTGGAGTGTGACGCCAAGGGCGATCTGGACCCGCAGGCGGTGATTGATGCCATCGGGCCGCGCACGAAACTGGTGGCGGTGACGCATATGTCCAACGTGCTGGGCACCGTGGTGGATGTGGCGGCGATCTGCCGGGGGGCGCGCGAAAAGGGCGTGCCGGTGCTGGTGGATGGGTCGCAGGCGGCGGTGCATATGCCGGTGGATGTGCAGGCCCTCGGCTGCGATTTCTATGCGGTGACGGGCCATAAGCTATACGGGCCAAGCGGTTCCGGGGCGATGTTCATTCGACGCGAGCGGATGGAGGAGATGCGGCCCTTCCTTGGTGGCGGCGACATGATCCGCGAGGTCGGGCGCGACGCAGTGACCTATAATGACCCGCCGATGAAGTTCGAGGCCGGGACACCGTCGATCGTGGCGCAGATCGGGATGGGCGTGGCGTTGGAATACATGATGGGATTGGGGATGGAGAACATCGCCGCCCATGAGCGGGACTTGCGCGACTATGCACGGGCGCGGCTGGCGGGCCTTAACTGGCTGAACGTGCAGGGCAATTCGGAAACCAAGGGGGCGATCTTCTCGTTCACGATGGCGGGTGCCGCCCATGCGCATGACATATCCACGATCCTTGACAAGCGTGGGGTTGCGGTGCGGGCGGGCACGCATTGCGCGATGCCGTTGATGGAGCATATGGGCGTGGGTGCGACCTGCCGCGCGTCCTTCGGGCTGTACAACACGAAGGTCGAAGTGGATGCGCTGATTTCGGCGCTGGAGCTGGCGAACGAACTTTTCAACGGCTGACCGGATAGGCGGTTGCATCCGGCACGGCTTTTCGGTAAGCGGACGCTACAGCGCACCCATAGCTCAGCTGGATAGAGTGTTGCCCTCCGAAGGCAAAGGTCGCACGTTCGAATCGTGCTGGGTGCGCCAGATTTCTTTCATCGCTGTGTGACAGGGGACGGGGCGGCTTCGGTGCCGTGAGGGTTTCTCTGGTTTTCTGGTTGATGGCTCCTTGTCCGCATATCGTATAATCAATATTATGTCATATACGGTATGTGGTGGTGTTGGACTGGCCTGTTGCCATGGATTGCGCTAGAAGCCCCTCCATCCTTCATTTGCATGACTTTGGAGTGCCTCGCATGACCTTCTCTCGGGCCATCAAGATTGCGCCGTCGATCCTGTCGGCGGACTTTGCGAATTTTGGCGCCGAGTGCCGGGCGATCGAGGCGCAGGGTGCGGATTGGGTGCATGTGGATGTGATGGATGGGCATTTCGTTCCGAACCTGACCTTCGGACCGGCGATGTGTGCGGCGATCCGGCCGCATATCAAAGGCGTGATGGATGTGCATTTGATGATCGCGCCGGTCGATCCGTATATCGAGGCCTATGCCAATGCCGGCGCGGACGTGATCACTGCGCATCTGGAGGCTGGGCCGCACATTCACCGGACGCTGCAAGCCATTCGGAATACAGGAAAAAAGGCAGGATTGGCATTGAATCCGGGAACCGGGATTGACGCCGTGCCGCATCTTCTGGACATGCTGGACCTGATCTGCGTGATGACGGTCAACCCCGGTTTTGGCGGGCAGAAATTCATTCATTCCCAGATAGATAAGGTGCGTTCTTTGCGCAACATGATCGCTGATCGGCCAATCCATATCGAAATCGACGGCGGCGTGACGGCGGAGACGGCGCCGCTTGTGGCGGCGGCGGGGGCGGATGTTCTGGTGGCGGGATCGGCGGTGTTCAAGGGTGGGTCGGTGGACCACCCTGCCCCCTATGGCACCAACATCGCGGCCATCCGCAAGGCGGCGGAAGCGGCGATCTGAGCGTGCAGCACGCCAGTGCAGCACGGCGTATGCACGCAGCGGGCGGTGCGTTGAGCGGGCGTTAACCGGTTTTCAAGCAGGTTGGCCGGGTGAATCCCGCCCTACACCACGGCCAGTTCCGCGAAGGGGCGGCCCGCGATCATGCGCTCGACAGAGAGGTCGGAGAGGTCGATCGTCTGCCAGCCCCCGGTCAGGAGATGTTCCGCGACGCCGCGCCCGACGGCCGGGGATTGTTGCAGGCCATGGCCGGAGAAGCCGTTGATCAGGTAGAGGTTCGGCAACGCCGGATGCGGGCCGAGGATCGCGTTCTGGTCAAGCGTGTTATAGGCGTAATGGCCGACCCAGTGACGGATGACCTTTACCGCGTCAAAGCCGGGCGCGCGGTGCCAGAGGGCCGGCCATATCACCTCTTCCCACAGGTGCAGGTCGGGTTCGAAATCATCCGTGTTGCAGGGACCGTCATCGGAGGGAACGGTGGCGGTGATCCAGTGCTGATGTTCGGGACGGATCCAGAAATCGCTGTCGATCAGCAAAGGCGCGTCCGGGTGGCGGGCATTGGGCGCGTCGATCACGAAAACGGTGCGCTTGCGCGGCTCGACCTGGAGGTCGAGGCCTGCCATCCGCATCACCTGCGCGGCGCGGGGACCGGCGGCGTTGACGGCGGCGGCGCAGGCGACGTGCCCCCCCTGCCCCAGCGTCACCCCGGTGACGCGGCCCCCGGCGGTGGTGATGCCGGTGACGGTATCGGTGACGAAGCGCGCACCCAAGGCGCGGGCGGCGCTGCGGAACCCGGCGAGCAGGCCCATATTGTCGAAGAAGCCTTCGTCGCGCGGGCCGAAGCTGGCCCCGGCAAGATCTGCGGTGTTGAGCCAGGGCCAGCGTGCCGCCGTCTGATCGGGTGTCCAGATTTCGGTGGCGGCACCGTGTTCGCGCTGCATCGCGGCCACATCAGTGAGGGTGGCGAGGGCCGTGGCAGAGCGGGCAAGGAAGAGGTAGCCGTTCTCGCGCAGGCCGAGGGTCGGGATGCCGACATCGACACCGAGGCAATCCTGAAAGTTGCGGATGAAGTCGATCCCGAATCGGGAAATGGCGACGTTCACGGGCGTGGTGAATTGCTGGCGAATCCCTGCCGCGGAAAGCGCGGTGGAGGCGCGGGCGAAGCTGGGATCGCGTTCGACGACAAGAACATCAAGCGCAGGCTGCATCCGTTTCAGCCAGAAAGCCACGGAGGCGCCCATGACCGCGCCACCGATCACCACGACATCCGCCTTCATCGCACCGCCCCCCTGCCCGGTTCGCTGTTTTTCTCGACAGCCCTTGAAGGGCGTGGTTAGACAGGAAAGATGTCTAGGACAAGCGGCGCCGTTGTGGGGATGCGTGCCGCGCAATGGGGATGGGGATTGTGAGCGAGGTTCTTCCGCTATTGGCGCGGATTGCCGAAGCCACGGCTGTGCGTCCGGTCTGGGACGCGGCGACCGGATACTTCGCCGGCCTGGGATTCAGCCGGGTGAATTACGGCTTCACGCGCTTTCTGACCGAACGCACCATCGGCAACCCGGAGGATGCGGTCTTTCTGACCACCGGGGATGAGGATTATGTCGGGCGGTATTTTTCCGGCGGCCTTTACGCGCGCACGCCCGCCTTTCGCTGGGCGCAGGCGAATACGGGGGCCTGCACCTGGAAATGGGTGCAGGAGGCGTTCTTGCGCGGGGAATTGACCGAGGATGAAGCGGCGGCGGTCCGGCAGAATGTGGCCATGGGGGTGACGGCGGGGATCACGGTCAGCTTTCCCGAGACGTCCAGCCGCGCGAAGGGGGCGCTGGGGTTGATCGCGGATCCCGGGCTGGACCATGACGCGGTCGAAGGGATCTGGGCGAGGCACCGCGAGGAAGTGCTGGCGGTGGCCAACATGATGCATCTGAAGATCGTCAACATGCCGGGGGCGAACCGGCGCCGCCCCCTGACCCAACGGCAGCGTGAGGCGCTGGAATGGGTGGCGGACGGCAAGACGACGCAGGATGTGGCGATCCTGATGAACGTGTCGCCTGCGATGGTGGAAAAGCACCTGCGCCTTGCGCGTGAGGCGCTGGATGTGGAGACGACGGCGCAGGCGGTGGCGAAGGCGGCGCTGTTGAACATGATCTTCCAGAAAGAGGCCGATGCGGCCTTTGCGGCGCAGGTTTCGGCTGCGGCGAGGTAGGGAATCCCTGACTTCCTTTACGCGGGGTTAATGCGCCATATGCGCTCCACGTTCCGTTGTTAGGGCCTCACCCGAAAGGGCGGCCCGGAACGGCAGGCAGGGTGATCGGCGCGATTTTTCTCCGCATCCTGTTTGCAAGCCCCCTTCCCTATCCCCGGGGAAGGACATCCAGTTGTCAGGGCGGAATTTCCCGCCGTCCGGGCAATCGCTACGAGTGCGGCCTGCTTCATCCCCAAGGCAGGGCGCATGTATCAGGCGGTGCAGCCGAAAGGCTGTGCCGCCTTTGTCTTTTGCCCCCCTGCCCCGGGCAGTTGGACAAAGAAAAAGGCCCGCCGTTGCGGGCGGGCCTTCCGTTGTCGCTATGTCGCGGGAAAAGATCAGCCGTTCAGGGCCTTGGCCACTTCGGCGGCAAAATCTTCCTTTTCCTTTTCGATGCCTTCACCCACGGCCATGCGGACGAAGCCGGTGATTTCGACGCCGGCATCCTTGGCGGCCTGAGCCACGGTGATGTCGGGGTTGATCACGAATTTCTGGTTCAGCAGCGTGGATTCCTCGAAGAACTTCTTCATCCGGCCGGGGATGATGTTGTTCTGGATCACGGCTTCGGGCTTCGGCTTGGCCGAGGCTGCGTTTTCTTCAAGCGCCTTGGAGGTTTGCACCGCCAGTTCGCGCGCGACGACGTCGGCATCCATGTCAGCTTCGGACAGGGAAACCGGCGAGGTGGCGGCGATGTGCATGGCGATCTGCTTGCCGATGCCGTTGTCGGCGCCCTTCAGCGCGACCAGCACGCCGATGCGGCCGAGGCCATCGGCCGCGGCGGTGTGGATGTAGGAGGCAACCGAGTCGCCCGATACGGCGGCCATGCGGCGCAAGGTCATGTTTTCGCCGATGGTGGCGATGGTTTCCTGCACCACCAGCTCGACCGGTTTGCCGCCCATGTCAGCCACTTTCAGCGCGTCGATATCCGACACGGTCAGGGCGGTGGCGGTGACGTTGCGGACGAGGCTCTGGAAATCGGCGTTCTTGCCGACGAAATCGGTCTCCGAGTTGATTTCCACGGCCACGCCCTTGCCACCCGCGACGGCCACGCCGACGAGGCCTTCGGCAGCCACACGGTCGGCCTTCTTCGCGGCCTTGGCGAGGCCCTTGGTGCGCAGCCAGTCCACGGCGGCCTGCATGTCGCCGTTGGTTTCGGTCAGCGCCTTCTTGGCATCCATCATCCCTGCGCCGGTGGATTCGCGCAGTTCCTTCACCATTGATGCGGTGATCGTCATGTCAGACTCCTGAAATTCGAGAGTGACCCGGGAGGTATCCCTCCCGGGTAAACGGCCTGTGACAGTGGATCAGGCTTCGGCGACGGCTTCTTCTTCGGGGGCGTTTTCCAACGCGCCGAGGTCGATGCCGGCAGCGCCAAGCTGGGCCGACATGCCATCGAGCGCGGCACGGGCGACGAGGTCGCAGTACAGCGCGATGGCGCGGGCGGCGTCGTCGTTGCCGGGGATCACGTAATCCACGCCCTTGGGCGAGCAGTTGGTATCGACCACGGCCACGACCGGGATGCCGAGCTTCTGCGCTTCGAGGATGGCGAGGTCTTCCTTGCCCACGTCGATGATGAAGATCAGGTCCGGGGTGCCGCCCATTTCGCGGATGCCGCCCAGCGAGGCTTGCAGCTTGTTCTGCTCACGCTCGATGTTCAGGCGTTCCTTCTTGGTCAGGCCTTCGGCGCCATGGGCCATCAGTTCGTCGATCTGCTTCAGACGCTGGATCGACTGCGAGACGGTTTTCCAGTTGGTGAGCGTGCCGCCCAGCCAGCGGTGGTTCATGTAGAACTGGGCGCATTTCTCGGCGGCTTCGGCGATCGGCTTCTGGGCCTGACGCTTGGTGCCGACGAACAGGATGCGGCCGTTCTTGGCGACGGTGTCGCGCACGACCTTCAGCGCCTGTTCCAGCATGGGAACGGTCTGGGTCAGGTCGATGATATGGATGCCGTTGCGGTCACCATAGATGTACTGGCCCATCTTGGGGTTCCAGCGTGCCGTCTGGTGGCCGTAGTGAACGCCAGCTTCAAGCAGCTGACGCATGGAGAACTCGGGAAGAGCCATGTCCTATTCCTTTCCGGTTTAGCCCTTGGCATCGCTGTCTTACCCCGGATGGGGCAACCGGCGGACGTGACGGGATTTCTCCCCGCCAGGCCCAAGCGAAGCCTGTGAAGTGCGCGTGCCTTTAGGGGGTTTTGGCGTGGGATGCAAGCGGGAACGGGGTTTTCCCTGTGAAACCGCGGTTGGGCCGCCTGACCTAGGCAGGCGGGGCGGCCCGTTTGGCCCGGGTCACGCGGCTGCGCTGTGGTGCAGGCACCCCTGACCTGCGGCGTGGACATGGCGATGATCGGTGCCGCAGCACCCCCCGATCAGCCGCAGGTTCGGCAAACGCTGGCGGAGTTGCGCATGAAGCCTGCCAAATTCTTGCGGATCGCCTTCGTCCAGTTCCTCGGCCACGTCAAGCTCGGCATGGGAGAGGCGCGAGGCATTGGCCCGGATGCCACCGATGCGGGCGCAGATGTCGCCCGTGAGGCGGGCGGCGAAATGGTCCGGATGGGCGCAGTTGACCATGAACCAGAGCGGGGGCTGCGGCGCGGCGTCCAGTTCGCGGATCGCCTCGGCCAGAGGCTGGCCCGAGGGCAGGTTGCCGTCGGTTTCGACGGTGAAGGAGATGACGGTGGGCAGGCCTGCGGCCGAGGTGGCGGCGAGAAGTCCGCGCGCCTCGGCGGTGGTGGTCATCGTCATGGCGGTGGCGTAGTCCACTTCGACGGCGGCCAGAGCGCGGGCTTGCGGGGCGTGGGCCTCTTGCGCTTCGGCCCGGGTGCAGCCGGCGGCGGGATCATAGCCGTCGCCCATCGGGCCGATGAGGCCATTGAGGACGGACGGCACCTGCGCATGCCGCGCCATCAGGCCCCGCGCATGGGCCGTGGCAGTGCGGTGGATCGCCGCGAGATCGCCCGAACGGCCCATGCGGGCGAGCCATGGGGCATTGGCCCGCCAAGTGGGCAAGTCCAGCGACAGGCCTGTGCCTGCCTCGGCCGCGATTGAGAAGAAGCCGCCAAACCAGCGGTCAAGAAAGGCGCGGCCTTCGGCATGATCCATGAGGGTGAAGGCCGCGAAGGCAGGAAGGTCGAGCCCTTCGTGGAAGATTGCTGCCGTCTCGAGCCCGGCATCGGTGATCCAGGGGCGGGTGCTGCGGATGAAACTGTCGAAATGAGGGTTTTTCATGGGATTTTCCTGTGCTTCAATTCACCATGACGGAATGCCCGCCGTGCCAGACAAAATCCACTGAGCGCATGGTCAGGTTGAGCCGTGGCGTGAATTTTCGTGATGTGTCAGTGTGTTGTCCGTGGGGGCCGTGCCCGGGCCATGCCCCTGCCCGGGTGTTACTGAACCGAAGGTGCAGCAAGAGACAGGGAGAGAGCGGATGCCCCGCATGACCGACACACGCGCGCGTATCCTGGACCTGGCCGAGGCGGCGGTTCTGGAAAAGGGGTTCGGTGCCACTTCGATCGAGGAGATCGTGGCGGCCGCCGAGATCACCAAGGGAGGGTTTTTCTACCATTTTCCGGACAAGACGGCCTTGGCGCGCGCGCTTCTGCAACGCTACATCGCCCGCGAGGAGGCCCTGTTCGATGACCTGTTCGGGCGCGCTGCCGAACTGTCGGATGATCCGCTGCATGGCTTTCTGATCGGGCTGAAGCTGATGGCCGAGGTGCTGGGCGATCTGCCGGGATGTCATCCCGGCTGCCTGATCGCGACGGCAACCTATCAGGACCGGTTGTTCGACGACGGGGTCCGCGCCTTGAACCGACAGGCCACGCTGGCGTGGCGGGCGCGGTTCCTTGGGCATCTGGAGCGCATCGCCGCCATATATCCGCCGCGCGCCGCGGTGGATCTGGAGGCGATGGCCGACATGGTGACGGGGGTGGTGGAGGGCGGCATCATCCTGTCCAAGATCTTGCAGGAGCCGCAGGCGCTGGCGCGGCAGGTACTGGCCTTTCGGGCTATGGTGGGGTTGGTGTTTGCCCCCCCTGCCCCGAGCGTTCCCCCAGCGGCCGGAGCGGCACCCGGCTTGCAGAGCAGTGGCGATCCCGCCTAGATGGCGACATGACATCCGCCCCTGACATCCTGTGCATCGGTTCGGTCCTGTGGGACATCATCGGGCGTTCGCCTGTGGTGATGCGGCAGGGGTCGGATGTGCCGGGGCGGATCACGCGGCTGCCCGGCGGGGTGGCGATGAACATTGCCATGACGCTGGCGCGGCTGGGGCTGCGGCCTGCGGTGCTGACGGCGATCGGTCGGGATGCGGCGGGGGATGAGTTGGTCGCGGCCTGCGCGCGGCTGGGGGTGGAGACGGGCTTTGCCTATCGGTCGGAGGATCTGCCCACGGATCAGTACATGGCGGTCGAGGGGGCGAACGGGCTGATCGCGGCGATTGCGGATGCCCATTCGCTGGAGGCGGCGGGGGACAAGGTGTTGCGCCCGTTGGCCGACGGGGCGCTGGGGTCGGCGGCGGCGCCCTGGGCGGGGATGATCGCGCTGGACGGGAACCTGACGGTGCATCTTCTGGCCGAGATTGCGGGATCACCCCTGTTTGCAGCCGCCGACCTGCGCGTGGCGCCCGCCAGCCCGGGCAAGGCGGAGCGGCTGATCCCGCTGATGACGCATCCAAGGGCCACGCTTTATGTCAACCTCGAAGAGGCAGGGCTTCTGGCGCATGACCGGTTCGAGGATGCCATCGAGGCGGCAGAGGGGTTGTTGTCGCGCGGCGCGGCGCGGGTTCTGGTGACGGATGGCGGTCGGTGCTGTGCGGAAGGCGCGCGTGGCATGGGCGTGATCGCGGATACGCCGCCGCGCGTGATGGTGACGCGGGTGACGGGGGCGGGGGATACCTTCATGGCGGCGCATATCGTGGCGGAACGGCGCGGCGCGGATCGGGCGGCGGCTTTGGCCGCGGCGATGCGGGCGGCGGCAACCTATGTGAGCGGGGAGATGCCCGAATGAGCCGGTTTTCGCGGATGACCTGGCTGAACCCACCGGCCGAACAGAATGACACGGCGGCGGGCCTCGAGGTGGTGACGGGCGAGCGCACGGATTTCTGGCGCGAGACGTTCTACGGATTTGTCCGCCATAACGGCCATTTCCTTTGGGAAATGGCGCTGGAGGATTTCACCGCAGAAGTCACGATTTCGGGGAACTACCGCGCGCTTTATGATCAGGCGGGCCTGATGATGATGCTGTCGGACCAGCACTGGATCAAATGCGGGGTCGAGGTGAATGACGGACAGCCGGTGTTTTCCACGGTGATTACGAACATTCATTCGGATTGGGCGACGATGCCGCTGCCCTTCGACGCGCGGCGCCTGCGGTTGCGTCTGACCCGGCATGCCGAGGCGGTGCGGGTGGATGTGGCCAAGCCCGAAGGCGGCTGGATCCTGGCGCGGCTGGGATACCTGCCTGCGCGCATCCCGGCCAAGGTGGGGATCATGGCCTGTTCACCGGAACGGGCGCGGTTCCGGGTGACGTTTTCGGATTATCGTTGCGGGCCTGCGATCCCGCGCGCCTTGCATGAGGGGCATTGATGGACCTGTTGACCTTTTCGCCCGAGGTGGCGGCGGCGTTGAAGGAGGATGCGCCGGTCGTGGCGCTGGAATCCACGATCATCACCCATGGGATGCCCTGGCCGCAGAATGTGGAAACCGCGCGGGCGGTCGAGGCCGAGGTGCGCGCCCATGGCGCGACCCCCGCCACCATCGCGGCGATGGGCGGGCGCATCCATGTGGGGCTGACCGAGACAGAGCTTGACGTCCTGGGTCAGGCGCAGGGTGTCGCGAAGCTGAGCCGCGCGGATCTTGCGGCCTGTCTTGCCACGGGCGGCATGGGAGCCACCACGGTGGCGGCGACGATGATCTGTGCACGGCTGGCGGGGATCGCGGTCTTTGCCACGGGCGGCATCGGCGGGGTGCATCGGGGGGCGGAGACGTCGTTCGATATCTCGGCCGATCTGCCGGAACTGGCGCAGACGGCGGTGACGGTGGTGGCGGCGGGGGCGAAGGCGATCCTCGATCTGCCCAAGACGCTGGAATATCTGGAAACGGCCGGGGTGCCGGTGATTGCCTATGGGCAGGATGCCTTTCCGGCCTTCTGGTCGCGGGATTCCGGCCTGAAGGCGCCGCTTCGGATGGACAGCGCGGGCGAGATTGCGGCGGCGGCGCGCATGCGGGCGGCGCTGGGGTTGCCGGGGGGACAATTGGTGGCGAACCCGATCCCGGTGGAGGCAGAGATTGCGCGCGAGGTCATCGGCCCGGTGATCGAGGCGGCGCTGGCCGAGGCGCAAGCGCAGGGGATTGCCGCGAAGGCCGTGACGCCCTTCCTTTTGCAGCGCATCTTCGAGATGACCGAGGGCCGGTCGCTGGAGGCCAACATTGCCCTTGTTCTGAACAATGCGCGCCTCGGCGCGGCGATTGCAGCGGCGATGGTGCGGGCGGCGTGACGGGATGGTTGTGCAGGTCAGCGGGCGTTCCTAGATTGGCGGCAAAAGGGGAACGGGGACAATGACCGAAAACCATCCGCCACGGCGGACGCTGCTTGGAGTGCTGCGGGCGAGCTTTCTGACCGGGCTGGTCGTGGTGCTGCCGACGGGGCTGACCCTGTGGCTGATCTGGTCGGTCGTGGGCTGGCTGGACGGCTGGATCCTGCCTCTTATCCCTGCGGCCTATCAGCCCGAGGCGATCATGCATCGCCTGTTCGGACCGGAGGTGAATTTCCCGCTGCGCGGCGTGGGTGTGGCGGTGTTTCTGGTGTTCACCGTTCTGGTGGGCTGGCTTGCGCGCGGGTTCCTCGGCCGGACGCTGATGGGGCAGGCGGAATTGCTGGTGGACCGCGTGCCGGTGGTGCGGTCGGTCTATGGCGGGTTGAAGCAGATCACCGAGACGGTCTTTGCGCAGAAGGAAAAGACCTTTGACCGCACCTGTCTGGTGGAATTTCCGCGCCCGGGAAGCTGGGCGGTGGGGTTGGTGGCATCCAGCCCCAAGGGCGAGATTGCGGCCAAACTGCCGGGGCGGGACATGATCGCGGTGTTTCTGGCGCTGACGCCGCTGACTTCGGGCATACTGATCTATGTCCCGCGCGAGGATGTGGTGTTTCTGGACATGAAGCCCGATGAGGCGGCCAAACTGGTGGTGTCGGGCGGGCTGGTCTATCCGGCGCAGAAGGAACCGCTGATTTCCAAATGATCAGCCAAACAGCGCGCGCAGATCGAGGCTCGCGCGCTGTCCCAGATCGGCACCGTGCTTGTCCAGAAAGGCATCGCAGGCGGCGCGACCCGCGCCATGCAGCATGGCGATCATGGCGGGATTGGGAGAGAGCTTGGTCGAGGCCGAAAGCGCGGCCATCACGGCATCATCGGCAATGAGGTGCAGAAGGACATCCTTCATCTTGCCCCGCTCCATCCGCCCTTCGGCGATCAGGCGCTTTACGAAGTTCACGGCGCGCAATTCGCCCAGGAGGGCGGCGTGAAAGCTGATCTCGTTCACGCGGTTCTGAATGTCGAGCGGGGTCATCGGCACCTGATCGCGGAGCCAGGGGTTGATCGAGACGATCAGCAGGTCATCGGGCAGATCGGGTTCATACAGCGGGAACAGCGCCGGGTTGCCGGAAAAGCCGCCATCCCAGTAGGCGTCGTCGCCGATGGTGACGGCCTGGAACACCGTGGGCAGGCAGGCAGAGGCGAGAAGTGCCTCTGGTGTCAGGTCATTTGCAGTAAAGATGCGGATGCGCCCGGTGCGGACATTGGTGGCCCCGACGAAAAGGCGTATGCCTTCCCGGTGGCAAACCTCGCTGAAATCGAGGCGGCGGACGACCGGCTCCAGCGGGTTTTCCCAGAACGGGCCCCAGCCATAGGGCGACCAGAACTGCGCGGCGATCCCCTGAGGCGAGACCGGGAAGGCGGTTTCGACAACATCCGTCACGGCGCGGGAGGCGTTGTAGAAGGGCTGCATCCAGCCGGTCATGCGGAAATCGCCGACATTGGCGACCTGCGCCCAGAGCGCGGCGAGGCTGGCCTTGGCCCCTTCGCGCCCGCCCGATCGCATCCCGGCCTTGAGCGCCGCGCCGTTGAGCGCCCCGGCAGAGGTGCCGGAGATGGCGGCGATTTCGATGCCGTCTTCCTCCAGCAGCCGGTCGAGAACGCCCCAGGTGAAGGCGCCATGGGCGCCGCCGCCCTGCAGGGCGAGAGAAATACGAACGGTCATTCGATAGTCTTTCTGGCGGAGAAAGCCGTGTCAGGTATCAATTTTCTTCGAAGAAAATTGCAAAATTCTTCGAAGAATTTTGGGTTACAGCGCGGTCCAGCCGCCATCGACGCTGATGGTGGTTCCCGTCACCTGATCGGCATGGGGCGAGCAGAGGTAAAGGACCGTGCCGCCGATCTGTTCGGTGGTGGCGAACTGGCGGGACGGCTGGCGTTGCAGCATCACCTCGCGGATCACGGTGTCGCGGTCCATGTTGTGCACCTTCATCTGGTCGGGGATCTGTGCCTCGACCAAAGGCGTGAGGACGTAACCGGGGCAGACGGCATTGCAGGTGATACCCTGCCCCGCGGTTTCCAGCGCCACGGTCTTGGACAGGCCGACAACGCCATGCTTGGCCGCGACATAGGCCGATTTGTAGGGGCTTGCCGTCAGGCCATGGGCCGACGCGATGTTGACGATGCGGCCCCAGCCCTTGGCGCGCATGCCCGGCAGGGCGGCGGCGGTGGTGTGGAAGGCAGAGGACAGGTTGATGGCGATGATCTGGTTCCAACGGTCGATCGGGAACTCCTCGACCGGAGAGACGAATTGCACGCCCGCATTGTTCACGAGGATGTCGCAACCCCCGGCCTTTTCCACCAGGGCGCGGCACTCCTCGGCCCTGGACATGTCGGCGGCAATATAGCGGGCCGTGACGCCGTGATCGGCGGCAAGGCGCGCGGCGAGGGCGTGGTCTTCGTCGCGGTCGGTGAAGCTGTTGATCACCACGTTGATCCCGGCGCGCGCCAGTTCCTCGGCCACGCCAAGGCCGATGCCGGAGTTCGATCCGGTGATGATCGCGGTCTTTCCCTTCAGGTCCATCGCGGCCCCCTTTCATGCTGCATGTGCAAAGCTATGCATGCAGCGGGGGTGAATGCCACCCCCAAGGCGGACCTTTGACAGGGCTGTGATGTGCCAAAAAAAACGCCGGCGCGAGGCCGGCGTCTAGTTATTGAGGCAGGTTTCATACAGGCAAGAAACCTATCGAGCAGTGCCTTCTATATACGCGCCCTGTTGCCGGTATCCAAGCTAAAAGTTTGAATTGGCTGGCAAGCCGGCTTAGGGTCTGATCGCAGAAAAATGGCGCGAGAGGGAGAGTTGCGGTGACAGGCTCAAGGATTCTTGGCGGTTTCGGGGGCTGGCTGGCGGGTCTGGTTCTGGGGCTGGTCCCTGCGCTGGCAGTGGCCGACACCCATGGCATAGCTATGTATGGCAAGCCCGCCCTACCCCCGGATTTTGTGTCGCTGCCCTATGCGAACCCGGATGCCCCGAAGGGCGGACGAATCGTTTTCGGCGAAAGCGGGAGCTTCGATTCGCTCAATCCCTTCATCGTGAACGGCATCGCCCCGGCCGGGCTGACGGCGCATACGGTGGAGACACTTCTGGGCCGATCCTTTGACGAACCTTTCACGCTTTACGGGTTGCTGGCCGAATCGGTGGTGACGGATGATGCCCGGACCTATGTGGAATTCACCCTGCGCGAAGGGGCGCGATTCTCGGACGGCAGCCCGGTGACGGTGGAAGATGTGATCTGGTCCTTCGAGACGCTGGGGACCAAGGGCCAGCCGCGCTATGCCGCAGCATGGAACAAGATCGGCGCGGTGGAGCAGACGGGCGCGCGCAGCGTGAAGTTCACCTTCAACACAGAGGATCGGGAATTGCCGCTGATCCTGGGCCTTCGCCCGATCCTGCAGAAGGCGCAGTGGGAAGGGAAGGATTTCACGCAATCCTCGCTGGAGGCGCCGATCGGCTCGGGGCCCTATGTGGTGGCCGCGTTCGAGCCGGGGCGGTTCATCACTTATCGGAAGAACCCCGATTGGTGGGGGGCGGACCTGCCCTTCAACCGGGGGCAGCACAATCTGGATGAAATCCGCTATGACTATTTCGGCGATGGCGGCGTGGTGTTCGAGGCCTTCAAGGCGGGCGTGATCACCAGCTGGCGTGAGACGAACCCGGTGAAGTGGGATCAGCAGTATGATTTTCCCGCCGTGCAGGCGGGCGATGTGGTGAAGTCGGTGATCCCGCACAGCCGGCCGTCGGGAATCGAGGGGTTCGTGTTCAACACGCGACGGGCAATATTCGCCGATTGGCGGGTGCGCGAGGCGCTGATCACCGCGTTCAACTTTGAACTGGTGAACAAGACGCTGAACGGCAGCATCCCGCCCCGCATCCAATCCTATTTCTCGAATTCTCCGCTGGGGATGGTGCCTGGCACGCCGGCCGAGGGGCGGGTGGCGGACCTGCTGGAGCCGTTCCGGGCCGAGCTTCTGCCTGGTGCGATGGAAGGCTATGCCCTGCCGGTTGGCGACGGGAGCGAGGCGAACCGCGGCGCGATCCGCCGTGCGACGGCACTTCTGGAAGAGGCCGGATGGTCGGTGCAGGACGGGGTGCTGAAAAACGCAGCCGGTGAACCCTTTGCCTTCGAGATCGTGCTGACGAACGGCGCCACCGACATCATCAACGCCGCGACGATCTATGTCGAGGGGTTGAAGCGGCTGGGCATCGCGGCGCGGGTGGTGACGGTCGATTCCGCGCAATACAAGGAACGCACGACGAATTACGATTTCGACATGACCCATTACATCCGGTCGCTGTCGCTGTCGCCGGGGAATGAGCAGACGCTGTACTGGGGCTCGGCCGGGGTGACGGAACCCGGCACGCGGAACTGGATGGGCATGAATTCGCCCGCCGCCGAAGCAATGATTGCCACGATGGTTGCGGCGCGCAGCCAGGATGATTTCATCGCCGCCGTGCAAGCGCTGGACCGGATCCTGACGACGGGGCGGTATGTGATTCCGATCTGGTATTCGGATGTGTCGCGGCTGGCGCATCGCAAGGAACTGAAATATCCGGACCGCCTGCCACTCTACGGCGACTGGCCGGGCTTCCAGCCCGAGGTCTGGTGGTATCAGCAATGAGGACGGGCATGATCAGAACGGGTCTGGTGGTGGTGACGATGCTGGTGGCTCTGGCGGGGTGCGCCACGATCGAAGGGGTCGGCCAGGACATCTCGTCCACGGCGCGGACGGTGCGGAACACGTTCTAGCCAAGGCGAATTCCGGCGCAGAGTTCGCTTCGGAATCTGGCGCAAACTCCGGGTGCGGCACCCCGGTTTGGCCGCGAATTCTGCGTCAGAATTCGGCGCGTTTTCTGCGCCAAGAAACGCCTGGCCGTCAGGTCAGCGACGTGACCCAGAGGATTGTGGCATCCTCTTCCGACAGGCTGATCACGTTATGCCCCATCGAAGCATCGTAGTAGGCGCTGTCGCCCCGGCGCAGGTCCACGGGTTCGTAAAATTCCGTGTAGAGGCGGACCACGCCGGTCAGGACGTAGAGGAATTCCTCGCCGTCATGGCGGACCCAGCCGTCGAATTCGTCGAAATCGCGGGCCCGGATACGGGCGCGATAGGGGAGCATCTGTTTGCGGGTGAGGTGGCCTGCGAGGAGTTCGTGTTCATAGGTGGCGGTGGCGTGGCCCTGGCCTTCATTGACCTTGGTGACAGTCATGCGGCCCGAGACCTGTGCCTTTGACGGCGGGGTGAAAAGCTGCGGCACGGTGATGGCGAGGCCTTCGGCGAGCTTCTTCAGCGCCTCGTAAGTTGGCGACATCTGGCCGTTTTCGATCTTGGACAGGGTGGAGCGGGCGAGGCCCGCCTGCGTGGCGGCCTGTTCCAGAGTCCAGCCGCGAGCCTTGCGCAGGTCGCGGACCCGTTGGCCAAGGTCAAGCGGCGTCACGGGCGGTTCCGTCCCGTTTTCGCGGGCGATGCGGATGAGGGTCTTGGGGTCTGATCCAGCCATGAAACCGGCATTACGCGAGGCGGGGGCGGCTTGCAACGCCGCTGTGGGGGGCTAGAAAGGCGGGATGCTGTCCGAGATTGATCACGGCCCCTGGCCGCCCTGCCCCGCCCCGTTCAACATGGCGCGCCATGTGCTGGAGGCGTCATGCGCGCGGTTCCCTGACCGGATGGCGTTGCAGATCGTCAGCCCGAAGGGTGCGGAGCGGTGGAGCTATGCGCGGCTGATGGCGGCGGTGCGGGGCTGCGGGACGGGGCTGCTCGCACGGGGTCTGGTGCCGGGGGACCGGGTGCTGATGCGGCTGGGCAATGAGGTGGCCTTTCCGGTGCTGTTTCTGGGGGCGATTGCGGCGGGGCTGGTGCCGGTGCCCACCTCGGCGGCGCTGACGGGGCCGGAGATCACGCGGATGGCGGGCGTTGTGCAGCCTGCGCTGATCGTGGGGGGTGAGGGTGTGGCGCTGCCGGACCCCCTGCCCTGCCCTGTGGTCTCTGCCCGGGCGGTGCTGGAATGGGAGGGGTTGGACCCCTGCGACTGGGACATGGGTGATCCGGGGCGGATGGCCTATGCGGTGTTCACCTCGGGCACGTCGGGGCGGGCGCAGGCGGTGGGGCATGCGCATCGGGCGATCTGGGCGCGGGGGATGATGCACCGGGGATGGGAGGGGATCGCCGAGGCTGACCGCGTGCTGCATGCGGGCGCCTTCAACTGGACCTATACGCTGGGGACCGGGTTGATGGACCCCTGGACGCTGGGCGCGGTGGCGATGGTGCCTGCGCCGGGGGTGGAGGTGGCGGCGCTGCCGCTGTTGATGAAGCGCTTTGATTTGACGGTTTTTGCAGCCGCGCCGGGGGTTTACCGGCAGATGATGCGGAGGCCGGTGCCTGCCTTGCCGAAGCTGCGGCACGGGCTCAGCGCGGGTGAGGCGATGGGGGCGGAGGTGCGCGCGGCCTGGGAGGCGGCGACGGGGCGGGCGGTGCATGAGGCGCTGGGGATGACGGAGGTGTCCACCTATGTGTCGGGCAACCCGGAGCGCCCTGCCCTGCCCGGCACGGCGGGTTGGGTACAGCCGGGGCGGCGGGTGGCGGTGCTGGCCGAGGACGGCACGCCGGTGCGGCGTGGGGTGGAGGGCGTGCTGGCGGTGCATCGGTCGGACCCGGGGCTGATGCTGGGCTATCTGGGGGATGCGGCGGCGACGGCGGCGCGGTATCGGGGCGACTGGTTCGTGACGGGCGATCTGGCCAGGATGGGCGAGGATGGCGCGATCTTCTTCGCCGGGCGGGCGGATGACCTTTTGAATCCCGGGGGTTACAGGGTATCGCCGCTGGAGGTGGAGGGGGCGATGGCGGATTGTCCCGGCCTTGCCGACTGTGCTGTGGCAGAGGTGGAGGTGAAGCCGGGGGTGCGGGTGATCGGTTGCTTTTACGTGAGCGACGAACCGGTCGAAGAGGCCGTGCTGGCCGCCCATGCCGAGGCGAAGCTGGCACGATGGAAACAGCCGCGGCTTTGGGTCAGGCTTGACGCCCTGCCCCGTTCAGCCAACAACAAGCTGAACCGGCGCGCGCTTGCGGGCCTTGTCCCGTGTGCGAGGGAAGGAAGGTAAACCGATGATCCGGCTTGATATTTTCTCGGACCCTGTCTGCCCCTGGTGCCTGATCGGCAAGGCCTATCTGGACCGCGCGCTGGAAAGCCGCCCGGAGCATCCGTTTCAGGTGCAGTGGCATCCGTTCCAGTTGAACCCCGACATGCCCAAGGGTGGTATGGGGCATGTGGAATACCTCGCGCAGAAATTCGGCAGCCGGGAGAAGGCGATACAGGCCATGCTTCAGGTGGCGGAACACGCCAGGAAGGCCGGGGCGGAGATCGACATGGAAAAGGTCGCGCGGCTGCCCAATACGCTGGACGCGCATCGGGTGATCCATTGGGCGGGGATCGAGGGGCGGCAGGCGGCGATGGTGGCGCGGCTGTTCCGGGCGCATTGGCGGGACGGGGCGGATATTGGCGAGCCGGAAACGCTGGCGCGGCTGGCGGGTGAGGTGGGGATGGAGGCCGCTGCCGTGGCGCGGCTCTTGGCAACCGACGCGGATCGCGAGGATATTCTGGCCCGCGATGCGGATGCGCGGAAGAAGGGGGTGACGGCGGTGCCGACCTTTCTGATCGCGCAGCAATATGTCGTCTCGGGCGCGCAGCCGGTGGAGATGTGGCAGCAGGTGATTGATGAGCTGGCCGAGAAGCTGGCGCAGGGCGCATCGGTGGCAAACCCCTGAGAACGCAGGTTTAATCCGGGCGACAGGCGACAGATGCGGGTGCCGGATCGCGTGCAGGATCGCGTGCAGACGGGCGTGCATACGCGCGGGGCGTTTTCCGGGCGTTAACCATAAGCCGATGGGGGTGAGTCGCGGAGATTCGGCCTTGGTGTGGCGACGGGCGGACAGAGCGGCGCGTGGTCGCGCGCAGAAGGACATGCACAGATACCTGTGCGGTTCGGGCCCTGTCAGCGGCCTGAGCGGCGTGGTAGCGCAACCGCATGACACAGATCGCCCCCCCGGAAACCCGACCCGCCGCCGTGATGGGGCCGCGTGAATTCATCGCGATGATCGCGATGCTGTTTGCGACCATCGCCTTTTCCATTGATGCGATGCTGCCCGCCCTGCCCGAGATCGCGGCGGAACTGTCGCCCGCAGCACCCAATGCGGCGCAACTGATCCTCACATCCTTTGTACTGGGCATGGGGGTGGGCACTCTGTTTGCGGGGCCCTTGTCGGATGCCTTCGGGCGCAAGCCCGTGATCATGGCGGGGGCGGCGCTGTACTGCGCCTCGGCGGTGGTGGCTTATCTGTCGCCCACGCTGGAGGGGGTGCTGATCGCGCGGCTGTTGCAGGGGTTGGGGTCGGCGGGGCCGAGGGTGGTGTCGCTGGCGCTGGTGCGCGATCTGTACAAGGGGCGCGAGATGGCGCGGGTGGTGAGTTTCGCCATGATGATCTTTACGCTGGTGCCCGCGATTGCGCCCTTTATCGGCGAAGGGATCATGGCGGTGACGGGGTGGCGGGGGATATTCCTGGCCTTTGTGGTGTTTTCCGCCCTGTCGATGCTGTGGTTCGGGCTGCGCCAGCCCGAGACGCTGACCGCGGCAGAACGGCGGCCCCTCGCGGTGGCGACACTGCGGGAGGCCTTTGTCGAGACGCTGTCGCATCGCGTTGTGGTGGTGTCGATCGCGGTGCAGACGCTGGTTTTCGCCTGCCTTTTCGCCACGCTGTCGGCGACGCAGCCGATCTTCGATCAGGTCTATGGCGAGGGGGACCGCTTTGCGCTGTGGTTTGCGGTGATTGCGCTGGTGTCGGGATCGGCGAGCCTGATCAATGCGCGGCTGGTGGTGCGGTTGGGGATGCGGCGGATGATCACGGTCACGCTGGCCGCGCAGGTGGTGTTCACCTGCTGCATGCTGGCCTCGAAGGGGATGGGGATGTGGCCCGGGGCGCTGGCCTTTCCGGCGCATCTGGTGTGGACGATCGGCGTGTTCTTCATGATCGGCCTGACGGTGGGCAATCTGAATGCGCTGGGGCTGGAGCCCGTGGGGCATATCGCGGGGATGGCGGCAAGCGTGATCGGGGCGGTGTCTACCGTCGCGTCGGTCCTGCTGGCCGCGCCGGTGGGATTGGCCTTTGACGGGACGGTCTATCCGCTGATGGTGGGGGTGGGGGTGTTTGCCGCCGCAGGCTGGGCGTTGATGCGGTTGATCCCGCGGTAGGATGGGCAACCTACTTTCCGAAAAAGCCAGAAAACAGAAACAACCCGATAACGATCACACTCGCGACAACTGAAAAGCGCGTGTGGATCTTGGCGGAGAAAAAACGGCTATCTATTTCTATTTCTGGGATTTTTTTGTCCCGTCTAACGACTGGCGACGTTGTGTTACGCATCGCTACACTCCATGTAGTGGGCTTACGGTGCTATTTCCTATATGCGGATTTTTCTTCAACTCAACAGGTGATTGTTCCGGAGAAAGTTCCGGAGTTTGATCCTGCATGCCGTCCCGTTTCTGGAACCTGTGAAGAAATAAAGCAGTAGGGTGTGCGCTATGCGCGCACCTTTGCCCGAGGGGTTGGTGCGCGCGGAGCGCACACCCTACGCAGGTGCCTTGGTCTTTTCGGGTTTCACGATCTTTTCGGCCAGATCGCGGGCGATGGCGAAGGCGCCCTTGATGCGGTCTCCCTCCGTCTTCCAGTCGCGCAGGAGGACGATCTTGTTGCCCTGAACGCGGTTCGCCGGATCGGCCTTGATGAAATCCACCAGCCCTGCGGGATTGGCGAATTTGTCGTTGTGGAATTGCACCGTGGCCCCCTTTGGCCCGGCATCCAGACGGCTGATTCCGGCGCGTTTGCACATGGATTTGATCCGCATGACCAGCATCAGGGTGTTCACCTCGCGCGGGAGGGGACCGAAGCGGTCGATCAGTTCGGCGGCGAAACCTTCGAGTTCGACTTTCGTGGTGAGCGACGACAGGCGGCGGTAGAGGCCGAGGCGGATGTCGAGGTCGGGGATGTAATCCTCGGGGATCAGGACGGGGACGCCGAGGTTGATCTGGGGGGCCCATTGATCATCCAGCGGCGCGAGGCCGGAAAGCTCGCCCGATTTCAGCTTGGCAATCGTGTCTTCCAGCATCTGCTGGTACAGTTCGTAGCCGACTTCCTTGATATGGCCCGACTGTTCCTCGCCCAAGAGATTGCCTGCGCCGCGCAGGTCGAGGTCATGCGAGGCGAGGTTGAAGCCTGCGCCGAGGCTGTCGAGGCTGCCCAGAAGGCGAAGGCGTTTTGTCGCCTGCGGGGTGAGCGGCGCGCGGGGTTTGGTGGTGAGGAAGCAATAGGCGCGGGTCTTGGCGCGGCCGACGCGGCCCCGGATCTGATAGAGTTGCGACAGGCCGAACATGTCGGCCCGGTGGATGATCATCGTGTTGGCGGTGGGGATGTCGAGGCCCGATTCCACGATGGTGGTGGAGAGGAGCACGTCATACTTGCCGTCGTAGAATTCGTTCATCTTCTCGTCCAGGTCGCCCGCGGCAAGTTGGCCGTGGGCGATGACATAGGTCACTTCGGGGACGTGGGTGCGCAGGAAATCCTCGATCTCCGGCAGGTCGGCGATGCGGGGGACGACGATGAAGGATTGCCCACCGCGATAGCGTTCGCGCAAGAGCGCCTCACGCAATGTGACGGCATCGAATTCGCTGACATAGGTGCGGATGGCGAGGCGGTCTACCGGGGGGGTGGCGATGATGGACAGGTCGCGCACGCCGGTGAGCGAGAGTTGCAGGGTGCGCGGGATGGGGGTGGCGGTCAGGGTGAGGACGTGGATTTCCGACCGCATCTCTTTCAGCCGTTCCTTGTGGGCGACGCCGAAATGCTGTTCCTCATCAATGATCAACAGCCCGAGGGATTTGAAGCGGATGTCCTTGGCGAGCAGGGCATGGGTGCCGACGCAGATGTCCACGGTGCCGTCGGCAAGACCCTGACGGGTGGCCTTGGCCTCCTTGGCGCTGACGAAGCGGGAAAGGGGTTTGACGGTGATGGGGAAGCCCCGGAAGCGTTCGGCGAAGCTGCGGTAGTGTTGGCGGGCGAGGAGCGTGGTGGGGCAGATCACGGCGACCTGCATGCCCGCAAGGGCCGCGACGAAGGCGGCGCGCATCGCCACCTCGGTCTTGCCGAAACCCACATCGCCCACGATGAGGCGGTCCATCGGGCGGCCGGATTCCAGATCGGCCACCACATCGGCGATGGCGGAAAGCTGGTCATCGGTTTCCTGCCAGGGGAAGCGGGCGGCAAACGCCTCCCACAGGGAATGGGGCGCCTCGAGGATGGGGGCGTGGCGCAGGGCGCGCTCGGCCGCGATGCGCATGAGGCGGTCGGCGATTTCGCGGATGCGTTCCTTGAGTTTCGCCTTCTTCGCCTGCCATGCGCCGCCACCGAGGCGGTCGAGCAGGCCTTCCTCATGGCCGTAGCGGGACAGGAGTTCGATGTTTTCGACCGGCAGGTAGAGTTTCGCGCCTTCGGCATATTCCAGCGCCACGCAGGCATGGGGCGCGCCGAGGGCGGTGATCGTCTCGATCCCCAGATAGCGGCCCACACCATGTTCGACATGGACGACCAGATCGCCGGGGGTGAGGGTGTCGACCTCGCGCAGGAAGTTGTCGGCCTTGCGGCGGCGTTTGGGTTTGCCGACGAGTCGGTCGCCCAGCACATCCTGTTCGGAGATGACGGCAAGGCCGGGGGCGGTGAAGCCCGCCTCCAGCGCCCAGACCATGAGGAAGAGGCCGCCCTTGCCCTCCGGCACCTCGCGCAGGTCGCGGATGCGCTGCGCGCCGGTGACGCCCTGATCGGCAAGCAGGCCTTCGAGCCGTTCGCGCGCCCCATCGGACCATGAGGCGAGGATGACCTGACGGTCCTTGAGCAGGTCGCGGATATGGGCGGCGAGCGCGCCGAACAGGCTGATGCTTTCCTGCTGGCGTTCGGGGGCGAAGTTGCGCCCGAGGCGGCCACCCGCATCCAGCACGCCCGGGCCGGGGCTTTGCGGGTTGGGGGACAACTGGATCAGGCGGTGGGGGGCGGTGGCGGCCTCCCATGCCGGATCGTCGAGGTAGAGCAGGCCGGGGGCCACGGGTTTGTAGACGGAATCGAGGCGGCCCTTGGCCGACATCGCCTCGCGCCGGGCGTCATACTGGTCTTCGATCCCGTCCCAGCGCGACAGGCGGGCGGGGGTGATCTGGTCGTCCAGCATCACGGTGGCGCCGGACAGGTAGTCGAAGATCGTCTCCAGACGGTCATGGAAGAAGGGCAGCCAATGTTCCATCCCCTGATGCTTGCGGGCGGCGCTGACCGCCTCGTACAGGGGATCGTCCGATCCCCCTGCCCCGAATTCCAGCCGGTAGGATTGGCGAAAGCGGGTGATCGCGGCCTCGTCTAGGATCACCTCGGACATGGGTGCGAAATCGACGGCCGTGAGCTTTTCCGTGGTGCGCTGGGTTTCGGGATCAAAGCGCCGCGCGCCATCCAGCACATCGCCAAAGAAATCCAGCCGGATCGGCGTGCGGCTGCCGGGGGGCCAGATGTCCACGATGCCGCCGCGCAGGGCATAGTCGCCGGGTTCGGCGACGGTGGAGACGGGGGTGAACCCCATGCGGGTGAGAAAGCCCTTCAGCCGCGCCTCATCCACCCGGTCGCCGACGCGGGCAGAGAACGAGGCCTGGGCGATCACGTCCCGCGCAGGCAGGCGCTGCATCGCGGCGCTGAGGGTGGTGAGCAGCACGAAGGGGCCCTTGATCCCCCGTGCCAGCGCGGCCAGCGTCGCCATGCGCCGGGCGGAAATGGCGGGGTTGGGCGAGACGCGGTCATAGGGCAGGCAATCCCAGGCCGGGAAATCCAGCACCAGCGCCCCCGGCGCCATGACGGCCAGCGCCGCCGCCATCGCCTCGGCCCGCTTGTCATCGCGGGCGATGTGGATGACCGGCGCGCCCTTTTCCAGTTCACGGAACAGGAGGCGGGCGTCATACCCTTCGGGGGCGCCGCCAAGGAGGATGCGGGAAGCTGTCTGCATGGCGCCTGACTTAACCGCACGGGCGGCGGCGTCAACGGGTTTTGCGGCGATTGCGGGCGGTCGCGCAGCCCCTAGCGGAACGCGCCCAGCGTCAGGTTCTGATACATGCCGAACATGCCGGTGAAAAACAGCGCGAACATGCCGATGGTCTGCACCGTGACGCGGTGGCGGCGCAGGACGCGCAACAGATCGGGTCCGCGCAGATCGGCCTGTTCGATGATCAGGCAGGTGCGGAAGGTCAGCGCCATGATCCCCAGCATCGGCACCACAAGGCAGAGAAGCGCCTGGGCAAATTCCATCCGGAACATGATGGCAAGGACCAGAAGGCTGGTCACGAGAAAGCAGACCAGCGCCACAAGGATAAGGCCACCCATGCGCATGATCAGGAGGAAGCGGCGGGTGTAGATATGGGCCAGCGCCTCGACATCCTCGATGGCCTGGCCGCCATCGCGTTCGGCGCGGCGGATCATGTCATGCGGGACGCCGATCACGAAATGGCTGACCGTGGACCACAGGACCGCCAGCGCGAGCCAGAACCAGAGGTTGGAGAAGGATCTGAGGTCGATCACTTCGAAGATCGTCTTGTACCAGTCCAACCCGCACGTCCCTGTCTGCCAGAACGCCCCTCTGCCCGCGTGATGACGGCTTGAGGCGCGGCTCTTTCTCTGGCAGGCAAGGGACGTGGGCGCAAGCCCCGATGCTTTGTCCCTGCCCCGGAGCCCCTGATGCGACCGATTTCCGCGCCGACCCCGGCCACCCGCTTTCGCCGCCTGCGCCGGACGGCCGCGCTGCGTGCCCTGTCGCAGGAGACGCATCTGGCGGTGGGCGATCTGATCTGGCCGATCTTCGTGCGCGACGGGGTGGGGGTGCGCGAACCCGTGGCCTCGATGCCCGGGGTGGAACGGCTGAGCGTGGACCTGATCGCGCGGGCGGCGGAAGAGGCGGCGGGTCTGGGGATACCGGCCGTGTGCCTGTTTCCCTATACCGACCCCGCGCTCAAGACGGAACGCTGCGAAGAGGCGTGGAATCCTGACAATCTGGCGAACCGCGCCATCCGGGCCATCAAGGCGGCCGTGCCGGAGATTGCGGTGATGACGGATGTGGCGCTGGACCCTTATAATGCCAACGGCCATGACGGGCTGGTGCGCGACGGGATCATCCTGAACGATGAAACCGTCGAGGCGCTGGTGAGGATGGCGCTGGCGCAGGCGGCGGCGGGGGCCGATATCCTGGGGCCCTCGGACATGATGGACGGGCGCATCGGCGCGATGCGGGCCGCGCTGGAGGGGGCGGGCCACAAGGATGTGGCGATCCTGTCCTATGCGGCGAAATATGCATCCGCCTTCTACGGGCCCTTCCGCGATGCGGTGGGGGCGTCCGGGGCGCTGAAAGGCGACAAGAAAACCTATCAGATGAACCCCGCCAACAGCGACGAGGCGCTGCGTCTGGTCGAACGCGACCTGCGCGAGGGGGCGGATATGGTGATGGTGAAACCGGGGATGCCATACCTCGACATCTGCCGCCGCGTGAAGGACGCCTTTGGGGCGCCGACCTATGCCTATCAGGTGTCGGGCGAATATGCGATGATCCGGGGCGCGGCGGAACGCGGCTGGATCGACGGGGAAAAGGCGATGATGGAAAGCCTGATGGGGTTCAAGCGCGCGGGCTGCGACGGCATCCTTACCTATTTCGCGCCCGAAGCCGCCCGCAAGTTGCGCGCGGGCTGGACCTGGGGCTGATACTCCCTGCCCCCCTCTTCTCTGGAAAAATATCCTCGGGGGTGAATGGGCGCGGCACGCGCCCAGAGGGGGCAGACAGCCCCCTTCCCTTTTTGACGCAAAGCTCAGACGTCCGGGCTTTCGTGCCATGGGCGGGGCTTTGCCGGGGGGGCGATGCAAGACATGACAGGGCGGCAGAATGTCGCTACCATATGTTGTGAGCGTGGGCAGAGACCCGCGACGCGGCAAGAGAGGGCAGTTTGATGGAACGGATTTCACGGCGGATGCTCCTGGGCGGTGCGGGGGCGTCGGTGTTGCTGACGGCGGCTTGCGGCAATGGCGTGGGCAGCGACGGGGCGCAGCAGATCGACGCGCGGGTTTCGGCCACGCGGAGCTTCCTGTTCTCGCGCTATCCCGGGACGCAGGATCTGGCGGCACGGGCGGCGGGGGTGCTCTATATGCCGCTGATCACGGAAGCGGGGTTCTTCTTCGGCGGGGCTTATGGGCGGGGGGCGTTGCAGATCCGCGACGTGACGGTGGATTACTATTCCTCGACCAAGGCGAGCTACGGCATCCAGATCGGCGCGCAGCAATATGCGCATGCGCTGTTCTTCATGACGCCCGAGGCGCTGGCGGATTTCCGGTCCTCGACCGGTTGGGCGGCGAGTGCGGATCTGAAATATGCCACGCCCGAACAGGGGGCGAGCATCGGCAAGGAGACGACCGAAATCGACCCCGTGATCGCGCTGGTCTTTGGCCAGCAGGGGCTGATCGCCGGGGCGACGCTGGCCGGGGTGAAATATACGCGGATCATTCCGTGATCGGGGGGTGCGGGGGGGCGGTTGCCCCCCTGCCCTATTTCAGGCGGCGGATCAGGCTCGAGGTATCGTTGCGCCCGCCGCCGATGTTCTGCACGTCCTTGTAGAACTGATCGACCAGCGCAGTGACGGGGAGCGACGCGCCGATCTCGTCTGCCGTTCGCAGGCAGATGCCGAGGTCCTTTCGCATCCAGTCCACCGCGAAGCCGAAGTCGAATTCGCCGGCCAGCATGGTCTTGTGGCGGTTGACCATCTGCCAGGAGCCTGCGGCGCCCTGGCTGATCACCTCGACCACCGCCTCGCCATCGAGGCCGGCCTTCTGGCCGAAGGCCAGCGCCTCGGACAGGCCCTGCATGAGGCCGGCAATGCAGATCTGGTTCATCATCTTGGCCAGTTGCCCGGCCCCGCTGTCGCCCAAGCGGCGGCAGATGCGGGCATAGGCGGCCATGACGGGTTCGGCGCGGTCGTAGTCGGCCTGCGTGCCGCCGCACATGATGGAGAGGACACCGTTTTCCGCCCCCGCCTGCCCGCCCGACACGGGGGCATCGACGAAGCCCACCCCCCTTGCCGCGGCGAGGGCGGCCAGCTCGCGCGTGACCTGTGCCGAGACGGTGGTGTGATCGACAAGGACCGCGCCGGGGGCCATCGCGGCGAAGGCGCCGTCCTCGCCCGTGCAGACGGCGCGCAGGTCATCGTCATTGCCGACGCAGGCCATGACGAATTCCGCGCCCTGTGCGGCTTCGGCCGGGCTGCGCCCGAGACGGCAGCCATGGGCCGCGACCCAGGCTTCGGCCCTGGCCGTGGTGCGGTTATAGACCGTGACTTCGTGCCCCTTGGCCGCAAGGTGGCGTGCCATCGGCCCGCCCATCACGCCCAGACCCAGAAAGGCGACCTTCGCCATCGTTACCCCCGTCGGATTGCTCTTGCCCCTGCGATGGACTAGGAAGCCATACGGAAACTGCCGTCAAGCACTGGCGGCCAAAGTCCTGGCCCCGCAAAGTCTTGGCCCCGAAGGTGTTGGCCCCCGATGTTCCCTCCGCTGTTCGTTGTCTTTCGCTGGATGCTGCGCCTGTTCACGGGGCTGGTCGTGCTGTCGGTTCTGGCGGGGATCATCCTTTACTATTTCCTGTCGCGCTCGCTGCCGGACTACGACGAGGATTTCACCATCGCGGGCATTTCCGCGCCGGTCGAGATCGTGCGGAACAATGACAATGTGCCCCATATCTTTGGCGAGACGGATGAGGATGTGTTCTTCGCGCTGGGCTTTGCCCATGCGCAGGACCGGCTGTGGCAGATGACGATGCTGCGCCGCACCGCGCAGGGGCGGCTGTCGGAGGTGTTCGGCAACCGGACGCTGAAGATCGACGAATTGCTGCGGCGCTATGATCTTTATGGTCTGTCGCAGCAATCGGTGGCGGTGCAGGACGCGCCCACGCTGGCGGCGCTGGAGGCCTATGCGCGGGGGGTGAATGCCTGGATCACCGAGGTGAACCGTGCCGCACGCGGCCGCGGGGCGCCGGAATTCTTTCTGTTTTCCAACGAGATCGCGGCGTGGCGGCCAGCCGATTCCATCGCCATTCTGAAGCTGATGGCGCTGCAACTGTCGGGGCAGCTTGAGAATGAGGTGCTCAGGGCGCGCATCTCGCTGATCCTGCCGGATGCGCGGGTGCGCGACATCCTGCCCGATGCGCCGGGAACCGGGGTGACGGCGCTGCCGGAGTATTCAAGCCTGGTGCCGGGGGTGAACCCCGGAACGGCCCCGATCCGGCAGGCCGCGTCGGATGTGCTGTCGCCTTTTCCGCGGCGCGACCTGGCCGGGGCGTCGAATGCCTGGGCTGCCGTTCCGGCGCGGTCGGCGGCGGGGGGAACGCTTTTGGCCAATGACCCGCATCTGGGGTTCACCGCGCCGACGATCTGGTATCTGGCGCGGCTGGACCTGGCGGCGGGGGGCGTGATCGGCGGCACCATCCCGGGGATTCCGGCGGTGCTGGTGGGGCGGTCCGAGGCGCTGGGCTGGGGGTTGACCTCGAGCTATCTTGACGATCAGGACGTGTTCATCGAAGAGGTGAATCCCGAGAACCCGGAACAGTACCGCACGCCGGACGGATGGAAGGAATTTGTCACGCGGCGGTCGATCATCACGGTGAAGGATGCCGCCCCCGTGACGATCACCCTGCGCTGGACGGACAATGGTCCGGTGCTGCCGGGATCGCATTACGACCTGGCCTCGGTCACGCCGGGGGGGCATGTGGCGGCGCTGTCATGGACGGCGCTGACGGGCGAGGACACGTCGATGACGGCGGTGGTCAGGATGATGGGCGCCCGGACCACGGCGGAGGCGATCGAGGCGGGGCGGCTGGTGGTGGCCCCGGCGCAGAACGTGATGCTGGCCGATCAGAGCGGGATTGCCATGCAGTTGATGGGGGCGATGCCCGCGCGCGACCCGGGCCATCAGAGCCAGGGCCGCATGCCCGTTCCGGGCTGGATCGCGGCGAACCGCTGGCAGGGCATTCTGCCCTATGAGGACAATCCGCGGGTGGTGAACCCGACCTCGGGCCTTTTGGGCAATACCAACAACAAGACCGTGGACCGGCCTTTCCCGCTGCATGTGTCCTATGTCTGGGGCGATACGCAGCGCATCCAGCGATGGCTGACCCTGATGCAGGCGCGCGAGGTGCATACGCGGGAAAGCTTCATCGAGGCGCAGCTTGATACGGTGAGTTTCACGGCGCGGTCGCTGCTGCCTTTGATCGGGGCGGATCTGTGGTTCACCGGTGAGGCGGCGCCCGAGGGCACGCCCGAACGGCTGCGGCAGCGGGCGCTGGAGATACTGGCGGCCTGGAATGGCGAGATGAGCGAGCATCTGCCGGAGCCGCTGATCTATCAGGCCTGGGTGCGGGCCTTGCAGGAGCGGCTGATCCGCGATGATCTGGGGCCGCTTGCCGACACGTTCACGCATATCGAGCCGCTGCTGATCGAGCGGGTTTACCGCAATGTGGACGGGGCCAGCATCTGGTGCGACGTGGTGCAATCGGCGGTGGTGGAAAGCTGCACCGATCTGGCGCGGATCGCGCTGGACGAGGCGCTGATCACGCTGACGGAACGCTATGGGCCGAACCCGGAAAGCTGGCGCTGGGGCGACGCGCATCAGGCCACGCATGACCATACCGTGCTGGGGAACCTGCCGGTGGTGCGCTATTTCGTGAACATCCGGCAATCGACCAGCGGCGATGACCACACGCTTCTGCGCGGGCGGACCAAGGGCGACGGGCCGGAGCCTTTCCTGAACGTGCATGGCGCGGGGTTCCGCGGCGTTTACGATTTCGCGGACCCGGACTCGTCGGTCTTCATCACCTCGACCGGGCAGTCGGGCCATCCGCTCAGCCGGTTCTATGACGATCTGGGCGTGCTGTGGCGGCGGGGGGAATATGTGCCCATGTCGCTGGACCCGGAACTGGCGCGGGCGGCGGCGGTGGGGGTGACGGTGCTGACGCCTGCGGCAGAATAGCCTGTGACCCGCTGATTGACCCTGTCGCGCTTGACCTTTCATGGTCGCGCAACATTATTGCGTGAGGGCGGGGATCAGGGAAAAAAGATGTCTGATGCATTCGGCGCATGGGTGGGCCGGGTCGAAGAGGCCCGGGACCGGATCGGCGCGAAACAGGTGCGGCAGATGGCGGCGACGCTGGGCGTGGCCGGGGAATTCGCGGAAGGCGCGATGCTGCCGCCTTTGTGGCACTGGATGGGGTGGACGCCGGAAGCGGCAATGGCGGAGCTTGGCCCTGACGGGCATCCGGCGCGGGGCGGGTTTCTGCCGCCCGTGCCGCTGGAGCGGCGGATGTGGGCGGGCGGGCGGCTGCGGTTTCTGGCACCGCTGCGGATCGGCGAGGAATTGTTTCGCCGGTCGGAGATCGTGAAGGTTTCGGAAAAGAACGGCACGACGGGGCGGATGGTGTTTGTCACCGTGCGCCATGATGTGCATGGCGCGGGCGGTCTGGCGGTGGAAGAGGAGCAGGACATCGTGTTCATCGCCATGCCGGAGCGGTTTGTGCCCCCGCCCCCGGTGGCGGCCCCTGCGGCGGACTGGTCGGTGCCGGTGGCGATGGATGAGGTGCGGCTGTTTCGCTATTCGGCGCTGACCTTCAACGCCCATCGCATCCATTTCGACCTGCCCTATGCGACGGGGGTGGAGAAATATCCCGGTCTGGTGGTGCATGGGCCGATGCAGGCGATGCTCTTGATGGAGGCTGCGCGCGCGCGGCGGGGGGGCGCGGTGCCGGCGAGCTATCGGTTCCGGGGGGTGCGGCCCCTGTTTCATTTCGATGCGCTGGCCTTGCAGGGGGCAGGCGACACTTTGGCGACGGTGAACGGGGATGGTCTGGTTTGCATGCAGGCCGAAATCGGCTGGGGGGGTTAGGGTCATGGGCGGCGTGCTGGCGGGGATGCGGGTGGTCGAGGGATCGGCCTTTGTGGCGGTGCCGCTGGCAGGGATGACGCTGGCGCAGATGGGGGCGGATGTGATCCGCTTTGACCGGCCCCAGGGGGGCCTGGACGCGCATCGCTGGCCGGTGACGCGCGAGGGGGCGAGCCTGTTCTGGGCGGGGATGAACAAGGGCAAGCGGTCGCTGGCGGTGGACATGTCGCGGCCCGAGGGGCAGGAGATCGTGACCGCGCTGATCTGCGCGCCGGGGCCGGACGCGGGGATGTTCCTGACCAACCTGCGGGCGCGGGGGTGGATGGATTACCCCGCCCTGAAGGCGCAGCGCGAGGATCTGATCATGGTGAGCCTGACCGGCACGCGGCGGGGGGAGCCTGCGGTGGATTACACGGTGAACCCGTCCCTGGGCTTTCCGATGGCGACAGGGGCCGAGGGATCGACCGAGCCTGTGGCGCATGTGTTGCCCGCCTGGGATTGCATTGCGGGCGGCATGGTGGTGAATGCGCTGCTGGCCGCCGAGCGGCATCGGCTGCGGACAGGGCGCGGGCAATTGGCGGAATTGTCGCTGAAGGATGTGGCGGCGGCGATGATGGCCAATCTGGGGATCGTGGGCGAGGTTCTGGCCAATGGGGTGGACCGGCCCAAGGCGGGGAATGCGCTCTATGGGGCTTACGGCCAGGATTTCCTGCTGGCTTGCGGAACGCGGGTGATGGTGGTGGGGCTGACCGACCGGCAATGGCGGGGGCTGGTCAAGGTGCTGGACATGCAGGAGGCGATGGCGGGGCTGTCGCAGCGGCTGGGGCTGGATCTGCGGGCCGAGGGCAACCGGTGGGCGGCGCGGAAGGAGATCACGGCGGCCTTTGCGCCCTGGTTCGCGGCGCGGACCCTGGCGGAGGTGGCGCCCCTGTTCGATGCGGCAGGGCTGACATGGTCGGTGTTCCGCAGCTTTGCGGGCGCGGTGCGGGAGGATTCGGACCTGACGACCGACAATCCGATGATGGCGATGGTTCACCAGCCGGGAATCGGCACGCTGCCGGTGCCGGGATCGCCCGTGAGCTTTTCCGATCTGGAACGGATGGGGCCGGTCGCCGCCCCGGTTCTGGGCCAGCATACGGAAGAAATTCTGGGTGATCTGCTGGGTCTTGGATCGGGGCAGATCGGGCGGCTGATGGATGCGGGCGTGGTGGCGCAGGGGATCAGGCCTGCCGTGCGGGCGGCCTGACCCCCTGCCCTGCCTTCAGGCCAGCGCGGCGGCGACGGTAGCGGCCATGGGCGTGGTGGGCCGCCCGATCAGGCGCGACAGGGTGCGGCTGTCGTCGTAAAGCGCGCCATGGCCTGCCTGAACATCGCTGTCGGCAAGGACATGGGCGAAGCCTTCGGGGAAGCCGAAGGAAGCCAGGATACCCGCATAGGTGGCGGGGGGCAGGTCGTTGTAGGGGATGGCTTTGCCGGTGAGGCGCGACACTTCGGCCGCGAGGTCGGCATAGGTATAGGCGGTGTCGCCCGCGAGTTCGTAGCTAGCATTGTCATGGCCGGACGTGGCGGCGGTGACGGCGATGGCTTCGGCGAAATCGGAGCGGGCGGCGGCGGAGAAGCGCCCTGCCCCGGCGGACCCGATCAGCGCGCCTGCGGCGATGGCCCCGGCAAGGCCTGCGGTGTGGTTTTCGGTGTACCAGCCGTTGCGGAGGAAGGTGTAGGTCAGGCCCGAGGCGCGGATCGCGGACTCGGTCGCCTTGTGATCGGCGGCGAGAAGCATGGGCGAAGTATCGGCGCGCAGGATCGAGGTATAGAGAAGGCGCGAGACGCCTGCATCCTTGGCAGCGGCGATGACGTTGAGGTGGTGCGGCATCCGCTGGCCGACATCGTTGGAGGAGATGAGGACGAGCGTGTCCACACCCGCCAGCGCCGGGGCGAGGGTTTCCGGGGCGGCGTAGTCGAAGGCGCGGGCCTGCACGCCCAGATCGGCGGCCTTGGCCGGATCGCGCGCGAGGGCGATGGGGGCCTTGCCGCGGGATTTGAGCGCGGCGATGGCGAGGCGGCCGAGTTGGCCGGTGGCTCCGGTGATGGCGATGGTCATGGGTCACTCCGTTCCCTGTGGTGATGGATAGGAGATGGCGGCTTTACTTACGAAAAGGAAGTACGTACATTTTGGTAAGTATTCCGCATTTCGGGACAGAGGGGTGTGCGATGAAGGATGATCTGGCCTTGCCCCCGGACCACCGGGCGGATGTGCTGCATCCCCTGTGCCCGTCGCGGCAGGTGCTGGCGCATCTGACGAGCCGTTGGGGGGCTTTGGTTCTGGTGGCGCTGGCGGGCCGGACGCTGCGGTTTTCGCAACTGCGCCGGGCGCTGGGCAATGTGAGCGAGCGGATGCTGGCGCAGACATTGCAGGGGCTGGAGGCCGACGGGATGGTGCGCCGCGTGGCGCATGACGTGGTGCCGCCGCATGTGGATTATTCGCTGACCGAGATCGGCGAAGAGGCGGCGGGGCTGGTGCAGGGGTTGGCGCGCTGGGTCGAGGCGCGGATGCCGGAGATCATGGCCCGCCGCTGCGCGGGGAAGTGAGGGCGGGACCAGGAGCCCGGATTGGACGTGGTCCGAGGGGCGGAGGCCCCCGGGGCGCTGCCCCGGACCCCGGGATATTTTTCCAGAGAAGATTTGGGGTTTTCGGGAGAGAGGCGCGCCGCCCTGCCGCGGGGATGGCGGAGCGGTTGGTGCGCCGGGGTGCGTGGCGGAGAGTGGAGGCCATGATCCGGCGTTGCCCGGGGCGGTTGGCGCGCACCGGGGGCCAGCCCCCGGACCCCCGGGATATTTGTGGCAGAGAAGAGAGGGGGAAGGGCGTTCTTCGGAGCAGGCGGTTAGTCACGGCGCCAGGTTGAGCGGAGGGTGTGACTAGCCGAGATCGCGGTAGCGTTTTTCCTGGCGGGCGGTCCAGCGGACAGTGACGGCGAAGCCGGTCTCGGTTTGGGTTTCGGACAGGACCACCCCTTCGGCATGCAGCCAGGCGCGGCGGCGGCCATCGGTGAAGGGGATGGCGAGGATGCGTTCGGTTTTCTCTTCGTCAAAGGCGGCGGAAACGGCGTCGAGCAGGCGGTCGATGCCTTCGCCGGTGAGGGCCGAGACGGGGAACACGCGGTCACGGGTGGTGGCCTGCTGGATGAGCGCCGCGCGTTCAGCGGGGGCGACGAGATCGAGTTTGTTCCACACCTCGACCTGGGGCGTGGCGGGGCCGACGCCGAGGGATTGCAGGATCTCGGCCACGTCGGCGGCCTGTTCGCCCGTTTCGGGATGGGCGATGTCGCGGACATGGAGGATGAGGTCAGCTTCCAGCACCTCTTCGAGGGTTGCGCGGAAGGCGGCGACGAGTTGGGTGGGCAGGTCGGAGATGAAGCCCACGGTGTCGGACAGGATCACCTTGCGGCCCGATGGCAGGGTGACGCCGCGCATGGTGGGATCGAGCGTGGCAAAGAGCATGTCCTTGGCCAGAACCTCGGCCCCGGTGGCGCGGTTGAAGAGCGTGCTTTTTCCCGCGTTGGTATAGCCTACGAGGGCGACGATCGGGAATGGCACCTTGCGGCGGGCGGCGCGGTGGAGTTCGCGGGTCTTTACCACCTTGTCGAGCTGGCGTTTCAGGCGGATCACCTGATCGTCGATGGCGCGGCGGTCGGCTTCGATCTGGGTTTCCCCCGGGCCGCCGACGAAGCCGAAGCCGCCACGCTGGCGTTCGAGGTGGGTCCAGGCGCGCACGAGGCGGGTGCGTTGGTAGCTGAGGGCGGCGAGTTCGACTTGCAGCACGCCTTCGCGGGTGCGGGCGCGGTCGGCAAAGATCTCGAGGATCAGACCGGTGCGGTCGAGGAGCTTGACCCCCCATTCCTTTTCGAGATTGCGCTGCTGGACGGGGGAGACCGGGCCATCGACGAGGACGAGGGCGATGTCATCGGCCTTGAAGCGGGCCTTGAGGTCATCCACCTTGCCCGAGCCGAAGAGCATTCCGGGATGGACGCGGGGAAGGCGCACCACTTCGCCGCCGATGACGTCAAGCTCGGGCAGGGCGTGGGCGAGGCTGATGGCCTCGGCGAGCCCATGTTCGGGCAGGCGGCGGCTGCGGTCGCTGCGGATGTCGGGATGCAGGACGAAGGCCCGTGTCCGGGCGGTGGCGGTCGAACGGTCACGATCCCCCCGCCCTGTCAGGAGCGGGAGATCGTCGTCGTCATCTTCCGGCAGGTCGGAAATCAGTCTTCGCCTTCGTAGAGATTGATCGGGGCGCCGGGCATGATGGTGGAGATCGCATGCTTGTAGACAAGTTGCGATTGCCCATCCCGGCGCAGGAGAACGCAGAAATTGTCAAACCAGGTGATGACACCCTGAAGTTTCACCCCGTTGATCAGAAAGATCGTGACGGGAACCTTTGCCTTTCGGACGTGATTGAGAAATGCGTCCTGCAAATTCTGTTTGTCGCCGGCCATTTTTTGTCTTTGCCTTTGTTATGGTCTTGTCGCGCGCATGTGTGACACCCGTTCCCTCAGCCCGGGTATGCCGTCCAGCCCGGAAAGTATGTAACGCCTTGACCATAGTTTCCAGCCCAAAAACAGCGTTTTAGACGGCTGTTGCAGAAGCGGCTTTCAGTTGCGCCAACTGTCGGGGGCGAGGAGGACGAGGATGGCCAGAAGCTCCAGCCGCCCCACCACCATGGCGATGCCGAGGATGGCCTTGGCCGCCGCGGGCAGAAGCGCGATGGCGATGGGATCGGAGGCGCCGACGGAGGTGAGCGGTCCGGTCGTGGTGAGCGCGCCGAGGGTGAGGATGAGAGCCGTTTCGAATTCGATTCCGACAAGGGCGAGGGCGGCCACCAGAATGGCGATGGACAGCGCGAAGAGCATGAAGAAGATCCAGGCGAGATAGGCCCCTTCGCGGCGCAGGCGGCGCGCGGCGGGGCCCGATCCGCCCACGGAATTGGGATGGATCAGGCGTTCGAGTTCCCGCTCGCCATGGCGGAAGAGGGCATAGACGCGCAGGAGCTTTACCCCGCCCGCCGTGGTGGCGATACCGCCGCCGAAGATGGCAAGGCCGGCGAGGACGAGGCCCGGGGTTTCCAGCCCGGACCAGTTGCGGGCCGTGACCCAGTCGGCAGAGGTGAAGCCGGTGGTCGTGAGGAAGGAGAGCGTGGTGAAGACCGCGCCCCAGAGCGCGCGCAGGCCGGAGGCGATTTCCTCTTCCACGTCGCTGATGCTGTCGGAGGCGGCGAGCCAGTGGCGCAGGAAGAGGATCAGCGGGATCACGGCAATCAGCACGAGCGTCATGCGCAATTCGCTGTCGTCGCGCAGGCGGCTGCTGCGGTCATAGACGAGCGAGCCTGGCCAGAGCCTGCGGGTGACGGCGAGAAAGAGGCAGGCGAAGATCGCGAGTTCTGCCGGGAAGGTGTTTCCTTCGATCGGCAGGCCGCCAGAGGGGCTTATGCCGGAGGTCGAGATGGTGGACATGGCATGGAGGAGCGCCGGGAAATTCGGCTGGCCCGCCATCAGGAGCGCCACCCAGAGCGCCACGGTCGCCCCGGCATAGACCGGCAGGATCGCCACGGCCTGCCGCGCCACGCGGCGGGCGGGATCGGCGGTGGCGGTGATCTGCGACAGGCCTTCGGCGCCGCGCCCGGGCACGCGGCCGGAGATGACCTCGATCCCGCCCAGTGTCATGGGGGCGAGGATGGCGACAGCGGCGACGAGGATGAAGAGCCCCCCCATCCAGCCCACCTGCGCACGCCAGAGGTGGACGGACGGGGGCAGGCGGTCGGGGGCGTAAAGCGTGGCGCCGGTCGTGGTGAAGGAGGAGATCATCTCAAGCCAGGCATTCGACCAGCTTGTATCCGGCAGGGCCTGCACGATGGGCAGGGCCATCAGCACCGGCAGCACGGCATAGGCCGCGACGAGCGCGGTCAGGTTGGCGCGGGCGGGATTGCGGGCGCTTTGATTGACCGTGGCTATGCCGATCATGGCGGTAAGGATCAGGACGATCACACCCGTGTAGAAGAAGGCGCGGGCGATGTCGTGGTCGCGCAGGATGGCGGCATGGGCTGCGGGGAGCCACATCGAAAGGGCCGTAAGCCCCATCAGCAGGACGAGAAGCGGCAGTTCCGACAGCCGGCGCAGCATCTTCAGAAGAAGTCGATGGAGACTTGCAGGAGGCGTTCCACCTCGCGCACGTCCTTGGCCATGGTGAAGAGGGCGATGACATCGCCCGCCTCGATCCGGGTGTCGCCGGTGGGTTTGATCACCTTGTCGCCCTTCATCAGGCCGCCCACGAGAACGCCTTCGGGGAATTCGATGTCGCGGATCTGGCGTCCGGCGAGGGGCGAGGTGGAGAGCACCTGCGCCTCGATCATCTCGGCCTCGGCATCGCCGAGGGAGTAGATCGCGCGCACCTTGCCGTGGCGGATATGGCGCAGGATGGAGGAGACGGTGGTGGCGCGGGGGTTGATATAGGCGTCGATGTCGAGCGCGCCCATCAGGGGGGCGAGGGTCGGGTCGTTCACGAGGGCAATGGCCATGCGGCAGCCCGCCTGTTTGGCGCGGACGGAGACGAGGAGATTGGTCTTGTCGTCATCGGTGACGGCGAGGACGGCATCGGCGCGGTCGATGGAGGCCTCGAGCAGGATGTCCATATCCATGCCGTCGCCGTTCAGGACGATGGTGCGTTCCAGGCTGTCTGCTGCGCGTTCGGCGATGGTGCGGTTCTTTTCGATGATCTTGCAGCGCACACGGTCGGTGCGGCGTTCCAGCGCGCGGGCGACACCAAGGCCCACATTGCCACCGCCGATGATGACGACGCGTTCCTGCTTTTTCGTCTGCTTGCCGAAGATTTCGAGGGTGCGGTTCACGTCTTCGGAATGGGAAAAGACATAGATCTGATCTTCGGCGAACAACTGGTCGCCGGGATCGGGGGCGAAGAGATGGCCTTCGCGGCGCACGCCCACCACGATGGCGCGGAGCGTGGAGAAAAGATCGCTGAGCTGCCGCAGGGGGGTGTTGAGAACGGGGCAATCCTCATCCAGCTGGATGCCCAGAAGCTGGGCGCGGCCCAGCATGAAGCTTTCGGTATCAAAGGTGGAGGGCGCGGCGAGGCGTTGCAGCGCGGCCTCGGCCACTTCGCGTTCGGGCGAGATCACCACGTCGATGGGCAGGTGGTCGCGCTGATAGAGCGAGGCGTAGCTTTCATCCAGATAGGATTGCGCGCGCAGGCGGGCGATCTTGCGCGGGACGGAAAACAGGGCGTTGGCCACCTCGCAGGCGACGATGTTGACCTCGTCGGAATGAGTGGCGGCGATGATCATGTCGGCATCGCGGGCGCCGGCCTTTTCCAGCACGTCCGGATAGGAGGCAAAGCCCACCACGCCCTGCACATCCAGCGTGTCCGTGGCGCGGCGGACGAGATCGGCGTTCACATCGACCAGCGTCACGTCGTTCTTTTCGCCGGACAATTGGCGGGCGATCTGCCAGCCCACCTGCCCTGCCCCGCAGATGATCACCTTCATGCCTGCCTCCGGTTCACCGCGCCCCTTGAGTGGCAGAAGGCGGGCGGGTGGTCAATGGTGGGGCGGAGTGGCGCTCAGACCTCTTCGCCCTCTTCCTCATCCATATCCTCGTCAAGGCGGGCCATGCGGCCGCCGCCCTTGGAGGTGGTGACGACGCCCAGCGATTTGAGTTTGCGGTGGAGGGCGGAGCGTTCCATGCCGACGAAGCTGGCGGTGCGGCTGATATTGCCGCCGAAGCGGTTGATCTGGGTGAGAAGGTATTCGCGTTCGAACACCTCGCGCGCTTCGCGCAAGGGGAGCGTGGCCATGGCGCCGCCGAGGACGAGGCGGCCGGTTTCGCCTTCGGGTGCCTCTTGCCCCGGAAGCTCGCGCGCGTCGATCGGGCCGGCGCCATCGCCCAGGATCAGGACGCGTTCGATGACGTTGCGCAATTGGCGCACATTGCCGGGCCAGGGCATGGTTTGCAGCATCGCCTCGGCCTCGGTCGAGAGGGTGCGGAGCGGCAGGCCCTGGCTGCGGTGGAAGAGGTCGATGAAATGGCGGGTGAGTTCGGGGATGTCTTCGCGGCGATCCTCGAGGCTGGGGACCGGGATCGGGACGACGTTGAGCCGGTCATAGAGTTCCTGGCGGAAGCGGCCCGCGCTGATTTCGTTGCGCAGATCGCGGGTGGTGGAGGAGATGACGCGCAGGTCCACGCGGACCTTGTCGGTGCCGCCTGCGCGGGTGAATTGCTGTTCCACCAGCACGCGGAGGATTTTCGACTGCGTGCCGAGCGGCATGTCGGCCACCTCGTCGAAATAGACCACGCCGCCATGGGCCTGTTCCAGAAGGCCCTTTTCCACCCCGCGTTCGGCGGTTTCGCGACCGAAGAGCACCTCTTCCATGCGTTCGGGTTCGATGGTGGCCGAGGAGACCGAGACGAAGGGGGCGCTGGCACGGTTGGAATTGGCGTGGATGAAGCGGGCGGCCATTTCCTTGCCCGATCCGGCCGGGCCGGTGAGCATGACGCGGCCATTGGATTTGGTGACTTTCTCAAGCTGCGATTTCAGCGCCTTGAAGGCAGGGCTGGAGCCCAGCATTTCGGCGGAGGTCACGTCCTTGCGGCGGAGTTCCGAATTTTCGCGGCGCAGGCGCGAGGTTTCCATGGCGCGGGAAACGACGACCATCAACTGGTCGATGTTGAAGGGTTTTTCGATGAAGTCATAGGCGCCCTGCTTGATCGCGGCGACGGCGATTTCGATGTTGCCGTGACCGGAGATGATGACGACGGGGACATCGGGATTGTCGCGCTTGACGGTTTTCAGGATGTCGATGCCGTCCATCCGGCTGTCTTTCAGCCAGATGTCGAGGATCATCAGCGCGGGCGGTTCGGCGTTGATTTCCGCCATGCAGTCATCGGAATTGCCGGCGAGGCGGACGAGGAAGCCCTCATCCTTGAGGATGTCGCCGATCAATTCGCGAATGTCCTTTTCATCATCTACAATAAGAATGCTGCTCATGACTTATCCCCCCTGGGCGGCGAGTGCTGCGGGTTTGCGGCTGCGGCCACGGGGGCTGCGCGGGAGGCGTATTTCGGCCATGGCGCCCCGGTGGCTGTTGCCTTCGAAAACGGGTGCATCGAGAAGGGCGAGCGTGCCGCCATGTTCCTCGATGATCTTCTTGACGATGGGCAGGCCGAGGCCGGTGCCCTTTTCGCGGGTGGTGACGTAGGGTTCGAACAGGCGGGCGCGGTCGGGCGGCAGGCCTGTGCCATTGTCCATGATGCGGATGATGGCGGCATCGGGTTCGGCGGTGAGGGAGACGCGGATTTCCGGCCTGTGGCCGGGGGGTGCGCCCTTTTCCTGAAGGGTTTCGATGGCTTCACCCGCATTCTTTATCAGGTTCGTCAGCGCCTGGCTGATCATGGTGGCGTCGAGGTCCATCACGAGGGGCGTGTTGGGCAGGTCGCGGTGGAAGGTGACGCCGGGTTGGCCGCTTTCCTGTAGCACCAAGGCATCGCGCAACAGGACCGTCAGGTCGTTTTCGCGGCGGTCGGGTTCGGGCATGCGGGCGAATTTGGAGAATTCATCCACGATGCGGCGCAGGTCGTTGGTCTGGCGGACGATGACATCGGTGTATTGGTCAAGGTCTTCGGGTTCTGCGACCTGCGGGCGGAACTTGCGTTTGATGCGTTCGGCCGAGAGCGCGATGGGGGTGAGCGGGTTCTTGATCTCATGCGCGATGCGGCGGGCCACATCGCCCCAGGCGGCCATGCGCTGGGCGGAGACGAGGTCGGTCACATCGTCGAAGGCCACGACATAGCCTTCCAGACCGCCGCCTTCGTTGCGGCGTTCGGACATGCGGACGAGCAGGCTTTCAAGCTTGCCCTTGCGGGTGAGGCGCACCTCTTCCTGCGCGGCCGAGAGGCCGCTTTCAAGGAGGCGTTCGAAGAGCGGGCCGAATTCCGGCACGGCGATGGCGAGGGGGACATCGGCGGACAGCCCTGCCCCCATGTCGAGCAGGCGTTCGGCGGCGCGGTTGGCAAAGTCGATCCGGCCATCGGAATCGAGACCGATCACGCCTGCGGTGACGTTGGAGAGGACGGAGTCGAACAGGCGGCGGCGGCGTTCGGTCTGATTGTGGCTTTCCACGAGCGCGTCGCGCTGGCCCTTGAGCTGCCGCGTCATGCGGTTGAAGGAACGGCCAAGGGAGGCGATTTCGTCATCGCCCTCTTCCTCGCGGACCTGCACGTCGAGATTGCCCTGCCCTACCCTTTCGGCGGCCTCGGCCAAGCGGCCCACAGGGCGCGACAGGCGTTCGGCGAACCACAGGCCCAGCCAGACGGCAGCGAGGATCAGGATGAGGGCAAAGCCGAGGTAGAGGAGGCCGAATTCGAACAGGAGCCGGCCGCGTTCGGATTCGAGCTGGTGGTAAAGGGCCACGGTTTCGCGCGTGCCGTCGAGCAGCGACAGGATGGAGCCATCCACCGTGCGCGAGATGTAGAGGTAGCGGTCGGCGAAGGCGTCAAGATGGACGAGGGCGCGGAATTCGTTGTTGTTCCAGTCCTGGATCAGGACGGTTTCCCCGGCGCGGGCGCGCTGGATTTCCTCTGTGCTGGGCTGTTCGAAATCGAAGAGATAGCTGCGTTCGCCGCGCGTCATCAATTCGCCCGCGCCGTTGATCAGATAGGCCTCTTTCAACCCGCGCTGGATGGTGGCCTGGGCCTGCGTCAGGATCGGGCGCATCTGGGTGTCTTCGAGAAAGAACATCGACTGCTTGAACAGGTTCAGTTCGCGCGCCAGCGTCTCGGCATCGGCGATCAGGTCTTCGCGGTGTTCCTGTTCATACGCCTCGGCCGCCGAGAGGGAGGAGCCGACGACGGAGCGGACGCGGTCGGAGAACCAGCCTTCAAGGCCGAAATTCACCGTGACCACGGCAAAGACCGCGACCAGGATCGTGGGGACAAGCGCCACGCCCGCAAAGACGAAGGTCAGGCGCAGATGGAGGCGGGAGCCTGCGGATTTGCTGCGCCGGTCGGCGATCATGCGCACGACGCGGGCCATGACGAGCGTGGCCACGACAAGGATATAGATGAGGTCGGCCAGCAGGATCAGGCGCAGGGCGGGCGAGTTGCCACCCTGATTGAGCGGCCCGAGGGCGAGGAAGGTGGCCACGGCCAGAAGCGGGCCGAGGAACACGAGGCCGAAGGTCATGGCCGTCTGCACCTGCCGCTGACGGCGCAGGCGCGAGAGCCGCGCCCAGGTGTTGCTGCCAACGCTGCGATGCACGCCGACCGATCCCTTCATCGCGAGGGACCGATTCCCCCGCCGCCCATATCTTGTGGCCCAACATGCCTTGCGGCATGGGGAACACGCTTGATGTTGCGGTTTTACATCAGCTTGCGGCGGCGAGTCACGCGGATATCGAGATCGGTGATCTTCTTGCGCAAAGTATTGCGGTTGATGCCGAGGAGATCAGCACATTTCGCCTGATTTCCGGCCGTGGCATCGAGCGCGATTTCGATGAGGGGCATTTCCACCTCGCGCAATATCCGTTGATAGACGCCTGCGGGGGGCAATTGGCCGCCGTGGAGATCGAAGTAGCGTTTCAGATGGCGGGCGACAGAGGCGGAGAGCTTTTCGCCCTCGCCCCCGCCCTTGAGGGGTTCCATCGTGGGCTGGTTGCCCAGCACGGCCTCCACCTCGGCCTTGGTGATTTCGGCCTCGGACGAGGTGACGATCAGGCGGCGGAGGGTGTTTTCCAGTTGCCGCACATTGCCGGGCCAGGAATAGGCGCGGACCAGATCGCGGGCGTCGTTCGACAGGCGGCGCAGGGTGCCCTGATCGCGTTCGCCGCGCGCGAGGAAATGTTCGGCGAGAAGGGGGATGTCATCCACCCTTTCGCGCAGGGCCGGCACATGCAGGGTGACGCCGGAGAGGCGGTAGAAGAGATCCTGCCGGAACTGCCCGCCTTCCATGCGGGCGGCGAGATCGGTCTGGGAGGTGGCCATGATGCGCGGGGCATTGTCGCCCGCGAGATCGAGCATCCGCACGATGCGGGCCTGCATGTCATCGTCGTAATCGGCCACCTCGTCGAACACGAGGCTGCCGTTGCGGGCGCGGGCCATGAGGGCGGAGGGGCCATCCATCCCGGCCAGATCGGCGGCCTGGGCCACCACGAAAGGTTGCGTGCGGCGGTCGGAGAAATCGTGGATCGCCTTGGCGATCAGGCTTTTGCCGGTACCCGATTCGCCGGTGATGAGAACGGCGAGATCGGTGTTCATCACCCGCGCGACAAGGCGGTAGAGCGCCTGCATTGCGGCGGTGCGCCCGACGAGGGGCAGATCGTCGCCCGCGTCGCGCGGGGCCACCACACGGGCGGGGGTGCGGCGTTTCTGTTCCAGCGCCCGCGCCGAGCGTTTCATCAGATCGGGCAGGTCGAAGGGTTTGGGGAGGTAGTCGAAGGCCTCGGCCTCGGCGGCCTGAATGGCGGTCATGATGGTGTTCTGGGCAGAGATCACGATGACCGGCAGGCCGGGGCGCATCTTGGAGATACGGGGGAGCGCGTCCAATCCGTTGCCATCGGGCATGATGACATCGGAGATGACGAGATCGCCCTTCCCCTCTTCCACCCAGCGCATGAGGGTCATCAGGCTCGAGGTCGCGTGGACCTTGCAGCCCGCGCGGGTAAGCGCCTGGGTCAGAACGGTGCGGATCGTGCGGTCGTCATCTGCAACGAGGACGGTGCCATCCATCAGGCTTTCTCCTTCTTGTCCTTCGGCACCATGGGGAGGGAGACGCGGAACACGGTGCGACCGGGCACCGAATCCACGCTGATCCACCCCTCATGGTCGGAAATGATCTTGGATACGAGGGCGAGCCCCAGACCGGTGCCGTTTTCGCGGCCCGAAACGAAGGGTTCGAAAATGTCGGCGGCGATTTCCGGCGGGATGCCGGGGCCATCGTCGATGATCTCGATCTGCAGCGGCAGCGCGGCGGGGCGGCCATCCTTGCCGCGCAGGCGCAGGGACAGGTCGTAAAAGGTGCGCAAGCGGATCGTCGTGCCCTCGCCCGCCCGCTGGCAGGCCTCGGCCGCGTTCTTGATGAGGTTCAGAAAGACCTGCATCAGCTGATCGGGGTCGGCATGGGTGGGGGGGAGCGAGGGGTCGTAATCCTCGACGATCTGCATATGGGCGGCAAAGCCCACCATGGCGGATTTGCGGGCGCGGTCGAGCGCGTCGTGGATGTTCACGGGGCGGCGTTCGGGCGGGCGGAGATTGCCGAACTGTTCCACCTGTTCCAGGAGTTTGACGATGCGGCGGGTTTCCTCGACGATCAGGTCGGCAAGCTCGCGATCCTCGGGCGGCAGGTTCATCCCGATGAGTTGTGCCGCGCCGGAAATGCCTGCGAGGGGGTTCTTGATTTCATGCGCCAGCATCTCGGCCATGCCGATGGCGGATTTGGCGGCGGATTTCACATGCATGGCGCGACCGAGCCTGTCGGCGATGTCGCGGGGCGAGATGATCAGGAGGATCACCTCGGGGTTGTCGTGCATGGGGGCAACCTGGATGTTGCACTGCACGGGGGCGCGTTCGCCGGTGGTGACATCGACATCGTTGATGAAGAGCGGCGACTGATTGAGGCGGGCGCGCGCCATCGCCTCGTCCATGGGGGCGTCGATGGCGAGGCGGTCGAAGGCCGGTTGGCCCATGAGCGAGCGGGAGGAGGCGTTGAGGAAGATCTCGCCTGCGGGGTTTACCTCGGCGATGCGGTTGTCGGGGCCGATCAGCAGCGCGGGCAAGGGCAGCGAGGCCCAGACGACGCCCGGCACCGGGTATGGCGTGCGGTAGGGCGTCATGCGGCGATGGCCCCCGCGTCGGAAAGGGTGGCGCGGATCAGGCGCAGGACGGTGGCCGGATCATCGGCGGTGAGGATGGCGTGGCGAGCCCCTGCCCCGGTCTGGGCGGTGTCGAGATACCAGCCCAGATGCTTGCGCGCGCAGCGCAGGCCGAGGGCGGGGCCGTAGAAGGCGAGCATCTGTTCGTAATGTTCGGCCACCATGTCGGCGAAGGCGGCGCCCTGCGGGATGATCGGGGCGGGCGTGCCGTAGAGGGCGTGGGCGATCTGGGCCAGCCGCCAGGGCGCGCCCTGCGCGCCGCGCCCGACCATGACACCATCGGCACCGGAGAGATCCAGGGCACGGGCGGCGGTGGCGGCATCGGTGATGTCGCCATTGGCGATGACGGGGATGGAGACGGCCTGTTTCACGCGGGCTATGGCCGCCCAGTCGGCGGCCCCCTTGTAGAACTGGCAGCGGGTGCGGCCGTGAATGGTGATCATCTGCACCCCGGCCCCTTCGGCGCGGCGGGCGAGATCGGGGGCATTGAGCAGCGTGTCATCCCAGCCAAGGCGGGTTTTCAGCGTGACAGGAAGGGAGACAGCCTTGACCACCGCCTCGATCAGGTCCAGCGCGAGGTCGAGATCGCGCAGGAGGGCCGAGCCGCAAAGGCCTGTGGTCACGCGTTTCGACGGGCAGCCCATGTTGATGTCGATGATGCGGGCGCCGTTCGCCTCCATCAGCCTTGCGGCTTCGGCCATCCAGTAGGGATCGCGTCCGACAAGTTGCACGCTGGTTGCCTGATCGCCCAGGCCCAGTTCGGCGCGGGCGCGCGCCTCGGGTTGGGCCTGCACGACCTCTTGGCTGGCGACCATTTCCGAAACGACAAGGCCTGCGCCAAAGCGTGCCACGAGGCGACGAAATGGCAGATCGGTGATCCCCGCCAGCGGCGCGAGGAGCACGGGCGGATGGATCGGCTGTGATCCGAGGCAGAGGGCCAATTGCCTGTTCCTTGTGCAGTCAGGTTCGTGTTTGCGGCGCTGCGGGTGCAATGCCAAGGGAGACGGGGGTCATTCTGTCTGAAAAACTGGCGTTGCACAATTTTTGGGCAGGTTTGCCCGCAGCCGCGCCAGATTGTCAGGCGCGGCGGTGTGGCCTAGGAAGGATGAAAGGGCAAGGGAGTCGCTTGAACCATGACCACGGCTGCCGTGATCGTCGCCGCAGGACGCGGCAGCCGTGCGGGCGGCGAGATACCGAAACAATGGCAGATGCTGGCCGGACAGCCGGTGCTGGCGCATACCCTGGCCGCGTTTCGGGGGTGCGTGGACCGGATCGTGCTGGTCATCCATCCCGATGACCGGGAGCGGGCGGCGGCGATGGCGGGCGAGGCGCTGGTGGTGGAGGGCGGCGCGACGCGAGATGCATCGGTGCGCGCGGCGCTGGAGGCGATGGAGGGCACGGGCGTGACGCGGGTGCTGATCCATGATGGGGCACGGCCTTTGGTCGGGGCAGGCGTCATCGGGCGGGTTCTGGCGGCGCTGGAGGGGCATGCGGGCGCGGCCCCTGCCCTGCCCGTGACCGATGCGCTGTGGCGGGGCGCGGGCGGGCTGGTGGCCGGGACGCAGGACCGCGCGGGGCTGTGGCGGGCGCAGACGCCGCAGGGGTTTCGTTTTGATGCGATTCTGGCGGCGCATCGGGCGCATCCGGGGCAAGCGGCGGATGATGTCGAGGTGGCGCGGGCGGCGGGGCTTGACGTGGCCATCGTCGAGGGGGATGAGGCCAATCTGAAACTGACCTTTCCCGGCGATTTCGCCCGGGCGGAGGCGATCCTGAAGGGGCGTGCGATGGATGTGCGGCTGGGCAATGGCTATGACGTGCATGCCTTTACCGAGGGCGATCATGTCTGGCTCTGCGGGGTGCGCGTGCCGCATGGGCGCGCGCTGCTGGGCCATTCGGATGCCGATGTGGGGATGCATGCCCTGACCGATGCGATCTATGGCGCGCTGGCCGAGGGCGATATCGGGCGGCATTTCCCGCCGAGCGATCCGCAATGGAAGGGAGCGGAGAGCCACATTTTTCTGCGCCATGCCGCCGAATTGATGCGGGCGCGGGGCTATACGCTTGGGAACTGCGACGTGACGCTGGTCTGCGAGCGGCCGAAGATCGGGCCGCATGCGGCGGCGATGCAGGCGGCGCTGGCCGGGATCATGGGGGTGGAGGTGGATCGGGTGAGCGTGAAGGCCACCACGTCGGAACGGCTGGGCTTCACGGGGCGCGAGGAAGGCATCGCCGCGCTGGCGACGGCCTGTCTGGTGCGGGCATGATGCGGGCGGTGGCGACGGTGTTCGGTGTGGGGCTGCTGCGGCCTGCGCCGGGGACATGGGGATCGGCGGTGGCGGTGCTGGTGGGGGTCGCGATCGACCGCTTTCTCGGCTTTCCGGGGCTGTTGCTGGCAACGCTGGTGGTGACGGTGCTGGGGTTTCGCGCCTGTGCGGCGGTGTGCGGCCCCGGGGATGACCCGTCGGAAGTGGTGATCGACGAGGTGGCGGGGCAATGGGTGGCGCTGCTGTTTCCGTCATTCGCCTTCTGGATGCGGGATTTCGATGGCTGGATGCCCTATCCCGGCTGGGTGGCGGCATTCCTGCTGTTCCGGCTGTTCGACATCTGGAAACCCGGCCCGGTGGGCTGGGCCGACCGGCGCGGGGATGCGGCGGGGGTCATGCTGGATGACCTGATCGCCGGGGTATTCGCCGGGATTGGCGTGATGATTGCAGCGGCGGTGGCGCATGGGCTGTTGATGGGATGAGGGGATGGTGAAGGCGAAGGCACCGGCGAAGGCGGAGGGGATGGAGGCGGTATCCGTGCCCGACCTGTTGCAGGCGGCGCGCTATTGGGGCGTGCGGATTGTCACGGCGGAAAGCTGCACCGGGGGCCTGATTGCCGGGGCGTTGACCGATGTTGCCGGATCGTCGGACGTGTTCGAGCGGGGCTTTGTCACCTATTCCAACGCGGCGAAGATCGAGATGCTGGGGGTGGCTGCTCAAACGCTGGAGGCGTTCGGAGCGGTGTCTGAACCCGTGGCGCGGGAAATGGCGGAAGGCGCCTTGCGCCATTCGGCGGCGGACCTGGCCGTTTCGGTGACGGGGATTGCCGGACCGGGGGGATCGGCGTTCAAGCCTGAGGGCCGGGTCTGTTTCGGGCAGGCGATGCACGGGCGCGAGACGGTGGTGGAGACGGTGGAGTTCGGCCCGCGCGGGCGTGCCTTGGTGCGGGCGGCGGCGGTGGACCATGCGCTGCGGCTGCTGATGCGGGCGCTGACCTGAGGCGGGGCGCTGCCCGTGCCGATCGGTTCTTGAACCGATGGCGAACCATCGGCACCCCGGGGCATTTTTTGCCAAGATGAAGTTGGGGGGCTTGAGCAAAGCCTATGCCGTGCAGGATTTTTGCATGGTTATGTTTGACTGGCGCGAGCGGAGTCCTTCGACTTACGGGTGTTGGGCGAAGAAACGCAGGATTTCGGCGTTGGCGGTGATGTCGCGGGTGCCGCCCTGGCGCGTGGCGCGGCGGCTGCCGGGCCAGGCGTGGCCGCCGCCTTCGACTGTCAGGATGCGGACCTGCGTGATGCCGCGGGAATCGGAGTAGTTGCGTTCGAGGACGCGCATCCCGTCGGCGGCGCGGTCGATGATGCGTTCGGTCCGGGCGAGCATGGAGAACGGGGCGAGGAAGGCGGCCTCGACCGAGGCGACGGAGGCGAAATCGGTGCGGGTGACGCTGGTGTCGCCCTGCCCGCCCGCATAGGGGACCATGCTGTCGGCCGTGCCGTGGATGTGGAGGAGCGGGACAGGGCCGGCGGGTTTCACGCGGGCCGTGTCCATGGTGCCGGCGACGCCAGCGACGGCGCGGATGCGGTCGGGGCGGCGGGCGGCGAAGGTTTCGGCCATGATGGCGCCGTTCGACATGCCGGTGATGTAGACGCGGGCGGGATCGAGGCGGAAGCGCGCGATGGCATCGGTGATGACGGCGTCGAGGAAGGCCACATCGTCCACGCCCTGCCGCTGCGCCGCGCCACAGCAATATCCGCCATTCCACGTGCCTGCGCGACCCGTGCCTTCGGGATAGATCACCGCATAACCCTGCCGGTTGGCGGGGGTGGAGAGGCCGGAGGAGCGCGCGAACTGATCGGCGCTGCCGCCGCCGCCATGCAGGGCGAGGATGACGGGCGCACCCGCCGCGCGGGCGGGCAGGTCGATCCGGTAGGACCGGTCGCCGAGGCGGACGGTTTCGGCAGCGGCGGTTTGGGGAAGAAGGGGCAGCGCGCAAAGCAGGAGCAGGATCACGAGGCGGGCCATGGCAATTTCCCGTGCAAGGAATGTGAATGGCCGTGATACGCCGCAGCGGCGCGCTTCCGTCGCGTCAGACCTTTGGCCCGTGCAATTCCGCCGCGCGGCGTTCGAAGGCACGCACCACGCGCTGCATGGCATCGTTGAACACGACACCGATGATCCCTTGCAGGATGGCGTTGCGGAATTCGAAATCGACGAAGAACTCCACCTCGCAGCCGCCCGCGACATCGCGGAAGGCCCAGGTGGATTTCATGTGCTTGAAGGGGCCGTCGAGATATTCGGTGTCGATCTTCTTCGCCTCCGGCCAGAGGGTGACGCGGCTTCCGAAGCGTTCGCGAAAGACCTTGAAGCTGATCACGAGGTCGGCCTCCATCACCTCGCCCCCCGGGATGGGGCGGCGGGAGCGGATGCGGGCGGCGGAGTTCCAGGGCAGGAATTTCGGGTAGGAGCCGACATCGGCCACCAGATCATACATCTGCTGGGCGGTGTAGGGCAGGCGCTTGATTTCGTGGTGGGTGGGCATCCGGGCGCCTGATCTGGAATGACGACTGTATGTGACTTGGGCGTGACTTGGGGATTGGTAATGGTTAGACCGGGGCCGGAAATCAAGGGGTGCGGGATGAGCGAGCGGCCTTATGTCATAGATCAGTTGATCAGCGCCAAGGCGATTGCGGCGCGGGTGGAGGCGCTGGCGGCGGAAATCACCGCGCATTTCCAGGGCACCGACAAGTTGGTGGTGGTGGGGCTGTTGCGCGGGTCTTTCGTGTTCATCGCGGACCTTGTGCGCGAGATTGACCTGCCGGTGGAGGTGGATTTCCTTGAGGCGTCTTCCTATGGCGATGCGATGCATTCCAGCCGCGAGGTGCGTATCCTGAAGGACCTGCGGGGCGAGATTGCGGGGCGGGATGTGCTGGTGGTGGAGGATATCGTGGATACCGGATTCACCCTGCACCACGTGAAGAACCTGCTTCTGAGCCGGGGGCCTGCGCGGCTGGAGGTTTGCGCGCTGCTGGACAAGCCGTCGCGGCGCGAGGTGGAGATCAGGGCGACCTGGACGGGGTTCGAGATCCCCGATGAATTTGTCGTGGGCTACGGGATTGATTTTGCACAGCGCAACCGCAACCTTCCCTATATCGGCAAGGTGCGTTTTACGGGGTGACGGGATGAACATGACCTGGCTTCTGCGGATGGCGCGCTGGGCGCGCAACCCGCCTTCGCCGCAGCGGGTGAAGCTGGTGCTGGGGGTGATCGTGCTGTGTTTCGTGATCTTTGGCTATGAGTGGCTGTTCGGCTGGCCCGCATGGTTGACGCCGCAGAAGCTGCGGCCCTGAGCGGCGCCTGGATTCGGGGCGGGATGCCGTCGCGATTTCGTCACTGGATGATCGGGCGCGGGCTGGGCTAGGTTGGGCCGCAAAGCATTTGCTGCGAGGCCCTTTGATGCGTGTTCTTCCCGTGATTGCCCTTTTCGCCCTTGGCGGTGCCGCTGCCGCGTGGTGGTTGACCGGACCTTCGCCGCTGCCGACTTCGACCTTTGACGGCGTGATGGGCGATCCTGTGCGGGGTGAGCTGGTCTTTACCGCGGCGGGCTGCGCGTCGTGCCATGCGGCGCCCGGGGCTTCGGGCGAGGCGGAACTGGTTCTGGCGGGGGGGCAGCGGTTCGCGTCGGATTTCGGGACATTCGTGGCGCCCAACATCTCGCCCTCGGCGGCGGGGATCGGGGGGTGGTCGGTGGCCGATCTGGGCAATGCGCTGATGCGGGGGGTATCGCCCGAGGGGGCGCATTACTACCCTGCCCTTCCCTATGCCTCTTACATCCGGATGCAGCCGCAGGATGTGGCGGATATTCACGCCTTCATGCAGGGGCTGCCGGCATCGGAGGTGGCGAGCGCGCCGCATGAGTTGCGGTTTCCTTTCACCTTTCGGCGCGGCATCGGACTGTGGAAGCTGTTCTATCTGAACGAGGACTGGGTGGTGCAGGGCGATCTGACGGCGGAAGAGACGCGCGGGCGCGAGATCGTGGAGGCGCTGGCGCATTGCGGCGAATGCCACACCCCGCGCGATCCCCTGGGCGGGATGGATACGGGGCGCTGGCTTGCCGGGGCGCCGAATCCATCGGGTCAGGGCAATATCCCGAACATCACCCCGGGCAAGCTGACATGGTCCGCCGGCCAGATCGTGACCTATCTGACGAGCGGCTTTACCCCCGACTATGACAGCGTGGGCGGCAGCATGGTGCATGTGGTGGACAACATGGCGCGGCTGACGCCCGAGGACCGGCAGGCCGTGGTGGCCTATCTGGCGCGGGTGCCTGCGGTGGAGTGACAAGCGATCGAAGGGCCTGCCCTTTGGCGGGCTTGTGATTGCGGTGAAGCGCAATCCGTGGTAGTTCATCAAAAAAAACGAGCAGCATGGTGTATATGATGAACAGGCACACAGGCGGCGCGCTGGCGCTGCTTCTTCTCGCATCGCCTTTTCCGGCCATGGCGCAGGGCATGCAGGCGCTGAGCTTCTCCGGCGATCTGGAATTCGAGCATGTGCGGCGCAACGGGGCTTCGGGCACCATCGCGGGGGGCGAATTGTTCCTGCGCTATGACGGGCCGATCGGGTTCGAGCTGGGGGCCGATATCGACCAGGATCTGGATACGGGCGCGGACAATACGGTGCCCTATCTGGCCGTGACCTTTGGCTTCGGCCCGGGCGAAGTGGCGCTGGGTGCGCCGCAGCCGGTGGCCGACATGCTGATCGACATTCCCGATTTCGCAGGTATCCGCGAGCTGCAACTGGGCATGGACCAGCGCACCACATCGGTGGTGACAGGTTTTGCCAAATCGCTGGAAGAACAAATCTACGGCGCGCGCGTGACGGGGCAATCGGGCGCGTTGCGCTTTGGTGCGTCGATCCACGGGGTGACAGATCAGAGTGGCGCCTTCTGGCAGGTGGCCGGGGAATATGCGACGCGCGGCGGCACCGAGATCGAAGGGGTGATCGAGGGCGAGGACGGCAATCTGGGCGTGACGCTGGGGGCGACCCATCAGGCGGGCCAGTTCGACATGGGGTTCTACCTGACCAGCCAGCGGATCATGGGGAACACGGATTCGGCGCTGGCCTATGTGGGATTTGCGGTCAGCCCGTCGCTGACGCTGCGGGGACATGTTCGCAAGGAGGAAGGCACCTTCACCGGCAACACGCTGGGGGTGGAGGCGGAATACGGTTTTTCCAACGGCGCCTATGCGCAGTTCGGGGCAGCGGATGGAAACAACACGAGCATGATCCTGGATGCCTCTGTGGGGTTCAGATTCTGAGTTAAAATCGCCGCGCAAGGCGTTGATCTGATATATTTTTGGGCTTCGCGGCCCGCCGGTTTTGGGCGGCCGCTCTAGAACCCCTCCACGTCAACCAGGATCGGGGTGTGGTCGGAATGGGATGTGAGCCAATCCTCGCGCGCCTGGCCGGCGAGAAGCGCCCAGCCGCCGACCAGCACCTCGGCCCCGCCCGGCTGCGGGGCAAAGGTCATCTCGCGGAAGGCGAGGACATGGTCGAGGTCGCTGTCGGGATAGGATGAGCCCGTGCCGCCGCTCCAGGTGGCGGGGTGGGATTTCGGCAGGAGACGCAGGCCCTGACCGGCCATGAAGCGGGCGGTGCGGCCGATTTCCTCATCGGCGGGAATGTCGGTGCGGGAAAAGGTCAGGGTCATGCCCATCAGGTTGAGATCCCCCATCACCATGAAGGCCGGAGGTTCGCCCCGCGCGGCCGCCCTGCCCCGGATCGCCTTGGCCAGATCGCGGGCATGGTCAAGCATGGCGGCGCGCAGGCCGAAACCTTCGGGATTGGAACTGCTTTTGAGGTGGTTGAAGAGGATGGGCAGGTTGCGGCCGTTGCGGGTGATGGTGACGAGCATGCCCGGGCGGAGGTTCGGGTTGGAGCGTTTGAATTCGCTGCGCTGGGTGACGAAGCTGCGGAGGTCCTGCCGGATGCCGACGAGGATTTCCTGCGATTGCGGGCCTTCGGTGATGGTGAAGGAGAAATCCTGAAGCCGGTCGGTGAAGGCATCGAATACCTCGACCCCGGACACTTCGAGGATGGCAAAGACATCGGGGGTGTGGGTGTGGAGCGTGTCGATCACGCGGTCGAGGCGGCGGGCCTGGCTGGCCGGGTCGCCCTTGCCGAAATGTTCCACGTTCCAGGACAGGACGCGCAAGGACATGAACCACCCCCGGGACAACACACAACCCAGAGGATAGCACGGATCACGGGCGGCGTCGCGCCCTTTGCGCGTCAGGCGCGGCCAAGTCTGGCGTTGCGGGCGGTGCGGAGGCGTTCGAAATCATCGCCCGCGTGATAGCTGGACCGCGTGAGCGGCGTGGCCGAGACCATGAGGAAGCCCTTGCCATAGGCGGCGGTTTCATAGGCCTTGAATTCATCCGGCGTCACGAAGTTGGCGATGCGGTGATGTTTCGGTGTGGGTTGCAGGTATTGGCCGATGGTCAGGAAATCCACATCCGCGGCGCGCATGTCATCCATGACTTGCAGGACAGCCTGACGATCCTCGCCCAGGCCCACCATGATGCCGGATTTGGTGAACATGCCGGGATCCAGTTCCTTGACCTTTTGCAGAAGGCGCAGGGAGTGGAAGTAGCGCGCGCCGGGGCGCACCTCGGGGTAGAGGCCGGGGACGGTTTCGAGGTTGTGGTTGAACACGTCAGGCCGCGCCTCGACCACGGTTTCGAGGGCCGAGGGCGGGCATTTCAGGAAATCGGGGGTCAGGATTTCGATGGTGGTATCGGGCGAGCGGTGGCGGATCGCGCGGATTGTCTGGGCGAAGTGATCGGCCCCGCCATCGGCGAGATCGTCGCGGTCCACGGATGTGATGACCACATGCTTGAGGCCAAGCTGTTCCACGGCATGGGCCACGCGGCCCGGCTCGAAGGCATCGAGCGCCTGCGGCTTGCCGGTGGCGACGTTGCAGAAGGTGCAGCCGCGGGTGCAGATCTCGCCCATGATCATCATGGTGGCGTGGCCCTGGCTCCAGCATTCGCCGACATTGGGGCAACCCGCCTCTTCGCAGACGGTGACGAGTTTCTTTTCCTTCAGGATCTCGCGCGTTTTCTTGTAGCCCTCCGAGGTGGGCGCCTTGACGCGAATCCAGGACGGTTTCTTTGGCTGGTCATTGTCCGGGCGATGCGCCTTTTCGGGGTGGCGCTGGTCGGGCAGTTTCAGGTCGCGCAACGGAAATCCTCCCTCGGGACGCAGGAGAGACATAAGCCGTTGCGCCGCGTCGTGCAACGCTGCGTGGTGACGCGGGGGCTTGCAGGCGGTGCAAGCGTCACGATCTTGACATAGGTCATGGAGCGCGACGATGGCCCGTGCGAGCGGGTGGCAAGACCTTTGCCGGGATGGACGCATGACGATTGCCGAACTGAGCCTTGCGCTGCTGGTGCTTCTGCTGACGCCGGGGCCGACGAATACGTTGATGCTGATGGCGGGGGCGGAACGGGGCTGGTGGCGGGCGGTGCCGTTGATCGCGGTGGAGGCGGCGGCCTATCTGGCGGTGATCGTGCCTCTGGCGCTGCTGGCGCAGGTGCTGGCGGCGCAGATCGGCGTGGTGCGGCCGGTGGTGGCGGTGCTGGCGGGGCTTTGGGTGCTGTATCTGGCCTGGGCGATGTGGCGGACAGCGCCCGCGCCGGGGGCGGAGGTGACGGTGACGGCGTGGCGGTTGGCGGCCACGACGCTGCTCAATCCCAAGGGGTTGATCATGGGGCTTGTGCTCTTGCCGGCCGCGGGGGCGACGGGCGTGGCCTTTGGCGCGCTGGTTCTGTGCATCGTGGTGGTGGCCGGGATCTGGGTGGCGCTGGGGTGCAGCCTTCCCGGTTCGGGGCGCAGCGCCGCCCTGCCGACATTCTGGCGGCGGGCGGCGGCGGTCTGGCTTGCGGGCCTTTCGGCGCTGATCGTGGCGGGCGGGATCGGGGCCTGAGGTCAGCCGATCCTGTGCTGCCCGACACGATCCGCGTAATGACGCTTGAGCCTTTGCAGCGCGATTCGCAGCACGATCTTGCCCGAGCGCGCGGCCCAACCCATGCGGCGTTCGGTGGTTTCGATCCCTTCGAGGAAACAGCAGACGCGCAGGACGACGTCGCCCAGACCGGGGCCCAGATCGCGCAGGGCATCGGCCACGCGGTCGCGGGCGGCGGCGGGGCCTTCGCCGGGGCCTGATGCGCCGAAACCGCCCCGGTCGGACCCGGTGAGGAACCGGTCCCAGTTCTGCGCCACACGCGGGCCCATCTGGGCCAGTTCGAAATCTTCGCGCAGGCGTTCGGCGACGCGGACGAGATCGGCCTCGAGATAGGGCTTGCCGTCACGATCGAGCTTGCGCCCCAGCGCCGTGACCGGGCTTTCGGCCGCATTGTAGCGAAGGCGGCGGCGGCCTTCGGGGGTTTCGGTGTCCTGTTCGGTCATGTCGCGGTGCTGGGCGGCGTAGATGAATTGCGCTTCGCGCACGCTGCCGGCGCGGAGGTCATCTTCTGCCAGGAGACGGCGGAGCGCGGCGCGGCCTGCGCCGGTGATGCGATAGGCCGAGACGCGGCCCGGTACGGCACAGGCGATCCAGTCCTTCAGCGCGAAGGCCTGCGCCACGGCACGGTCAAGCGTGCAGAGGCGTGCCTGCTTGCCGCCCGGTTGCCCCCGCAGCACGGCGGCGCGGTCGAGATCATGGGACACGGCCAGAACCGCATCCGGTTCGGCCAGGCGGCGAAGGACGCGGCGCGCCTCGGCGGCGAGGGTCGCGGCATCCTGTGGCAAGGGTTCGGGGTGGGAATGGGCGGTCATGGCATCCTCAACGGTTGGGGCGACCCCCGCGCCGGCCGATTGCGCCGTGCGTTGCAGCACATCGAGTGCGGCATCCACCAGCGGATCGTCACGCCGGTGTTCGCATTGACGGACCTGACGCATCACGGTGGAGGCGGAAACGCCATGCCGTCGCGCCAGTTCGCGCAGCGGCAGGCCGCTTGTCGTGTGGTCAAGGTAATGGCGCACCGCATCGGGGAGCCAATGCGGCAGGTCCAGGCAGGTGGAGGGGATCGGCGGGTTCGGCATCTTGGTCCTCGCTGCGCCCTCTGGATGTTTACGAACTGTCAACTCAACCCAAACTTGTTTTGGTTAGCAGATCGTTAACAAAACGGCGCAGATCCGAGGATTGTCCACCAACTGTCAACAAAACTGTACACCTGCGCGCGCTGTTCTGCGTTCGGACGCAACGCCGCCGCGGTGGGGATAGGCTGGAGGCCTGTTGTTCAGGAGTGTGCCATGTCCCCGATTCCCGCCTTTGCCCTGCCCGATCCCGCCACCTTTCCGGGCCTGGACGCGCCGCAGGATGGGGTTGCGCCCCTGCGCCGCCCGCGGCTTCTGATGTCGGCGGCGCGGCATGGATTGGCGGAGTATCGCCGCACGCGCGATCTGACGCGGCTTCTGGGCCACTGCCCGGATGCAGCAAGTGCGGTGGCAGAACTGGCGGATATGGAGGCGGAGGCCGAGGCCGCGCGGCGTGCGGGCAGCCCGGCCTGGTCCTGTATCCGGCATGTCGAGGTGCTGATCGCGCTGATGTCGGAGCGCGCGCTGTCGGCCCGCTGAGGGGGCGCCCCCCGCGCCCGATGGGCGCGGGGGGCGCGAGATCAGATGAAGGCGTCGGGCATGGAGGCCTTCTTGCGGGCGACATAGTCGTCCAGCGCCTCGCGGATGCCTTCGTCGAGGGCGGGTTGCTGGTAATCGGCCAGCTGCTTCTTCACCCGTTCGGCGGCAAGCTGCATCGTGTCGCGGCTGCCTTCCTCGGCCCAGGTCTCGAAGGGTTTGTAATCGAGAAGATCGGACCGCCAGAAGGCGGATTTGAAATTGGCCTGCGTATGGGCGCAGCCGAGGTAGTGACCGCCGGGGCCGACCTCGCGGATGGCATCCATGCCCTGCCCGTTCTGATCCATGAAGATGCCTTGGGCGAGATGGTGCAGCGTGCCAAGCTGGTCGGCATCCATGACGAATTTCTCATATGAGGACACCAGCCCGCCTTCCAGCCAGCCGCAAGCATGGAGCATGAAGTTGACCCCCGCCAGCAGGGCCATGTTCAGGCTGTTCGCCGTCTCATACGCGGCCTGTGCATCGGGAAGCTTCGATCCGCAGAACGACCCGCCCGAGCGGTAGGGCAGACCCATGCGGCGGGCAAGCTGGCCCGCGCCATAGGTGATATGCGCGGCTTCGGGCGTGCCGAAGGTGGGCGCGCCGGAGTTCATGTCGATGGAGGTGACGAAGGCGCCGAAGATCACCGGCGCGCCGGGGCGGATGAGCTGGCTGTAGGCGACTCCGGCCAGAACCTCGGCCAGCACTTGCGTCAGCGTGCCTGCTACGGTCACGGGGGCCATGGCCCCGCCTACGATGAAGGGGCTGATGATGGCGGCCTGATTGGCGCGGGCGTAAACTTCCAGCGCGCCCATCATGATGCCGTCAAAGGTGAGCGGCGAGTTGATGTTGATGAGGCTGGTCATCACCGTGTTCTGATCGACGAAATCCGATCCGAACAGGATCCTGGACATTTCGACCGAATCCTCGGCGCGGCTAGGTTCGGTGACGGAGCCCATGAAGGGCTTGTCCGACAGCACCATATGGGCGTGCAGCATGTCGAGGTGACGCTTGTTCACCGCGATGTCGGTCGGTTCGCAGACCGTGCCGCCGGAATGGTGCAGCCATTTGGACATGTAGCCCAGTTTCACGAAATTCTGGAAATCGTGGATGGTGGCGTAGCGGCGGCCGCCTTCCATATCGCGCACGAAGGGCGGGCCATAGACCGGGGCCAGCACCAGGTTGCGACCGCCCACCTCGACATTGCGTTCGGGGTTGCGGGCATGCTGGGTGAAGCTGGAGGGGGCGGTGGCGCAAAGCTTGCGGGCAAGGCCGCGCGGGATGCGGACGCGTTCGCCCTGCACATCGGCGCCGGCCTCTTTCCAGCGGCGCAGGGCTTCGGGGTTTTCGACGAAGTTGACGCCGATCTCTTCCAGAACGGTGTCGGCGTTCCATTCGATGATCTGGAGCGCCTCTTCGTTCAGGATTTCGAAGTTCGGGATGTTGCGCTGGATGAAACGCGCGGTTTCAAGGCTGACCGCCGTGCGTTCCGCCCGCCGCGCCGACCCGCCGCCGCCACGTGCCCTGCGCCCTGCCCCGGCTGCGCCTGCAACATCCATGTCGCCCATGTCTTTCCTCCATCCTGCCCGCGCAAGTGCTGCGGGTTTTGCCCGCTTATGCGCCCAAAGCGCGTGCATCCCCCCGCTGTATGCGGCGCTTGACGCGCAAAAACGACATGGCCGCGCGACAGAAGCGACGCGCAGCCCTCGCCCTGCCCCCTTCATCTTGGGAAAAATACCCTGGGGGTCCGGGGGCAAGGCCCCCGGGGTTGCCACAAGCGCCCCCTTGCGAAATGCGGGCGCAACGGCTACGCGGGCGCATGACCCAGAGCATCCCCCACACCCATCACGACCGCCTTCTGATCATCGACTTCGGCAGCCAGGTGACGCAGTTGATCGCGCGCCGGTTGCGGGAGTTGAATGTCTATTGCGAGATTCATCCCTTCAACAAGGTGGATGACGCCTTTCTGGCGGCCTTCGCGCCGAAGGCGGTGATCTTTTCGGGGGGTCCGGCTTCGGTTTTTGCCGAAGGTGCGCCGATGCCGCCCAAGGGTGTTTTCGACATGGGCGTCCCGATCCTGGGCATCTGCTATGGCCAGCAGGTGATGATGCATTGCCTGGGGGGCCGCGTGGAGCGCGGGCATGGCACGGCCGAGTTCGGGCGGGCCTATGTGACGCCGACGCCCACCACGCATCCGATCCTGTCGGGCTGGTTCGACACCGATGACGGCCATGGCGGGCGCGAGCAGGTGTGGATGAGCCATGGCGACCATGTGTCGGAAATCGCGCCGGGGTTTCAGGTTCTGGGCACCTCGCCCAACGCGCCTTTCGCGATCACGGCCAACCCCGAGCGGCATTTCTACGCGGTGCAGTTCCACCCGGAGGTGCATCACACGCCCAAGGGTGCGAAATTGTACGAGAATTTCGTGCGGCTGGCCGGGTTCAAGGGCGACTGGACGATGGGCGCCTATCGCGAAGAGGCGATCCGCAAGATCCGGGAACAGGTGGGCGACCAGAAGGTGATCTGCGGTTTGTCGGGCGGGGTCGATTCCTCGGTCGCGGCGGTGCTGATCCATGAAGCGATCGGGGATCAGTTGACCTGCGTCTTTGTGGACCATGGCCTGTTGCGGTTGGGCGAGGCGGAGCAGGTCGTGACCATGTTCCGCGACCATTACAACATGCCACTGATCCATGCCGATGAGAGCGACCTGTTTCTGGGCGCGCTGGAGGGCGTTTCGGACCCGGAAGTGAAGCGCAAGACGATTGGCCGGCTGTTCATCGAGGTGTTCGAGAAGCACGCGAAATCGGTGGGCGGGGCGACCTTTCTGGCGCAGGGCACGCTTTACCCCGATGTGATTGAAAGCGTGTCCTTCAGCGGTGGACCTTCGGTTACGATCAAGAGCCATCACAATGTGGGCGGCCTGCCCGAAAAGATGGGGATGAAGCTGGTCGAGCCATTGCGCGAACTGTTCAAGGACGAGGTGCGGGCTTTGGGGCGCGAATTGGGGCTGCCCGATGCCTTCATCGGGCGGCATCCCTTCCCTGGCCCGGGTCTGGCCATCCGCTGCCCGGGCGAGATCACGCGCGAGAAGCTGGATATCCTGCGGCAGGCGGATGCCGTCTATATCGACCAGATCCGCAAGCACGGGCTGTACGACGAGATCTGGCAGGCCTTTGCCGCCATCCTGCCGATGCGGACGGTGGGCGTGATGGGCGACGGGCGGACCTATGACTATGCGCTGGCCTTGCGGGCGGTGACGAGCGTGGACGGGATGACGGCGGATTATTACCCGTTCAGCCATGAGTTTCTGGGCGAAACCGCCACGCGCATCATCAACGAGGTGCAGGGCGTGAACCGGGTGTTCTATGACTGCACCTCGAAACCGCCGGGGACGATCGAACTGGAATGATCCGGCTGTCGGGACGCCTTGTCTGCATGACGCAAGCCGAGCGGGAGGCCGTTCTGGCCCATCGCGCGGCGCATGTTGCGGCGACGCGGGCAGAGGCGGGGTGTCTGTCATTCCGCATCGACGACACGGATGATCCGCTGATCTTTGACGTGATCGAAAGCTTTGCCGACCGCGCGGCCTTTGACGCGCATCAGGCGCGGACCCGCGACAGCGCGTGGTTTGCGGCCACCCGGGGAACCCTGCGCGATTTCCGGGTGGAGGAGTTGCGGGATTGACGCAGACCCCCTGCCCCGCTGTGAATGGGGTCGGGAGGATTTGCGCATGAAGGCGACACGGCTTTACGGCATCGGGGACATCCGGCTGACGGAGGTGCCGGTGCCAACCCCGGCCCCCGGCGAGGTGTTGATCCGGGTGGAGGCCTGCGGGATCTGCGGCACCGACCGGCATCTGGTGAACGGAACCTTCCCGTCGAAACCGCCCGTGACCTTGGGGCATGAATTTTCCGGGATCGTGGTAGAGGCGGGCGCGGGGGTGACGTTGCTCCCCGGCACACGGGTGACGTGCGATCCGAATACGTGGTGCGGGCACTGCGCGAATTGTCGGCGCGGGCGGGTGAACCTGTGCCTGAACAATGTCGCCACGGGGCTGGGACGTGACGGGGGATTTGCCGAATTCTGCACCTTTCCCGCGCAGAAGGCGCATATCCTGCCCGAGGGTCTGGACCCGCGGCATGGCGCGTTCTGCGAACCGCTGGCCTGCACGATCCATGGCATCGACCGGGGGGCGCCGCAGGCGGGGGAGCGGGTGATGGTGCTGGGTGGCGGGGTGATCGGGATGCTGGCGGTGCAGCTTTGCGCGCTGGCGGGGGCGGAGGTGATGCTGGTGACGCGGCAGGCGGCGAAGCAATCGCTTGGGCTGCGTGTGGGTGCCCATGAAGCGGTGGCGACAGAGGCCGAGGCGCGCAAGGTCTGGCCCGAGGGGGCCGATCTGGTGGTGGAAGCGGCGGGCGTGGCCGCGACGGTGGAGATGGCGCCGCGTCTGGCGCGCGATGGCGGGCGGGTGGTGATCCTTGGCGTGCTGGACAAGGGGGAACGGGTGCAGGTGGAGCCGTTCGATCTGCTGTTCCGCGAGGTGCAGGTTCTGACTGCTTTCCTGAACCCGTTCACGCAGGACCGCGCGGCGGCGATGGTGGCGGCGGGGCGGTTGCAACTGGATACGCTGATTTCCCGCACCCTGCCCCTGGCCGAGGCGGCGGAGGCGATATTGAACCCGGCGCGGGCGGGCGAGGTGCGGGCGATCGTGACACCCTAGCTGTGGCGCGGGCCTCTGGACAATCCGGCGCGGGCGAAGGACTGTGCGGCGCATGACTGTCACGCATCGCCCCCTGGCCGCCGCGATCTGGATGACCGGATCGGTGTTTTCCTTTACGGCCATGGCCATCGCGGCGCGGGCCATATCCGGCGTACATGATACGTTCGAGATCATGCTGTGGCGGTCGGTCCTGGGGTTTGCGCTGGTGCTGGCGGTGGCAGGCGGCTTTGGCCGGTTGCGCGAGGTGCGGACAGACCGGATGGGCCAGCATCTGGTGCGGAACCTGTTCCATTTCACCGGGCAGAACCTGTGGTTCTGGGCGCTGACCATGATCCCGCTGGCGCAGGTCTTTGCGCTGGAGTTCACCTCGCCCATCTGGGTGATCCTGCTGTCGCCGCTGGTTCTGGGCGAGCGGCTGACGCGGGTGCGCCTCTTTGCCGCCGGGATGGGGTTCATCGGTATCCTGCTGGTGGCGCGACCGGATTTCACCGCGCTGGACCCCGGTGTTCTGGCGGCGGCGGCCAGTGCGGTGTGCTTTGCCGCGACGAACCTGATGACGAAAAAGCTGACGCGGGGCGAAAGCATCGTGTCGATCCTGTTCTGGCTGACGCTGATGCAGGGGGTGTTCGGGCTGGTGATGGCGGGGCACGACGGGGTGATCGCTCTGCCGACGGCGGCCACCCTGCCCTGGCTGGCGGTGATCGGGTTCTGCGGGCTGCTGGCGCATCTGTGTATCACGACGGCCCTGTCGCTGGCCCCGGCGAGCTATGTCATCCCCATCGACTTTGCCCGCCTGCCGGTGATCGCGCTGGTGGGGGTGATGCTTTATGCGGAACCCTTGGACCCCTTCGTGATTCTGGGTGCGGTGGTGATCTTCGTCGGGAATTTCGCCAATATCCGGGCCGAGACGCGCAAGCCTGCAACAGTTGCCACAGTCACAAATCCGTGACGTGGCGTCATGAATTGACCGTAATTCCGCCCGCACCTACCGTTATCCACAGGGCGCCCGTGGGGACGTGCGCGGGAGGAGTAACGGGAATGAGAGTCATGAAAAAGATCTTCGCGGCGACCACCGCGCTTGTGGTGGGAACGCTGTCGGCACAGGCAGGCGGTATCGAGCGGTCGGCCTTCAATCCGGCCTTCATGTACGAGCAGGGCAACTATTTCGAACTGTCCTTCGGCGCGGTATCGCCGGATGTGTCCGGGGTCGCCCTCGGGGCGAGTTCGGGCGATATGGCCAAGAGCTACACCACCATCTCGGGATCGGTGAAGTATCAGATCACCGATGAATTCGCCCTTGGCATCGTCGTGGATCAGCCCGTGGGCGTGGACGTGGCCTATCCGGGCGGGACGGGGTATTTCTTCACTACCTCCAGCGCGGATGTGTCGGCGCTGCAGCTGAGCGTGATCGGGCAGTATCGTTTCTCTCCGAATCTCAGCGTCTATGGCGGCCTGCGAGCGCAGCGCGTGGAAGGGACCGTTGACAACGTGAACTTGGGCGGCGGTCCGGTCTACGACATGACCACTTCGACCGAGGTGGATTATGGCTATGTTGTCGGTGTGGCCTATGAACGGCCGGATATCGCGTTGCGCGTCTCGCTGTCCTATATCTCGGAAATCACGCATGATTTCACGGCCACCGACAGTTTCGGGGCGGGTGCAGACTTCTCGACCACTGTGCCGCAGGGGCTGAACCTCGACTTCCAGACGGGGATCGCGGCGGATACGCTGCTGTTCGGGTCTGTGCGGTGGCGGGACTGGTCGGAGTTCCAGATCGTGCCGCGCGGCACCATCGCGCTGGCGTCGAACTATGAGGACACGATCTCTTATTCGCTGGGTGTCGGGCGGCGGTTCAGCGATGCTTTCTCGGCCTCGGCTTCGGTCGGGTATGAGCCGGCCTCGGGCGGCCTTGCGGGCAACCTTGGCCCGACGGATGGTTATACGAGCCTGACGCTGGCGGGGGTCTATACCGCGCCGACCGGCATCAAGGTGACGGTCGGGGCAAGCTACGGCTGGATCGGCGATGCCACCACGTCGAGCATTGGTGGCCAATTCACCGACAACAACTATGTCGGCGTCGGGGTACGGGTCGGATACTCGTTCTGACATCACCAGTGCGCGACGAAAGGAAGGCCCCGCCGGTGCGGGGCCTTTGTCATTTTCCGCGTGAATTCCGCACCCTTGGGCGCTATCAGGCGAAAAGGCCAACGGGGGGCGGGTGATGATCTATGCAAGCGGCGCGGACTATCGCGCAGCACGGGAAAAGCGGGTGCTTCTGTTCGGCATGTCGGGCCTGGGCAAGACGCATCTGGCCAACATGCTGCGCGATGCGCCCGCGGATCAGGGCGGGGGGTGGTTCCATTACTCGGTCGATTACCGGATCGGCACGCGCTACATGGGCGAATACATCGCCGACAATTTCAAGCGCGAGGCGATGAAGGTGCCGCTGCTGCGCGAGCTGTTGATGACCGACAGCGTCTATATCGCGTCGAACATCACGTTCAACAACTTGGCCCCCCTGTCCACCTATCTGGGCAAGCCCGGCGATCCGGCGCGCGGCGGCGTTGCCTTTGCCGAATATTGCAAGCGGCAGGATCAGCACCGCGAGGCCGAGATTGCGGCGCTGCTGGATACGACCCGCTTCATCGAACGGGCGCGTGACATCTATGGCTATGCCAATTTCGTCTGCGACAGTGGCGGGTCGATCTGCGAGGTGGTGGATGCCACCGATCCTGCGGATCCGGTCATGCGGGCCTTGGGCGACAACCTTCTCCTCGTCTGGATCAAGGGGTCGGACGCGCATCGGGACGAGTTGATCCGCCGCTTCGACCGCGCGCCGAAGCCGATCTACTATCAGCCCGACTTTCTGGCGGGCCTCTGGGCCGAATATCTGGCGCAGGAGGGAAAGGCCGAGGATCAGGTCGATCCGGATGCCTTCCTGCGCTTTGGCTATGCCCGCATCCTGAACCATCGCCAGCCGCGGTATGCCGCAATGGCGCGCTGGGGGGTAACGGTGACGGCGGAAGAGGTGGCCGGTGTGCGCAGCGCACGCGACTTTCACGACCTGATCGCGCAGGCGCTTGATCAGCGCGGGGACGCAGAATAGATACGACGCTCTTTTTGAACCTGCGAGTTTATCCATGCCGATCACCCTGCCCGAGACCCTGCCCGCCTATGACGTTCTGCGGAACGAAGGCGTGATGGTCATGTCGCCCGAACGGGCGGCACGGCAGGATATTCGCCCCCTGCGGATCGGGCTCTTGAACCTGATGCCGAAGAAGATCCAGACCGAGAACCAGTTTGCGCGACTGATCGGGGCAACGCCCTTGCAGATCGACCTGCATCTGATCCGCATGACGGAACATCAGACCCGCAACACGGCGGCCGAGCATATGGAGACCTTCTATCGCCCGTTTCAGGAGGTGAAGGCGGAAAAGTTCGACGGGTTGGTGATCACGGGCGCACCGATCGAGCATCTGCCGTTTGAAGCCGTGACCTATTGGGATGAGCTGTGCGAGGTCTTTGACTGGACGCAGACGCATGTGCAATCCACCTTTGGCGTCTGCTGGGGTGGAATGGCGATGATCAACCATTTCCACGGGGTGCGGAAGCACATGCTGCCGAAGAAGGCCTTCGGCTGCTTCCGCCACCGCAATCTTGCGCCCACCTCGCCCTTCCTGCGCGGGTTCTCAGATGATTTCGTCATCCCCGTCAGCCGCTGGACGGAGATGCGGCAGGACGAGATCGACAGCAAGCCGGGGCTGCGCACGCTTCTGGGTTCCGAGGAGGTGGGGCCTTGTCTGGTGGAGGACCCGGACCATCGGGCGCTGTATATCTTCAACCATTTCGAATATGACAGCGACACGCTGAAACAGGAATACGACCGCGACATTGCCAATGGCACCGCGATCAACGTGCCGTTGAACTATTATCCCGACGACGATCCATCGCAGCCACCGCTGAACCGGTGGAGAAGTCACGCACACCTGCTATATGGCAACTGGATCAACGAGATTTATCAATCCACGCCATATGAGATTTCCAAGATTGGCACTTAGTCTGATCCTTGCCGCCACGGCCATAGGCGGTTGCGCGGTGTTGACCGACAAGCGGGCGACGGAGCGCGAGCAGGCGGCGGAACGGGCCTTTCCGCCGACGGGTGAGTTGTTGCAGGTGGGCGGCACCACGGTGCATGCCCATGTGCAGGGGCGCGGCCCCGATCTGGTGCTGATCCATGGGGCAAGCGGGAACACCCGGGATTTCACCTTTGCGCTGGTGGACAGGCTGGCGCGGGATTACCGCGTCATCGCCTTTGACCGGCCCGGTCTGGGCTGGACCGGGGATCTGGGGGCGGAGGGTGTCAGCCCCTTTGCGCAGGCGCAACTGTTGCAGGCGGCGGCGGCACAGCTGGAGGTGCGGCGGCCCATCGTGATGGGCCATTCCTATGGCGGCTCTGTCGCCATGGCCTGGGGATTGACAGCGACGCCGGATGTATCGGCGCTGGTCATCGTGTCGGGGGCGACGATGCCGTGGCCGGGCGGGCTGGGGCCGTTCTATGCGGTGACGGGGACGCGGATCGGCGGGGCGACCCTGGTGCCCGCGATCACGGCCTTCGTGCCACCAGAGCGGGCGGAGCGCGTGGTGGATGGTGTCTTTGCACCCGACGCGGCGCCGGCGGGCTATGCCGATTATGTCGGTGTCGGCCTGAGCATGCGGCGGCACAGCCTTCGGGCAAACGGGCGGCAGGTCTGGGGGTTGAAGCCCTATGTTGCCCGGATGGCCGAGGCCTATCCCCGGCTGACCCTGCCGGTGGAGATCCTGCATGGCACCGCCGATACGACGGTGCCTGCGGATATTCACGCGATCCCGCTGTCCGGTCTGTTGCCGAATGCCAATCTGGTGCTTCTGCCCGATGTCGCGCATATGCCGCATCACACAGATCCCGATGCGGTGATCGACGCCATCCACCGCGCCGCCGTGCGCGCTGGATTGCGCTGAACGCCGCTGTCGCCATACTGGCGGCGCAAGACAAGCGAGGTTGCCATGACTGACCTGCCCTTTGACGGTGCCATCAGCCGGTTCTTCCGCGAGGCGGCCCCGACGGCCATTCGCAAGGCCATCGAGACGGCGCGGAAGGACGACATCCTGACGCCCGGATTTCCCTATGCCGAGGAGATGAAGGGAAAGGACTACGACAGCGTGATGCAGGGTCTGCAACGGCAATTGGTGCGGATGCAGGCCGATATCAAGGCCACGGGCAAGCGCGTGATCGTGGTGTTCGAGGGGCGGGATGCTGCGGGCAAGGGCGGCACGATCGACGTGATGCGCGAGAACCTGAACCCGCGCGTCTGCAATGTGGTGGCCCTGTCGAAACCATCGGATCGGGAGGCGGCAAGCTGGTATTTCCAGCGCTATGTCGATTGGCTGCCTGCCGGGGGCGAAATGGCGATGTTCGACCGGAGCTGGTACAACCGCGCCATCGTGGAACATGTCTTTGGCTTCTGCACGCCGGCGCAGCGCGCGGCGTTCTTCCGGCAGTTGCCGGACTTCGAGCATATGCTGGTCGATGAGGGGTTCACCCTTGTGAAACTGTGGCTGGAGGTCGGGCGGGCCGAGCAGTTGCGCCGCTTCCTGGCGCGGGAGCAGGATCCGTTGAAGCAGTGGAAGCTTTCTTCCATCGACATCGACGGTCTGGGGAAGTGGGACGACTATTGCGCGGCCATCGACGAGACGATGGAACGCAGCCATTTCGATTTCGCGCCCTGGACGGTGATCCTGTCGGATGACAAGCGCCGTGCGCGCATCGCGGCAATCCAGACGGTGCTGCAGGCGGTGGGTTATGCAGGCAAGGATGCAGGACTGATCGGAAGCCCCGATCCGGCGATCTGCGGCGGTCCGGCGCTGCGCGCCAAGGGATGAGATGAAGCACGGCTATCACCATGGCAATCTGCGGCAGGCGCTGGTCGAGGGGGCGCTGGACCTGATCGCCGAGCGGGGACCGCAGGGCTTCACCCTGTCGGAGGCGGCAAAGCGCGCCGATGTGACGCCGGCTGCCGTCTATCGCCATTTTGCCGGACGCGACGATCTGATCGCCGAAGTGGCGCGGCAGGGCTACGACATCTTTGCCGCGCTGATGGAATTTGCCTATGATGAAGGGCGGCCCACGGCTCTGGCCGCCTTCGAGGCGACGGGCCGGGCCTATCTGGCCTTCGCGCGCAAATATCCCGGCCATTACATGGCGATGTTCGAAAGCGGGCTGTCGTTCAACGCCCATCCGGAACTTGCACTGGTGGCGCAGAAGGCGCGGTCGGTGCTGGAGCGGGCGGCGGAACGGCTGTCGGAACAGATGCCGCCAGATCGCAGGCCCCCCGCCACGATGTTTTCCGGCCATGTCTGGGCGATGAGCCATGGCGTGGTGGAGCTTTACATGCGGGGCGCGCCGGGGGCGAAGTCGCCCTTCACGCCGGAAGATCTGCTGGAAGCCGGAATCGGCATCTATCTGCGGGGGCTGGGTCTGCTGCCACCGGATCGCTAGGGTTCGGGCTGTGCGGGATTTGCTGCGGCAGGGACGAATTTTCTGCGAAAATTCCGGTCTGAAGGGAAAAGGCGATCCTTTCCGGAAGGATCGCCTTCGATTTTTCGGCGAAAAATCGGAAGCCTATCGGAACAACACCAGCGCGCCGGGGGACCAGCCGACGCGGGCACGTTCGCCCCGATCCAGCACCGGCCGTCCAAAGACATTGCGCATGGAGATGCGCACATTGCTGTCGCACCCGTCGAGGCGGACATCGTAATAGGTCATGTCGCCGAAATAGACGACCTCTTCGATGGTGGCCATGCTTTCCCGGTCCGTCGCAGCACTGCCTTCGTAGAGGATGGTCAGGGTTTCTGGACGGAAGCCCACGGTTGCCCCTTCGGCTGTGGCGCCACCCATGACCTGCGTGCTTTCCAGATGGATGGGGCCGAAACCGGCTGCGTCCACCTCTACCGCGCTGCCGTTCTCTGACAGCACGCGCGCGGGCAGGAAGTTCATCGTTCCGATGAAATCGGCGACCTTCCGGCTGTTGGGGCGGCGATAGAGCGTTTCGGGATCGGCGAGCTGGGCGATTTCCCCTTCGAACATCACGGCGATCCGGTCGGACATGACCAGCGCCTCTTCCTGATCGTGGGTGACGAGGATGAAGGTGATGCCCACCTGCCGTTGCAGGCGGATCAGTTCCACCTGCATCTGTTCGCGCATCTTCTTGTCTAGCGCGGAAAGGGGTTCATCGAGAAGCAGGACCTTCGGCTTCAGGATCAGCGCGCGGGCCAGCGCCACGCGCTGCCGCTGGCCGCCCGACAAGGCATGCGCGGCGCGTTTGCCGTAGCCCTTGAGCCCCACCATTTCCAGCGCCTCTTCCACGGCGCGGGCCTTCTCTTCCTTCGATCGCGTGTCGCGTCGCAGGCCGAAGCCCACATTTTCCGCAACGCTGAGATGCGGGAAGATGGCGTAGGACTGGAACACCATGTTGGTGGGGCGCTTGTTGGCCGGGACACCGGCCATGTCGCGCCCGTCGATCAGCACGGCGCCGGAAGAGATGTCTTCAAACCCGGCGATGGTGCGCAGGAGCGTGGTCTTGCCACAACCCGAGGGGCCGAGCAGCGAGAAGAATTCACCCGGGCGGATGGTGGCGGTGATCCCGCGCAGGGCGTGGTAATCGCCGTAATACTTGTGGACGTCCCGGAACTCGATCATGGCGTCTTTGGTCGTCACAGGAAGCCTCCGGAGTCTTTCCCACCGGCCTTGGCGATGCCGCGGCGACGGAAATATTCAGCGATTGCAAGCAGGGTTACGGACAACAGGACGAGGATCGTCCCAAGCGCCATGATGGCGGGCACCTTCGCCGGGAAGCGGAACTGGCCGTAGATATAGACCGACAGCACGGTTTCGTTGCCACCGAGGAAGTAGGCGATGATGAATTCGTCGAGGCTGATGGTGAAGCAGATCAGGAGAGACGAGATGATCCCCGGCATGACCAGCGGCAGGATGATCAGCCAGAAGGTGGAAAGCGGGGTTTCCCCCAGATCATAGGCCGCCTCCTCCAGCGACTGGTCGAGCGACTGGAAGGCCGAAGAGAGGATCGCCACGGCAAAGGGCGTGCAGATGAGCACATGGCCGAGGATGATGGTGAAGATCGACAGGTTGATCCCGATGGACAGAAGCACCACCAGCATGGACATGGCGACGATCATTTCCGGCAGCACGAGCGGCAGCATGATCAGGCCCATGATCCCGGCCTTGGCGGGAAAGCGGAAGCGGGTGGAGGCGCGGGCGGCAAAAAGGCCCAGCGTCGTGGAGATGACGGCGACGGAGATCGAGATGATGGCCGAGTTGCGCACCGCGTTCCACAGCGTCACATCGGCCCACATCTCCTTGAACCAGTTGGTGGTGAAACCCTGCAAGGGAAAGGCGATGACGCGGCTGTCGTTGAAGGCGAAAAGCGGCAGAAGCGCGATCGGCGCATAGAGGAAGATGAGATAGGCGATCGTATAGGCGCGAAATCCGGGCGATCTCATTTCGCACCTTTGAGGAAGCGTCGGTTGAGGAGCAGGAAGATTATGCTGACAACCGCGACCACCAGCATGGCCGTGACGGCAATCGCAGAGCCCAGTTCGCGGTTGTTCTGTTTCAGCAACGTGCCTTCGATCCGGTTCGCGATCATCGGCAGCTTGCCGCCGCCGATGAGATCGGGGGTGACGTAGTCGCCTACAGTGGGGATGAACACGATCAGGACGGCCGCGATGACGCCCGGCATGGAGAGCGGCAGGGTCACGCGGATGAAGGTCATCAACTGGCTTTCGCCAAGGTCGCGGCCGGCTTCAAGGAAGGAACGGTCGATCTTCTCCAGCGCCACGAAGATGGGCAGGATCGCAAAGGGCGCATAGGCATGCGCGAGCGTCATCACCAGCGCGGGCACATTGTAGTTGATGGCTTGCAGGGGTTCGTCGATCAGGCCGATGGACATGAGGCCCGAATTGATGACGCCGTTATATCCAAGGATCACCTTCCACAGGAACACCCGGATCAGGTAGCTGGTCCAGAAGGGAATGGTGATGAGAAAGAGCCAGAGCGACTTGCGTTCCGGGCGGACGTAGAAGCTGACGAAATAGGCCACCGGATAGGCCAGCACGACTGTCGCCAGCGTGACGGAGAAGGACACTGTCAGCGAACGCATGATCAGAAGCTGGTTGATGCGGTCGGACCAGGCGGTGACGTAATTGTCGAACCCGAAGCCGCCGTCGCGCAGCGACAGGCTGTAGAGCACCACCGTCAAGAGCGGCGCCGCCAGCAGAAGCACGGCATAGATCAAGGGCGGGCTGACGAGAAGGAGGCCATTCGCAGCCTCTGAGCGGCCCTGGCCGCCCGGTCCGGAGGTGGTTGCCATCATGCCCCCTGCTGGCACGCTTTTCTACATACTTTGATCAAATCTAGACGCATTCCGGCCACAGGCGCAAGCCATCACAGGAGAGAACAGGTCCGGAGCGGTGAAAAGCACCGCACCGGACTGTTTTTTCAGCATGCCGCAGCGCGGACAGGGTCAGCCGGGAATGCGCTCGATCTGGATGGCGCGCTTCTTCAGTTCGTCATAGAGCGTGGGAAGCACGCGCAGGCTGCCCACCGCCACGCGCAAGGCATCGGTCAGTTTGCCTTCGGCGGCCTGCCCTTCGACGCGCCAGACCATGCGACGCGTGACGCCGTCATCATAGACGATCTCTGTCGTGCCGGAGCGCGACTTGCGAAGCCCAAGAAAATCTGCGCCGCCATGCGGTGCATGAAAAAATGCCTGTTGTCCCATTTTCGGGTCCATTTGTTTGAGTTCTGCTCGGATGGCATCAGGACGCCATGCAGGCGGCGATTTCGTCAACGCATCTTTACGTGAGATCGAAACAATCGCCCGAATTCGCGCCCTGTTCGCCACAGAAGGGCCGATTTCGCGCAGATTGTGGCAAGGCGGGCCATTTGATTGCCACAATCCCGCCGCATTTCGCGCCCTCAGACCGCGGGCGGATCATAGGGCGGGCGCGAGAGCAGCGACGCCAGTTTTTCGATCCCCGTGGTGAAGCGGTCCTCGGGAATGTGACCGGCCAGAGCAAAGCGGATGGCATGGGGGGCGCGGCCATGGATCAGCGCATATTCATCGGCGGACCGGATGAGAACCCCCTCGCCTTCGGCCATGCGGGTGAAGGTGGAGGCGCGCCAGCCCAGGGGCAGGCGCAGGAAGGCAAAGCGCAGGCCTGGCTGCCAGGCCAGATCGAAACGGCCGAGATGGTTCACCGTGATGCGGAGGCGGCCGTCCAGATCTTCGCCGACGCGGCGCCGGATGTCCTGGGCGGCCCCGCTCTGGAACAGATGAAGGCACAGGTCGCTGACCGGTTTCGGCAAGGCGAAGAAGGCGTGTTGCGCGGTCAGACGGCCGGTTTCCCCCATGCCCGTGGGACAGGCGATATAGCCGAAACGCAGGGCGGCAGAGACGGTCTTGGACAGGCTGCCGACATGCCAGACCCGTTCGGGCGCCAGGGCGCGCAGCGCGGGCCATTCGCTTTCGGAAAGCGTATAGCAGTCATCCTCGATCACCTGCAGGTCGAAATGGCGTGCGATGGCCGCGATGCGATTGCGCCGGTCGGGCGTCATGCGGGCGGTGGTGGGATTCTGCGCCTCGGTCGTGAGGCAGAGCACTTGCGCGCCGTGGCGGCGGCAGGCGGCTTCCAGCGCCTCGGGGATCAGGCCCTGATCATCGGTTTCCACGCCCACCACCTCGGCCCTGGCCAGGCGGGCGGCGTGGCGGAAGCCGGGATAGGCCAGTTCCTCGGTCAGCACGACGGGGCGGTCGCCGCGCAGGCAGCAGAGCAGGATCAGGCTGATGGCGTTCTGGCCACCCGCAGTCAGCGCGATGTCATCGGGGCTGAGGGGGCCAAGGGCGCGGTCCGAGAGCCAGTCGCAGACGGCTTCGCGCAGGGGCAGTTCGCCGCGCTGGGTGGGATAGTCGATCCAGTCGTCGCCAAGGCGCGGAGCGATGGCTTGCAGGGCGGCGGCAAAGGCCTGCGGCTGGCCGACATTGGGCAGGCGCGGCGCACGCAGGTCGATGCGCCCGACGAGCTGGTCGGGGTCACGTTCAAGGAGGAGCGGTTGTGTCGGCCCGAGCCGGGGCGCGCGGGCGGCGACAAAAGTGCCGCGCCCGACGGTTGCCGCAAGAAGCCCTTCCTGGGTCGCCAGCGCATAGGCACGCGATACGGTACCGGGCGTGACCCCGAGAACCCAGGCCAGGTCTCGCACCGTGGGCAGTTGCGCGCCTTCGGCCAGTTCGCCCGAACGGATCGCCTCGCGCAGGGCGCGGGAGAGCGACAGATATTTCGGTCCGGGATAGGCGGCAAGGTCAGGCGTCCATATTGTTCCGGTCACAATGTTCCTCTGGCCCCCGATTGAAACACATTGTATCTCTATACCTAGCAGAGCATCATAATTGTATCAACACAAAAAAGGAATGTTGAAATGTCCGCCCGGCCCCTGCCCCATGCCCTTCCAGCGCAATTGCCGCCGATGTCGCGCTTTCTGGTTGGCCTGGCGGTCACGCTGTCGACATGGGAGCTGCGCCTGCGTGGACGCCGTGCGCTGGCGCGGCTGGACGATCATCTGTTGCGTGACATCGGCCTTTCCGATGGCCATGCCGCCCGGGAAGTGGCCAAACCCTTCTGGCAGGACTGACGTCTCGCGCCCACAAGTCCCCTGACTGGGCCGGGTCATCCCGGCCCTTCTTTTTTCAAGCGATGCTGAGGGCGCGAAATGCAAGACGGCGGGCTTTCGCCCGCCGTCCGCATGAGCCGTCTGCAAGGATCCTGCGATCAGCCGTTCAGCAGAATCGAACGGATCAGCTGCGCGGCACCGGTCGAGTCGCTGTAGACCGCGTCGGCAATGGCGCGGGCCTGCGCCGGGGTGAGGTTGTCAAAATCCGCGGTCGGGACCAGACGCTGCGCTTCCATGCGGGTGGCGGTGGTCAGCTCGTCGGTCACGTTCATCGCGAAAGAGGCGGTCGAAGAAGCGGCGACCAGGGCGGTGATGGCAAGAATCTTTTTCATGATCAGTCTCTTTCCAGTTGGTTTCTCATCAAGCCCGGCAGCAGTCCACGTGTTTGCCGAGCCGGTGAGAGGAACATGGCATCGGGCCTTGCGATTGAAAAATCACAAGAAAATCGCAAAGCCTCACGCAGATTTGGCGGTTGTGAGTGAAACTTCTCCAGCGGCGGGGTTTCGTGACAGATACGGCGCCAAAGGCAACCTGCACCCGCTGGAAACTGCAAGATTTCATCACGGGCAGGTGACAGCCACGCGAGAATTGCAGGGAAAATCGCCTTTGCAGGACTATTGTGCAGTGCCGCACATTGCAGCCCCACGCTGACGGATGGGCGGTGGCATAGCATGAAGGGGCCAGCCACGTGTATCAGGCGCCCCGGCTGACAGGTTCCGGGGATGACAGATCAGTCCTTCGCCCAGAGCTTGCGGGTTTCCGGGAAACGGTCGCCGCAATAACGGTAGGTCTCGGCGTAGAAGGCGCGCACTTCCTGACGGAGCGCATCTGAAATCTGTTCGGTCTTGACGGTGGGGTTGGCGCGCTGTTCGGTAAGGGCGGGCTTTGGCTTAACGCCGATAAACCGGGAAAGACGGTCCACCTCTGTCTGGTCGAACATGTTTTCGTAGAGCCCGAAATGGACATCTTCGCTTGGGAAGGCCTTCAGGATGTCCTCGCAGATGATCTCGTATTGCGTGCGGAACAGGAACTGGCGCTTGAAATAGCTGGTCCGCAATGCCTCTTCATCGCTTGCGCGCTTTGTCTTGTCGCGTTTTGCCATGCGCACCGCGCTCCAGCAGCGCTCGAAAGGATCGCGCATGAGAAAGACGACGCGCAGGCGCGCGTCGATCCGTGACAGCCTGCGGCGGACTTCCTGCAACTGCGTGGCGTCGAGGGCAGAGTAGGACGGCGTGATGTCGCCCGTGAGCCGGTAGCCGGAATGCAGGATCGAGGCGAAGTAATCCTCGTAGAAGCCGTCAATGTTCTGCATGCAGTGACGCAGGAAACGCGCGGTATCGACCTTGTGCCCGGACCGCTGGGGTTCGATGAAGTTGCGGCACCAGGGGGACAGGACGGCATCCCAGATGTGGTATTCCTTGGTGATGCCGAAATTGGCAAACTTGTAGCTGGACAGGTATTGGTGCAGCCAGGTCGTGCCGGCCTTTTGCGCACCCAAACCAAGGACAAAGACTCTCTCCACGGCACCAACCCACTGATCAAGCGAACAAGACACACGGCCAACAGCAAGCGGCAGCCTGCTTCGGGTATCAGCACGACGCCCATAAGGTCAAGCGAGCGAGAAGCGTGGAGCGGGGGGGCGTGCTTCCGGAGGCCGAGAGGGAACTGTCGGGCGCTAGAACGGCCGGATCGAGGCAAACGAAAAGGGCCCGCACGATGGCGGGCCCTTGGAACCGGAACCGTCTGGGATCAGCGCTTGGAGAACTGGAAGGACCGGCGGGCCTTGGCCTTGCCGTACTTCTTGCGTTCCACCACGCGGCTGTCGCGGGTCAGGAAGCCTGCGGCCTTCAGCGCCGGACGCAGCGAGGGTTCATAGAGTTGCAGGGCCTTGGAGATGCCATGCTTCACGGCACCGGCCTGACCGGACAGACCGCCGCCCGCCACGGTGGCGAAGACGTCGAACTGACCTTCGACATTGGCGATCTGGAAGGGCTGCTTCAGGATCATCTGCAGCACGGGACGGGCAAAATAGACCGCCATTTCCTTGCCGTTGACCACAACCTTGCCAGAGCCGGGCTTCACCCAGACGCGGGCAACGGCATCCTTGCGCTTGCCGGTGGCGTAGGAGCGACCCAGCGCATCGCGCTGCGGGGTCTTGGGTGCGGCGGCCTCTGCGGCGGCCGGAGCGGCGGCACCGGCGACAGCCGATTTCAGATCGTCGAGGGATTTGATGTCGGCCATGATCAGGCGCTCCGCGTGTTCTTCGGGTTCAGAACCTTGAGGTCCAGAACGGTGGGCTGCTGGGCTTCGTGCGGATGCTCGGCCCCGGCGTAAACGCGCAGGTTGGTCATCTGCTGGCGGCCAAGACGGTTGCGGGTGATCATCCGTTCGACGGCCTTGATCACCACACGCTCGGGGTGGTTGCCTTCCAGCACCTGCCGCGCGGTGCGCGACTTGATGCCACCCGGATGGCCGGTGTGCCAGTAATAGACCTTGTCGTTGCGCTTGTTGCCGGTCATCTGGATCTTGTCGGCGTTGATGACGATGACATTGTCACCCATGTCCATATGGGGGGTGAAGGTCGGCTTGTTCTTGCCGCGCAGGATGTTTGCGACGATCGTGGCGAGGCGGCCCAGAACGATGCCTTCGGCATCAATCAGGATCCACTTCTTCTCGATATCCGCAGGTGTTGCGGTGAAGGTTTTCATATCGAACCCTGTGGTTGAGGCGGGGGCAGGCCCCCGGGAAACTTGGATGGCGGCTTATGGCGCGAAGCCGATGGCGGGTCAAGGGCCAGTGTCAGAATTTAATGCAATGAATTCAATTAGATAAAATAACGGTATCATAATACCCCATTTCCACGGGGCCTTCCGCACCGCCTAGCGCAGTTTTGGCGGGCGATCCGGGTCCGTGCCCGGAGGGCGCGGTGCGGCGGGGTCGTCGCGCATCGGGCGGGGCAGATCGAAACGATGCCCCACACGGGCAATCGCAAGGGTTGCGGGATCGGATGTCGGCAGGAAGGCCACGTCGATCTCGCCCGCCTCGACACCGGAGAAGGCCAGCGCCTCATGCGCGGCGCGGGCCAGCGCGGCCTCGGCCTCGGGGTTGGCGTCGATGAAGGCAAGCATGTGACCGCGCCGCCCGCCCCGATAGGTGACGGCGGCGAGATAGGCGCATTGTGCCAGCCCGCCGGCGCGCACCAGTTTTGTCGTGAGGCCCGCGACCAGACGCTCGGGCAGCGCGTTCGGGGCGGCGAATGTGTCGGGGATCGCCTCGGCGGGTTCGGGTTCGGCATCGAGCATACCGGAGAGCCAGTCCAGCGCCTCGGGCGGGAGGATCATCTGCGAGGGGGCAACGCCAAGGTTGACGCCCAGCCCGACCCCCTGCCCCGCCAGCGTCTGTGCGATGACCCGCCCCGGCAGCGCGGCATAAGGGGCAACTCCGCCCGAAAATTCGGCCAACCGCTCTTCTAGATCGAAGATCAGCACGACAGGACCGGTCTCCAGCGGAAAGAGGCGCGGCTTGATGTCCGTTCCCTGCGCTTCTTCCTGCAGCAGCAGGAAGAATTCGCCATCGGCCAGCTGTTCATAGAAGCGCAGCCGATCGGCGTCGTCGGCCCCGTCCTGTTCCATGGCGGCATAGGCGGCATCGAGCGGGGTCATGTCTCGGTCTCCATCAGGCGGCGGATCGTCCGGCGCAATTCGGGCAGAAGGTCGGCCTCGAACCACGGGTTTCGGCGCAGCCATGCGGTATTGCGCCAGGACGGATGGGGCAAGGGCCAGATGCCACGGGCGGCGTGCCTGCGCCAATCCGTCACCCGCGCGGTGACGGAGCCGGGACCGAGATGCCAGGTCTGTGCGGACCCGCCGACCGCCAGCACAAGGCGTATCCCTGGCAGCGCCGCCAGAACATGGCTGCGCCATGTGCGGGCGCAAAGCGGCGGGGGCGGCAGATCGGCCCCTTTCGCATCATAGCCGGGAAAGCAGAAGGCCATCGGGACGATGGCGATACGGGACATGTCATAGAAGTCCTGAACGGACAGGCCCGTCCATTCCCGCAGCCGGTCGCCGGAGGGATCGGTGAAGGGCTGCCCGGAGGCATGGACACGCGCGCCGGGCGCCTGCCCCGCAATCAGGATGCGCGCCTTGGCGCCGAACCATGCCACGGGGCGCGGGGCGTGGGCGGTGGCGGTGCGCGCCAAACGATCGGCGCAGAGATCGCAGGCGCGAACCCGGGAAACGAGGGGTGTGGCGTCGGGCGCATCCGGCACGGGGGGTGGTCCTTGACAGGAAGTCGGCGGCAGGAAGTCGGCATCCTCGGCGGACCATGGGCGGAGGATGGCGCGCGGGCAACACCTATTCGCGGCAGGTTGCAATTCCGCTTGCGCGGCATCTGAACCGGGCATAGGCCGCAGCCATCCGTCGCCGCTGCGGGACATGTGCCGATGTATCGCGTCTCTCCCTTCGTCCGTCGCTTTGCCTGGGCGCTGAGCAGCGGGGTTGCCCTTGCGACGATCTGGGTCAACCTTTCGCCGGCCAGCTATTACGACGCGATGGAATATCGCCTGCTTGACCTGCCGAAGCCGCGCTGGATTGCGGGGGATACGCTGATCATTTCGCCCATCACCGTGGTCGCCGATCTGTTGATGGCGGCGTTTCTGTTCTTTGTGGGCAAGGAATTGTGGGAGGCGTTGACCCTGCGGCGTGGCGCGTTGTCGGGGCGGCGGGCCCTGCTGCCGGCCGGGGCCGTGCTGGGCGCGACCCTTGGGACTGTCATCGCATGGCTGGTGCATGGGGCGCTGTTCGTCTCTGCCGACTGGGCACCCTGGGGTGCGGGCTGGCCGGTTCCCATCGGGTCGGAAATCGTGCTGGGCTATGTGGCCGGTCGGATGGTTCTGGGCTCGGGGCATCCGGCCCTGCACCTTTTGTTGCTGATCAGCATTGCGACGAACATCCTTGACCTGCTGATCCTGGGCCTCGCATTTCCGCAATCCGGATTGCAACTGCTGTGGTTGCTCTTGCCGATTGCCGCGACCGTCACGCTCTGGCGACTGTTCGGCCTGCCCCGCAGCGCCGCGACAGAGCGTGAACGTCGCCGGAGCCTTGCGCTCTGGCCCTATGCGGTGGCGGGTCTGCTGAGCTGGTTCGGGGTGGTGGCGGCTGGCCTGCCCGGGGCGCTGGGGTTGCTGCCGGTGATACCGGCAATCCCCCATGCCGACCGCGCCTTTGGCCTGTTTGCCGAGGCCGAGGAATATCTGAACGATCCCCTGAACCGGCTGGCGCATCTTCTGATCCTGCCGGTTTCGGCCGTGCTGTTCCTGTTCGGTCTCACGCATGGTGGCATCGACTTTGCCGCATGGGCACCGACGACGGGCACCGTCCTTGCCGCGCTGTGGATCGGCAAGCCGCTTGGGCTTTTTGCGGGGGCCGTGTTGGCGGCGCGGCTGTTCGGCCTGCCGCTGCCCGCAGGCATCCGCCTGCGCGATCTGGTGATCGTTGCGGCGATTTCCGGCATCGGTTTCACGGCGCCGCTGCTGGCGCTCGACACGGCCCTGCCCGGGGGCGCCATGACCGAGGCGGCACGGCTTGGCCTGTTCCTGTCGCTCCTCGCCTGGCCGATCGCCTTGATACTTGCACGCATCCTGCCCCGGCAAGGATAAAGGCGGGCCGCTTGCCCCTGCCCTGTTCAGGCCCTGTTCAGGCCCTGTTCGGGAAACAGTTCCACGGTCTGATCAGGCATTGTCATGGCACCATGAAATTCGACATAATGTCGCCCAAATGGCGCGTTATGCGGCTGACAGATACGGGCAGGAGAAATGGCATCTGCGTGCGGACCTGACAGCCGCGTTGCAGGTGCGGGATCGGATCCGGAGGCGGCGACGAAAGATCGCCTCGCAGAGGGCAGGTATGATCGAGTTCGATAACGTCTCAAAGTCGTTCTGGACGGGCAAGACGCGCAAGGTGATCCTCGATCAGGCGACCTTCCGGGTCGAGCTTGGCAATTCGCTGGGCATCCTTGCCCCGAATGGCACTGGAAAGACGACGATCATCAACATGATGGCGGGGCTGGAACAGCCTGACGAAGGCACGATCAAGCGGTCTGCGCGGATTTCCTTTCCCCTTGGCTTCATGGGGGGGGTCGTGAACCGGCACAGCGCGACGGAAAATGCGCGCTATATCGCCCGGCTTTACGGGCTGGACCCCGATTACGTCGAAAGCTTCTGCCGCTGGCTGTGCAGCATCGGCGAATATTTCGACATGCCGGTCGGCACCTATTCCTCGGGGATGCGGGCGCGGTTTTCCTTTTCGCTGCTGCTGGCGCTGGAATTCGACATCTATCTGATCGACGAGGGCATGCCCGGCACCACGGATGCCGAGTTCAACCGCAAGGCAGGCTCGATCCTGCGCCAGCGTCTGCGCGATGCCACGGTGGTGGTCGTGTCGCATCAGGCTGCGACGCTTGAGAAATTCTGCCGCTCGGCCGCCGTGCTGAAGAACGGGCGGCTTTACATGTTCGACACCCTAGAAGAAGCAAAACGGCTGTATAATTATGAAACTCAGGGTTAAGCGGTACAACACACGCCGTTCCGAAGTGCCGCAAGAGGCTGCGGCGACGCCCGCTCCTGCGCGTCCGGCACTGCGGCCGACCCCGGCGGCTGCTTCGGCGCCCATGACCTCTGTCGGCGTCGAGGCGCGTGCCGACATGCGCGCGATCGAGGCCGGGCGCGGCACGACACCGTTGCAGCAGCGTGACCCTGACGAGGCGCTTTTTGCCCAGACCGAGGACGGCTTCGGTTCCACCCCTTTTCCGACCGCCGCCACCGCGCCGGACGCCGCGCCTGCGGCAAGCGACGGGTCTGCCGGCACCGATCTGGATGCCATCCGACGCGAAGGGCTGACCGGGCGGCAATTGCGCCTTGCCCGGCGCATGGCGCAGAAATACGGCCTTCCGGCCACCTCCGATTTCGACGCCGTTCGCCTGTTGCGGCAGGCCGGGCTTGATCCGTTCCGTCCCAATCCGGTGGTCGAGATTGTCGCCGAAGAGGACAAGGCCGCCGAGCCGGGTGCCTTGCGCGCAGGGTCCACGATGCCGGTGCCAGCGGGCGCGCGCCTGCCGCAAACGATCAAGCCGGTGAAGATGCCCGCGCCGACCGAAGAGGTGAACCACGCGGCAGAGATCCTGAAGATGCAGCAGGATCTGGCCCGCCGCCGCCGCCGCCGATCGCTTCTCATGGTGGCGCGTCTGTTCTTCTTCGTGATGCTGCCCACCTTCCTTGCCGGCTTCTATTACTATCGTGTGGCCACGCCGCTTTATGCGACCAACACCGAATTCGTGATCCAGCAGGCCATGCCGCAGCAGGCCTCCAGCTCGTCGCTCGGGGGTCTTGCGAATACGCCCATGGCGAACATGCAGGATTCGATCACCGTCCAGGGCTATCTGCAGTCGCGCGACGCGATGCTGCGGCTGGAAAACGATATCGGCTTCCGCGGGGTGTTTTCGGCCCCGGAGATCGACCCGATCCAGCGTCTGGATCCCGATGCATCGAACGAGGCGGCCTACAAGATCTATCAGCGCAATGTCCGCGTGTCATACGACCCGACAGAGGGCATCATCCGCATGGAGGTGATCGCCCCCGATCCGCAGACATCGGTGCGGTTTTCCGAAGCGCTTATCGGCTATGCCGAGGAACAGGTCGATCAGCTGACCCAGCGCCTGCGGGAAGACGCCATGAAAGGCGCGCGAGAAAGCTATACCGAGGCCGAGGCAGCCCTTCTTGAAGCGCGGAAGCGTGCGGTGACATTGCAGGAGACCTTCAAGGTTCTGTCCTCCGAGGTGGAGGTAAGCCTGATCACGGGCCAGATTGGCCAGCTCGAGGGCCAGTTGACGGCCGACCGGCTGTCGCTGGCACAGATGGAGTCGAACCGGACGCCAAACCCCGCGCGGATGGAGCCGCTCAAGCGTCGAATCGCCACGCTTGAAAGCGAAATCGCGCTGTTACGCTCCAAGCTGGTGGATGAGGACAGCACCGGTCAATCGCTGGCGCGCGTGCAATCCGAACTTGCCGTCGCCGAAGCCGATGCCGAAACGCGGCAGATGATGCTGGCGCAATCGCTGCAATCCATGGAGACGGCCCGGATCGAGGCCAACCGTCAGGCGCGCTATATCTCGCTTTCCGTGGCGCCCGTTGCCCCGGACGAGGCCACCTATCCCCGCGCATTCGAGAATACGATGGTGGCGATGCTGATTTTCGCGGGTATATACCTGCTGTTGTCGATGACCGCAGCAATCCTGCGCGAGCAGGTCTCGGCCTGAGGAAGAAGATGAAAACAGTCGAAATCGGCGGGCTGTCCGTCAGCAATGACAGCCCGCTTCTGGTGATCGCCGGACCTTGCCAGCTGGAAAGTCTGGATCATGCCCAGATGATCGCTGGCCGGATGGCCGAGGCCTGTGCCGCGGCAGGCGCGCAGTATGTGTTCAAGGCAAGCTATGACAAGGCGAACCGCACCTCGCTGAAGGGGCGGCGGGGTCTCGGGATCGAGGTCGGGCTCAAGGTGCTCGAAGCCGTGCGCGGCATGGGGATGCCGGTGCTGACCGACATTCACGATGCCGAACAGGCGCGGCTGGCGGCGCAGGTGGTGGATGTGATCCAGATTCCGGCCTTTCTCTGCCGGCAGACCGATCTTCTGCTTGCGGCGGGCGAGACCGGGGCCGTCGTGAACATCAAGAAGGGGCAGTTTCTGGCCCCCTGGGATATGGCGAATGTGGCCGAAAAGGTCGCATCGACCGGCAATTCCCGCATCCTGCTGACAGAGCGCGGCGTCAGTTTCGGCTACAACACACTGGTGGCCGACATGCGCGCCCTGCCCACGATGGCCCGCACAGGATGGCCCGTCATCATGGATGCCACGCATTCGGTGCAGCAACCCGGCGGTCAGGGCGCATCAAGCGGCGGACAGCGGGAATTCGCCCCCGTGATGGCGCGCTGCGCCGTGGCGATCGGCATCGCGGGCGTGTTCATCGAAACGCATGAAGCTCCCGACACCGCCCCGTCGGACGGGCCGAACATGATCCCGCTCGACCAGATGCCGCGGCTGATCGACAGCCTGATGGCTTTCGACCGGCTGGCAAAAGCCGATCCGCTGCGCGTCTGACGGAACTCTGCCGTCGGCGCAGCCTCGCCAGGACAGCCACCGAGGAGCGGGGCGAAGCCCCCGATTTTTCGGAGGAAAATCGCTTCGCCCTTGCCGCTGGGGCGGCGGTCTCCGGGGCTTGCGCCCTGGTCTCAGGCCATCTGCCCCGCCACCCAACCCGAGGACCAGGCCCATTGGAAATTGTAGCCACCAAGCCAGCCGGTGACATCCACGACCTCGCCCACGAAATAGAGCCCGGGCACGCCTCGTGCCGCCATGGTGCGGGCATCGAGCGCATCAGTATCGACACCACCCAGCGTCACCTCTGCCGTGCGATAGCCCTCGGAGCCGACCGGACGCAATTCCCAGGCGCTCACCATGGCGGCGACACGGTCCAGGGCCGCGCGCGGCATCTCGGCCAAGGGGCCGGTCACGCCCGCCTGCACCTCGATCACGCGGGCCAGCCTTTCGGGCAGGACCCTGGCCAAAGCGGTGCGCAGGGCGCTGCGTCCTGCCGCCTGTTTCTCGGCGGTAAGGAAAGGGGCAACATCCACCGTCGGCGCCAGGTTCACGCGGATCGCGTCACCCTCGCGCCAGTAGGACGATATCTGCAGGATCGCAGGCCCTGAAAGCCCGCGATGGGTGAAGAGCACGGCCTCGTCAAAGGCGGTGCGCCCGTGGCTGACCCGCCCGGTCAGCGCCACACCGGCCAGCGGGCGCATCCATTCCAGTTCCTGGTCGGCAAAGGTCAGGGGAACAAGGGCCGGTCGGGTTTCGACGATCGGCAGGCCGAAACTTTCAGCCACCCGGTAGCCATAGCCCGTGGCCCCCATCTTGGGGATGGACTTGCCGCCGGTCGCCACGATCACCGAAGCCGCCTGCACCGGGCCGCGCGACGTCTCGACCTCGAGCCCGGACGCCACCTGACGGACGGCCCCCAGCGAGGCGCCCAGCCACAGTTCGACCCCCGCCTGCGCCATGTCACGCAAGAGCATGGCGACGATCTGGGTTGCCGAGCCGTCGCAGAACAATTGCCCCAGCGTCTTTTCATGCCAGGCGATGCCCGCCGCATCGACCCGCGCGATGAAATCCTGCGCCGTGAAGCGCCGCAGCGGCGACAGGGCGAAGCGCGGATTCCGACCGAGGAACCGCTCCGCCCCGATGCCGGTATTGGTGAAATTGCACCGCCCCCCGCCGGAAATCCGGATCTTCTCGCCCGCCGCCTTGGCGTGATCGACAACCAGCACCCGCCGCCCCCGGCGACCGGCTTCAATGGCCGCGAACATCCCTGCCGCGCCCGCCCCCAGAACGATGACATCCACCTTGTGCATGGCCTTCCGTAACCCGCCCGCACGGCCGGCACAATCCTGCGGAAAATCCGCTGCAACCCTCTTGCACCCCCCCCCGGCCTTCGCTAAACACCGCCGCACGGTTGGGGCGTCGCCAAGTGGTAAGGCAGCGGTTTTTGGTACCGCCATTCCTAGGTTCGAATCCTAGCGCCCCAGCCAAGCTCTCCTTTCAGTCGAGCTGTCAGCCACCACATGGGGTTACCATTGGGGTGCATAAGGGTAGTGCCCCACCGGATGCCCCAAGGCTTAACGGATAGTGAGAGGAAGTTGCTTGGGTCTGTTGGAAACGCTCAACTGAGCACTCACGCATTATTCGAGCGAGCCACTTAGTTTAGTGGTCGAGCAAGAAAGGCAATAAGATCAACGGGGCCGGTGTATTTCAGAACGAACGCTCTCATCCTTATCAATAGCTACTTTGCAGAGTAGTGCCGCAGTATCGCGTTTCCCGCTACGTGCTCCTGAAGCAGCACTCGACCTTCCGCTATCGCGGCCAGAGCAGGTTTAACATCGTCCTCTGGTGGGATTGGAAAAAGCGGTTCACGTTCCTGAATTAACCACAACTCTCGATCCGAGGAAACTCGTCCTTCCAGTTCAGACCTTGCCGTAAACGTTGACCAGTTCAACGCGTCAAAAAGCTGTCGTCCGTCAGCATAGCTAACCGCAAGAGTGCGTGAGTCAATCAACTCAGGATGGTTCCATCTAATGAAATATTCGAATTGCTGAAGACCAAGTACGAACTGCTGCTCCTCCGGATTAATGGTAGCAAGCTGCTCGCGTAATTGGCCGATCTCGTTAAACTGAGGTTGCTCAAAATAAAGAGGACGAACTGTCATTACCTGTAGTGTCAGAACGAGGCCGATGAACGGCATCCGGATCACTGGGCGGAAATGGGTTAGAGCAAACCCAACTGCGATAGACGCGAAAAGCGTGGGCCATACCATCGCACGCACGATCAGGATCGGTTTGAACGCACTGATGAGTATCATCAAGAGCGGCTGGCCAATAATGAACACAGTCAAGACGAGCAGGGCAACCGGATTCCTCGCTGAGACCCAGAACCCGAAAATGATCAGCCCCGCAATTATAGGCTTGCCCCACATCGGGTATGGATATGCCCCCGCTAGCTGCGAATAGACATGAGATAAAGAGAGCTCGGGAATCCAGAAATCATCAAGGGTCGTCCCGACATGTGTTACTAGAGGCAAGATCGCCGGGATTGCCAGAAATGAAAAAACCAGACTCGCTAGAAGCAGGTCGCGTAAAAATACTAGACGGGTGATACCCATGGCGATGGTCGCAATGACGATAATACCGCAGAGGATTGGAAAGATGATTCCTGTGCTATGGGCATAAAAGGCCGAGAGTGCCGCGATAGTGAAGCTGAGCCAGAGCGTGAGATTTCCTCCATTCTGTCCCGCGTCTTTACTCTTCTTGTATGCTTCAATCAAAAGCAGAAATGCCAGAGTTCCGGCAAGAACCGATAGGTTCAACAGGGGATACATGCGGACTTCACGACTTTGAAATACGAAAAGTGGGCTGAGAACAAAACAGATTGTTGAGATCACCGCCACCGTGTTTCCACCAAGGCGACGAGCGATCAAGAAAAACAATGGCACCGAAAGAACACCGAACACGACATTCAGCAGCCTTACGGTGTAGCGGTCAGTTCCAAAAAAACTATTCCAGATCTTCTGGACGCCGTAGTAGTAAGGACGATGCGCATCAGACGACCAGTTTGGGCCAAGCAAGGATACCCAATCCTCTTGTGTATAAGCGAGCGATGTAACTTCATCCAACCAGTACGGAGTATTCTGCAGCCAAAACGAAAGGATGAGGAACGAAAGCACCGACATCGCGAACACAAAACTCAGTGAGGCGCCCAAGGGACTCGGTGCGTTCTTCGATAATGCATCGGGCATGAGTTCCCCCAATAGCCAAAATAGCGTAACGGACGGTAGTCATCCGAATGCATGCAGGTCAAGTTCCTTTCAGCACACAGCAGCCCGTGACTCACGGACTCAGCAGAGCTTCTTTCGAGGATCGCCAATGAGATTCGTTCAGTGTCGTCTGACCTTGGAGGTAGCGCTTATGCCATTGGGTCGGTTGGCATCCATAATACCCCTCTCGATGGCGTACTCTTGGCGTCAACACCTATATGGCCCTTGGCTGTTGAATTCGTTTCTTGCTTTGCCGCAGATCAAGTGAGCTGGTGCGTGTAGAAGGATGGCGCGGGGTCCGGATGTGGGCCACCAACACGATCCAGACTGTCGACGAGGCTTATTTCTCTTAGGTACACTGACCCGCTGTTGCAGCAAGGCAACAGTCAAAATCGGCTCCCCAACCGCCCCATATCGTCAGATCAACGGGTTACGCGGGAGTCGCGGGAGTGCACTTTCGATGGGCCCTGAGACCATGGCCACGGGCCCCCGGATGGCTCTTGACGACTCACCTCACAGTCCCCATATGCGAGTGTGCTGGATTGTCCGGCGGTGGTTGGCACGTACTGCGAAGGCCTGCAGCGGCGGCTAATCATCAGACTACATTCGCTACCAGTTAATAGACCAAAAATGTGTACCATCCCTACGTAAGGGACTGAAAAGACGTTAAAAAGGAGAAAAATGAATCAACAAGTACCAGTAACAGCCCCGCCAGACGACGAGGCAGCAGCAGTTAGTTTCTTTGCCCAGTTATTGTGTTCGATGTTCGTACGCAACGAGCAACGATTTTATCATGTTGATAACCCATACGCCCCTCTGTCCAAAAGAGACATGGAGCAAGCTTTCCTCAACATAGTGTCGTCGATGTCCGCCAGAGCGCTCGACCCGAGTAAAGAGTTCAAGCTTACCAATTCCGTGTTCCGCAAAGTGATCGACATCGCGGTCGAGCGGAAGCACACCGATAGAACACGGTCGATCCCCGTCTGGGGGAAGACCATGGCGTGTCACCCCGGCAATAGGAACCGCGTCATCTGGCTCGACACCGGGGTGGTGGAGCTCAACACATGGAAGGAGCCCGCCTACCGCTCCGTCCAACCGGCCACACAGGAGGGTGTCCTACAACCGTTTAAAGATTACTTCTCGTGGGTCTTCCCACGGCCACAAGAACGAATGATGGTGCTCAACTGGCTAAGTTGGTGCCTTCAGTACGAGAGCAAGAAACCAACATGGGCGCTGCTGCTTTACTCCCGCCAGAAAGGAACCGGGAAAAGCACGTTCTGTGAGATCGCGCGCAAGCTGTTCGGAGAGGAGAACACGGCGACCCAGAACAACGTCGACAAGCTGGCCTCTCGCTTCAATGCAACACCACTCATCAACAAGCTGATCGTTTCGGAGGAATTTTCCCTGCGCCCGGACTCGTCCCAGTCCAACGCGATCAAGACCTACATCACCGATCCAGTAGTCCTGTCCGAAAGGAAGGGGAAAGAAGCAGAACGGCTGCCGCTAAAGTCTGTTTTCCTGTTTACCACCAACCACTTACCAACCTGGATTGAGGAGGGAGAGCGGCGCTACTACATCGTGGACACCGATCACGACGGGCACGCTGCAGGCCCCAAGTCAAAGGAGTTCAATAACGTTATCAAGCGCGTAAAGGAGGCCCTGTCGAACCCTGCGACACTGAGCGCCTTCTACCGACATCTGATGCACGCAGGGTTCCTAAATTCATTCGACCCTTATTCTCTCAACACAGAGGTGCATGGGACAGAGATCATGAAGCGTAACCACCCGGTTGGCACCGCCTGCCGGATTTCGGCGTAAGGCCCTAAGACACG
>VFQR01000141.1_pt1 | contig 161757 bp, 146 predicted proteins | sample 3512321 | NCBI WGS metagenome assembly VFQR01 (sample SAMN10412374, study PRJNA504923) | tailings metagenome | isolation source: Relicate 3 Philex TSF1 revegetated site | place: Philippines: Tuba, Benguet | collected 2017-08-29
GGTCTCGCCTGCCACCAACATCCTGACACATCAACAAGAGACAAGGGCGGGGTTCACCCCGCCCACGCCCCTACATCACCGCCTGCCGCACCAGGTTGAGCCCCGTCAGCACCAACAACCCTTGGGTCCAGCGCCGGAACCGCGCCTGATCCAGCCGGTCCTGCACCCGGTATCCCACCAGCATCCCCGCCATCGCCGGCACCACCAGCGCCGACGAAAACCCAAGGCTGCCGGTATCCGCCACCCCGGTCCGCAGATGCGCCGCCAGCAGCGCCACCGCCCCGATCAGGAACACCACCCCCTGCACCCGGACGGTCTCCTGTTTCTGCGCCCCCACCGACAGCAGATAGACCAGCAAGGGCGGCCCCCAGATCCCTGAAATCCCGCCGAACATCCCGCCAATCACCCCCAGCCCCCATTCCGCCCGCGCCCGGTGGCGAATGGGCAGCGCCAGCGGCACGCCTATCAGTTGCGCCGCCGCAAAGGCCGTCACCGGCACGCCCAGCACCAGCAGGTAAACCGTCCGCGGGATCACCGTCAGCAGGGGCGCCGACAGGATGATGAACACCACTGTCCCGATCAGGAACCGCCGGTAAGACACCACCGTCTCCCACGCAGCCCCCAATCCCTGCCGCGTGGCCTGGCTCATATTGGTGATCAGCGTCGGCAGGATCAGCCCTGCCACGGCCAGCTCCGGCGGCAGGAACCCGTTGAAGGCGGAAACCATGATCAGCGGCATGGCAAAGCCCACCGCTCCCTTCACGAAGCCCGCAAACAGCGTCACCGCCATCGCCGCCCAAAAGGCCGCAGGCTCCATGCCCGCCATCGCCCAGTCCATACCCTGCCCCTCGCCTGTCCGGGCCGACCATGCCGCCCCGCCCGGGCAAAGCCAAGAGGCGACTCACCCATCCCGTCGCCCCGGCACATCAGGGTTAACGCTTCGTCACACCCCCCTGCGTATGCACGCCCGTCTGCACGCGCTCCTGCACGCGTTCCGGCATGTCAAAAAGCGCCCCAAGACGCAGTTTAATCCAGCGCCCGCAAGGGGTTGGACGACTGCAAGCCACCCGCGTCGTCTTCAACCCGCCCCGCCGCCTCCACCACAATCCACCACGCATCCTGAACCCCACCCGAAATTCCGCTGCGACATTTTCCTTCACTTGACCTTTTCCACGCGAAATTAAGTTGCTCTGCGGCTGCAAAGGCCCTACCTATCTCGCAACCGCAGAATAATGCATCGAAGGTGAATTCCATGCCCCATGATGGCCAGCCGATGACCGCCTCGCCCCTCCTCGCCAACCTCACCACCCTCACGGCCGAGGCCCTGCCCGAGGTTGAGGCGATCTTCCATCAGGCCCGCGAAAACCTGCGTGCCATGGTCACCGTGGCGGGCAAGGTGTCGTCTCAGGCGCTGGAGGAACACCAATACGCCGCCCATGCCCTCGCCTGGCTTGCCACCTATACCGAAAGCCTGCGCCAGATGCAGGCCTGGGCGCAGCGCCTTGAATCCGCAGGCACCTTCTCGGAGATGGAGGCGCTGCTGCTGCAAATCGCCTATGGCGAATACCTCAACCAGATCCACGGCGGCATTCCCATGAGCCAGGGGGAGGTCGCGCGCTTGCAGGACCTCGGCCTCACCCCGGCCAAACCCGGCGCGGCGGCGGTGTCCCTCATGGCGCAGGGCAACACCGCCGCCGCCCGCACCCGCCTTGTCGCCTTGATGCGCGACAATCACGGCCGCGCCACCTTCGGCACCACCGGCCTTGATGAAGAACTGGAAATGATCCGCGACCAGTTCCGCCGCTTCGCCGATGAGAAGGTCATCCCGCACGCCCAGGAATGGCACCTGAAAGATGAACTCATCCCGATGGAGATCATTGAATCTCTTGCCGAAATGGGCGTCTTTGGCCTGACCATCCCCGAAGAATTCGGCGGCTTCGGCCTGTCCAAGGCCTCCATGGTCGTGGTCTCCGAAGAACTCTCGCGCGGCTATATCGGCGTGGGCTCGCTCGGCACCCGCTCCGAAATCGCGGCAGAGTTGATCCTCTGCGGCGGCACCCCTGATCAAAAGGCCAAATGGCTGCCGAAACTCGCCTCGGGTGAAATCCTTCCCACCGCAGTGTTCACCGAACCCAATACCGGGTCCGATCTCGGCTCCCTGCGCACCCGCGCGCGGCGCGACGGTGACGACTGGGTGGTAAACGGCAACAAGACGTGGATCACCCACGCCGCCCGCACCCATGTGATGACGGTCCTCGCCCGCACCATCGACGGGACCACCGATTATCGCGGCCTGTCGATGTTCCTGGCCGAAAAAACCCCCGGCACCGACGAAACCCCCTTTGTTGACAAGGGCTTGTCAGGCGGAGAAATCGAAGTCCTCGGTTATCGCGGGATGAAGGAATACACCGTCAACTTTGACGATTTCCGCGTCAAGGGCGAAAACCTTCTCGGTGGCGTCGAAGGCCAGGGCTTCAAACAACTGATGCAAACCTTTGAATCCGCCCGCATCCAGACCGCCGCCCGCGCCGTAGGCGTGGCGCAATCGGCACTGGAGGTCGGCATGAAATACGCCGAAGACCGCAAGCAATTCGGCAAGTCGCTCATCGAATTCCCCCGCGTGGCCGGCAAGCTGGCCATGATGGCCGTGGAAATCATGGTGGCCCGCCAGCTCACCTATTTCTCCGCCTGGCAGAAGGATCACGACAAACGCTGTGACCTCGAGGCCGGGATGGCCAAGCTGCTCGGCGCCCGCGTGGCATGGGCCTCTGCCGACAACGCCCTGCAAATCCACGGCGGCAACGGCTTTGCGCTGGAATACACGATCAGCCGCATCCTCTGCGACGCGCGCATCCTGAACATCTTCGAAGGGGCCGCCGAAATCCAGGCCCAGGTCATTGCCCGCCGCCTTCTGGATTGATCAACCTTTGCCCGTCAGGGTGAAACAGCAAAGGCGCGGACCGTGAAAACGGCCCGCGCCTTTTGCATTTTCGGCCGAAACCGGGTTAACAAACCGTTAACCGCGACCACGGTTCACTCCCCCGGAACCGGCCGCCCATGCGATGGCCGCAACGTCCCCAACCGCGGATGCAACCGCCCAGCAATCGTGAACGCCCCCAACATCCCCGCCCCCGTCACCGCAAAGAACGCCGCCAGCGGCGCGCCAAAGGGCACCAGCACGATCCATGCCGAAGCCGGCGTCAGAATCCCGCTAACATCCCGAAAACTCGAATAAACCGCCGACATCTCCGTCCGCTCCGACGGCTTCACCGCCATCAGGAAGGGCAACCCGCCCACCACATCCAGCAGCACCAGAAACACCGACGCCCCCATCATGGCCACCACTGCCACCCAGGGCAGCGGCGAAAACACCGCGCTGGCGATAAAGCACAACCCGCACAGCCCGAACGCCGTCCGCACCGCCCGCCGCACCGACCGCCGCCGCGCATAGCGCAGCATCAGGGGCGATATGAACAGAAGCGCGTTGGAAATCGACAAGGCCACCCCGCCAACCTTGTCGCCCAACCCGCTCTCGATACAAAAGATCGGCAGGTACACCACATAGACCCACCACCCGCAGGACCGCATCACCGCGAACATCCACCCGGCAATCAGCCGGGGCTGACGAAAGAACCGCCCCAGATAGGCCAGCGGGTTCAGCGCCGGCCCCTTCGCCCGGGTGATCTGCTTGCCATTCCCCAACCGCAGGATCCAGAACACCACCAGGAGCAGAACCGCGAATGTCCCGGCCAGCAGGAACGGCGCGGGCGCCCACCAGTCATGCAGCGTCACACCCAGCATCGGCCCGATGGCCCAGGGTGCTGCGGAATAGACCATCTGGGTGGATTGGCTCCGCCCCAGATCAGTGCGATCAATGTAATCAAGCACATAGGCGTTGAAACAGACAAACGTCGTCGCCGTCGCCGCCGCCAGGCACATCAGCGCCAGCGGCACGGTGAATACCGTCCCCGTCACCGCAAGCGTCATCCCCACCAGATACAGCAGGCAACCGCTCGTATACATCCACCGCCGCGGCAGGTGCCGCGTGAACCACGGCACCATCAACCCCCAGACCAGCGCCACGATCCCGGCCCAGAAATAGGCGCTCGACGTGGCCTCGGCGCTGCCCAGCGCCTCATACACCACCAGAGGCATGGCCGAAATCAGCGTCCCCCGCACACTCGCCTCGATCCCGGCCAGAAGGGCAAAGTTCTGCACGCGCGGGGTCGGGCTGTGCCGCAGGAAAAGGGGAAGGTATCGGGTGGCCATGATCTGTCACAAATTTGTGCAATCAGCGCACCGCTTGCCCCCCGGCGTCTGCGTCAGGCGCGACAGAAGGCGTCGGGAACCGACCCCGCTACCCCCGCAACTCGCCCGTCACATTCACCGGCCCCACCGACCCGCGCAGGATCGCGCGATAGATGACCAGGCTTTCTGTCACCCGCATCACATAGGTCCGCGTCTCGGTGAACGGGATCATCTCCACCCAATCCACCACATCCACATTCGGATCACGCGGGTCGCCGAACATCCCGATCCACCGCTTCGGCCGCCCCGGTCCGGCATTGTAGCCTGACGCGATCAGCGCCACCGATGGGCCGAATTGCCCAACAAGTTCAGCCAGATAGCCGGTCCCGATCCGCACGTTATAGGCCGGATCGTTCAATCGCCCCGCGTCAAAGGTCAGCCCCACCCGGGGCGCGACCAGCTTTGCGGTGGACGGCAGCACCTGCATCAACCCGCGCGCATCCGCCGCCGACCGCGCGCTCGGGTCGAACTCCGATTCCCGCCGCGAAATCGCCAGGGCCAGCGCCCGGCTCACCGGAAGCCCGTCCCCAGGGACGAAACTCGGCACGGGGTAATAGGTGCGCGGCAGGATCACGCCCTTCTCTGCCGCCTGCTTCGCCACCACCAGCGCGATATGCGGCTCATCCATCTGCAAGGCCAGATCGGCCAGTTGCTCCAGCTCCGCCCCGCTCAGGCTTTCGCCCAGATGCAGGAAGAATCGCTTCGCCAGGTTGCGCTCCCCGATCCGGCTCAACAGCATTGCGGCTTCCAGCACGGATGATTTCGCAAACCCCGCCCCCCGCCAATCGGCAGGCCGCGCCGTGTTCAACAGCGCGGGGTCCAGCGATTGGCCCAGCGCCTCGGCCGCCAGCAACCCGTAATAGGCACTCTGATGCCGCGCCGCCTTCTGCAATTCGGCCGTGCCGCCCGCCTGATCCCCCGCCGCCAGCAGCGCCCGCCCGGCCCAGTAATGCGCCCGGCTCACCGAAATCGGTGTCGCCACCCCTTCACGCAGGTTCCGGAAATGCGTCAGCGCCGTGGTCGCATCGCCCAGTTTGCGTAGCGCGATGAACCCCGCCAGAAACTCCAGATCGGCATAGCCGGATCCGCCCGTGGTGTGGTGCCGCGCCGCCACGCGATAGGCCGCCTGCGGCTTGTCTGCCCTGAGCAGCGACCGCGCCAGCGCCGCGCGCCGCTCGGCCCAGGCCTCCGGGTTGCCCAGCGCCGCCGCCCCGGTGGATTGCGCGATCACCAGTTCCGCCGCTTGGTCATCCATGTCGCGACGGAACCGCCAGTCGAACCGCTCATAGGCCAGCCCCGGATCGGCCCGCAATTCCGCAGGCACCCGGTCGATCAGCGCATTCACCCCGTCCGCATCCGCCCGCAGCGCCATCCGCGCCTGTGCCAGGGCCTGCCAGCCCGCGCTGACCCGTGGCAGCATCCGCTTCGCCTCAGCCACGCGATTCTGCCACAAGAGCCGGTCCAGCCGCACCTCATGCGCCACCTTCAAGGCCGCGCCGTAAAGACCAAGGATCGTCTGCTCTTCCTCGGCCGAGAATGCCAGTTCCGTCCAGGCGCGAAAGGCCTCCGCCTCGGCCTCCGCCTCGCGGCCCTGCGCGCGCAAGGCATGGATCAGCGCCAGCGACCCCTTCGCCGTCACAGGCTTGCGCCCGCCGAAATAGGCCTGCACCCGCGCCGGATCGGTGGACCGTGCCACTGCCTCCTCGCCCTTCTGGCGCAACAGGGCGATGCCCGGCCAATCCGCGCGCCGCGCGAGGAAGGCCTCGTAATCGCCCAGCCGCCCGTCACCCGCCCGCAGCCGCTGCCAGGTGATGATATCAGCCCCCACCTGCCCTGCGCCCTGCGCCGCCGCCGCCGCGCCGTCCCAGTCGCCCGCGTAGCCACGCGCCATGGCAGACCGCAGCGCCGCCGCCGCGTCCGCCAGCACCGGCACCGGTGCCAGCATTACAAATAGCGAAAAAAGCCACCCAAGGTGGCGTGCCCTTGCCATCTTATGCCCGATCATCGTTTTTGACTGCTCGTGATCCTTGGACAAACTCTGCCTTACCCGGCCCGCCCCCGCAAGCCACAAGCGCGTCAACGCCTGCCCCACTTGGCAAGCCCTTGCCACAGGTCTAGGAAGGGCGCGTTTGCAACCGGGCCTTCCCGCCCAGAAACAGGAGAAGCGTGCCATGATCCAAGGGTCCATTCCCGCCCTGGTGACGCCGTTCAAGAACGGCGAACTTGATCTGGACACGCTGAAGAAACTTGCCGATTGGCAGATCGAACAGGGCTCCACCGGCCTTGTCCCCGTGGGCACCACCGGCGAAAGCCCCACCCTGTCCCACGAAGAGCACGAAGCCGTGGTCGAGGCCGTGGTGAAATTCGCCGCTGGTCGCGTGCCCGTCATCGCGGGTGCCGGGTCCAACAACACCGTGGAAGGCATCCGCCTGATCCAGCATGCCGAACGCGTCGGGGCCGATGCCGCGCTGGTGGTGACACCCTATTACAACAAGCCCACGCAAGCGGGCCTGATCGCGCATTACACCGCGCTGCACGATTGCTGCCAGCTTCCCATCATCATCTACAACATCCCCGGGCGGTCGGTCGTGGACATGTCGCCCGAAACCATGGGAACGCTGGCCAAACTCCCTCGCATCGTCGGGGTCAAGGATGCGACGGGCAAGATCGAACGCGTCTCGATGCAGCGCGCCACCTGCGGGGCGGATTTCATCCAGCTTTCCGGTGAGGACGCCACCGCCCTCGGCTTCAACGCCCATGGCGGCACCGGCTGCATTTCCGTCACCGCCAACGTCGCCCCCAAACTCTGTGCCGAATTCCAGCAGGCCACCCTTGCAGGCGACTACCGCAAGGCGCTGGACTATCAGGATCGCCTGATGCCCCTGCATGAGGCGATCTTCCTCGAACCCGGCCTCGCCGGCGCGAAATACGGCCTCTCTCTCCTTGGCCGCTGCACTGAAGAGGTGCGCCTGCCGCTGGTGGGCCTGACCGACGCCACCAAGGCCCGCATCCGGGCCGCGATGGAACACGCAGGGCTGTTGTGACGGCGACCAACCCGCGCAACAACCTGCGCGGGGCGGTCTGGATGATTGCCGCCATGGCGGGTTTCGCGATCGAGGACATGTTCCTCAAATCCGTCACCCGCCACATCCCCCTCGGTCAGGCGCTGCTGACCTTCGGTCTGATCGGCACCGCCTTCTTCGCCCTACTCGCCCGCCGCGCGGGCGAGGAGGCCCTTCCCAGCGGCCTCCTCTCCCGCCCTCTCCTCATCCGCTCGGGGTTCGAGGTGACGGGCCGCCTTTTCTATTCCCTCGCCATCGCGCTCACCCCCCTCTCCACCGCCGCCGCCATCCTGCAAGCCACGCCCCTTGTCGTCGTGGCCGGGGCGGCGCTTTTCTTGGGCGAAACCGTGGGCTGGCGGCGCTGGACGGCCATCCTGGTGGGCTTTGCCGGTGTCCTCATCATCCTGCGCCCGGGGTTGGAGGGGTTTACCCCCCTGTCACTCGTCACCGTCGTCGGGATGCTCGGCTTCGCGGGCCGCGACCTTGCCACCCGCGCCGCGCCCCTGTCGCTGTCCAACCGACAGCTTGGGCTGATCGGCATGGCGATGCTCGCCCTCGCGGGCGCGATCAGCCTTGCCTATACGGGCGGTGCGCGCTGGCCCGACGGGCCAACCCTCGCCCTCCTTGCCGGGGCCACGGTCTTTGGCATCGCGGGCTACAACGCCCTCACCATCGCCATGCGCACGGGCGAGGTCGCCGCCGTCACCCCCTTCCGCTACACCCGCCTCGTCTTTGCGATGATCCTCGGCATCGTGGTTTTCCGCGAAAGCCCGGACACCGCCACCCTTCTCGGCTCCGCCCTGATCGTCGCTTCCGGCCTCTACACCCTCGCCCGGGGCGCACGCCGGGCATAACTGGACTCCGCGCCATCCATCGCCTATCTCGGCACGATCATGGCCACGAAATCCGATCCCAATTCCAAACTCATCGCGGAAAACCGCCGCGCCCGCTTCGACTATCACATCGAAAGCGATCTGGAGGCGGGCATCATGCTTCTGGGGTCCGAGGTGAAAAGCCTCCGCCAGGGCGGGTCGAACATCGCCGAAAGCTATGCCTCGGTAGAGAACGGCGAGTTGTGGCTGATCAACGGCTACATCGCGCCCTATCTTCAGGCAAAGACCTGGGGCCATGAAGAACGCCGCCGCCGCAAGCTTCTGGTGTCGAAAAAGGAACTGTCCCGCCTGTGGAACGCCACGGCGCGCGAAGGCATGACCATCGTCCCGATCAAGATGTATTTCAATGATCGCGGCATGGTGAAGCTGAAGCTTGGCATAGCCAAGGGCAAGAAACTGGCCGACAAGCGCGAAACCAGCGCCAAGCGGGATTGGGAACGCGAGAAGGCACGGCTTCTGAAGATGTCCAAGCGCGACTGAGGCATTTCTTGTCGCAAAGAATGCGCCGATTTCTGACACGGAAATCGGCACCTCCGACAGGTGCGCCACCCCCGTTTTCCGCGTGCAGAAAAGGACGCGATTTCTGCGTCAGAAATCGCCCTGCCCTTGCCACAAAGGCCCGATCCGGCTACTTGCCCCCTTACCGCATGGCCGGAGGCGCAAGTGACGGACGATCCCAAAACCCTCGTTTCCACCGACTGGCTCGCCGCCCATCTGCGCGACCCCGATCTCCGCATCCTCGATGCCTCATGGTTCATGCCGGATACCGGTCGCGATGCCCGCGCCGAATATGACGCCGCCCATATCCCCGGCGCGCGTTTTTTCGACATCGACGAAATATCCGACCAGCGGTCCGCCCTACCTCACATGGCCCCGCCGACCGAGAAATTCATGTCCCGCATGCGCGCCATGGGCGTGGGCGACGGGCATCAGGTCGTGGTCTATGATGGCAGCGGCCTGTTCTCCGCCGCCCGCGTCTGGTGGACCTTCCGCCTGATGGGCAAGACAGATGTCGCCGTGCTCGATGGCGGCTTCCCCAAGTGGCGCGCCGAGGGGCATGAGGTGGAAGATCTTCCCCCCGTCGTGCGGGACCGCCACATGACCGTGTCGCGCCAGAACCATCTGGTGAAGGACGTCACGCAGGTCGCCCATGCCTCGAAACTGCACGAGGCGGAAATCATCGACGCCCGCTCTGCCCCGCGCTTCCGGGGTGAGGTGCCCGAACCCCGCCCCGGGCTGCGCGCGGGCCATATCCCGGGGTCGAAGAACGTGCCCTTTGGCACCGTCCTGAACCCCGACGGCACCCTGAAACGGGGCGATGCCCTGCGCGCCGCCTTTACCGATGCCGGGGTCGATCTGTCCAAACCTGCCATCACCACCTGCGGATCGGGCATCACCGCCGCCATCCTCGCCCTCGCCCTCGAACGGCTGGGGCACCGCAACTGGGCGCTTTACGATGGGTCATGGTCCGAATGGGGCATGTATGACGATCTGCCCGTGAAAAAGGGATAACCAATGTTCGACCAGCTGAAAGCCCAACCGCAGGACAAGATCCTGCAACTCATCGCCATGTACCGCGACGATCCGCGGGCCACGAAAATCGACCTCGGCGTCGGCGTCTACAAGGATGCCACCGGCCTGACCCCCGTCATGCGCGCCGTCAAGGCGGCCGAGAAGAAGCTGTGGGAAACGGAAACCACCAAAACCTATACCGGCCTCGCGGGCGAACCCGCCTATAACGCCGCGCTGTCCAGCATGATCCTTGGCGATGCCGTCAGCGCCGACCGCATCGCCTCGGTCGCCACACCGGGCGGCACGGGGGCCATCCGTCAGGCGCTGGAACTGATCCGCCTCGCCACACCTGCGGCGACGGTCTGGATTTCCAACCCGACCTGGCCCAACCACCCCTCGATCATCCGCTATCTCGGCATGAACATGGCCGAATATCGCTATTTCGACCCCTCCACCCGGGGCGTCGATTTCACCGGCCTGATGGAAGATCTCGCCAAGGTGAAGGCAGGCGATGTCGTCCTTCTGCACGGCTGCTGCCACAACCCCACCGGCGCCAATCTTGACGCGGCGCAATGGGACGGGGTCATCACGCTGCTTGCTGCCAGGGGCGCGATCCCGCTGGTGGACCTCGCCTATCAGGGCTTCGGCGACGGGCTGGAACAGGACGCCGTCGCCACCCGGCACATCGCCGCCCGTTTCCCCGAGGTGCTGATTGCCGCCTCCTGCTCCAAGAATTTCGGCATCTACCGCGAACGCACCGGCATCCTCATCGGCCTCGGCGCCGCTGCAGGCAAGGGTGTGCTGCAAGGCAACCTAAACTTCCTCAACCGCCAGAACTACAGCTTCCCCCCCGATCATGGCGCACGGCTGGTGACGATGATCCTCGAGGATGCGGCACTCCGCGCCGACTGGATGGCCGAACTCGAAGAGGTGCGCCTCAACATGCTCACCCTGCGCCAAACCCTCGCCGATGAACTGCGCAAGGCCACCAATTCCGACCGCTTCGATTTCGTGGCCACACATCGCGGCATGTTCTCTCGCCTCGGCCTGACCGAAGCGCAGGTGAACACCCTGCGCGACGATCACGGCATCTACATGGTGGGCGACAGCCGCATCAACATCGCAGGCCTGAACGCCCGCACCGTGCCGGTGCTCGCCGCGGCCATCGCGCAGGTCGCCGGCTGAATCGGCAGCAATCGGAACCGGCAACGGGAAAGGCCCGGATCCTGCGATCCGGGCCTCACCTTCAGACTGACCGGGAGGAGGGAGGTCAGCCCTTCGCAAACTCCGGATAGGCCTCCAGACCAAGCTCTGCCTTGTCCAGACCCAGCATCTCGTCTTCCTGGCTCGGGCGCAGTCCCATGGTGGATTTCAGCACGATCCAGACGATGGCCGAGGCCACGGTCACGAAGATACCGATCGAGGCAAAGCCCACGAACTGCATCACGAAGCTGGTCCCTTCGGTGTAGAACGGCACCGCCATGGTTCCCCAGAAGCCGGCGATCAGGTGAACCGGGATTGCACCCACCACGTCGTCGATCTTCAGCTTGTCCAGCATCGGAACGGCAAAAACCACGATCACACCACCAATCGCACCGATCCAGATGGCCCCGAAGATCGTCGGGTCCAGCGGGCCAGCGGTGATCGACACGAGGCCCGCAAGCGCCCCGTTCAGCACCATCGTCAGGTCAACCTTCTTGTAGATCACCTGCGTCAGGATCATCGCCATCACGGCCCCGGCCGATGCCGCCATGTTGGTGTTCACGAAGATCACCGACACCGCATTCGCATCCGCCGCCGTGCCCAGCGCCAGTTGCGACCCGCCGTTGAAGCCGAACCAACCCATCCACAGGATGAACGTCCCAAGGGTGGCGAGGCCAAGGTTGGAACCCGGCATCGGGTTGACCTTGCCGTCCTTGCCATATTTCCCAAGGCGCGGCCCCAGGATCACGGCACCGGCCAGCGCGGCAAAGCCGCCTGCCGCATGGACCAGCGTCGAACCGGCAAAGTCAGAGAAACCCGCTTCCGACAGCCAGCCGCCGCCCCACTGCCAGGACGCCTCGATCGGATAGATCACGCCCGTCAACACCACGGTGAAGATCAGGAAAGGCCACAGCTTGATCCGCTCGGCCAGCGTGCCGGACACGATCGACGCCGTCGCCGCGCAGAACATCAGCTGGAAGAAGAAATCCGAGCCCGCCGAATAGCCCGTCGCCAGATCCGCATCGCCCCCGATATCCTTGGGCGAGAAGATCGTCCCGACATAGCCGGTGATTGTCCAGGCGTCGCCGGGATACATCAGGTTGTAGCCGATCAGCCAGAACGCGATACCCGCGATGGAAAACAGCGCGATGTTCTTGGTCAGCTGCATGGTCACGTTCTTCGAACGCACCAGCCCCGCCTCAAGCATGGCGAACCCTGCCGCCATGAAGAACACAAGGAAGCCGCCGATCAGGAACAGCAGCGTGTTGAAGATGAAGGCCGTATCGACGGCCGCAGCGAACTCCGGCGCGGCCTCCGCGACCGCTTCGGTCGCCTCTGCCGCCGCTTCCTGCGCCCAGACGGGCAGGCTGGCGAACAGCGACAGGCCAAGGGCCGTCATGCCAGTCAATTTCTTGGTCATGTTCATTTCAAGGTTTCCCCTTCCCTGCCCCTGTCAGAGCGCATCGTCATTGGTTTCGCCGGTGCGCACGCGCACGGCCTGTTCGACATCCAGAACAAAGATCTTTCCGTCGCCGATCTTGTCGGTCTTGGCGGTGGTGCGGATGGTCTCCACAACCTGATCGGCCAGGCTGTCGCTGACCACGATCTCAAGCCGGACCTTCGGCACGAAGTTCACGGCGTATTCGGCGCCGCGATAGATTTCGGTATGGCCAGACTGCGACCCAAACCCCTTGATCTCGGTCACCATCATGCCCCTGACGCCGATGGTGGTCAGCGCCTCACGGACCTCCTCCAGCTTGAACGGCTTGATTGCAGCAATGATGAGTTTCACGTCGTTCCCCTTCCATTGGCGGGGGCCCATCCAGGCCCTTGTCGGCATGAAGAGGCGCGGCATTGTCGCAGCACAAGGAAAGGCCACCCAGAAAAGGGCTCCTCAATCCAGGAATTTGCACAATTTTTGCACTTTCTTGGATGTATGATTAAATTTTACGCACAACATGTAAGCGAATCGTTGCCGATATGTGAACATCATCCCGTCTCCACATTCCGCTGATGGCAGGCTAGATTGGCGGGGAAGCAGCACGCAAAAGACGGGCAGAGCAGCATGGCAACATCGGGCAAGGGGCGCGGGTCGCTCGTCGCTGAAAAGCGTTACACTCCGGCGCGACAGACCCCTTCCCGAAGCAGCGGCGGGGGCGGCAGCGGCACGCCGCCACGCCGGCCGACACGGGGCTCGGGCTCGGGCCGGCCGCCGCGCAAGCGCGGACCCGTGGGGCGGCTCTTCTTCGGCTTCTTCGGCCTCATCTGGCGCATCATCTGGGGCGTCGGCTGGCGCGTGGCATTTGTCGCAGGCTCCATCCTCGCTGCGGCCGTGCTGTTCTTCCTTGCCCAGCTTCCGCCCGTCACCGAACTTGTCGATGCGCGATCGCGCGGATCGGTCACGTTCCTTGACCGCGACGGCAAGGTCTATGCCTGGCGCGGCGAAACCTTTGGCGGCATGATCACCGCCGATAAAGTGTCCGAATTCCTCCACGATGCCGTGGTCGCGACAGAGGACCGCCGCTACTACCGTCACTTCGGCATCTCGCCGCGCGGCATCGCCTCTGCCATTCGCATCAACCTCTCCGAAGGGCGCGGCCCGCTCGAAGGCAATGGCGGCTCCACCATCACCCAGCAGGTCGCCAAACTCCTCTGCCTCGGCGTCGCCTACGATCCCGCGCAATGGAAATCCGAAGCCGAATACGAGGCGGACTGCCGCCGTGGCGGCATCTGGCGCAAGATCAAGGAAGTGCCCTACGCCATCGCGATGGAGGTGAAGTATTCCAAGGAAGAAATCCTGACGATCTACTTCAACCGCGCCTATCTGGGCGCCGGTGCCCGCGGCTTCGAAGCCGCCGCCCAGCGCTATTTCGGCAAATCCGCCAATCAGGTGAACGCCGCCGAGGCCGCCATGCTGGCAGGCCTTCTGAAGGCGCCCTCCTATTTCGCGCCGACCAACAACATGGATCGCGCCCGCGCCCGCGCCAATGTCATCATCGGCCTGATGGAGGAGCAGGGGTATCTCACCGCAGCGCAGGCCACTGAGGCGCGCGCCAACCCGGCCCGCCTGTCCGAAGCCGCCGCCTCTCGCTCTGGCGGGTTCTTCGCCGACTGGGTCATGGAAACCGCCCCCGCCTTCCTGACCAAGCAGACGACCGAGGATGTCATCATCCGCACGACGCTTGACCAGCGGCTCCAGAAATCCGCCGAAGAGGCGCTGGCCTTCATCTTCGAGACAAAGATCAAGCAGGGCTCCAACGCCCAGGCCGCCATTGTGGTGATGTCCGCCGACGGGGCCGTCCGCGCCATGGTGGGCGGTCGCAAGATCGAAGCCGCAGGCAGCTTCAACCGCGCAACCCAGGCGCTGCGGCAAACCGGTTCGGCCTTCAAACCCTTTGTCTATGCCGCCGCCCTCGATCTCGGCTGGTCGCCCGCCGATTTTGTCGAGGATATTCCCCTGACCCTTAACATCCCCGGCTCGGGCCCCTGGTCGCCCAGGAACTATGACGAACGGTTCAAGGGGCTGATCACCCTCACCCAGGCCCTTGCCGAAAGCCGCAACATCCCCGCCGTCAAGGTATCCGAAGCCGTGGGCCGCGAGAATGTGCGCAAGATCGCCGCCGATTTCGGCATCCGCAGCGACCTTGCCGCAGGCCCTGCACTGGCGCTTGGCGCCTCGGAATCCACGCTGATCGAAATGACCGGCGCCTATGCGGGCATCCTGAACGGCGGCTCCTCCGTCACGCCCTACGGGCTTGTCGAGCTTACCCTGCAGGGCGAAGCCGAACCCCTGATCGGGGCCACGGGCGGCATCGGCGAACGGGTGATCTCCGAGCAATCCGCCCGCTACCTCACCTACATGATGTCACAGGTGATCGAAGCCGGAACCGGCACCCGCGCCCGCCTCGACGGCCGCCCCGCCGCAGGCAAGACCGGCACCACCCAGGCGGCGCGCGATGCGTGGTTCGTGGGCTATACCGCCGATTACGTGGCCGGCGTCTGGATGGGCTATGACGACAACACCCCCCTCACCGGCGTTACCGGGGGCGGCCTGCCCGCCGAGATCTGGCGCGAGGTGATGATGCGCGTCCATCAGGGGGTCGATGTGAAGCCCCTGCCGATGGATATTCCCGAACCCCGCCTGCCACCGCAGCCGGACTATCCCGAATACGCCCAGCCCCTGCCCGAACAGCAGCCCTTCCCCGATCAGCCGGTGCAGCCGCAGCGCGACCGGTCGCAGGAAGACCCGGTCGAATCCCTGCTGCGCGATCTGCTGGGCCTCTACTGACCCCCGCATCACGGGCGTGAAAAAACCCGCCGGGCGCACCCGGCGGGTTTTCCACTTCCGATCGTGACCGGGTCAGAGCGTCCTGAGTTGCGCCACCAGCCGGTCGATATCGCCGCCATTGCGGTCCAGCAGTGCCCCGATCTCCGTCCGCTCCGAGGCCAGCATGTTGACCCCCTCGATGATGATGTTGAAGAACAGGTTCCGTCCCGACTTGTCCGACACATGCCAGCGCAGATCGAACGGTGCCTCGCCCTGCAGATAGGCGACCGACACCACCTCGAAATAGCTCTTGATCGGGCGCGCATCCGTCACCTCGATCCGCCCGCCGATGAATTCGCGGAAGCGGCGGCCGTATTTCCGGCTGACATAGCCCTGATAGGCGTCGGTAAAGGCCGCAAGCTGCCCCCGGCTCGCCTGCCGCGCCGCTGGCCCCAGCGCCGACCGCGCGATCACCGGCACGTCGGCATAGCGCGCGAACAGCCGCTCGAAATCGCCCAGCATCGCGCTTTCGGATTTGCCCGAGGCAATGATCCGGTTCACATCCGCCACTGCCTGGTCGATCAGGGATCGTGCATCCGCCACGTTCAGCGCAAAGACAGGCAAGGGCAGGCCAAAGGCCGCCGAAGCCGCCAGCGCGATGGAGGTAAAGCCCCGGCGCGTCATCCGGGTTGCGTTATGATCATTGTGCATAGGGGTCCTCGAAATCAGCATAAGGGTCTTCAAAACCGGTCTCTGACGTCCCCGCCGCGCCCCCCAGTTCGAAGCGGCGGTTCTGCAGATACAACAGCCGCGTCTGCGCATAGCTGTCCGCACTCTCATATAGGACCGAGTCCACCGTATCGGAATAGCGCGCCCGTCGGCTCAGCCCCGACAACACCTTCGTTCCGGTCGCGTAATAGGATTCCGGCTGCGGCAGCACCAGCCGCACGGGATTCGCCGCCACATCGACGATCACCCCCACCAGATCGCGGTCCGTCGTTGGCCCAAGGAAGGGCACCTCGGAATATTGCCCTTCCGGCACGCCCCAGACATGCAGCGTCTCGCCGAAATCCGTCGGATCGCCCGGCACGCCCATCGCCGTCGCCGGATCGAACAGCCCACCGATCCCTATGGTCGAGTTGATGGCAAAGCGCAGCGTGTTCTGTGCCGCCTTCCCAAGCCGCAGTTGCAGGACGTTGTTCACCACGTCGCCCGGGGCATCGAGGTTCGTCGCAAAATTGGAGATCCCCCGCTCCACGGGCGCCGGAAGCACCGTGCTGTAGGTCGTCGCCGCAGGCCGCAACAGCGTGCGATCCAGACCCCGGTTGAAATCGTGAATCGCGCGGTTGCGCGCCTCGTTCGGGTCGTCCACGCCCGAAGCCATCGGCGCCGGACCGCAGGCCGTTAGCAGCAATGCACACAGGGCCGCCACCGCGCCCGGCCGCATCGCACGAGCCGCCAGCCTGCCATCCATCCTCTGTCCCAGCTTCATCCTGTTCTACCGCCCCGTCCGTTCGGCACACGCAACCTGAACCGCAACCGGCGGCGCAAGCATCAGCCATAAGCCCCCCACCCCGTCTTTACAACCGCCCCGCCGCCCCGCCCCGGTCACGAATTGCGGAAACCCGCCCGCCGATCCATGCACCCCCGCGTGATCACATACGGCGCGACAAGGACATCGGATTTTCGGCATTCTCCCGGGAATAGCCCGCCGCGTGCGCCGTTTTCGCCATGGAAGCACCCCTCCGGGCGTGCTAGCGTCCCCCGGGCGGGAAACTGCCGGGTAACAAGTGATCGTGTAAGAGGGCGTCGCATGAAGCGGGGCGGACCAGCCGATGGCGCGGCAGAGCTGCGTCAAGCATTTGCAGGCCAGCGGGGCCTTTTCACAGCCGCCATCATCTTTTCAAGCGCGGTCAATCTGCTGATGCTGACCAGCCCGCTGTACATGCTGCAGGTCTATGACCGCGTCCTGGGCAGCCAGTCCGAAGCCACCCTTGTCGCGCTCACACTCCTGATGACCGCGCTTTTCGTCATCATGGCCCTGCTCGATCACCTGCGCGGTCGCATCCTCGCCCGCATCGGCGCCCGCCTGCAAGAGGCGCTCGATGCCCGTGTATTCCGCGCCGCGCTCGACCGTCAGTCGGTCGCCCCGGATGACCGCGCCGCCCTCGCCGCCCAGCGCGACATCGAGGCGATCCGCAGCTTCTGGTCCTCGCAATCCGTCACCGCGCTGATCGACATGCCCTGGGCCCCGATCTACTTCGCCGCCATCTTCATCTTCCACCCGCTGCTTGGCTGGCTCGCCCTTGCAGGGGCGGGCGTCATCCTCGGGATGGCCCTGTTCAATCAGCGCAACACCCGCACCGCCCTGCAACGCGCAAGCGAGACCGCCCTCCTCTCTGACCGCACCGCCGACAGGATGCGCAGTGAATCCGACACCATCCGCGCCCTCGGCATGACCGGCGCCGCCTTCGACCGCTGGCAACAGACCCGCGCCGATGCGCTGGAACAGGGCATCCGCGCGGGCGATGCGGGCGGCGGCTGGTCCGCCGCCTCACGCGGGTTCCGGCTCTATCTGCAATCGGCGATGCTCGGCCTTGCCGCATGGGTGGTGCTGCAAGGCGAACTCACACCCGGTGCGATGATCGCCGCGTCCATCCTGATGGGCCGCGCGCTGCAACCCATCGAACAGACCGTCGCGCAATGGCCGATCCTGACCCGCGTACAAGAGGCGCGCGCCCGCCTCGCCGATCTGCTGTCGCGCGTGCCGCCGCCCCGTCCGCGCACCGCCCTGCCGCGCCCTGCCGCACGTCTCGAGGTGACGAACCTCACCCTCGTTCCCCCGGGCCAATCCGTGCCCACGCTCCGCGGCCTGTCCTTCACCCTGCAACCCGGGCAGGCACTCGGCGTCATCGGCCCGTCGGGGGCGGGCAAATCCACACTGGCCCGTGCCCTTACCGGCCTCTGGCAACCCGCCTCCGGCAATATCCGCCTTGATGGCGCGAGCCTTGACCAGTTCGATCCCGACACACTCGGTGCGATGATCGGCTACCTGCCCCAGCGCGTCGCCCTGTTCGATGGCACAATCGCCGAAAACATCGCGCGCCTCACCCCCACCGACGATGCCCGCGTCGTCGCCGCCGCCCGCACCGCAGCCGCCCATGACATGATCCTCCGCCTTCCGGGCGGCTATGACACCCGGCTCGACAGCACCGGTGGCCTCCTCTCCGGCGGTCAGGTGCAGCGCATCGGTCTCGCCCGCGCGCTTTATGGCAGTCCGGTCCTCCTGATCCTCGATGAACCCAATTCCAACCTCGACAATGAAGGGTCCCTCGCCGTGAACGCCGCCATCCGCGCCCACAAGGCCGCAGGCGGGGCCGCCCTCATCATGGCCCACCGCCCCGCCGCCATCCAGGAATGCGACCTGCTTCTGGTGCTCGAGGATGGTCTCCGCCGCGCCTTCGGCCCGCGCGACCAGATCCTTCGCGAAATGGTGCAGAACGCCGGCGACATTGTCGGCAAGGTTGCGCCGGGGGGCATCCAATGACACCCGCACCCGCCCCCAAATCCACCCCCGACTGGTCCGCCCGCAGCCATATCCGCGCGGGCCTCGCCACTCTGGCCGTCCTCGCCCTGCTTCTGGGCCTCTGGGGCAGCGGCACAGAACTCGACGGCGCAATCATCGCGCCCGGCCAGATTCAAGTGGACCAGAACCGCCAGGTCGTGCAGCACCCCGATGGCGGGGTCGTCGCCACCATCGCCGTCCGCGAAGGCCAGGCCGTGCAGGCGGGCGACCTGCTCCTTTCGCTCGACGGCAGGCTCCTGCAATCCGAACACAGCATCGTCGAGGCGCAGCTTCACGAAATCCGCGCCCGCCGCGCAAGGCTCGAGGCCGAGCGCGACGATGCCCCCACCATCGCCTTTCCCGCCGACCTGACAGCCCTCGCACAAACGCGCCCCGACATCGTAGAACAGATCGAGGGCCAACGCCGCCTCTTCCTCGCCCGCCGCGACACGCTCGCCCGTCAGTCCGAACAACTCGCCCGCCGCAAGGCCCAGATCGCCGCGCAGATCGACGGGATCGACGCACAGACCACTGCCCTTACCCGGCAGGCCGACCTGATCGCCAGCGAACTGGCCGATCAGCAATCCCTGCTCGATCGTGGCCTCGCGCAGGCCGCCCGCGTCCTCGCCCTGCAACGCGAAGCCGCCAGCCTGCAGGGCCGCACCGGCGAACTCGTCGCCCTCCGCGCCCAGGCCGAAGGCCGCATCACCGAAATCGACATCGAATCCCTGCGCCTCGCCGCCCTCCGCCGTGAAGAGGCGACGTCCGAACTGCGCGACATCGGCCCCACCGAACAGGAACTGGCCGAACGCCGCGGCGCGCTGGCCGAACGCATCGCCCGGCTTGACATCCGCGCCCCGGTCTCCGGCACCGTCCTCAGCCTTGCCGTCACCACGCCCCGCGCCGTGATCCGCCCGGCCGACCCGATCCTCTACCTCATCCCGCAGGACCGCCCCCTCGTGATCGCCGTCCAGATTCCCCCCGCCCATGTCGATGAGGTGCGGATCGGCCAATCCGTCCGCCTCGTCTTTTCCGCCCTCGGCAGCCGTGATGCACCGGAACTCGACGGCACGCTTGCCCTTGTCTCCGCCGATGCGCTGGCCGATCCCGCCACCAACCAGACCTTCTTCCGCGGCGAAATCACCCTCCCCCCTGATCAGGTGGCCCGCCTCGACGGTCAGGCCCTGGTCCCCGGGATGCCGGTCGAGGCCTTCATCCGCACCGGCAGCCGCACGCCGCTCGCCTATCTGCTGCAACCCTTTACCGATTACTTTCGCCAGGCCTTCCGCGAATCCTGATGCCATAGCGCCTTGCTCCCCGCGCCACCCCCGGCTAGCCTCCGCGCCGAAATCACCCGCCGCACCGGAGGAACCATGTCCATCGAAGCCCGCCTCGCTGATCTCGGCGTCACCCTGCCCGATGCCCCCGCCCCGGCGGCGAATTACGTCCCCTTTGTCGTGGTCGGCAACCTCGTCCATGTCTCGGGCCAGATCAGCCAGAACGCATCCGGCCTGATCAAGGGCCGCCTTGGCGAAGACCTCGCCGTCGAACAGGGGGCCGAGGCCGCGAAATCCTGCGCCATCTCGCTGCTCGCCCAGGTGAAAAAGGCCTGTGGCGGCGATCTCTCCCGCCTTGTCCGCGCGGTCAAACTGGTGGGCTTCGTCAACTCGACCCCCGATTTCACTGACCAACCCAAGGTCATCAACGGCGCGTCGGATTTCCTTGTCGCCGCCCTCGGCGATGCGGGCCGTCACGCCCGTTCCGCCGTCTCGGCCGCCTCGCTGCCGCTTGGCGTGGCGGTGGAAATCGAAGGCTTATTCGAGATCCGCTGATCCCATGCGCCCCGCCCTGCCGCTCGCCTTCCTCAAGGCCCCCATCGCCCACCGCGCCTATCACGACCTCGCACATGGCATCCCCGAGAACAGCCGCGCCGCCATCCGCGCGGCCATCGCAGCAGGCTACGGCATCGAGATCGACCTGCAACTGTCGCGCGACGGCGTGCCGATGGTGTTCCATGACGAAACACTCGAACGCCTCACCCCGCAGGACGGCTGGCTCTGCGACCTGACCGCTGCCGAACTGGGGCAAATCCCCCTCAAGGGCGGCGATGAAACCATCCCCACCCTCGCCGAAATCCTCGCCCTCGTCGCAGGCCGCGTGCCCCTTCTGATCGAGCTCAAGGATCAGACCCTCCGCATGGCTGAGACGGACGGCCGCCTCGAAGCCGCCACCGCCGCCCTTCTGGCCGATTACGCCGGCCCCGTGGCGGTGATGTCCTTCAACCCCCATTGCATCGCCCACATGGCCCGCCTCGCCCCCGCCCTTCCGCGCGGCCTCACCACATCGGCCTATGACGCGGAAGACTGGCACCCCCTGCCCCCCGAAACCTGCGACCGCCTCCGCGCCATCCCCGATTACGATCGCGTGCAGGCCAGTTTCATCAGCCACGAAGCGCGCGATCTCGCCCGCCCTCGCGTCGCCGAGCTCGCCGCGCAAGGCACCGCCATCCTCTGCTGGACCATCCGCTCGCCGGAACAAGAGGCCGACGCCCGCCGCATCGCCCAGAACATCACCTTCGAACACTACCCCGCCGCGATCCCTGCCCAGGTTCACGCTTGACGCGCCCCGCGCCCAAGCCACCTTCATCTGGGCGAAAATACCCACGGGGGGCGGCCACCACGCGCGCCATCGGTTCAGAGGCCGATGGACGGCGCAGGCAGTCAGTCCCCTCCCCTAGGCGAAAGACCGGCATGGCCATGAGCCTTCAGACAGACCTCCTCGACAGCCTCGCCGCGATCCCCACCGCCCAATGGGATGCGCTGGCCTGCCCCGAGGCCGCCGATGGTGGCCGCCCGATCGACCCCTTCACCACCCACCGCTTCCTGTCCGCGCTGGATGCCTCCGGCTCCACCGGCACCGGCACCGGCTGGCAACCCCGCCCGCTGGTCATCCGTGACGGCGACCGCATCCTCGCCGCTGCGCCGCTTTACGTGAAATCCCACAGTCAGGGCGAATACATCTTCGATCACGGCTGGGCGCAGGCGCTGGAACGCGCAGGCGGGCGCTACTACCCGAAACTTCAGATCGCCGTCCCCTTCACCCCCGCCACCGGCCGCCGCTTCCTCGCCGCCCCCGATGCCCCGCACGCCCGCGACACGCTGGTGGACGCCGCGATCCACCTCGCCCGCACCAACCGCCTCTCCTCGCTCCACGCCACCTTCTGCACGGGGGAAGAGGCCGAAACCCTGTCAGCCCGCCACGGCCTCCTGCACCGGGTGACGCAGCAATTCCACTGGGAAAACCGCGGCTACGGCACCTTCGACGATTTCCTGGCCGACCTGTCCTCGCGCAAACGCAAGATGATCCGCAAGGAACGCGAAACCGCCCATGCCTCGGGCCTGACCATCCGGCAACTGACCGGCGATCAGATCGAACCGCGCCACTGGGATGCCTTCTGGGCCTTCTATCAGGATACCGGCGCGCGCAAATGGGGCACTCCCTACCTCACCCGCCGCTTCTTCAGCCTCGCCCAGGAAACCATGCGCGACGACATGCTCCTCGTGCTGGCCGAACGCCCCGACGGCACGCCCGTTGCGGGCGCGCTCAACTTCATCGGCCGCCACACGCTCTATGGCCGCTACTGGGGCTGCATCGAAGATCACCCCTGCCTGCATTTCGAGCTTTGCTACTATCAGGCCATCGACTGGGCCATCGCCCACCGCCTCCCCCGGGTCGAGGCGGGCGCCCAGGGCGAACACAAGCTTGCTCGCGGCTACCTTCCCACCCCCGTCCATTCCCTGCACTGGATCGCCGAACCGGGCTTCCGCGATGCTGTCGCCCAATACCTGCGCGCCGAACGCCGCGCCGTGGATGAGGAGATCGAGGTGCTCACCGCCTATGGCCCCTTCCGGCGCGTTGACGCCGAGTCCTGACAGCACTGTTGACCTTCCCGTCACTGGATGGCACGCATGGCGCAGCCAATCGGGACGCACGGCGCAAATCCCGCTCAGCCAGCCCGACAGCAGTGCCGATTTTTCGCAGGAAAATCGTCCCCAACCCCCTCACAGATGCGAAGATCGCCATGACAGACCGCCCCGCCTACACCGCCATCACTGACGCCGACCTCGCGCCCCTTCTTGCAACAGGCTGGGCGGTCATCGAAGGCGGCCGCGCCATCGCCAAGGTCTTCATCTTCCGCAACTTCATAGACGCCTTCGGTTTCATGACCCGCGCCGCGTTCTGGTCCGAAAAATGGAACCACCACCCCGAATGGTCCAATGTCTACAAGACCGTCACCGTCACGCTCACCACGCATGACACCGGCGGCCTCACCGACCTTGACCTGAAGCTCGCCGCCAAGATGGACGCGCTGACCCAGACCTGAGCCGGGGGATCAGTCCTCCACCTCCACCGTGGCCCAGGTCTCGAAACAGACCCCACCCGCCAGCGCCATCACCCCGATGGTCGCCCGGCCGCCAAGGCCACGCTCGCGCCCGAAGACCTCGACGAACAGGTCCGACAGCCCGCTGGATACCTTGTGCACGTCCTCGTATTCCGGGGTGCAGACCACGAAATTCAGCGTCCGCACGATGCTTTTCACCCGGTCCAGCGACCCCACCGCCTGCCGGATGCCGCCCAGCACGTTCAACCCCGTCCGCCGCGCCGCCTGATATCCCTGCTCCGTCGTCAGGTCCGCCCCCAGCCGGCCCTTATGGGTGATCTCGGTCCCCACCTGCGCCACATGGCCCGACAGGAACAAGAGGCTCCCCACCCGGTGATAGGGCTTCATCGTTCCGTAATCCGCCCCGTAATAGCCCATCACATCGAAATCCGGGATATCCAGCCCCATCTCGATCGCCAACCGCTCCGGTGTCATCCGCGCCTCCCTGTTTCCCGACCAGCCTGCCCCGCCCCCCGGAACGCTTCAAGCCGCTTCCGGCGTCAACCAGGGTCGCAAAAGCGCCATCGGATGCGCCCTGAGCGTCAGCCGCATCGACACGTAATCCTCCACCACCTGCTCGCCCGTGGTCATGGCGCGGAACACCACCGCAGGCTCCACGATCCCCTCGCCATCCATATCCCCCGCAAACAAAGGCAAGGGCTTGCTCTCCCCCAGCGCCTTCGCCGCCCACAACGCATCCCGGCGCGAAAGTCCCAGCGTGGCAAATCCATCCGCCTCGGCCAGCCGCGCCAGCGTCAGCGCCCCCACCCCCGCTCGCCGCCAGACATCCTCGACAGCGGTATAGCCATTCCCCCGCGCCCCCACGATCCACAGCGCCTCTTCCTCGGCCATCCCCTTGATCTGCCGCAGCCCCAGCCGCAGCGCCAATCCCCCCCGCCCGTCGGGTTCCATCACATTGTCCCAATGGCTTGCATTGATGCAGGGCGGGCGCACCACCACCCCATGCTCGCGCGCATCCCGCACGATCTGGGCGGGAGCATAAAACCCCATCGGCTGGCTGTTCAGCAAAGCGCAGGCGAATATCCCCGGATGATGTCGCTTCAACCACGCGCTCGCATAGACCAGCAGCGCAAAGGATGCCGCATGGCTTTCGGGGAACCCGTAACTCCCGAACCCCTCGATCTGCGCAAAACAGCGCGCGGCGAAATCCTCGTCATAGCCGTTCGCCCGCATCCCCTCCATGAACCGGTCGCGGAACTCGCTCACATTGCCATGTTTCTTGAACGTCGCCAGCGACCGCCGCAGCCGATCCGCCTCGGTCGGCGTGAACCCCGCCCCGATGATGGCGATCTGCATCGCCTGTTCCTGAAACAGCGGCACCCCCAGCGTCTTGCCCAGCACCCGCCCCAATTCATCGGATGGAAAGGACACCACCTCCTGCCCGTTCCGCCGCCTCAGGAACGGATGCACCATATCCCCCTGAATCGGCCCCGGCCGGATGATCGCCACCTGAATCACAAGGTCATAGAAGGTCCGCGGCCGCATCCGCGGCAGGAAATTCATCTGCGCCCGGCTTTCCACCTGAAACACGCCAAGGCTATCGGCCTTGCACAGCATGTCATAGGTCGCGGGGTCTTCGGCGGGCAGACTGGCCAGCGTATGGTGCAACTGGTGATGCTTGCCCAACAGGTCAAACCCCTTGCGGATGCAGGTCAGCATCCCCAAGGCCAGCACATCCACCTTGAGTATCCCCAAAGTATCAATGTCATCCTTGTCCCAGCAGATGACGGTCCGGTCTTCCATCGTCGCATTCTCCACCGGCACCAATTCATCCAATCGCCCTTCGGTGATGATGAACCCGCCGACATGCTGGCTCAGATGCCGGGGAAAGCCCTGTATCTCGTCGATCAACTGCATGGTCAGCGCCAGCCGCCTGTCGCCCGGGTCCAGCCCGATCTCGCGCAGCCGCGCTTCCGTGATCTGCCCCGGTCCGCCCCAGCCCCAGATCTGGCTCGACATCGCCGCCAGCGTATCCTCGGTCAGCCCCATCGCGCGGCCCACCTCGCGCACCGCCCGTTTGCCCCGGTAATGGATCACCGTGGCGCACAGCCCCGCCCGATGCCGCCCATAGCGCGCATAGATATGCTGGATCACCTCCTCGCGCCGCTCATGTTCGAAATCCACGTCAATATCGGGCGGCTCGTTCCGCGCCTCGCTCACGAACCGCTCGAACACCATCGTCCCGATCTCAGGGCTGACGCTGGTCACCCCCAACGCATAGCACACCACCGAATTCGCCGCCGATCCGCGCCCCTGGCACAGGATGCCCCGGCCCCGCGCGAACTCCACGATGTCATGCACGGTCAGGAAATAGGGCTCATATTTCAGCTTCCCGATGAGCTGTAACTCATGCGCCATCTGCGCCCGCACCCGATCACTCGCCCCCGCCGGATAGCGCCAGTCCAGCCCCGCCCAGGCCAGCCGCGCCAGCCGCTCCGCCGCCGTCTCGCCCCCCGTCACCTCCGACGGGTATTCATAGCGCAACTCGTCCAGCGAAAACCGCAACCGCGCCGCCACCTCCCCCGCCCGATGCACCGCCGCCTCATGCCCCGCAAACAGGCGCAGCATCTCGGCCTCCGACCGCAGCCGCTGCTCGGCATGGGGCAGCGCGCGGCGGCCCAGCGCATCCACCCGCACCCCTAGCCGGATCGCCGTCAGCACATCCGCCAACCGCCGCCGCGATCCGTGATGCATCAACGGCAAGGCGCTTGCCACCGGGGCCAAACCCACCCCCTCGGCCAGCCGCGCCAACCGCGCAAAGCGCGCCCGATCCTGCCCGTCATAGCGCGGTCCCATCAGCAGATGGCACGCGCCCGCAAACCGCGCCACCAACCGCCCCACCAGCGCCCGCCACGCATCCATCCCGCCCCGCGCGGGCGGATGGATCAGCAACACCATCCCCGCCCCCCAATCCAGCAGGTCATCGGCCCCCAGATCACAGGTTCCCTTCTCCACCCGCAACCGCCCCAGCGAAATCAACCGGCACAGCCGCCCCCACCCCGCCCGATCCTCCGGCAGGCAGGTCACCGTGAACCCGTCCCGTAACACGATCCGCGCCGCCGGGATCAGCCGCGTCCCCGGCCAATCCCGCCCCTCCTCCGCCGCCACCCGCGCCATCTCGCGCGCCTTGGCATGGGCCCGCACGATGCCGGCGACGGAATTCTCATCCGCCACCGCCAACCCCGCCATCCCCATCTCGGCGGCACGCTCCATCAACTCCTCGGGATGCGACGCCCCGACAAGAAAGGTGAAATTCGACAGGGCCGACAATTCGACAAAAGCCATGTGCAGCAGGGGGATTCGCTCTGTTCCGTATAAGAACATTATAGGAACATTTGTGCCGGAAACGAGTCCTCAATCCCCGCCCTTCAGGCCGGATCATAAACCGTCAAACAGGACCTTCAGAATGTCCGAAACGCCACAAGCGGCGAACCCTCGCGCGCCACTTCCGCTGCATAGGCCTCCAACGCCGCACGATTTTCCTCGCGCCAAAGGCGGTTCTGCACGTCCTTAGCCCCGGCTGAACGCGCAGCGTCTGGCCCCGGCATAACCTCCGCATCCCCCGCCACACCGCTAACCTTCCGCTTCATCTCCATCCCGCCCCCACTCCACCCTCACCCTTCACCGATGATCACCTCAACCGCCTCTTCCGCCGTCTCCACAAACCGGAACAGCGACAGGTCCGCCGCCGCGATCAGCCCCTCATCCGCCAGCGCCTGCCAGTTCACGATCTTCTCCCAGAACGCCCGCCCGAACAGCAGGAACGGCACCCGCTTCATCCGCCCCGTCTGGATCAGCGTCAGCGCCTCGAACATCTCGTCCAGCGTGCCGAACCCGCCCGGGAAAATGCACACCGCCCGCGCCCGCATCAGGAAATGCATCTTGCGAATGGCAAAGTAGTGAAAGTTGAAGCACAGATCCGGCGTCACATGCGGGTTCGGCGCCTGCTCATGCGGCAGCACGATGTTCAACCCGATGGATTGCCCCCCCGCCTCGGCCGCGCCCTGGTTCCCGGCCTCCATGATGCCGGGGCCGCCGCCCGTCACCACCACGAATTCCCGCCCATAGCTCTTCAGGCTCTCCTCCGTGATCCGATGCGCCAGCTTGCGCGCCTCCTCATACCACCCCGCCAAGGCCCCGGCAGGACCAGACCCATCCGCCCGCACCCGCGCCGACCCCATCACCACCACGGTGGAGCGGATGCCGCGCTCATCCAGCACCAACTGCGGTTTCAGCAGCTCCAGCTGCAACCGCACCGGTCGCAACTCCTCGCGCATCAGGAAATCGGTATCGGTAAAGGCCAGCCGATAGGCCGGGGCCCGCGTCTGCGCCGTATCGGGCAACCGCTCCGCCGCGGCCACATCCTCGGTGCTGTCGCGGAAAGGGTGCGACCGTCCATCCTCCTTCGGTGTCATGCCGTTCCTCTTGTTGCATGGGCCTTGCACCCTCTCTATAGGGTCGCACCGGACCAGACCATTCAAAACGGGGGAACTGCCGATGTCCTACGCCGCGCTTGAAGCCGCCATCGAAGCCGCATGGGAGGCCCGCGACACCATCACCCCCGCCACCAAAGGCGAGGCCCGCGATGCGATCGAGGCCACGCTCGATGCCCTCGATTCAGGCAAACTCCGCGTCGCCGAACGGCAGGCCGATGGCCAGTGGCACGTCCACCAATGGGCCAAGAAAGCCGTTCTCCTCGGCTTCCGCATCAAGGACATGGAACATCATTCCGGCGGCCCGCAGGGTGGCGGCTGGTGGGACAAGGTGGACAGCAAGTTCAACGGCTGGGGGCCGGAGCACTGGAAATCCGCAGGCTTCCGCGCCGTGCCCAACTGCGTCGTCCGCCGCTCCGCCCATATCGCCCGCGGCGTGGTCCTGATGCCCTCCTTCGTCAACCTCGGCGCCTTCGTGGATGAAGGCACCATGGTCGATACCTGGGCCACCGTCGGCTCCTGCGCGCAGATCGGCAAGAACGTCCACCTCTCGGGCGGCGTCGGCATCGGCGGCGTTCTGGAACCCATGCAGGCCGGCCCCACCATCATCGAAGACAACTGCTTCATCGGCGCGCGCTCCGAGGTGGTCGAAGGATGCATCGTGCGCGAAGGCTCGGTCCTCGGCATGGGCGTCTTCATCGGCAAATCGACCAAGATCGTCGATCGCGAAACCGGCGCGGTCATGTATGGCGAGGTGCCTGCCGGATCCGTCGTCGTCGCAGGTTCGATGCCCTCGAAAAACGGGATCAACCTCTACTGCGCCGTGATCGTGAAAAAGGTCGATGCCCAGACCCGCTCCAAGACCTCGATCAACGAACTCCTGCGCGACTGATCCCGCAAGAACCGAACCCACCCCTTCATCTTGGCCCAAATACCCAAATCCGACCTTGCCACCCCCACCCCGGTCGCCTGAAGGCGCCCTCCCCGCCCCCGCCCGCGGGGGAGGGGTCGGGGAAGGGGGCCGCGCCCGCAAAGGCACCCGCCCATGACCGACACCACGCCCGACCCCGACAAGCCCAAGCGCGAAAAGCGCCCGCAGCAGGTCTACACCCTTGTCGTGGAGGTTGGCCGCAAACCCGGCGACGGCCTGCCCGACAAGGCCACTGGCGCCGCGCTGATGATCTACGCCTCCGGCGTGGATGAGGAAGAGGCCGTCCGCGAAACCGTCGCCATCCTGAAACAGGCCGACCTCGCCCCCCTCGATGTCTCGGGATACGGCACGCTGGAGGATCGCCTGAAGGAAGGCGACGAGATCGACGCCGAAGAACGCTCCCTCATGCAGCGCGCGCTGGACGAAAACTCCGTCATCGTCGCCCAGATGACGCCCTTCTTCGACTGACGCCTCACACCGCCCGCCGCTGCACCCGCTGCATCGCGTTCCGCAGGGGCAACGCCTCAAAGGCATCCAGCACGCGCCGCGCCGGGGCCATGCCCTCCGGCCCCGCCATGGCAAGCCCGCAGCCATCCGCCTCCACCACTTCCGCCATCCCCAGATCCAGCACCACCCCCTGCGCCACCGCGCGGCGGCTGTCGGCCACCGCCATCTGCCCATCGGCCAGATGCCGCGCCAGAACCAGCACCTCTTCCTCGCCGAACAGGTATTCCGCCTCCGGCCCCGTCACCAGCACGGGCTGATCCGGCGACACCAGCATGTCGCCCAGCGCCCCGAAGTAAGGCGCGCGCAGCCGGATCGGCGCCATCGTCCCCCGTCCCGGCACCTGTACCCGCGTGACGGCAATCAGCGCCGCCGCCCCGTGATCCCGCGTCATCACCCGATCCCCGGGCTGCAAGGCCCCCGCCGCCACGGCCCCCCGCCGTGTCATCACCGGCGTCGCCACGCCCAGCCACCCCACCGGCTCGGGTCGCGCCCGCCCCTGCATCGCGCCGAACCACAGCACCGCCGGATGGCGGATCACCCCCGCCCCCCCGGCGCACAGCGCCGCAAGGTCCACCAGCCGCAAGGGCAGCACCGCCGCCCCCTCGGCCCGCATCTGCACCCCGGCCAGCGCCATCTCCATCCACCAGCCGCGCCCGCGCATGTCCCAGCCGAAACAGAGCCGCGCCACGCCAACCTTTTGCGGCAACGGCCCCGGCAGCACATGCCGCAGCACCCGCCCGCCCTGCCGGTGCAACAGCACCACCCCGGCCCCCAGATCATGGAACAGCGATAGCGCCACCTCCTCCGCCCCGCTACCCGACCGCAAATCCAGCAGAACCCCCGCCCCCGCCAGCGGCATCTCGATCTCGAACACCAGCACGCCATGCGGCAGAAGCCCCGCCTGCGCAGCGGCAGGGGGGTCCGGCTGGTCTGACAGCGCGATCCAGCGGGTCACGTCAGGCGGCGGCGTTTACCATCATGTCGGGCATCATGACCTGTGCCTCAAAGGCGCGCAACACGCGCCGTGCCGTTGGCCCGTAGCCATCGCCGCTTTCCGGGTCCAGTTCGGGGAAAATCGCCAAGAGTTCCTCCAGAACATCCCGGTCCATCGCACCCAGCGCCTGCCCCCCCGGGAAAAAGCTCTCGGTCGCCAGGCCCTCGGCCCAGATCACCTGATGACGGTCGAACATCAGATGCAGATAATCCACCGCGCCTCCCGTTTCGCGCCGGATCGTGCGGTCATTCACCAGATGCTTCGCCGCCACCAGAACCTCCGGCTCGCCGAACAGCACCTCTGCCATCGCGCTTTGCACCATCACCCGATGCTCCGGCGACAGGCGCAGCGCCCCGTGCTCGCCCAAGGCGCCTGCATCAAAGGCAATCGGGGCGAATGCCCCCTCCGCCGCCACCTGCCGTCGCCCGATCCAGCGGATCGGCTGCGCCCCCTCGTCCCGCGTCAGCACCAGATCCCCGGGCTGCAACGCCTCGACCGGGCGCAAGCCCTCGGGCGTGGCGATCCGGCAACCGGCGACAAAGCAATGGATGATGTTCAGCGTCACCATCCCCACATCGCTGCTGCCCTGCCCGTTCGATACGGTATAGGTGAAAGTCTGCGTCTCCACCGTCGCATCGGTCACAACGGTGAAGGTGCCATTGGCGTTCAGCGTGATCTGCTCACCTGAAGGCAGCGTGACGGTCTGCCCCGCCACGACCGGCTGGCCGTTCACATGGGTGATCGTCAACGTCCCCTGCGACGTGCTATCATTGGCCAGCACATTGATGACGCTCGTCTCGTTCGGATCCACCTGAAACGTGTCGGGCCGCGCCACGATCGCGGTCTGCAACGAATCCCCCGCAATCAGCAGGTTTGAGTCGTATTGCGCGTCGCCCACATCGGCGATGCCAATGCGGATCGTGTTTTGCACCCCCGGATTGACCGGGATCGACAAGGAAAGCACGACGGTGAACCCGTCCATCTCGGTGTTGTAGGCATCGTTCGTATTGTCCACGAACAGGTTCTGCTGCGTGGCATTGTTGATGTTGTTCACGCTCGCCGTGCCGCCATTCACCACCATCGGCACCGATACGCCGTTGATCCAGACGCCGACCACATCGTTGAAATTGCTGTTGATGTATTCGGGGTATTCCTCCGAGGCAAAGACGAAGCGCATCGTCATCACATTGCCGGTCGGCACGAAGGTCACGTCAAGAAAGGCCGCATCAAAGGTGTTCGCCCCGGCCAGCGCATTGAACCACGCATTGTTGTTCGGCCCCGACGTGTCGGTCGTGGTATTGGTGTTGCGGTTCGGGTCACCGTTCGACTGGGTGAAATCCACGACCCGGCCCGTCGAAAGGATCACGCCCGTATCCGATGGCACCACGCCCGGTGCCAACTGCCCGTTGGAATAGATCGCACTGGACCGTGAATCGCCGGTATAGGTGGCGCTGACGACCGTCACGCCTTCCCCGAAAATGGCATTGGCCATCTGCATGGCCGTAGCGCTGGTGTTGTAGGTAAGCTCTGCACCCGTCGCCATGTCACGCCATCCGTTGTGCCCCGCCTTGCGGCCGGGAATTTAACCTTCATTAACCATTTCCCTGCCCCCGAAATGGTCCGAAAGTATGGCCCTCGTCGCGCAGAAGTCGGGCCGGGCTAACATTCCCATCCGCGCAACCGCTTCTGCATGCCATCGCGCCCCGTTGCGGCCCTGCCGCGCAAGGGCTATGCCTGTTCCGCCCCTCCCGCACGCTCCGCGCCCCTCGGCGCCCCAAGGACAGCCATGCCCACCGATCCCGTCGCCCTGACCGCCGCCCTGATCCGCTGCCCTTCGGTCACGCCCGCCGAAGGCGGCGCGCTGGTGTTGCTCGAAGGCCTTCTGTCCGAGGCAGGCTTCACCTGCACCCGGGTGGACAGGAACGGAACGCCAAACCTATACGCCCGCTGGGGCACGCGCGGCGCGAACCGCAGCTTCGGTTTCAACGGCCATACCGATGTCGTCCCCGTGGGCGACCGCGCCGCCTGGACACAAGACCCCTTCGGCGCCGCCATCATCGACGGCTGGATCTATGGGCGCGGGGCCACCGACATGAAATCCGGCGTCGCCGCCTTCGTCGCCGCCGCGATCGACTTTGTCCGCGACACACCCCCCGACGGCGCCGTGATCCTGGCCATCACCGGGGATGAGGAAGGCGACGCAACCGATGGCACCGTCGCCCTTCTGGACTGGATGGCCCAGAACGGCGAACGCATGACCCATTGCCTTGTGGGCGAACCCACCTGCCCCGATCACATGGGCCAGATGATGAAGATCGGCCGCCGCGGCTCGCTCACCGCGTGGTTCACGGCCACCGGCGTGCAGGGCCATTCCGCCTATCCGCACCGCGCGAAAAACCCGATGCGCGCGCTGACCACGCTGCTCTCCCGCCTGCCAGACCAGCTCGACGAAGGCACCGATCACTTCGATCCCTCCACCCTCCAGATCACCACCATCGACTGCGGCAATCCCGCCAACAACGTGATCCCGGCCAAGGGCAGCGCCACCGTCAACATCCGCTTCAACGATGCCCATACGGGCGCGGCCGTCGCGGATTGGCTCCGGTCCGAGGCCGCGAAGGTCCAGGCGGAAACCGGCGTCACCATCGCCACCCGCATCCAGATTTCCGGCGAAAGCTTCCTCACACCCCCGGGCGATCTCTCCGCCCTCATCTCCCGCGCCGTGCAGGCGGAAACCGGGATCACCCCCGAACTCTCCACCACCGGCGGCACGTCGGACGCCCGCTTTGTCAAGGATCACTGCCCCGTGGTGGAATTCGGTCTTGTGGGCAAGACCATGCATCAGGTCGATGAACGGGTAGAGGTGGCGCAGATCCACCAGCTCAAGGCGATCTACACCCGCATCCTGCGCGACTATTTCGCGGCGCCCTGATCCATGACCCTTCTCATCCAACCCACCCGCGACATCGCCACCTGCCGTGCCCTCCGCCGCATCGTGTTCATCGAAGAACAGGGCGTGCCTGAGGCGGATGAGATCGACGACAAGGACGACACCGCCATCCATCTTCTGGCCACCGACAATGGCACCCCTGTCGGCTCCGCCCGCCTGCTCATCGCTGGCGACACCGGCAAGATCGGCCGCGTCTGCGTGTTGCACTCCCATCGCGGCACCGGCCTCGGCGCGGCACTGATCCGCGCCGCTATCACGGAATTGCGCGCGCATGGCCTGACGACCGCAAAGCTTGGCGCACAAACCCATGCCATCGGCTTTTACGAACGCCTTGGCTTCGCCGCGACCGGCCCGGAATACATGGATGCCGGCATCCCCCACCGCGATATGGTCCTTGCTCTCTAGACCCTGTCAGACCTGCGCGATGCGGCCCCGTCGCATGGGTATTTTTGCCAAGGTGATTGGGCAGGGCCGGTCCTTCCCCACCCGACCGGGAAGGCCAACGGCGCCACAAAGCGCAATAGCCTTTCCCTGCCGCCCGTGCTAACGCGAGGCCATGCAGGATATCCCCACCAAAGCCCAGATTCTTCAATGGATCGCCGAAAATCCCGGCCTGTCCGCCAAGCGCGACATCGCCAAGGCCTTCAACATCAAGGGCGCGGCGCGGATCGACCTGAAACGTATCCTCAAGGAGTTGGAAGCCGAAGGCGCGGTCACGAAAAAGGCCCGCACCTACCGCGACCCCGACACCCTGCCCCCCGTCACCCTGCTGACGGCACTTCCGCCCGATGCACAGGGCGATGTCTTTCTGCGCCCGATGGAATGGCAGGGCGCAGCCGAGGACGCCCCGCGCATCCTGTTCATCCCCAAGAAGGGCGACCCTGCCTTGGGCGCGGGCGACCGCATCCTTGCCCGCCTGTCCAGGGTCGATCTGGATGACTGGCAGTATGAGGCGCGCCTCATCCGCCGCCTCGGATCGAACCCGATCAAGCTTCTGGGCATCTTCCGCCAGACCACCGAAGGCGGCCGCATCCTGCCCATCGACAAGGGCGCCGACAAGGAATGGCTGGTGGGTCGCGATGACACGCTCGATGCCCGCGACGGCGAGTTGGTCGAGGCGGAACAATCCGGCCCCAAGCGCATGGGCCTGCCCCGCGCCCGCATCGTGGCCCGTCTGGGCGATCCGGGCAGCCCCAAGGCCGTGTCGCTGATCGCCATTCACCAGCACGGCATCCCCGACCGCTTTCCCGACCCCGTCATCGCCCAGGCCGAGGCCGCGAAACCCGCCCCGATGCAGGGCCGCGAAGACCTGCGCGACCTGCCGCTTGTCACCATCGACCCGTCGGACGCCCGCGACCATGACGATGCGGTCTATGCCGAGGCTGATCACGATGCCCACAATCCCGGTGGCCATATCGTCTGGGTCGCCATCGCCGATGTCGCCCATTACGTCCGCCCCGGCACGGCGCTCGACCGCGAGGCGCGCAAGCGCGGCAATTCCACCTATTTCCCAGACCGCGTGGTTCCCATGCTGCCCGATGTCCTGTCGGGTGATCTGTGTTCGCTGCACGAAGGCGTGGACCGCCCCTGCATCGCCGTCCGCCTGAAGCTGGATGCCGAAGGCAACAAGATCAGCCACCGCTTTGCCCGTGGCATGATGCGCTCTGCCGCCTCGCTGCATTACGGCGAGGTGCAAGAGGCACAGGATGGCCGTCCGAACGCCCGCACGGCCCCCCTCATGGACCGGGTGATCACGCCCCTTTACGCCGCCTATCAGGCCGCCACCCGCGCCCGCCACCTGCGCCAACCGCTCGATCTTGACCTGCCCGAACGCAAGATCGTTCTGTCCGATGACGGCCAGGTGCTCTCCGTCGCCTTCCGCGACCGGTTCGATGCGCATAAGCTCATCGAGGAATTCATGATCCTCGCCAATGTCGCCGCGGCCGAGGAACTGACCCGCCTCAAACGCCCCCTGCTGTTTCGCGTGCATGAAGAGCCCAGCCCCGAAAAACTGGATGCCCTGCGCGAAGTGGCCGAGGCGTCGGGTTTCACCCTCGCCAAGGGGCAGGTGCTGAAAACCGCGCATCTCAATCGCCTTCTGGCCCAGGCGCAGGACACCGAATTCGATGAATTGATGAACATCACCACCCTGCGGTCGATGACCCAGGCCTATTACCACCCGCAGAATTTTGGCCATTTCGGCCTCGCGCTGCGGTCCTACGCCCATTTCACCTCGCCCATCCGGCGCTATTCCGACCTGATCGTCCACCGCGCCCTGATCGCCGGGCATGGCTGGGGCGATGACGGGCTTTCCGCGCAGGATATCGAGGCGCTGGAGGAAACCGCCAAGCTCATCTCCGATGCCGAGCGCCGGTCGATGACGGCGGAACGCGACACCAATGACCGCTATCTCGCCGCCTATCTGGCCGACCGGGTGGGCAATGAATTTACCGGCCGCATCTCGGGCGTGCAGCGCTTCGGGCTGTTCGTGAAACTGGATGAAACCGGCGCCGATGGCCTGATCCCCATTCGCGAGGTCGGGCGCGAATTCTTTCACTATGACGACCAGACGCAAACCCTGATGGGGGCGGATACCGGCCTGACCCTTGGCATCGGGCAGCGCGTCACCGTGCGGCTGGCCGAGGCCATACCTGTAACGGGGGGCCTCGTGCTGGAACTTCTGTCGCTCGACGGCGCGCCCCTGCCGCGCAGCCCGAAGACCGGGCGCAAGGGCCGCTTTGCGCCGCGCAAACCCGGCGCCTTTGCCGCGCGCGATGCCAAGACCAGGCGCAAGGTGATCCGCAAGCGGCGCTAGGGGCGCGGCGGAACCCCGCCCGCCTCCGGCATCGCTGGCTTTGCCCAGACCCCGCCCTGCGCTACACTCTGCCAAAACAACAAAAGCAGACTGGCAAAAGCAGACAGGCAGGTGACATCATGCATATGCGGCGTTTCGCCCTTCTTTCCGCGGTTCTGCCGCTGCCCGCCCTTGCAGAACCCGCCCCCATCACGACACTGTCAACCGCAGGTCAGGTTGCAACCGGAGGTGGCCTTGTGGGCAGCACTGTGCAGGACATCGAAACCGCAGGTCTGACCGCCTGGATCGCTGGCTTCCGCCCCCGCGCTCTGGCCGCGGGCATCACACCCGCCACGCTGGACCGCGCCTTTCGAGGCATCACCTACAACGCCGATGTGATCGCCAGAGATCGCAACCAGGCCGAATTCACCCGCCCGATCTGGGACTATCTCGACAGCGCGGTATCCGACACCCGCATCGCCAATGGCAAGGCCGCCCTGCAAACCCATGCCGCCCTGCTGCAACGGCTGGAAGCCACCTATGGCGTGGAAAAAGAGGTGATCGTCGCCATCTGGGGCATGGAATCAAGCTATGGCGCGAACCGCGGCACCATCCCCCTGATCCCCGCGCTGGCAACGCTGGCCCATGACGGACGGCGCGGCGCCTTCTTCGAGGCGCAGTTGATCGACGCCCTGCGCATCCTGCAATCGGGCGATGTCGATCTTGACCGTTTCACCGGCAGTTGGGCCGGCGCGATGGGACACACGCAATTCATCCCCTCCAGCTATCACGCCTTCGCCGTGGATTTCGATGGCGACGGGCGGCGCGACATCTGGTCCGATGACCCGACCGATGCACTGGCCTCGACCGCCGCCTATCTGGCGAAATCCGGCTGGACGACGGGCCAGCCCTGGGGGGTCGAGGTGACATTGCCTGCGGGCTTCGACCATGCCCTCTCCGGCAAGACAACGCGCCTGCCCGCCGCCGACTGGGCCGCGCTCGGCCTGCGTCGCGCCGATGGGGCCGCCCTGCCCGATCACGGCCCGGCCTCGGTTCTGCTGCCCGCCGGGGCCAAGGGCGCGGCCTTCCTGATCTATCCGAACTTCCGCGCCATCGAACGCTACAACGCCGCCGATGCCTATGTCATCGCCGTGGGCCACCTGTCCGACCGGCTGGCCGGTGGCCCGCCGATCCGCGCCGCCTGGCCCCGCGACCAGCGCGCCCTGACCGGGGCAGAGCGGCGCGAACTGCAGGAACGCCTCACCGCCGCAGGCTTTGACACAAAGGGCGTGGACGGCCTGATCGGCCCCAACACCATCGCCGCCCTCCGCGCCTATCAACGCGCCGAAGGGATGGTCCCCGACGGCCATCCGGTCCCCGACATCCTCGACCGGCTGCGCTGACGGCGCTGTTGCAGGGGGGCTGTCTGCCCCCCTCGTCGCTGACGCTCCTCACCCCCCGAGGATATTTCCGCAGAGAAGAATGGGCAGGGCAGATCAGGGCTGGGCCTGTGGCGCCCGCAACCAGCCCGTGGCCCATTCCACCCGGTCACAACCCGCAAAGACCGCCAGCCGGTCCAGCTCCGCCTCAAGCCTGGCCTGTCGCCCCTTGCCGAAGGCCACCTCCGGCTCCGGCCAGAGCGCGCGCACCGCCAGCACGCCGTCGCGGCGCTTCACGTCGATCCGCGCCACCAGCCGCGCCCCTTCGAGCAGGGGAAAGACATAGTAACCGAACACCCGTTTCGGTTCGGGCACGAAGACCTCGATCCGATAGCGGAACCCGAACAGGAATTCCGCCCGTGCCCGGTCGCGCAGCGCCGGATCAAAGGGCGACAGCACCCGCAGGCGCGCAGGCGGCGCGGGCGGGTCCAGCGCCGCCTGCCCCGGCAGGGCATAGCAGCGCTTCTGCAGGCCCGATGCGCCTTCGACCGACACTTCCTTGACCTCTCCGGCCCGCAACGCGGCGGCCAGCCAGGCTTTCGCCTCGTCGGGCCTGATTGCGTTCCAATAGGCCGCCACCTCGCCCGCCGTGGCAAATCCCAACCGCTCCAGCGCCGACCGGCAGGCCCAATCCACGACTGCCGCATCCTCCACTTCGACCGATCGGACCGCAGCCGGGATCACCCGTTCCGTCAGGTCATAAACCTTGCGAAACCCCTCGCGCCGCGTGATCGCCAGATGGCCCGTCCGCCACAGCCATTCCAGTGCGGTCTTGGACGGGTGCCAATCCCACCATCCCCCCTTGCCCCGCACCTCGCCTGCGCCCACCTCGGCGCTGGTGACTGGCCCGTCCCTGGCGATCCGGTCCAGGATGGCGCCGAACTGCGCCTCATAGCCTTCGCGGAACCAGCGCCGCCACTGCGCGTGCAACCGCTCCGCATCCCGCGCGAACCTATGCCGCCACATCGGCCAGACCGCCATCGGCAGGATCGAGGCATCATGCGTCCAGTGTTCCCAAAGCGCCCGGTCCCTTTCGATCAACCGCGCCAGCGCGGGCGGGCGGAACCCTTGCCTGCGCGACCACAGGATCATGTCATGCGCGCGCGCCACGGTGTTGATGCTGTCCACCTGCACGAAACCGATCCGTTCCACCAACCCCGCCAGCGCCGCCCCCGACGCCGCGCCCAGGGGCGGCTCGGCCAGCGCATGGCGATCCAGGAAGATCCGCCGCGCACGCTCGTTCGGGATCAGGTCAAGGCGCATGCCACAGGCCTATCAGCCCGATCCGCACCAGGCCAAGCCCCGGAGACCCGACCCGTGCAACAAACTGCAGCATCTCCGCGAAAAACGTGATCACAGGCCGCACAGCCCCGATTGCATCGCCCCGGCAAGGGCCTATTCTTGAGCCATTCCCAAGCTCAATGCCCGGGGCCCGGGCGCCGCTCCCCTCAGGCGGCCGCGTCCCGCGGCCCCCCTCTTCACAAGCCCGAGGTTCGATGCATCACGACACCCCCCTGATCGCCACCATCGTCATCGGCCTGTCGCTGGCCTTCGTGATGGGCCTTCTCGCCCATCGCCTGCGGCTGCCCATGCTGGCGGGCTATCTGGTGGCCGGCATCATCCTCGGGCCCTTCACCCCGGGATATGTCGCCGATCAGGAACTGGCCACCGAACTGGCCGAACTGGGGGTGATCCTTCTGATGTTCGGGGTCGGCCTGCATTTCTCGCTCAAGGATCTGCTTTCCGTCCGCGCCATCGCCATCCCCGGTGCCATCGGCCAGATCGCCGTGGCCACCGCCGCCGGGCTCGGCCTGTCCCTTGTCATGGGCTGGGGCCTTGGCCCCGGGCTGATCTTCGGCCTTTCGCTTTCGGTCGCCTCCACCGTCGTGCTGTTGCGCGCACTTCAGGAACGCGATCTCGTCGCCTCGAACCGTGGCCGTATCGCCGTGGGCTGGCTGATCGTCGAGGATGTGGTCATGGTCCTCACCCTCGTCCTGATCCCGCCGCTGGCGGGCCTTCTCGGCGGCAATGCCCAACCCGTCGAGGGCGAGGTGGAACAAGAGGTCCTCCGCCTCGGCTTCGGCCCCGTCACCGCCACCCTTTCGGTCACGCTGGCGAAATTCGCGGCCTTCGTCGCCATCATGCTCTTGGTCGGGCGCAAGGTGATCCCGTGGATCCTGCATTTCGTCGCCCATACCCGCAACCGCGAGCTGTTCCGTCTCGCCGTCCTCGCCATTGCCTTGGGGGTGGCCTACGGGTCGTCGCAGATCTTCGGCGTTTCCTTTGCACTGGGGGCCTTCTTCGCCGGCATGGTGATGGCCAGCTCCACCCTCAGCCAGCAGGCCATGCGCGAAACCCTGCCCCTGCGCGATGCCTTTGCCGTCCTGTTCTTCGTCTCGGTGGGCATGCTGTTCAACCCGGCGGTGGTCATGGAAGCCCCGCTCGCCCTGATCGCCACCGTCGCCATCATCCTTCTGGTGAAGTCGCTGGTCGCCTATGGCATCGTCCGCGCCTTCGGCCATGACAAGGGCACCGCGCTGACCATCGCGGCAAGCCTTGCCCAGATCGGGGAATTTTCCTTCATCCTGATCGTGATGGGGGTGAAGCTTGCCATCGTCCCGGCCGAGGCGAAGGATCTTGTGGTCGCGGGCGCGCTCCTGTCGATCCTGGCAAACCCGCTCCTCTTCGCATGGCTGGATCGCTGGACCGCGCGCCACGCCCCGCAGGGCAACGCCGCCCCTGCCGAAACCACCGTCTGATCCGAACGCGCCGCCCTCCCCCGGCAGGGGGACGGCGGCATCCAGACCGCCTCAGCCGCCGATCCCGGCCTCCGCCGCAATCTCGCGCGCCGATTTCCGCGCCCGTTCGGTGGCCGATTTCAACTGCCCGCAGGCCGCCATGATATCCTCGCCGCGCGGGGTGCGGATCGGGCTGGCATAGCCCGCCTTGTAGATGATGTCGGCAAAAGCCTCGATCCGTTCCCAGTCCGACCGCTCATAGGGCGCGCCGGGCCATTCGTTGAACGGGATCAGGTTGATCTTCGCCGGAATCCCCGCAATCAGCTTCACCAGCCGCCGCGCATCGGCGTCACTGTCATTGACGCCCTTCAGCATCACGTATTCAAACGTGATCCGCTCGGAATTCGACAGCCGCGGATAATCCCGCAGCGCCTCCAGCAGCGTGGCGATGTTCCACTTCTTGTTCACCGGAACCAGCTTGTCGCGCACCTCGTCGGTGGTGGCGTGGAAGGACACGGCCAAAAGGCAGCCGATCTCTTCCGCCGTCCGCGCGATCTCGGGCACGATCCCGCTCGTGGACAGGGTGATCCGCCGCCGCGACAGCGTCAGCCCCTCATTGTCCATCACCACCTGCATCGCGTCGCGGACGTTCTCGAAATTGTACAAGGGCTCGCCCATGCCCATCAGCACGACATTGGACACCAGCCGCGTCTCGTCCTTCGGCTCGCCCGGCTTCGGCCATTCTCCCAGATCGTCGCGCGCCAGCATCACCTGCCCCACGATCTCGCCCGCCGTCAGGTTCCGCACCAGCTTCTGCGTGCCGGTATGGCAGAAGGAACATGTCAGCGTGCAGCCCACCTGCGAGGAAATGCACAACGTCCCCCGGTTCTCTTCCGGGATATAGACCGTCTCCACCTCATGCCCGCCCGCGATCCGCACAAGGTATTTCCGCGTCCCATCGGCGGAAATCTGGCGGCTCACCACCTCCGGCACCTCGATCACGAAATGCTCGGCCAACAGCGCGCGATAGTCCTTTGCCAGGTTCGTCATCGACGCGAAATCGCGCACGCCCCAGTGATAGACCCACTGCCAGATCTGCCCCAGTCGCATCTTGGCCTGCCGCTCCGGCGTCCCCGCCGCGACCAGCGCCGCGCGCAACTGATCCCGCGTCAGACCGACGATGTTGGTCTTTCCGCCTTCCGGCAGCTTGCGCGGAAGGGTCAGCACATCCTGGGTGATGGGCGCGTTTGCGGTCATGGGTCACTGGTCCTGAAGGGCGGGGAAGGCGTTCATATAGGGGATTCGCCCCCAAAACAAAAGGCTCCCCGAAGGGAGCCTTCTCGCGCAGCCCGCCATCCCTTACCGGCAGCGCGTCTCGGCTTCCGTCATCGCCGCCGTGAAACCGCGCAGGCTGAAGGTGTCGCGCGTCTGCGTCCCCCGCTCCGACCGCGCGGTCAGGACTGCAGTCGTCCCCGCCCGCATGGCAGCCATCAGCTGCGCATCCTGCTCGGGCGAGGCGGGCCAGGCCCATTCGCCATCGGTGAACAGCTCGAAACTCCGCCCGTCCACGTTCATCGCCACGGTCGAGCCATTGGCAAAGGGATAGCCGCCGGTAAAGGAAATCTCCGCCGCCTGCCCGGGGCGGAAGGTCACGAACAGAAGGATATCGCCGCGCCGCGCCTGCACCGGCTGGCCGTCTCGTGTGTTCACCGTCTCTTTCGGCACCGTCACACCCCAGCATTCCTTGGGGCTTTCCTCGGTGAATACGTTCCAATCCGACGTCACCGCCACGCGGTTGCCGGATTCCTGCGCCATCGCCGCGCCGGCGGTCAGGCTTGCCGCAAACAAACCGGCGCCAAACACGCGGCCGAACAGGGTGGTCATGGGATTGCGCCTCCGCACTTTGCCTCTTGCCCGCCCACGGCCCTCTCACCTTTCCCTCACGGGCGGCGCAGACCTTTTCCTGTGGCGCGGAACCTGCCAACTCGATACTCCCTTTTAATCAAGAAAGACCAATCCGCGAAAGCCCCTTGGGCAGAAAATCGCGCATCTGTGACGCTGACGGAGGAACCCATGCCCGCAATTCAATCTCCAGCCGGGGCCGCTCCCGTGCCCATGATCCAGCTCTGGCGCGGCGGCATGCTGGAAAGCACCCATCTCGGTCATGCCGTCATCTGCGATGCCACCGGCCAGATCGTCGAAAGCTGGGGCGACCCGCAGGCCGTCATCTTCCCCCGCTCCTCCTGCAAGATGCTGCAAGCCCTGCCCCTGCTCGAATCCGGCGCGGCTGACGCGCACAGCCTGACCGATCGCCAGGTCGCGCTGGCCTGCGCGTCCCATCAGGGCGCCGCAATCCATACTGACGCCGTCACCCGCTGGCTCGCCGACCTAGGCCTCGCGGATGACGACCTGCGCTGCGGCGCACATGAACCCTACGACACCGCCGAACGGAACCGCCTGATCCGCGCGGAAGAAAAACCCTGCCAATGCCACAACAACTGTTCGGGCAAACATGCAGGCTTCCTCACCCTCAACCGCCACCTCAAGGGCGGCCCGGAATACATCGACCCGGGCCACCCCGTCCAACAGGCCGTGAAACAGGCCTTCGAGGAAACGACCGGCGAATCCTCCCCCGGCTACGGCATCGACGGCTGCTCTGCCCCCAACTTCGCCACCTCCGTCCACGGCCTTGCCCGCGCCATGGCCCGCTTTGCCGCCGCCACCGGCACGGGTGACGCCCGCGACCGCGCCATGCACCGCCTCACCCGCGCCATGGGCCAATATCCCGAAATGGTCGCCGGCGAAGGCCGCGCCTGCACCGAACTGATGCGCGCGATGGACGGCCGCGTCGCCCTCAAGACCGGGGCCGAGGCGGTGTTCATCGCCATCATCCCCGAACGCCGGATGGGCATTGCGCTGAAAGTCACCGATGGCGGCACGCGCGGCGCCGAAGGCGCCATCGCCGCACTTCTCGTGAAACTCGGCGTCCTCGACCCTGCCCATCCGGCCACGCTGAAACGCCTCGATGCCGTGCAGAAAAGCTGGCGCGGCATGGAAACCGGCATCCTCCGCCGCGCCCCCGGCTTTCCCTGATCGCCAGAACGACAGATCCCCGAAAACGAAAGACCCCCGTCGCGGTGACGGGGGCCTCCGATTACGACAGACCGGCCGAGGCCGACGCTTGGTGGGGGCTGTGATACCGACCCCGGCCTGTCGTCTGAAACCCTGTATGCCCCCCGATCACGGCGGAAATCAGATCAGATCACGGTATTTCGGCGGAGTCTTCGCGGCAGGTCCAAGGCTTGATTTGCGCGCCCAAGGGCGTAAGCTTGGCGAATGACGGTTCAGCAACCGACCCCTTTTCCCAATTCCCTGCGCCTGACCGAACAGGTCAGCTTCGACCGGCGCGAATTGTCGCTCATCCTCACCCTCTACGGGCGCATGGTGGCCTTGGGCGAATGGCGGGACTACGGCATTTCCACCCTGCGGGAATATGCGGTTTTCGCGATCTTCCGGCGCACGGCGGAAAACCCACTCTACCGCATCGAAAAGCACCCCCGCCTGCGCAACCGTCAGGGCATGTATGCCGTCGTCGGGATGGATGGCCAGATCCTGCGCCGCGGTCACGACCTGTCGGCCGTCCTGCGCGTGCTGGAACGCAAGCTCATCCGCCCGATAGACTGATGGGCACGTAAAGCTGGGCCCGCTCCTCAGCGGCCCGATTTGGTGCCCAGCACCGTCGCCCCGTCAACCGACGACTGATCCCCGGTCGGCCATGTCAGCACCGGCAGATCGAACCCGAAATTCCCCGCGAATGTCGGCCCGGCAAGGATCGACAGAATGACAGCAAGGGGCGCAAGACGCTTCATTGTTTCCACTCCAGAATTGAACTGTTTCGTTCATTTCTGGATATGAACTGTCCGGTTCACTTTTTCAAGGGGAAAGTAAACCATTCGGTTCATTTTTTGCCCTTGCTCCACCCGGCCAATCCACTAACTTAGAATCGTTCCAAATCATGCGAGCCCCCCCATGATCCCCGGCCTCACCACCCGCCGCCGCTTCTCCGATCTCTCCGAACAGGAAATCCTCGCCCTCGCCATCTCCTCCGAAGAGGATGACGCCCGCATCTACCGCAGCTACGGCGAACGCCTGCGCGCCGAATTCCCCGCCACCGCCGCCATCTTCGATGGCATGGCGGCCGAGGAAGACCAGCACCGCCAGCGCCTGATCGACCTGCACCGCACCCGGTTCGGCGAGGTGATCCCGCTCATCCGCCGCGAACATGTGGCCGGCCACTATGCCCGCAAGCCCGTCTGGCTGTCCGCCAATCTGCCGCTGGACACCATCCGCAGCGAAGCCGCCGCGATGGAGCAAGAGGCGCAGCGTTTCTACACCCGTGCCGCCCAAGCCACGACCGATGCCGCCACCCGCAAACTCCTTGGCGATCTCGCCGCCGCCGAGGCAGGGCATGAACGCAAGGCCGCCGATCTCACCGACCAACACCTCACCGACGACGCCCGCAGCGATGAAGACCGCACCGCCCGCCGCCAGTTCATCCTGACCTGGGTGCAGCCGGGGCTGGCGGGCCTGATGGATGGCTCCGTCTCCACCCTCGCCCCCATCTTTGCCACCGCCTTTGCCACGCAGGACACCTGGACGACCTTCCTCGTCGGCACCGCCGCCTCCGTCGGCGCCGGCATCTCCATGGGCTTTACCGAAGCCGCGCATGACGATGGCGTCCTCTCGGGCCGCGGCTCCCCCCTCAAACGCGGCCTTGCTTCCGGCGTGATGACCACCATCGGCGGCATGGGCCACGCGCTGCCCTATCTGATCCCCGATTTCTGGACGGCGACCATCATCGCCATGGTCGTGGTCTTTGTTGAACTCTGGGCCATCGCCTGGATCCAGAACCGCTTCATGGAAACCCCCTTCCTCCGGGCGGCCTTCCAGGTGGTGGTGGGCGGTGCATTGGTCTTCGCCGCAGGGGCATTGATCGGCGGCGGTTGATCTGGGCGCTCCACCGTAGGATGGGCAATCGTGCCCATCCTACCGGTGCGCAGACGCACCATAGACCACACCCCAACCCGCCACTCTGCCCGGTTTTGTATGCACGCCCGTCTGCACGCGCTCCTGCACCGGTCCCTGCACAGCCGCCCTTACCTAAATCCCCAAAAGCGCAGGCAATTCCGCCATGTCGCCAAACAACACCGCCCCCTCCGCCACCAGGGCCGGGTGCGCCCCCTTCGGCGCATAGCCGAAGCAGCGCATCCCCGCCGTCCGCGCGGCCCGCGCACCGGCAGGGCTGTCCTCCACCACCACGCAATCCACAGGCGAAACCCCCAACCGCCCCGCCGCATGAAGGTACAGGTCCGGCGCCGGCTTCGGCCGGCCCAGCGCCTGCCCCGAAAACAGATGCCCCCGGAACCGCTCCACCAGCCCATGCTGGCCCAGCGTGATCTGCATCTTCTCGGGCGTCCCGTTCGATCCCATCGCAAAAGGAATCCCTGCGGAATCAAGGGCATCCAGCACGGCCACAACCCCCGGCACAAGCGGCACATGCGCCCGCAGCATGGCATACATCCGGTCGTAGAAATCGCGCACCCAATCCTCGGGCAGTCGCGCGCCATTGGCCCGCGCCTTGGCGGCAACCGTCTCCACCGTGCCGCCCATATAGCCCGCCTCAAGCTCCTCCAGCGTCAGCGACAGCCCGTATCGCGCAAGGTCATCCCGCACCATCACCAGCGTCGGATGTTCGCTGTCCACGACCACCCCGTCACAATCGAACAGCACCGCACCCGGCCTCATTCCGCCGCCCTCAACAGCGTGACCAGCGTGTCGCCATAGCGCCTTTGGTCCAGCATTTCAAAGCCTTGGGGAACAGCAGGCGGCACCCCTTCCTCCCACACGATCATCGCCCCCGGCCCGATCCACCCCCCCTCGACACAGGACGCCAGCGCCTTCTCGCCCAGTCCCTTCCCATAGGGCGGGTCCAGAAACACCAGCCCATAGCCCGGCCCCCGGTTCGGCCCCATCCGCGTCGCATCGCGCCGCCAGACTTCCGTCACACCCATCGCCCGCGTCAGTTCGATGTTCCGCCGCAGCAAAGCCCGCGCCGCCGCCCCGTCATCGACAAAGGCCACCCGCGCCGCCCCCCGCGACAGCGCCTCCAACCCCAAGGCCCCGGTCCCGGCAAACAGGTCGAGTACCCGCGCCCCCGTGATCGGATCGCCATAACCGCCATTGATCAACAGGTTGAAGATCGACTCCCGCACCCGGTCCGAGGTGGGCCGCAGATGCGCCTTGGCATCCCCTTCACCAACCGGGGCCAGATGCAGGCCCCGGAACTGCCCCCCAATAATCCTCATGCCTTCAAGAGCGCCTTCAGATCGACAGTCGCATCCGCCACCACCTCCGGCGCGGGTGATTTCCCCATCTCGATCAACCGCTTGCCCACCATATAGGCGCGACTGTCACTCATCGCATCCACCGCCAGCAGGTCATCGCCCCGGTAATACCAGAACGACACAGCCCCCCCTTCGCCCGCCCGCGTGACGATCCGGTCATAGCCGGTGTTCAATCCTGCGATCTGCAACTTGCAATCATACTGGTCCGACCAGAACCACGGCTTCGCCTCATAGGGCTTTGCCGCCCCGCAGATGTTTTCCGCCACCGCCTCCGCCATGTCGATGGCGTTGCCCACCGACTCCAACCGCAACCGCCCGCCCTGCCACGGAAAAGACGCGCAATCCCCCGCCGCCCAGACATGCGCCGCCGACGTCCGCCCCGTGGCATCACAGGCAATCCCGTTTTCCACCGCAATCCCCGCCGCCTCGGCCAGCGCCGTAGCCGGCACGATCCCCACCCCCGCAATCACGAAATCCGCCGCCAATTCCCGCCCGTCCGACAGGCGCACGCCGCTCACCCGCCCCTCGCCCAACAGCCGCTCCAGCCCAGTGGATTCAAGGATCGTCACCCCATGCGCCCCATGCAGCGCGCGGAAGTAATCCGATGTCTCCGGTGCCGCCACCCGTTGCAGGATGCGCGGCGCCATCTCCAGCACCGTCACCTCCAGCCCCAGCTTGGCCCCCACCGCCGCCGCCTCCAGCCCGATATAGCCGCCCCCCACGATCACCAGCCGCCGCCCCGCCACGAACTCCGCCCGCATCGCATCCACATCGGCCAGCGTCCGCACGGTATAGACCCCAGCCAGATCGCCCCCCACCGCCGCAGGCAGCCGCCGCGGCACCGACCCCGTGGTCAGCACCAATTCGTCATAGCCAACCGCCTCACCCCCCACCGTCACCACCCGCGCGGCGGTATCCACCGCCTCCACCCGCGCGCCCAGCCGCAGCGCAATCCCTTGATCCGCATAGAATTCCGCCGACCGCAGCCACAACCGCTCTGCCTCCATCTCCCCCAGCAGATAGCCCTTCGACAAAGGCGGCCGCTGATAGGGCGGCGCGGCTTCCTCGCCGATGATGGTGATCTCGCCCGCAAAGCCCAGCGCCCGCAGCTTCGCCGCACAGGCCGCCCCGGCCTGCCCCGCCCCCACGATCACCACATGCGCCATCACCGCCCCCGTTTTCATCTGGCCGAAGCCCGGATCGGACCCTATATCCCGGTCCTATTGGAACGCAACGCGATGAGGGACGAAGAATGACGATTTCCGTAGGCCAGCCGCTGCCCGATGCCACGCTGATCCGCATGGGCGAAGGCGGGGCTGAAGCCATTTCCGTGGCCGACCGCACCAAGGGCCGCAAGGTCGTGATCTTCGCCGTGCCGGGCGCCTTTACCCCGACCTGCCACTCTGCCCATGTCCCCAGCTTCATCCGCACCAAGGATGGCTTCGCCGCCAAGGGCGTGGATGAAATCATCTGCGTCTCGGTCAATGACCCCTTCGTGATGCAGGCCTGGGGCGATGCCACCGGCGCAACCGGCGCGGGCATCACCATGCTGGCCGACGCCGATTCCAGCTTCACCAAAGCCATGGGCCTCGCCTTCGACGCGCCCCCCGTGGGCCTCCTCGCCCGCTCCAAGCGCTATGCGCTTTATGCCGAAGATGGTGTGGTCAAGGCGCTGCATCTGGAGGAAAGCCCCGGCGCCTGCGAAATCTCCGCCGGTGAATCGCTCCTCAAGGCGATTTAAGCGAATGGCGGGGTGAACCCCGCCTTACGGGGCCAAAGGTAGGGCGGGGTTCACCCCGCCCTTCTCTATCGCCCGAACGCCCCTCTACCCCGGCAAGGTCACCACGATCGGCGCGCCCCGCGTCGCCACGACCGTATGCTCATACTGCACCACAGCCGCCCCCGGCAGGCTGTACAGCGTCCATTCGTCCCGGTCGCGCGTCGTGGCCCATTCCCCGCCACGCGACAGGAACGGCTCCACCGTCAGAACCAGCCCGTCCTGCATCCGCCGCCGCTCGGCCGGCCCGGCTGGGCCATGTCGGAATCTCCTCCGGCGCTTCATGCAAGGCCGTACCCACACCATGGCTCGCAAGGTTGCGGATCAGCGTATACCCACGCGCGCGGGCAAAGGCCCCGATGGCATTGCCGATCCCGGCCAGCGGCTTGTCATGCCCGACCTGTGCAATGCCAATCTCCATCGCCCGCCGGCCATCGCGGCACAGCCGCGCCAGCGCGGGCTTGGCCTGACCCAGACAGAAACTCGCCCCGGTATCAGCAAAATACCCGTTCAATGACGCCGAGACGTCGATATTCACCAGATCCCCCGCCGCCAGACGCCGGTCGCCCGGGATGCCATGCGCGATCTCTTCATTCACGCTGATGCAGGTGAAGCCCGGAAAATCATAGGTCGATTTCGGGGCCGATACCGCCCCCTCCCGCTCCAGCAACGCCCCGCCAAGGGCATCCAGTTCGCGCGTCGTCATGCCCGGCTCCATCGCCCCGGCCATGGCCTGCAAGGTATTGGCAACCACCCGCCCGATGGCGCGCAGGCCGTCCAACTCGTCCTGATGCGTGATGGTCATGCGGGCTCTCGGCAAATCTCACGGGCAAGACCACAGCCCTAGCACGACCGCGCCGCCCTGTCCTCCCCCTCAATCCCCCCCATGGCAGAACCACCCGCCCGACACATCCCCCCCATGGGCATAGAACAGCCACAGCCGTTCGCCCCCTTCCGTCTCCACCCGCCAATAGTCCCTTGGCCCCGACCGCCAGTCGGGATCGTCCAGCCACCATTCCGGGGCAATCCGCTCGGGCCCCATCGCCACCCGCGTCACCAGATCGCGCCGCCGCCAGCGGAACCGCGCGGGCGGTGTGGGGTCATCCTCCGGCGCGCCCACCGGCTCGGGCCGGAACAGCATCAGGGGCCGCGCTGCCCGCTTCGGCCACGGGCCCGCAAACGGCTCTGACCACGCCGCCGCCAGAACCTGCGCCCCCTTCTCGGGCAGATGGCTTTCGCCCGGATGGAAGCGCGTCACCGCCTCTGTCCCCAGCCGCACGCCCAGTTTGCCCAACAGATCGTCCAGCGCCGTATCCCGCGCCAGCGCGCGCCCCTCGCCCCCCACCGGCCCGCGATGCTGCATCGGCGACAGCGCCTCGGTCTCCACCGCCTCCAGCCGCAGCATGTCGATCCCGAAGCCCGCATCCAGATCGCCCAGCTTCATCCACAGAAGCGGCCGGATACGATCCACCCGGTCCGATGCGCGGGCCAACCCCACCTCGGCCACCTCCACCTGCCCATCGGCGCGAAAGGCCTGCAACCGCACCCGCCGCGCGCCGCGCCCATGCCGCACCAGCCGCGCGCACAGCACCGGCAACAGCCGGTCCACCGCCGCCTCCACATCGGACAAAAGCCCGATGGGATCAGGAAGGCTGATCCGCGCCGCGAAATGCAGCGGCGCCCCCGCCGGCGTCACCGGCTCGGGCTCCAGCCCCAGCGCCTGATCCAGCCGCCGCAGCACCGCCGCCCCGAACCGCCGCGCCAGCGCGGCGCGCGGCAGCACGGCAATGTCGTCGATCCGCCGCAGGCCCAGCCGCACCAGCCCCTCCACCGCCTCGGGCGGCAGCCGCAGCGCCGCCACCGGCAAAGGCCCCAGCGCCTGCCGCATCTGTCCCACCGGCGCGATCACGCCGCGCGGCCCGGCCCCCGCCACCGCCCCCGCCACCGGCAGCGCCCCGCCCCTCTCCCACCCCCGCCGCTTCGCCGCGCGCGACCGCGTGGCATGGGCCTCCTGCTGGATGGCATCGCCCGTGCGCGCCACCTGCACCGCCCCCCCCGCATGGCGCGACAGCGCCCAGGCCGCCCCCGGCGTATCGGCAATCGCCGCCCGCAGGCTCAACCCCAGCGCGGCGCAATCCGCCTCCACCTGCGCCAGCAGCGCCGCCTCCCCGCCGAACAGATGCGCGCAGCCCGTCAGGTCCACCACCAGACCGCCAGGCGGCTCCTCCGCGACCCAAGGGCTGAACTTCCCCGCCCAGCGGCGCAGGCCGGTCAGGAACCCCGCCTCCGCCACCGGATCGGCAGGCACCGTCACCAGCTCAGGGCACATCGCCGTGGCGTCGCGCAAGGGCTGGCCGATGGTCAGCCCCGCCGCCTCCCCCTCTGCCGACAAGGACAGGATCACCTGCGCCCCGTTCCGGTCGGCCACCACCGCCAGCGGTCCCGCCAACCCTGCCGCGCCGCCCCGCGCATGGCGCAGCGCCCGCTCGGCGGCAAGGCGCGGGAACCACAGCGAAAGGATGCGACGGCGACTCGGTTCCATGGTGATGTTCCACTTTTGTTCACAACATCACCCATCGCCCGGAAAAGTCCAGCCACCCCCATGACCCGGCCCCCGAAAACTTTCCGTGAGGATGCAGGAACCCCCATGACAACGTGACGCAGCCAAGGCACTCTGCCCGCCATAGTGACGGATCATTTCCAGCAGGGAGCTACCGAATGAAGCATGCCGCCAAGACCCTCGCCCTGGGCCTCGCCCTTGTCGCCGGGGCCGCCATCGCCGCCGAAGCCACCGACCCCACCGTGAAAGCCCGTCAGGAGCTGATGGATGTGATCGGCATGAACACCGGCATTCTGGGCAAGATGGCCGGGGGCGAAACCCCCTTCGACGCCGCCGCGGCCGAGGCTGCGAAAACCGCCCTCGCCACGGCAGCCTCCGAAATCGCGGCCAAGTTCGAACCGCAGGCCGATGATCCGAAATCCACCGCCAAGGCCGAAATCTGGACCAACTGGGAAGATTTCGTCGCCAAGGGCAATGCGCTGCAAACCGCGGCCGAGGCACTGGACGCCTCCACCGTCGAAGGTGTGCAGGCCGGCATGGGCGCCATCGGCGGCAGCTGCCGCGCCTGCCACACCGACTACCGCACCCCAAGCTGACCGCAGGTCGCACCGTCTCAGGGGCGAAGGCCCCCGCCCTTTCGGCGGGGGCCTTTCCACATCAGCCGCAAGTCACGCGGGCGATCCGCCCCGTCCGGTCGATCTGGAAATTCAGCCGATCCGGGTTGTAATCCATCGTCACCGCCGTATCGGGATAGATGATCCGCACCGGCTTGTTGAACCGGATCGTGTCCAGCTGCGCCGCAGGCGCCCCCACCAGATATTGCAGGTCCAGCGCCCCGCACTGGTTCACCGGCCCAGGGGCCACGCCGGGATCGGGGGCCTCCGCCGGCACACAGGCCGCCACCGCCAGCGCAAGGCCAAGCCCCGCCACCATTTTCACCGCACTATGCGCCACATTATGCATTGTCGCTCTCCCAATCGGCACGGATGAATATCGCATCCGCCTCACAGCTTTTCCTCCGCCCCCGCCGCAAGGCAACCCCCACGCCGCGAACCGGCAAACACCCGCCGTTTCCCGCGTTGCATTTCCCGCCGCTTTCCTAGAGCCTGCCCCCAAATCGCAAGAATGGGAGGATCACATGCGTACCCGCGCCGCCGTTGCCCTTGCCCCCGGCAAACCGCTCGAAGTGATGGACGTCAACCTCGACGACCCGAAGGAAGGCGAGGTGCTGATCGAGATCAAGGCCACAGGCATCTGCCACACCGATGAATTCACCCTCTCCGGCGCCGATCCCGAAGGCCTGTTCCCGGCCATCCTCGGCCATGAAGGCGCGGGCGTGGTGGTCAAATGCGGCCCCGGGGTGAAATCCCTCAAACCCGGCGATCACGTCATCCCGCTCTACACACCGGAATGCCGCGAATGCCCCTCCTGCCTGAGCCAGAAGACCAACCTCTGCACCGCCATCCGCGCGACGCAAGGCCAGGGCCTCATGCCCGACGGCACCACCCGCTTCTCCATGCTGGATGGCACGCCGATCTTTCACTACATGGGCTGCTCCACCTTCGCCAACCACACGGTCATGCCCGAAATCGCACTGGCCAAGGTCCGCGATGACGCCCCCTTCGACAAGATCTGCTACATCGGCTGCGGCGTCACCACCGGCATCGGCGCGGTGCTGAACACCGCCCGCGTGGAAATCGGCGCAAAGGCCGTGGTCTTTGGCCTCGGCGGCATCGGGCTGAACGTGATCCAGGGCCTGAAAATGGCCGGGGCCGACATGATCATCGGCGTGGACATCAACGACGACAAGAAGGAATGGGGCGAACGCTTCGGCATGACCCATTTCGTCAATCCGAAATCCCTGCCCGAGGGCACCTCGGTCGTCCAGCACATCGTGGACCTGACAAAGACCCCCTTCGACAAGATCGGCGGGGCCGACTACTCCTTCGACTGCACCGGGAACGTCAAGGTGATGCGCGACGCGCTGGAATGCACCCATCGCGGCTGGGGCCAGTCCATCATCATCGGCGTGGCCCCCGCAGGTGCCACGATCGAAACCCGCCCCTTCCAGCTTGTCACCGGCCGGGTCTGGAAAGGCACCGCCTTCGGCGGCGCCCGCGGCCGCACCGATGTGCCCAAGATCGTGGACTGGTACATGGACGGCAAGATCGAGATCGACCCGATGATCACCCATATCCTGCCGCTCGACCGCATCAATGAAGGCTTCGATCTGATGCATGCGGGCAAGTCGATCCGCGCGGTTGTGTTGTATTGAAGGCAAAGGGCGACAACACCGCCCCGGCATCATGACAGGGCATGCAAGACAGGTTGTTCCACGCACCATTCTGGCGCTGGCTCTGGCAGCCAGCGCCGCCTTTGCCGAGGTGCCGCACCTCTTGCTTGCCATCAAGGAAGAACGGCTCGAGGCCCGCGCTGCCGATATTGCGGGCCTCCAGCGTGATGCTGACGGCACCCTCCATATCCGTCTCTTCCCGTCATTCGACCCCGCGATCGCCGCTCTGACCACTGCGCATCAAGGCGCGACCGCGCAACTTGCGATCTGCGGAAGGACCGTCATGGAACTCACGATCAACGCCCCGCTCTCGACGGCAACATTCACCATCGCGGAAACCGATCCGCCCCGTCTTGAACAGATCGAAACCGATCTGCGCACCGACACCTGCCCATCGCACGAGTGATGCGGGCGCCGCGCGGTTACTGGTGCGCCAGTCCGGTATCTGGTCCGCCGCCCGGCACGACGTTTCCGCTTTCCCTTCCCTGCGCAAAGGCGCACCCTGTCGGAAAAAAGGACCCTCCATGCCCGACCCCCGCGCCCCCCGCCTCTGCGTCCTGATCGACGCCGACAATGTCCCCTCCAGCTATGCCGAGGCGATCTTCAAGGAAATCGCCTCGCTGGGCGAGGCCTCCGTCCGCCGCATCTATGGCGACTGGTCGGCCCAGCGCCTTGCCGGTTGGGCCAAACAGGTGGCCGCCCTCGGTCTCGTTGCCGATCAGCAGTTTTCCAACACCAAGGGCAAGAACGCCTCCGACATCGGACTGGTGATCGCCGCAATGGATTTCCTCCATTCCGGCCTGTTCGATGGCTTCGTTCTGGTCAGTTCCGACAGCGATTTCACCCGCCTTGCCGCCCGCATCCGCGAACAGGGCCTCGATGTCTATGGCATCGGCGAGAAAAAGACGCCCGAAGCCTTCCGCATGGCCTGCAAGCGCTTCATCTATGTGGAAAACCTCGGCGCGGCCGAGGATCACCCCGAACCCGCCCCCGCCCGCGGCACCCCGCGCAGCGAACAGCCCGATACGCCCAAACCCGGCGGGAAAGACGCCCCTGCCAAGGCGATCCCCTTCATCATCGCCGCCATGCGCGCCATCGACCCCGATGCCGAATGGTATTCGCTGGGTCAGGTCGGCCAGTTCATCACGCAAGGCAACCCCGACTTCGACACCCGCACCTATGGCAGCGCGAAACTGTCCGACCTCGTCCGAAAGATCAGCCGCTTCGAGGTGCGCCCCGGCCCCGGCGGCCAGCTTCAGATGCGCGACGTCGCCTGAATTTATCGCGCCAAGCCCACACCTGAAGCTCCCGGTCCCGTTGGACTCAATATCCCATCCTTCCTTAACGCCTCCTCTTCTCTGAAAAAAATATCCCGGGGGCCCGGGGGCTGGCCCCCGGTTCCGCACCCACCATCCCGCACGACGTGTGCCGCTGCAGCCTGCCTCAGATACGCGATGTCTGATCCACCCGCCCGCGAAGCCGGCGCCTCACCACACCTCCTCCGGCGCGGACCCGGTGTCCTCTCCTCCTTCCATGCCCCTCTTCTCTGCAAAAAATATCCCGGGGGCCGACCATCGCGTTCGCCATCGGTTCAAGAACCGATGGTCGGCGGGGCTGGCCCCCGGTTCCGCACCCACCATCCCGCACGACCTGCGCCCCGGCGCACCCAACCCCTGCACCCATGCAGGGTTCCGCCGCGCGGCCGCGCCCCTTATCTTGGCCTTCGAACGGAACGGAGGCCCCCATGCAGATCGACCTCGGACTCGACACTTTCGGCGACACGTCGCTCGGCCCGGACGGGCGGCTGAAACCACATGAGGCGGTGCTCCGCGATGTGGTGGAACAGGGCGTTCTGGCCGATGAGGTGGGCATCCATTTCCTCGGGATCGGCGAACACCACCGCGCCGATTTCGCCGTTTCGGCCCCGGAAATCGTGCTGTCGGCCATCGCCGCGCGCACCAGCCGCATCCGTCTCGGTTCGGCCGTCACGGTGCTCTCCTCCGACGATCCGATCCGCGTGTTCCAGCGCTTTTCCACGCTCAACGCCCTGTCCAACGGGCGGGCCGATGTGATCCTCGGGCGCGGCTCCTTCACCGAAAGCTTCCCGCTCTTCGGCTATGAGCTGCACGATTACGAACGCCTGTTCGAAGAAAAGCTCGACCTCTTCGCCCATCTGATCCTCGACGAGGCCGTAACATGGTCCGGCACGACCCGCCCGCCGCTACAAGACCAGCGCGTCTATCCAACCCTCGGCCCCGGCCTGCAGGTCTGGGTGGGCGTCGGCGGCAGCCCGGAATCCGTGGTCCGCGTGGTGCGCCACGATCTGCAACTGATGCTTGCCATCATCGGCGGCGACCCGCGCCGGTTCAAGCCTTACGTCGATCTCTACCACCGCGCCTGCGCCCAGATGGGCCGGGCTGTCAAACCCGTGGGCGTGCATTCCCCCGGACATGTCGCGGAAACCGATGAACAGGCCGCCGAACAGCTTTGGCCGCATTACAAGGTGATGCTCGACCAGATCGGGGCCGAGCGGGGCTGGCCCCCGGTCACGCCGGATCGTTTCATGGGCGAAATCCGCCACGGTTCGCTCTATGTCGGCAGCCCGGAAACCGTGGCGCGCAAGATCGCGGCCACCGTCACCGCGCTGGGGATCGACCGGTTCGACATGAAATACGCCACCGGACCGATGCCGCACGGGCAGTTGATGGACAGCATCCGCCTTTATGGCGAAAGGGTGATTCCGATGGTCAAGGATATGGTCGCTCACGCCAGGATCGCGGCCCAATGACCACCGTCGTGCAGGAAGGGGTTCAGCCCGCCACCTAGGGGGCCAAATGCGGCCGGAAGGCCGCGACCACCTCTTCGTAGACCTTCCGCTTGAATGGCACGATCGAGGCGACCATCTCCCTCGCTCCGATCCAGCGCCACTGGCTGAATTCGGGATGGTCCGTTGCGATGCGGATCTGGTCATCCCGGCCAAGATACCGGAACAGGAACCATTTCTGCCGCTGCCCGCGATACTTCCCGCCCCAGACCTTGCCCAGCAACTCGGGGGGCAGGTCATAGGTCACCCAATCCGGCGTCTTGGCAACGAATTCCACCAGATCGGCGGTCACACCTGTCTCTTCCCACAACTCCCGCAGCGCCGCCGCCCGCGGCTTTTCGCCGTCGTCGATGCCGCCTTGCGGCATCTGCCATGCGGGCAGCGGGGAATCGAGCCGCTGGCCGGCGAAGATCGCCCCATCCGGGTTGATCAGCACCACACCCACGCAGGGCCGGTAGGGAAGGCTGTCCGCATCCACCATCTTCTTGCGCCGGGGCCACCGGGGTAGCCCCGCCCCCCTTCAGTTCTGGCCTGCGGCAGGTGCCACCGCATTCAGACCGCGCAGGATGTCCACGGCATAGGCAAGCTGGTAATCCTCATCGCGCAGCTTCGCCGCCTCCTCGATCTGCGCCCGCTCCTCCTCCAGCAGCTTGCGCTCGTCGTCGGTCATCGAGTCATTTGAGATGATGCCCCGCAGATCGGCCTCGGAGGACGGGGCCCGCGCGGCCGAACCTTCCTCCTCGCCCTCGGCACGCGGCCGTGTTGCCGGCTGGTTCACCACGATATCGGGCATCACCCCCAGCGCCTGGATCGACCGGCCCGACGGTGTGTAATAGCGCGCCGTCGTCAACCGCATCGCCCCGTCGCCCCGCAGCGGCACCACCGTCTGCACCGATCCCTTGCCGAAACTCTTCGTCCCCACCACGATCGCGCGGCGATGGTCCTGCAAGGCCCCCGCCACGATCTCGGACGCCGAGGCCGACCCGCCATTGATCAGCAGGACGATCGGCTTTCCTTCCGTCAGATCGCCCGGTGTCGCGTTGAACCGCTCGCCATCCGCCGGATCGCGCCCGCGGGTCGAGACGATCTCGCCCTTCTCCAGGAAGGCATCCGACACGGAAATCGCCTCCGTCAGCAAACCGCCCGGATTGTTGCGCAGGTCCACGACAAAGCCATCCACATTCTCCATCCCGCCCAGTTCGTCGATGGATTTCTGCAACTGCTCCCGCAGCCCCGGCGTGGTCTGGTCGTTGAAGGTGGTGATGCGCAACACCACCGTCCTGCCCACCACCCGGCTGCGCACCGCCGTCACCTTGATCGTGTCGCGGATGATCGACACGTCGAAAGGCTCGGCCACATCCTTGCGCACCACGGTTATGATGATCTCCGATCCCACCGGACCGCGCATCATCTCCACCGCCTGATCCAGCGTCAGGCCCAGCACGCTCTCGCCATTCACATGTGTGATGAAATCGCCCGCCTCGATCCCCGCCTTGTCGGCCGGCGTGTCATCCATCGGCGACACCACTTTCACGAAACCCTCTTCCTGCGTGACCTCGATCCCAAGGCCCCCGAACTGCCCGCGCGTCTGCACCTGCATGTCGTCGAAATCCTCGGGCGGCAGATAGCTGGAATGCGGGTCGAGCGATGTCAGCATCCCGTTGATCGCAGCCTCGATCAGCTTCTGGCTGTCGGTCTCTTCCACATATTGCGACCGGATCCGCTCGAAGATGTCGCCAAACAGGTCAAGCTGCTGATAGACATTGCCGTTGCGTTCGGCTTCCTGCGCGATCAGAGGCCCGGCCACCTGCATGGTCAAAAGCGCCCCGGCCACCGTGCCGCCCAGCGCGGCCATCACGAACTTCTTCATCTCGCTCTCATTCCCTTCCTTCGGTGAACCAAGGTTCCGGGTCCACCGGATCGGCTCCCTGCCGCAATTCCAAATAAAGCGTTTCCGTCTCGCGCGCGCCACCACCATCTTCCGACGCGGCAAGAATGTCTGCAAGCTGCGGCTCGGCCCCGCCCATAAGGCCAAGGGCTGCCCCTTGCGCCACCACCTCGCCCACCTCTCCATAGACGGAACCCAGACCCGCCAGGATCAGAAGATAGCCGTCTCCGGGTTCCAGGATCATCACATTTCCGTAGTCGAGAAGCGGCCCCCGATAGCGGATCGTCGCCGGCCACGGCGCGGTGACAAGCGCCCGGGGGCGCGTCGCGATGGTCAGCCCGGGACGGCGCACCCCGGCCGCATTCGCCTCGCCCGGCCGGCGCAACACCGACCCCAGCACCGGGCGCGGCAGCCGCCCCCGCGCGGCGGCGAAATTCTCCACATCCCGCCCCGTCGGCGCCAGCCCCGCGGCAAAGGCCTCCAGCGTATCGGCGCTTTCCAGAAGGCCGCGCAACACCTCCGGATCCTCGGTGAAGCGGCGCGGCAATTCCGTCCGGTCGCTGATCGCCTGGCTCAGCGCCGTCCGGGCCGATTGCGCGGCACCCAGACCGCGCGCCAAGGTCTCACCCGCCGCCACCTGCAACGCGCGCAGATCGCGCAACTCCTGCAACTCGGCCCGCAGCCGTGCCGCCTCGGCCTGCAAGGCGGGCGTCACATCGGCCACCATCATGCCGGACCGCACGGTTCCCACCGGCCCCGTCGGATGCAACAGCAACAGCGGTCCGGGGTCCGCTTCCAGCTGCCCCAGCACCCCGACAAGCTGCGATATGCGGTCGCGCTGCGCATTGAACTGCAGGTTCAGCGACGTCTCCCGCAGCGACACCTGCCGCAAGGCTTCACGCAGCGCGCCAAGCCCGTCCTCATAGGCGCGGATCGTCCGGGTCAGCGCCGACACCCGGTCCTGCGCGCCCTCCGCCTCCTGCATCGCCACCACCGCCGCCTGCAGGTCCGCCGCCGCCTGCCCTGCCTGTTCCGCCGCCGTCTGCGCCCCGGCAGGGCGCAGCAGCAGGACCGTCAGGCCAAGGGCAAGACACAGGCGCCAGCTCATGCGATCAGACTCTGCCCCGTCATCTCGGGCGGCTGCGGCAGGCCCATCAGATGCAGCACCGTGGGCGCCAGATCGGCCAGACGCCCCGAGCGCAGCCGCGCCCCCGCAGGCCCGCCCATCAGGATCACCGGCACCGGATTGGTGGTATGGGCCGTATGCGGCCCGCCTGTCACCGGGTCGATCATCATTTCGCAATTGCCGTGATCCGCCGTCACGATCATCGCCCCGCCCCGCGCCTCCAGCGCCGCCACCGCATCGCCAAGGCAGGCATCCACAGCCTCGCAGGCCCGGATCGCCGCCGCCAGATCGCCGGTATGCCCCACCATGTCGGGATTGGCGAAATTGACCACGATCAGGTCATAGCCCTTCTTGATCGCCCCCACCAGCGCCGCCCCCACCTCGGGCGCGCTCATCTCGGGTTGCAGGTCATAGGTCGCGACCTTGGGCGATTTCGGCATGTGCCGATCCTCGCCCGCGAAAGGCTCCTCCCGCCCGCCATTCAGGAAAAAGGTCACATGCGGATATTTCTCCGTCTCCGCCAGCCGGAACTGCGTCCGCCCCTGTGCCGCCACCCATTCGCCCAGCGTGTTGGGGATCGACTGTTTCGGAAAGGCCGTCGCCATATAGGCGTTATGCGCGTCGGAATATTCCACCATCCCCAGCAGGGCCGACCAGTCCGGTCGCGCGCCGGTGTCAAAGGCATCAAATCCCGGCTGGCCGATGGCCGCCAGGATCTCCCGCGCCCGGTCGGCGCGGAAATTCAGGCAGAACACCCCGTCCCCCGCCCGCGCGCCCCGATACCCGCCGATCACCGTGGGGGCCAGAAACTCATCCGTCTCGCCCTTGGCATAGGATGCCGCCACCGCCGCAGCCGCATCCGGCGCGGTCTCGCCCTCGCCCCGCACCATCGCCGCATAGGCGCGGCTCACCCGCTCCCAGCGGGTATCCCGGTCCATCGCCCAATAGCGCCCGATCACCGTCGCCACCCGCGCGCCCACTGGCAGCTTCGCCTCCAGCTCCGCCACAAACCCCGCCGCCGAGGAGGGCGCCACATCCCGCCCGTCGGTAATCGCATGAACCCAGACCGGCACCCCCAGCGCGGTGATCGCCCGGGCTGCGGCCAGCAGATGCACGATATGCCCATGCACCCCACCATCCGACACCACACCCATCAGATGCGTCGCACCCCCCGCCGCCTTCACCTTGCCCACGAAAGCCAGCAACGCCTCATTCGTCGCAAAAGACCCGTCCTCCACCGCAAGGTCGATTGCCCCCAGATCCATCGCCACCACGCGCCCCGCGCCGATATTCGTGTGGCCCACCTCGGAATTCCCCATCTGCCCGCGCGGCAAGCCCACATCCGGGCCATGGGTGATCAGCGTGGCCTTCGGGCAGGTCTCCCACAGGCGGTTGAAGGTCGGCACCTTGGCCTGTGCGGGGGCGTTCCCCTCGCGCGTCTCCGAAAGCCCCCAGCCGTCAAGGATGCACAGGACGACAGGCTTCGGAACGGTCATGGCAGGGCACCCTTTTCGTGGTCTTGCCTCCCCAATACCGCCCCCGGCCGCATCGGGCAACGCGCGCCACCTCCATCGGCCAAAGTTTTCCGTTACGGGTTTGCGCGCTGACCGCGCCGCGCCTCGACCATCCGCCACGGCGCGGCAAAAGACCGGTTCACCACAAGGCGCCCCCCGCAGCGCGGCGCGCGCCCCGCGGAACCCTCCCCGCGCAGCACGCGCTTGCGCAGCATTCACCCCCGTCTCACACACCCCGGTCGCAAGCATCCCGGCGCAAGCAACTCGTAGCACTCACCCCGTCGCACCCGGCCCATGGCACCCGGCCCATGGCACGCACCCCGTTCCAGGCACCTTGCGCATCTTCGAAGACCTCACCCGACGTCAACCTCAACGCCCTCCGAATACACCGCGCCTATGCACCCCGTCGCACGCACCCCGCTCGACGCCCCTCGCATACCCTCCGACTCATCACCTGACGTTAACCTTAACGGCCTCTCAATGCGTCGCGCGTATGCACGCCCGTCTGCACGCGTTCCTGCACGCGTTCCGGCACGCTCCAGAACCCCAGATACAACCCGTTAAGTCAGCGTTCCCAGACAGTTACGCCCGATGATACGGCCCACCCGCCAATATGGTCGCCGCCCGATACAACTGCTCTGCCAGCATCACCCGCACCAGCATATGCGGCCACACCATCCGCCCGAAACTGATGGAAAAATCCGCCCGGCCGCGCAGGCTCGGCGCGATCCCGTCGGCACCCCCGATGACAAAGGCCACATCCTGCCGCCCCGCATCGCGCCACCGCGCCAGTTCGGCGGAAAATTCCGGCGATGTCAGGGTCTTGCCCCGCTCGTCCAGCGTCACCACAAACGCCCCACCCGGGATGGCCCGCGCCAGAAGCTCCGCCTCCGCCTCCATCCCGCCGCCCTTGCGATCCTCGACCTCATGCTCTGTCAGCGGACCCAGGCCCAGCGCCCGCCCCGTCCGGTCGAACCGCGTCACATAATCATCGACCAGCGCCCGCTCCGGCCCCGCCCGCATCCGGCCCACTGCGCACAGATGCACCCGCAAGCCTTACGCCCCGCGATGCGCGCTGCCCGGAAGCCACATCTTTTCAAGCTGATAGAACTCGCGCACCTCGGGCCGGAACACATGCACGATCACATCCCCCGCGTCGATCAGCACCCAATCGCCGGTCTCCTTGCCCTCGATCTTGCACTGCAACCGCAGGTCCTGCTTCAGCCGATCGACCAGCTTTTCCGAGATCGCCGCCACCTGCCGCGACGACCGGCCCGAGCAGATGACCATGTAATCGGCCACATCCGATCGCCCGCGCAGATCAATCTGCACGATATCCTCGGCCTTGTCGTCATCGACGGATTTCAGCACGGCCGCCAACACCTCGTCCGAGGTGACGTTTCCCGCAGTCGCCGCATCGGTCGCCGTCATGCGCGCCGCCCGCGGCCCGACCGGCAGCCCGGTCGTAGGGTCTGAATGAGACAGGACATCGTCCTCCCGAAATTGCACGCCGCACTGCCCCGGCGCTGGGCCTGAACCAAAGGTATCACCGCGCCGCCCTTATCTCAACGGCACGCGAAGCGCGCGCGATACCGACTGGCTGGAAAAAGCGCAAGCGCATTCGTCCCGCCCGACGCGACGGATGGTCAGTCCTGCCCATCCTGCCGGACCTCCCACGCCACCTCGTTCAGCCGCGCCCGCGCCGGCGTCCATGGCGCATCGTAGAACGAATAGACCGGCATACCCGTCACTTGCAGCCCCTGCCCCTCGGCCCAGCCCCGCAACCTGTCCGCCCGCACCGCCATATCCGCACCATCCGGCATCCCCGAAAACCCATCCACCACCATCCGCGCCGCCGCCACCTCGCGCAACACGATCCGCCCATCCTTCGGCGCTGGCAGCCCCGCCGCCACCGCCTCTGCCGGCATCGTGAACCGCACCACCCACAGCCCTTCGCCCTTGTCGGCCTGCTCCACAGGCACCGTCATGGCGATCTTGTCGCCCGCCTCGTTACCCCCGAAGATATACCCCGCCAGCAGGCGAAACCCGGTATTCACCGCCGCCCGCCGATCCCCCCGCACCGTCACCTCGGCCACCACGCGTGGCCCGTAATCCCGCACCTCGCGCGCGCCCTCTGCCAAGACTACAGCATAGGGCGGCCTCTCATATCCCCGCCGCGTCATCGCCTCTGCCTCCGCCTTCCCCGCCATCGCCATCACAATCAAGACCACCAGCCACCGCATCGTTCCCTCCCTGTCACGCCCCGTCCAACCTAGCTTGCCTCACAACAGATTCGCGCGTATCTAGCCCCGCATGACCCGCTTCTTCGACATGGCCGATCACGCCCGCCTGCCCTGGCGCTTCACCCGCGAAAGCCGGTCCGTCCTCGCACGACTTATCTGACGCCGCTCCCCCGTCGTCCGGCGCATTAGCGCCCCCTTCACAGCCATATCCGAAAGAGATGAGCCATGACCGCTCCGCGCACCCTTTATGACAAGATCTGGGATGATCACGTCGTCCATCAGGCCGAAGACGGCACCTGCCTGCTGTATATCGACCGCCACCTCGTGCATGAGGTGACATCGCCGCAGGCCTTCGAAGGCCTCCGCATGACGGGCCGCAAAGTCCGCGCCCCGGAAAAGACCATCGCCGTGCCGGATCACAACGTCCCCACGACCGCAGGCCGTGACAAGCATATCGACAACGAAGAAAGCCGTATTCAGGTCGAGGCGCTGGACAAAAACGCCCGCGATTTCGGAATTAACTACTACCCCGTCTCCGACATCCGTCAGGGCATCGTCCACATCGTCGGCCCCGAACAGGGCTGGACGCTGCCGGGCATGACCGTCGTCTGCGGTGACAGCCACACCGCCACCCACGGCGCTTTCGGGGCCCTCGCCCACGGCATCGGCACGTCCGAGGTGGAACATGTGCTGGCCACCCAGACGCTGATCCAGAAGAAATCCAGGAACATGAAGGTGGAAATCACCGGCAGCCTGCGTCCCGGCGTCACCGCCAAGGACATCACCCTGTCAGTGATTGGCGCGACGGGTACGGCGGGCGGCACCGGCTATGTCATCGAATATTGCGGTCAGGCGATCCGCGAACTTTCCATGGAAGGCCGGATGACCGTCTGCAACATGGCCATCGAAGGCGGCGCCCGCGCAGGCCTCATCGCGCCGGATGAAAAGACCTTTGAATACGTCAAAGGCCGCCCCCACGCACCCAAGGGCGCGAAATGGGAAGCCGCGCTCGCCTATTGGAAAACGCTCTTCACCGACGAAGGCGCGCATTTCGACAAGGTGGTCACGATCAAGGGCGAAGACATCGCCCCTGTCGTGACCTGGGGCACCAGCCCCGAGGACGTGCTGCCCATCACCGGCACCGTGCCTTCGCCCGAGGATTTCACCGGCGGCAAGGTCGAAGCCGCCCGCCGGTCGCTTGACTACATGGGTCTGACCCCCGGCATGAAGCTGACCGACATCGCCATCGACACGGTGTTCATCGGTTCCTGCACCAATGGCCGGATCGAAGACCTGCGCGCCGCCGCAGCGATCCTGAAGGGCAAGAAGATCAAGGTGAAACGCGCCATGGTCGTTCCCGGCTCAGGGCTGGTCCGCGCCCAGGCGGAAGAGGAAGGTCTGGCGCAAATCTTCATCGACGCCGGTTTCGAATGGCGTCTGGCGGGTTGCTCCATGTGCCTTGCCATGAACCCCGACCAGCTCGCCCCCGGCGAACGCTGCGCTGCCACCTCGAACCGCAACTTCGAAGGCCGTCAGGGCCGCGGCGGCCGCACGCATCTGCTCTCGCCTGCCATGGCGGCGGCGGCGGCGATCACGGGTCACCTGACCGACGTGCGCGAAATGATGGCCGAGAAGGTGTAAGGATAGAAAATGGACAAATTCACCACCCTGACCGGCATCGCGGCCCCCATGCCGCTGGTCAATATCGACACCGACATGATCATCCCGAAACAGTTCCTGAAGACGATCCAGCGTTCGGGTCTCGGCAAGAACCTGTTCGACGAGATGCGCTATACCCAGGACGGGCAGGAAATCCCCGATTTCGTGCTGAACCAGCCCGCCTATCGCAACGCCCAGATCCTTGTCGCGGGCGATAATTTCGGCTGCGGCTCGTCGCGCGAACATGCGCCCTGGGCGCTGCTGGATTTCGGCATCCGCTGCGTGATCTCCACCAGCTTTGCCGACATCTTCTTCAACAACTGCTTCAAGAACGGCATCCTGCCCATCGTCCTGCCGCCGGAACAGGTCGATATCCTGATGGCCGACGCAAGAAAGGGGGCCAATGCGCGCATGACGGTCGATCTGGAAGCGCAGACCGTCACCACCTCGGATGGCCAGGCTTTTTCATTCGAAGTGGACCCCTTCCGCAAGCATTGCCTCTTGAACGGGCTGGATGACATCGGCCTGACGCTGGAAAAAGCGGCAGCGATCGACAGCTTTGAAAAGAAGCTCGCCACCCTGCGCCCTTGGGCCTGATCGGCCCTTCCGGGCCGCGATAGGCGTTAAAAATTCATTAACCACAACATCTTGGGCCGCCCTCAGGGGCGGCCCTTTCCTTGCCAGAATCTTGATGCAATCCAGCGACACATTGTCCGCGAAATGGCCGCAAATGCCTGCATACATCCGAAAGTCGGTTGTAACGATTTGCGAAAGAAGGCACAAATTGGGCAAGATTGAGGCAATCCGCCATAATGTGCGGGAGTTCGCTGAAAGCGGCACCGGGGGTGAACCCCGGGTCGAACGGCGGAAAGGAAACAGGGCAGTGAGTTCGCGGCTTGCCGGGGCGCTTTTGCGCGCGTTCATGATCGTGGTGCTGGTTATCGCGCCCTCCATGCTCGTTCCGGGCCTGGGTGCGGATGCCCAGCAGACCGTGGCTCTGGTCGCGCTCTTCGCCGGCATTTTCACCTTTGTCGAATACATGGCAGAAGCCCCCGGCCTTATCGAATTCCGCGATGCGCCGCCCTTCAACCGGATCCGCTTTGCCCTTCTCGCCGTGACGCTGCTTGCGCTGTCGCTCATCGAACGCGGCCGCACCGATCCCTCGACGCTGACGCAACTGATCGAAGCGGTGGGCGCGCTGATCGGCATGGCGATGGATTTCCCCTACAGCCCCGTGCGCCTTGCAACACAGGCCCTGATGCCCGGCGCCACCGAGGCCGACATCGCCGTCGTCCGCACCGCCGCAGGCACCGCCTATCTGACCGCGCTTCTGGTTCTGGTGCTCTTTTCCTTTCACATGCGGCTGGGCAACTGGCCGCGTCAGGGCCGGGTTTTCAACGTGTGGGTGAACCTGCCCACCTTCGACCCCACCAGCGGCCCGGACATTGTCGCCCGGCTGGAGCGTGACGCCCGCGTTAACGTCGCCTTAGGATTTCTGCTGCCATTCTTCGCCCCGGTTTTCGTGCGTCTGGCCATGGGCGGGATCGACCCCGCCGCCCTGACCGGCTCGCACAGCATGATCTGGACGATGACAGCATGGGCCTTCCTTCCGGCAAGCCTCTTCATGCGCGGGATCGCGATGCAGCGCGTCGCACAGATGATCCGCGACAAACGCCGCGAGAACAGCCTCGCCGCATCCGAGTCCATGCTCGCCGCCTGATCGGCGCGCTCTGCACGCTGCTGATCCTGTGCCTGCCCCTGCGCGTGGCGGCAGACTCGATCCGCGTGGTTCTGTGGAATGTCGAACTCAGCCGCAGCGGCCCCGGCCTGTTGCTCCGCGACATCCTCGGCGGCGACGATCCGCAGATCGCCGCGATCGTCACCCTCCTTTCCCGACTGGATGCCGATATCCTTGTGCTGACCGGCATGGATCACGACCCGTCCCTGCATGCGCTTTCCGCCCTGCCCCAGCGCCTGCAACAGGCAGGGCAGCCCTATCCCCACCTCTTCTCTCCCCGTCCGAACAGCGGTCAGCCCACAGGTTTCGATCTTGATGCCGACGGCCGCCTGAACGAGGCAGACGATGCCCACGGATGGGGGCGCTTTCCCGGCGAAGGCGGGCTTGCGGTTCTGTCGCGCTTCCCGATCCGGGCCGATCAGGCGCAGGATTTCAGCACCTTCCTCTGGGCAGACCTGCCGCAGGCCAACCTGCCCCCCGGCCTCGACCCCAGCCTCGACTCCGGCCTTGCCGCTGTTCAGCGCCTGCCCTCGCACAGCCACCTCATCCTGCCCGTCCGCCTTCCCGATGGCCGAACGCTGGCCCTCATGATCTGGCACGCCACCCCCCCGGTCTTTGACGGGCCCGAGGATCGGAATGGCCGCCGCAACGCGGATGAGGCGGCGTTCTGGCTGCATTACCTTGACGGTCGGCTGCCGATGCAACCACCCGATCAACCCTTCCTGCTGCTCGGCACGGCCAATCTCGATGTAATGGATGGGGATGGCGATGCCGGGCCAATGCGCGGCCTTCTCAATCACCCTTACCTGTCAGACCCTGCTCCGCGCGGCACACATGGCAGACAGGAACCCGGACATGCGGGCGACCCCGCCCTCGATACCGCCTTCTTCCCCAGAACGGGCGGTCTGCGAACGGAATATCTTCTGCCGTCTCGCGATCTGGCAATCATCTCCAGCGGCATTCTCTGGCCACCGGAAGACGACCCGTTGACCCGGCTCCTGACCACGGCCTCGCGGCACTATCCCCTCTGGCTCGACATTGCGCCATCCGCGCCCTGATCGGTCACACCCGCAAGGTCCAGCAAGGAAAGCACCACCTTCTGCCGCGCATTGGCCACCTTGATCGTCGTGTTGTCGATCAGGTCCAGATGCATGTTGCGCCCATCGCGCCGGATGGCCCGAACCATCCGCAACGCCACCCAGTCCGACCGCGACACCTGCACCCCCAGCGATTCCGGCAGATTCTGCACGGCCTTGCCGAAAGGGCCAGGCAGGTACATCCTCTTCTCTCCCACGAAAACCCGAAGATAGTTCCCTTCCGCCGCAATCCGTGTGATCGCGCCCATCGCGATCTTGCGACCACCGATCTCGACCATTTCATCCGCGCCAACCGGCCGCGGCATGGCCGCTGCAAGCCGGTTCCCCAGATCGTCGTCCAGACCGCGAAGATCCCGCAGCACCTTCGGGAATACCCGAAGCACGACAAGATGTGCGATGGCCTCGACCAGCACGTAATAGAAGACAGTCAGCACAAGGCTGCGCGACCAGCTCGATTTCTGACCGAAAAGGACGAACTCCATCACGTCCCCGGACACAACGCCAACCACCGCCACAGCCATCAGCACCGGCGACGTCGGAATCCGGATCGCCCGGCCAAGGCGCGCGGCGATGAAGTCAAGGACCAGCAGGAAAACCACCAGGAACGGCACAGCCCCAAGGATGCTGAAGGCCACGATCACCGCCTGGTCGTTCACGCCGTTGCGGGCAAGGCCGCTGCGTGTATCCACCAGCGTCAGGAAAACGCCCAGAAGGAAATAATAGATCAGCACATAGCGATGCAGCAGCGCACGCGCCAACTCGTATGGCCCAAAGGCCATACGGTCGCCCGAAAACAGGATCACCTCGATCCGGGTCGTCGCAGGGGGAGGCAGCGTCGTCATTCCACCCGCTCGGATCCGTTCCGTCCAGTTTCTGTCGCATCTGCCAATCCAGTCTGCGGTATGGCGCGCGTGCCGACGGCCCTTGTGACCGGAACCAGCTTGTCATTGGCATCCAGCCAGGCCTGAACCGCAGAGCGCATTGCCGTGGAAACCGGCACCTGCGCACCACAGACGACCTGCAACCACAATTCCCGCCCCTGCCGCCGAATACCCTCGACCGCCGCAAGCGACACCCAATGCGACCGCTGCACCTGCCGCCCCAAATCACGCGGCATCTGCGCCACCGCCGCGGCAAACGGCCCCGGCACCAGATGCCGTCCTTTCCGCGTCACCACGGTCACATAATTCCCGCTCGCCTCAAGGCGCAGGATATCTGCCAGAACAAGACCCGGCACAGGGATCTGGCGCAGCAGTCCCCTGCCGTCCTGCAGTACAGGCTCCGCCGATGGCGCGGGGGTCTGGGCCGCCTTCGGTTCTGTCTCTTGCGCATCGGCCACGACGATCTCCTCACCCGCGCGCAGCTTTGCCAGGGCGCGGGGCACCGGCCCGCGAAAAAGGATCGTGGCCGCCACTTCCAGATAAAGAACGCAGAAGAACGGCAGAATATGCGACCTGAGCTGGGTCCAGTCCTGTGTCCCGCCCATCGCATGATGCATGAGATGCGCCACACCCATCATCCCGGCGGCACCCACGGCCAAACCCGGCGTGACCCATATCCGCAAAAGATTTGGGTTCTTGCACATGGCACGGGCCAGCCGCGTTGCCAGCCGCAGATACAGCACCACCAGAACCTGCGCCGCCACAAGGGCCACCACGACCGATGGAAAGTGCAGGTCGATCGGCAGACCGGTGCTGTCCAGACCATAAAGCAAAAGGATGGCGGGAACCGTCAGACCGGCACAATGCGCAAGCACATAGCGGTGCCGCATTGCCTGACGGAACTCTGCCATATTGCGAAAGACCAGTCTTTCGCTCAGCAGACGCATTTCAATCGCCGGTTCCGGGCGATCAGGGCGAATTTGCCCATGATACGCCAGCGCCTCCGTCAAAATCGGCATTCCAAACACTCAACCCCATCACCGACACGCACACCTTAGCCAATCTCACCAAGATAGTTCATGTCCTGTCCCATTTCCAAACAAAGGTCATATGCCAGAATTGGCAACTATCCAGTGGTATAGCCCTGGCCGCCAGATCACCCCTTGCTGGCTTGACCCGCCCGGGCCAAGCCGATAGGCCAGCCCCCGAGATTTCCCTTGTCCTGCAGGAGCGCCGCCGTGGCCAATCCCTCCCTTCTCATCCTCGCCGGTGATGGCATCGGCCCCGAAGTCATGGCCGAGGTCAAAAAGATCATCGCCTGGTTCGGCACCCGCCGCGGTGTCACCTTCGACGTGACCGAAGACCTCGTCGGCGGCTGCGCCTATGACAAGCACGGCACCCCGCTGCATGATGACACGATGGCCAGGGCACAGGCCGTGGATGCCGTTCTGCTTGGGGCCGTCGGCGGCCCGCAATATGACAATCTCGACTTCTCGGTGAAACCCGAACGCGGCCTTCTGCGCCTGCGCAAGGAGATGGATCTCTTCTCCAACCTCCGCCCCGCGCAATGCTTTGACGCGCTTGCCGACTTCTCGTCGCTCAAACGCGATGTGGTGGCGGGCCTCGACATCGTCATCGTCCGCGAACTGACCTCGGGCGTCTATTTCGGCGAACCGCGCGGGATCTTCACCGAAGGCAACGAACGCGTCGGCATCAACACCCAGCGCTATACGGAATCCGAAATCGCCCGCGTCGCCCGCTCGGCCTTTGAACTCGCCCGCCGCCGCAACAACAAGGTCTGCTCGATGGAGAAGGCCAATGTCATGGAGTCCGGCATCCTCTGGCGGCAGGTCGTGCAAGAGGTGCATGACAAGGAATATCCCGATGTCGCGCTGACCCACATGTATGCCGACAACGGCGCCATGCAGCTGTGCCGCTGGCCCAAGCAGTTTGACGTCATCGTCACCGACAACCTGTTCGGGGACGTACTGTCCGATATGGCCGCGATGCTGACCGGATCGTTGGGCATGCTGCCCTCGGCCAGCCTCGGCCTGCCGATGGCCAATGGCCGGCCCAAGGCGCTTTACGAACCCGTCCACGGCTCGGCCCCCGACATCGCGGGGCAGGGCAAGGCCAACCCGATCGCCTGCATCCTGTCCTTTGCCATGGCGCTGCGCTACTCCTTCGACATGGGCGCCGATGCCACCCGCGTGGAAAAGGCCGTCGAAAAGGTGCTGGCCGATGGCGTCCGGACTGCCGATCTGATGGGCCCCGAAGGCGGCACCCCGGTTTCCACCAGCCAGATGGGCGACGCCATCATCGCCGCGCTCGACGCCTCGCTCTGACCCTCGCCATGTTGCACCGCACAGGCCCCGGCATATCGCCGGGGCCTGCTGCCGTTTTCGGACCCCTGTCAGTTTTCGCGCGTGCCGCCCTTCCCACCCTTGCGCCCGCACCGGTCCCGGTCCAGAACGTTGGCGCTAACACTCCCGCGCCAGACCCGAAGGCCAGACCCGATGTCGATGCCCAGTACCAACCTGAAGGGCGCCGCCCTGTCCCTTGCCGCCTTCGGCATCTACGCCACCCATGACGTCGTGGTGAAATTTCTCGGCAGCGATTACTCGGCCGTGCAGATCATCTTCTTCTCCGGCCTCCTGTCCTTCCCCCTCGTCACGGTCATGCTCTTGGGCGACAAGCGCGACGAAAACCTCGTCCCCCGCCACCCGTGGTGGAGCCTTGCCCGCGCCATCTCTGCCGTTCTGACCGGGGTTGCGGGCTTCTTCGCCTTTTCCCAACTGCCCATGGCACAGGCCTATGCCATCTTCTTCGCCATGCCCTTGCTGATCACCCTCATGGCCATCCCGATGCTGGGCGAAAAGGTCGGTCTGCGCCGGGGCATCGCCGTCATCGTCGGCCTGATCGGCGTGCTCGTCGTCCTCCGCCCGGGCGAGGCAGATCTTGGCCTTGGCCACCTCGCCGCCCTCTCGGCCGCCGTGACCGGCGCGCTCACCTCCGTCATCGTGCGCAAGATCGGGGCCGATGAACGCTCGGCCGTGCTGATGCTCTTTCCCATGCTGGGCAACGTGCTGGCGATGGGGGCGGTCCTGCCCTTCGTCTATGTCCCGATGCCGGTGGCGCATCTGGGGCTCATGGGGATCATCGCGCTTTTCGGCTTTGTCGCGGGCCTTCTGGTGATCAAGGCCTATCGCACCGCCCCCGCCATCATCGTCGCCCCGATGCAGTATTCCCAGATCCTCTGGGCCGCCCTTTACGGATCGCTCCTCTTCAACGAAGCCGTCGATCTCTACACCGCCATCGGCAGCACCATCATCATTGCCTCGGGTATCTACATCGTTCTGCGCGAAGGCACGCCCAGCGTATCGGAAAACCGACCCGTCCTGTCCACCCGCAGCCGCCCCGAAACAGGCGCAATGCCCCGCGTCAGCGTGATGATGCGGCGGATGGGTATTCCCGAACGGCAGGATTGAGCCTCCGCCTTTTCCCCGCCCATCCCCCTTGCAAATGCCGTCACAGGGCTGTAACCCCCACCGCAATGGTCGGAGCGTAGCGCAGTCTGGTAGCGCACCTGCTTCGGGAGCAGGGGGTCGGAGGTTCGAATCCTCTCGCTCCGACCAAGATATATCCCGAAAAATCAACCCTTTGCAAAGCTGTCGGGACACAACCCCGCCTCCCCTGATGGCCTGTCTCGCCAGGCTGTGGGTGAGTCTGCCGCCACCCGGATACTCCCACGAAACGGCAGCCGCTCTGCCGGTCCCGCCTGGCCCGGTGTCAGACCGGCCGTGACCCGGATGCGCGCTGCAAAGCCGGACACTTCCATCTGCCAACGACACGCGCGGTCGGAAAGGATCGAGACCCCGAAAAGATGATGCCGTCCGCCACCTGCAAACACCGGCGCGCACTGCCCTTGCAGCACGTGTCAGAGCCCGTCCCATCGCCCGGCTTGCCAGGTCCGCTCTGCCATCCCGGAAGATCGGCCAGCATGAAGAAAGGGGGGCCCCCCGTGATGCCGAGGGGCCAGGTGCGGGAGCATGAAGGCTGACTTGGATCAGGCCTCGATCCAGACCCGATCCATGAACTGCCGGAAAGACTGATGCGCGCCATAGCCCTTGATGTTCGGCAGATGCGACCGATAGACCGACCGCCAGTAGGGTTGCAGGATCACCCCCTGATCCACCATGATCTGCTGGAGCCTGGCCATCACTTCAGACCGCTTTCCGGCATCGGCAATCGACGTGGCCTGATCGAGCAGTGCGTCGAATTCGGCATTGGAGAAGGCCGTCTCGCTCCACGGACCACCTGACTTATAGGCCAGCATATAGACCTGCACGCCAAGCGGGCGCCCCGACCATTCAGAGGCCGAGAAGGGGTATTTGTCCCAGTCGTTCCAGAAGGTTGCACCTGGCAGCATCGTGCGCTTCACCTTCAGCCCGGCTGCACGCATCTGTTCGGCGATGGCATCACAGGACGCGGCCTGCCATTCCTCCTCCTGGCTGATCAGATCGAATTCGTGGTCGCCCTGCCCTGCCTCGGCCATCAGGGCGGCAGCCTGTGCCGGGCCGCTGACGGCGGGGCCGATATCGGCGAAATCCTCGTGCATCGGGCCGACATGGTGGTTGGCGGCGACAATCCCGGCATTGCCATATCCCAGTTCCAGAACCTTCCGGTTGTCCACCGCCAGCAGAAGCGCGCGGCGGACGCGGACATCGTCATAAGGCGCGTTGTTCTGGTTCAGGCGCACGACCAGCGTCTGTGCGGTGGCGATGCCTTCGTTTACCGTGCCGGCACCTTCCATCATGGACAGGAACTCCGGCGTGGTCTGATAATTCGCGTCCACCTCGCCCGAGGCGAAGGCGGCGATCATCGCGGTAGAGTCGGTGCCATAATCCGTCCAGACCACGCCATCCAGATAGACGTCGCCACCCCACCATGCGCCTTCACGGCGCTTCACTTCGGCACGGACGCCGGTTTCAAAAGCCGTCAGTTCGAATGGCCCGGTGCCGATGGCCAGTGCCTTCATCGGATCGTCGCTTCCGTCATAGCTGGGGTGCAGGATGATCGCAGGATAGTCCGAAAGGTTGGCGATCAGCGCGATGTCGGGCTGACGCAGGTTCAGCCGGATCGTGTGATCATCGACCCTTTCGATGGCATCGGGCAACAGCGCTTTGCCGTCCGCGTCCATCAGCGCGGCCAGGCGGGCGACGAATGAGTTTCCTTCGACCGAACTGTCGGCCCAGCGGGTAAGGTTGAAGATCACGTCATCGGCGATGAACGGGTCGCCGTTCGACCATGTCACGCCCTTGCGGAGGTTGAAGGTATAGGTCTTGGCGTCATCGCTGGCTTCCCAGCTTTCCAGAAGCTGGGGCTGGAAGGTGAAATCGCTGTCCCAGCGCACCAGGTATTCGTTGCAGCAGGCCGCGATATTGGCAGGTTCGGTCCATTCGAACAGGCGGGGATCGCGGAAGGCCTTGACCAGCATCGCCACCCGCAGCGTGCCGCCCCTGACAGGCGTTTCCTGTGCCAGTGCCGGCGCGGGCAGGCCACCCAGCGCACAGGCCCCTGCGGCGCTGACACCCCAGGCGGCCATGGTGGCAAAGAATTCGCGCCGGTTCAGGCGACCTTCGCGGAAGTCCCGCGCTGTGTGTTCGGCAAGCGGATGGACAGACCGCGCGGTGAGCATGATGTCAGACATTGGCAACTCCCTGAACGATGCGCGCAGCGCATCTGTTGCGAAAACGGCGGCCTTTTGGCTCTTCCCGCTTCAGGGTGGGGTCAGGAAAACCCATGCTGCAACTGCACAAATCCTGATTCAGGGCAAGCAAAACTGACCCTGTCTCCCAGGAGCCGGATCAGAGATCCTTGCACAGGCGGAGGGAATCCAGCAGCGCGGCATGAATGTCGCGCCCCGCCAGCGCGTCGCCCACGCGATAAAGCCTGAGGCCGCGCGCGTGGATGGGCTGCGGCGCCGCGGCCAAGGTGGCGGCCAGATCGGTGACACCCAGGTTCACCGAAAAGGGTTTGAGCGCGTTGAACAGGTCAGGCAGGGGTTCGGTGCCGAGTTCGGCGATGACGATATCCACCTCGCGCTGCTGATCGGGGCCGCCATATTCATGCGCCAGGGTTGCCGTCAGGCCGTTGCCGGCCCGGGCCACGGCGGCAAGGGCCGTGGCCGTGGTCATCCGCACGCCGGCACGGGCGAGGTGGCCAAGGTAGATGGGATAGGACGATCCGCCCAGATCGCGGCCGACCAGCCGGTCGGGGGTGCAGATTTCCACGATGCAGCCGCGTCGCACCAGTTCCTCGGCCAGCGAGACGGCCTGATGTCCACCTCCCTCATCATGAATCAGAACGGATCGGCCTGTCTCGGGCGGGGTGGTCAGCGCGTCCCATGTGGTCAGGATCAGTTCGGCCCCCGGGATGCGCGGAGATTGCGGAATGCCCCCGGTCGCGTCGATGACGATGTCCGGGACTTCGGCAAGCACGGTTTCGGCATCGGCCCAGGTATCGAACCTGACCTGCACGCCAAGATGCGCGATCTCGGCCGCCAGCCAGTCGGCAACGCCGCCAATATCGCGCCGCCATGCAGCCCGCTCGGCAAGGCGGATCTGGCCGCCCAGCCGGCCCGATGCTTCCATCAGAACGACCGCATGCCCGCGCAAGGCAAGAACGCGGGCCGCTTCCATCCCCGCAGGGCCGCCGCCCGCGACGACGGCCTTCCGTCGCGTTGTCGCGGGTTGGATGTCATGCGGCAGCCAGGTCTCACGCCCCGTCGCGGCGTTGTGCAGGCAGACGGCATCCTTCCCCGCATAGACACGGTCGATGCAATAGGCGGCCCCGACACAGGGGCGGATGCGATCTTCCTGACCCGCCAGCGCCTTGCGCACGATCGCCGGGTCGGCGATTTGCCCGCGCGTCAGCCCGACCAGATCAACCGCCCCGCTTTCCACCGCATGGGCGGCGGTGCCCAGATCAGTGATCCGCGTGGCATGCAGCACCGGCAGGCCGATTCCTTCGCGGAACGCCTTGGCCATATGCATCCATGGCGCGAGCGGCAGCGCCATGCCGGGAATCACTTGCGCGATGGAGGCATTGGTGCCTCCTCCGGGACCGATCAGATTGACAAGGTCGATCAGCCCCTCATCCCGGGCGGCGCGTGCAATGGCAAGGCATTCACCACCATCCGGGCCGCCTTCGTTGCTTTCATCCGGGCTCATCCGCAGCGACAGGATGAAGTCCTGCGGCACAGCCACGCGGATGCCGCGCAGGATTTCCATGAGAAACCGCATCCGGTTTTCCAGCACACCGCCCCAGCGATCCTCCCGCCGGTTCGCGGCGGGTGAAAGGAATTGTCCGGGCAGATGCGAGGTGACAAATACCTCGCATCCGTCCAGCCCGCCTTCGGCACAGCGTCGGGCGGCGGCGATGTAATCGGCGATCACACGGGCGATGTCCTCTTCCTCCATCGCGCGGGGCATGGCGTGATGGGCCGGGTCGCGGATGGCCGAAGGCGCGATGGGGGCGATCCAGTCCCCCGCATCCCATGCCGTGCGCCGCCCCATATGGCTGATCTGGCATATCAGCGCCGCGCCATGGGCGTGAATTCGGTCGGCAAAGGCCTGAAAATGCGGGATCACCCGGTCGCTCGACACGTCGATCTGCCCATAGATCGACGTCACATCCCCCGATACGATGGACGACCCGCCGAACATCGTCAGCCCGATGCCGCCCCGCGCCTTCGCTTCGTGATAGGCCTGGTAGCGCGGGCCGGGCAGGCCGTCCTCGGCATAGCCCGGGGCATGGGCGGTGCTTGCAATGCGGTTCTTCACCTCCCGCCCGCGCAGGCGAAGCGGCTGGAACAGCGGCCGCAACCCCGCCCGCACCTCAGGCATCCAGCGCCCCCCCTTCGGCCTTGCGGCGGGCGACGAAATCGGCCACCGCCTCGGCCCGTGCGGGATCGACAGGCGGGGGCATGTGATCGGCCAGAAGCGTGGCCATGATGTCATGCGCGCGCGCCAGCGCCTCGCGCGAACCGGCAGCGGTCCATGCCCCGAAATTCGACCAGTCTGACAGAAGGGGCACGTAGAAGGCGCTGGTATAGCGATCCATCGTATGGGCGGCCCCGAAGAAATGCCCCCCCGGCCCCACCTCGCGGATCGCATCCAGACCAAGCGTGTCGTCATCCACGGTGACAGGCGACAACGCGGCATTGATCCCTTGCAGCATCTCCGCGTCGATGATCAGCTTTTCGGGGCTGGCAGACAGCCCACCCTCCAGCCAGCCGGCAGAATGCATCACGATGTCCGCCTGGCCAAGCTTTGCCCCCCAAAGCGCGAACATCGTCTCATAGATCGATTGCGCATCCGGGGCGTTCGCGGCGTTCCCCCCCGAGGATCGGTAGGGCAGGCCATAGAAGCGGGCAAGCTGGCCGGAAATCAGGGCGGCCTTGAAATATTCCGGCGTGCCCATCGCGGGTGCCCCGGTCCGCATGTCAACATTTGACGTGTAGGCGCCATAGATCACGGGGGCGCCGGGGCGCACCATCTGGGCAAAGACGATGCCCGCCAGCGTTTCGGCATTCTGCTGCGCAATCGCGCCGGCCAGGGTGATCGGCGCCATCGCCCCGGCCAGCGTGAAGGGGGTGAAGCAGACGCATTGATTGGCGCGCGCCATTTCGATCAGGCCGTCCAGCATCGGAGCATCATAGCGCAGCGGAGACGAGGAATTGACGACGGTATAGCATTGCGGACCCTGGTGCAGGTCTTCCTCGGTCAGACCACGCGCCAGCCGTATCAGGTGCAGGGCATCGCGGATGCGCGTCGCGCCAAGGCAATAGGGATGAAAGACCTTGTCAGTCATCGTCAGGAAATCGGCGATGCAATCCAGATGGCGGGTCGCGGCGGGCAAGTCCTGCGGTTCCACCGGATAGCCGCCGAAGAAGCCGATCACGTTCAGGCTGTGGCCCAGCTTGACGAAACGGCGGAAGTCTTCCTGCGTGCCGGGGCGGCGACCTCCGTCCAGATCGTTCACCTGCGGGGCAGAGGAAACGCAACCCCAATGCGTGAACCCCTGCCCGATGGGCAGATCGCGCAGGGGGCTTCCCCCGCACAGGGTAAAGCGGGCCGGTGCCTTGGCCAGCATTTCCATGACCAACCCCCGGTCAAACCGCAGCCGTTCCGGCTCTGGCCCAAGCCTCGCCCCTGCGGCCACGGCGATGGCACGGGCCCGGGGCGAAAGGAAATCCATACCGATCTCTTCGAGAATGGTCAGCGAGGCGTGATGGATACGGTCCAGCGCCGCTGCATCAATCAGCGCGACCGGCGCCGTGGCGTGATGCGGTGTCCCCCAATCGGCCTGCGTCATGCGGGCGGCGGCGGTGCGGGCTGTGGACTGCGCTTCGCGGCCCCGGCGGCGGGGGGTATCCATCACATCTCCCACGGAAAACTGTCCAGCCGCACAGGGCCCTTGTCGGTGATCAGCACCTGCGTTTCCAGCTTGATGCTTTCGGTCCCCGGCGCAGCGATCAGGCTTTCCACGCAGACAACCATATTCTCGTGGAACCGCCCCTCGCGCGCACCGAAACTGCCGTCCACATCCACATGCAGCGGCACGACGGGCCATTCATCCACCAGCCCCACGCCATGGATCGCCAGAGAATAGCGATAGGGTCGATGCACCTCGGGGATTTTCCAGCTTTTCTCGTTGAACTCGGCGAAACTCATATCCGCGCGCAGGATCTCGGTGTTCTGCTGGATCTGGTCCAACGCCTGCCGATAAAGCCATCGCTGCACATCTGTCATCGGCACATGGCCACAGGTCCAGGACCGGCTCAGATCCGCGCAATAGCCGTAGGGGCCGATCATGTCGGTATCAAAGCTGATCATCTCGCCTTCTGCGATCACGCGATCCGACGCCTCCTGATACCACGGATTGGTGCGCGGGCCGGAAGACAGCAGCCGCGCCTCGAACCATTCGCCGCCCGACCGGATGTTTTCATGGTGCAACTCGGCCCAGATTTCGTTCTCGGTCGCGCCGGGAACGGATGCCGCGTGCATCCGCCACATCCCGCTTTCGGCCACGCGGATCGTCCATTTCATCAACTCGATCTCGTCGGCCGATTTCACGCTGCGGGCCTTTTCGGCCAGTTCCTGCCCGTCGATCACCTCGATCCCCAGGGCCTCCAGCGCGCGCAGACCCAGCGGGTCCAGCTTGTCTGCTGCGATGCGGCGGTTTCCGCCGCCATACTGGCGGACCAGATCCGCGATCTCGGCCGCCCAGCGTGCGGCCCGAGCCCCCACCTCGTTATCCGAAATCATGTAGAGCCAGGTCGTCGCCGGGATGACCATGTCCACCCCCGCGCCGTTCCTCACCATATGCTCGGCGCCCTTGTATTCATGCATGATCGCCGGACCCTCGCCGAACAGAAGCGCATAGCGCGTCGCCTCGCGCGAAGACCAGATCTGCATGTTGGTATAGTCAAAGGCGTAGCGGATATTGATGGGCGAATACATCAGGATCGCCGCGCAATCATGGGCCACCACCTGATCGCGCATCCGCTTCAGCCGGTAGGCGCGCGCGCGATCAACGGTGGATCGCGGGATCGGCGATTTCAGCGGGCGGCCGAACGCATCCACATTGAAGAAGGACCGCTTCAGCCCGTCGCTCAGCTCGGGGATGACGTCCCCTGTCCGCGGCAGATGATCGTCCATGATCCGCTCCCCGATCCGATGGCATCGGGTTGAAGCGTAGGAATGGCTGTTCTTGGCCTCAACAGCAGAAAAACTGCATCAGGAACAGAAAAACTGTTGCCTTCCCTGCCTAACGGTCCAGTCGGGTGGCGACATCGCGCAGGGCCGCCACAAGAAGGGCCAGCCGCTTTTTCCGCCGTGCGGATCGCGGTGTGACGATGCAATAGGCGCTCGGCATCGGCAGGCGGTCGGGAAACGGCGCGATGAGGCGCCCGTCATTGAGGGCATCGCTCGCCAGAGACATCTGCCCCAGCGCGACCCCCATTCCCGCCAGCGCCATGTCAACGGCCAGCGCCGGCATGTTCACGGCCGGCCCCACACCGGCGCGCGGCTGGCGGGGATGGCTTGCATGGGCGAACCAGTCCGACCAGGTGGGGTAGGACCAGAAACTGGGGTTCCACCAGGTCTGGATCAGGCATTCGTCCGGCAGCGCCTCTGGCGTCAGATCGGCCGATCCGAAGCGGCGCGCGTATTCGGGCGTGCAGATCGGTGTCAGGCGGTCGATGAAGAGCGGGCGGGAATCGTGATGCGGATAGAGGTGGTCGCCATAGGTGATCCGCAGATCGACGCCGCGATCCTCGAAATCCACCGGGTCGGGCTCGGCGCGGAATTCGATCCAGTTCTCCGGCACGCGGGCCGAGATTTCGGCAAGATGCTGCGCCAGCCAGCGATGGGCCAGCGAATTGATGCAGCTGATCACGATGCGCGACCGCGCCTCGCGCGCCTCGACATGATCGGTGGTGGATTCCAGGGTGGCAAGCGCCGCCGTGCAATCGGCAAAGATCGCGGCACCGACTTCGGTCAGTTCCACGCCGCTGGGCAGGCGGTGGAACAGGGCAGCTTCGTAGAAATCCTCAAGCTTGCGGATCTGCAAGCTGACCGCGGCGGGTGTGACACCAAGTTCCTGCGCCGCAGCGACAAAGCCACCATGGCGGGCGCTTGCCTCGAAGGCGCGGATGGCGTTCAGGGGGGGCAGGCGTCTTGGCATGGGAAGAGATAGCCCCGGGCACAAGGCGCGCGCAACAGGTTTGCCGGGTCATGCCATGCCCATGCCCTGCGCATGGGGCGGTCCTCTGCGTCAGGAATCGGCCGGTCGCGCAACCGGCCAAACGGATTTGGGGCGAGATGGGCCTTGCCTCGGCAGCTTCGCAAGACACCTGCGCAACAAGCACGGAGCCGGCCGCGTCAAAGGGTTTCCGGCACAGGGTTGTCAGAACCACCAGCACCCGGTTCGGATGTGCCCTGTGGTGGTCGGAGCCGTCTCTCATGGGATCGACGCGACGTGATCCCTTGTGCGGGGGAAAGTCCGGGGGAAATTCCAGGCGAAAGGATGACGCATGTCACGGCCGTCCCGCCACCCCCGATCACCGCGGGGCGGCGTCGGCCCGCTGCCGCACACCGCCCCTGCACCACTGCCCAAGGGATCAATCGGCCTCGACGAATACCTCGTCGCGCTTCTTGCGGATCGAGGGCAACAGCACCACCACCAGCACCACGACCGTCATCACCAGCAGCGTTGCACTGATCGGCCGGCTCAGGAACACCGTCGGATCGCCCCGCCCGAGGATCATCGCCCGCCGCAGGTTTTCCTCCAGCATCGGCCCCAGAACAAAGCCCAGCAGAAGCGGCGCAGGCTCGCATTTCAGCTTGATCAGCACATATCCCATCAATCCGAAGAAGGCGACGGCATAGAGGTCATAGACGTTGGAATTCACACTGTAGACCCCGATGGAACAGAAGGCAATGATGATGGGGAACAGCACATGATAGGGCACCTTCAACAGGCGCACCCACATCCCGATCAGCGGCAGGTTCAACACCACCAGCATCAGGTTCCCGATCCACATGCTGGCGATCACCCCCCAGAACAGCGTGGGCTGTTCGCTTGCCACGTTCGGCCCCGGCACGATGCCCTGAATGATCATCGCCCCGACCATCAGCGCCATGACCGGATTGGCCGGAATGCCCAGAGTCAGCAGTGGGATGAAACTGGTCTGCGCCCCCGCATTGTTGGCCGATTCAGGCCCCGCCACACCCTCGATCGCGCCTTGACCAAAGGCTTCCGGCGTCTTGGACATCCGCTTTTCAACCGTATAGCTGGCAAATGACGCCAGCACCGCGCCGCCGCCCGGCAGGATACCCAGCACCGACCCGATCCCCGTGCCGCGCAGCACCGGCCCCGCGATGCGACGCAGATCCTCGCGCGATGGGAACAGCCCGGCCAGTTTCGCCCCCAGCACCGTCCGGTCCTGGTCGCCTTCCAGATTGCGCAGGATTTCGGCAATGCCGAACACGCCCACGGCCAGCGCCACGAAATTCAACCCATCCGCATATTCCGTAATGCCCAGCGTGAACCGGGGCGTGCCGGAATAGATATCCGTCCCCACCATGCCCAACAGCAGGCCCAGCACCACCATCGCCAGCGCCTTCAGGATCGACCCATGCGCCAGCGCGATGGCCGATACCAGCCCCAGCACCATCAGGCTGAAATACTCCGCCGCGCCGAATTTCAGGGCGACCACGGTCAACGGGGGTGCAAAGATCGCCACCAGGAGCGTGGCCACCGTCCCGGCAAAGAACGACCCCAGCGCCGCCACCGCCAGCGCCGTGCCCGCGCGGCCCTTGCGCGCCATCTGATAGCCGTCGATGGCCGTCACGGCCGACGAACTCTCCCCCGGCATGTTGATCAGGATGGCGGTTGTCGATCCGCCGTATTGCGCCCCGTAATAGATGCCCGCCAGCATGATCAGCGATGACACCGGCTCCAGCTGGAATGTGATCGGCAACAGCATGGCGATGGTCGCCGTCGCTCCGATCCCCGGCAAGACGCCGATCAGCGTGCCAAGGATGACCCCCACCAGACAGAACAGCAGGTTCTCGGGCGATGCAGCCGTGGCAAAGCCAAGGCCCAGATTGGAAATCAGATCCATGTCTCAACCGCCCTTCAGAACGAAAGCCAGGGCCCGATCCGCCGGAACGGCAGACCGAGGGCATAGGAAAACACCAGTGTGGAAAAGACCGTCACCGCCGCAGCCAGCAAGAGCGCATTCAACGGTTTCATCTTCAGCGACGCCAACCCCGCAATCAGCGTGGTCACAAAGATCGACGGAATGAAGCCAAGCCCCCGCACCGTCAGACCAAAGAAGACCGGGGCCGGCAGGATGAACATCAGCCCGCGCCACGCAATCGCCCCCGGCGTCTCGGCCCCCGGCGCCGCCTTGAAGGCATTCATCAGGATCACCAGACCAAAGACGATCAGCAAACCCGCAAGCACCAGGGGAAAGTATCCCGGTCCCATGCGGAAGGCCGTGCCGATCTCCAGCCCCAGGGATTGCACCCCGAAAAACAGGCCCACCAGAACGAACACGGCGCCCGCTGCGGCATCCGTCCGGTCAAAGCTGTAGGAATTCATCTCTTGTCCCCCCTGCCATCTGTCCGAAAGGGGCCACGCGGCGTGACGCATGGCCCCTCTCTTTGGCTCAGTCCGCGTAAACCCCGGCGGTCTCGATCACAGGCTTCCAGCGGGCGATCTCGGCCTCCAGCTTGGCTTGCAAAGCCTTGGGGGTGCCATCCGCCACGGGCGAGGGCGCAGTGCCCAGTTCACCCAGCTTGGCCGCGATGTCGGCATCGGCCAGCGCAACCTGCAAGGCCTGCGACAGCCGCGCCGTCACGTCGGCAGGCGTGCCCTTGGGGGCATAGATGCCATGCCAGACCGAAACCTCCATCCCGGGGAAGCCACCTTCGCCGACCGCTGGCAGATCGGGGAAGATGTCCAGCCGCGCCGGCGATGTCACGGCATAGGCCTTGATCGTGCCACCCTGAATCTGCGCCGTCGTGTTGGTGGTCTGGTCACACATGATATCGACCTGTCCGCCCAGCAGATCGGTCATCGCCGGCCCGGTTCCCTTGTAGGGCACAGTCACGATGGGCGCTTCCAGCGCCTGCATGAAAAGCATCCCGCACAGATGCGAGGCCGCGCCGATCCCGGCATTGGCCATGGTGATCGTATCCGCATTCTCCTTCACATAAGTCACGAGCGAGGCAAAATCCGCAGGCTCAAGGTCCTTGCGCGCGACGATCGTCATCGGCACCTCGGTCACAAGCCCCACATATTCAAAGGCGTTCAGCGTGTCGTAGGCGAGGCTCCGATAGAGCGTGGCGCTGGTCGCCATGCCGATATGGTGCAGAAGGATGGTATAGCCATCGGCTTCGGCCGAGGCGACATTGCCCGCACCCAGCGTGCCACCTGCGCCGCCCAGATTCTCGACGATGATCTGCTGGCCCAGATCGGCCGACATCTCCTCTGCGATCAGGCGGCCCACGGTATCGGTCGGCCCGCCCGCGGCAAAGGGCACCACCATGGTGATCTGCCGTTCCGGATAGCCCTGCGCGAAAACTGTGGATGCCGTCATCAGCGTCCCGGCAGCGAAGCCGGCGACCGTCTTGGTCAATGCCATGGTGTCCTCCCAACGTGGCTTTATGGCCCGCGCTGCCCTCTCCATCCGGGCAGGCGGTCGCCGCCGATCTGGCGCGCAACCCGCCTTCCGCGCAAATGCCACGGCAACAGGATCGTCGCATTTTCGTGACGCCGCAGCGCGGCATGGGTGGAAAGGGTAACATCGCGCGGAACGGCGTGGGTGGAAATCCACCCAACCCCGCGGATCAGTCGTCGGCCTCGACGATCAGCCGCCGGTCCAGCCCGTGCTTCTGCATCTTTTCGTACAGCGTCTTGCGGCTGATCCCCAGCGATTCATAGACCCGCCGCAGATGCCCGCCATGCGCGGTGATGGCGGCGGCGATCACGCTGCGCTCGAAACCCGCCACCCGGTCAGCCAGCCGCGTGCCCTCGGCCCCGCTCGCCTCACCTTCCAGACCAAGCACCCAGCGATCCGCCGCATTGCGCAACTCGCGCACATTGCCGGGCCAGTCCCGCGCCGCCAGCGCGGCCAGCAGGTCGGGCGGCGGTTGCCGATCCTCCACCCCCTGTCGCGCCGCCGCCTCGCGCGACAATTGCAGGAACAGCACCGGCACATCCTCGCGCCGCGCCGCCAAGGGGGGCACCCGGCACAGGGCAACGGACAGGCGATAGAACAGATCCTCGCGGAACCGCCCCGCCGCCACCTCGCCCGCCAGATCGACCTTGCTTGTCGCCATGAACCGCACGTCCAGCGCCACCGGATCGTTGGACCCCAGCCGCGTGATCACCCGCTCCTGCAAGACGCGCAGCAGTTTGGCCTGCAAATCCATCGGCATCGACCCGATCTCGTCCAGCAGGATCGTGCCACCCCGCGCATGTTCGAACCGCCCGTATCGCGGCCGCAGCGCGCCGGGAAAGGCCCCCGCCTCATGCCCGAACAATTCGCTTTCGATCAACGCCTCTGGCAAGGCCGCGCAGTTGATGGCGATGAAGGGCTTGCCCGCGCGCGGCGAAAGGTCATGCAGCGCCCGCGCCACCACCTCCTTGCCCGCCCCCGTCGGTCCGGTGATCAGCACATCCGCCTCGCTCGGCCCGATGGTGCGGATCAGACGGCGCAGGTCGATCATCGCCGCGCTGCGCCCCGGAAGCCGCGCCTCCACATCGTCGCGCTGCCCCGCCACCGCCCGCAGGCGGCGGTTCTCCATCACCAGCGCCCGATGCTCCAGCGCGCGCCGCAGCACGATCAGCAGATCCTGCGTCACGAAGGGCTTTTCGATGAAATCATAGGCCCCGCGCCGCATCGCCTCGACCGCCAGCGACACCTCGGCATGGCCGGTGACAAGGATCACCGGCAGGTCGCGGTCCATCTCGCCCAGCCGCTGCAACAGCGTCATGCCGTCCATCCCCGGCATCCGGATATCCGACAGCACCACGCCCCCGAACCCCGGCCCCGACAGCGCCAGGCCCTCCTCCGCCGAAGCGGCGGACACCACCCCCAGCCCCGCCAGTTCCAGCGCCTGCGCCGTCGAACGGCGCATCGCCTCGTCATCGTCGATCACCAGAACCTGCTGCATCATTCCGCTGCCAACCGGCCCTCGACCGCCGCCTGCAACACGATGTCGAACACCGCACCCCCGTCGGGATGGTTGGCGACGCGCAGGTCGCCGCCGAAATCCTTCATGATGTTGTAGCTGATCGAAAGACCCAGACCCAGGCCCGCCCCCACCGTCTTGGTGGTAAAGAAGGGGTCGAAAATCCGGTCCGCAATCGCCGCCGATACACCCGGCCCATGGTCGCGGACCGACAGGATCACCCGCGCCCCGTCCCGCCGCGCCGAAAGGTCGATCCGGCGATCGGCCAGCCCTTCCATCGCGTCCGCCGCATTGGACAGCACATTCACCAGCACCTGCTGCAACCGCACTGCCCCCCCGCGCACCGCGGGCAGATCGTCGGGAAGGTTGACCGCAACATCCACGGCCGCCGCCCGCAGCCGCGCGCCCACAACCAGCATCGCCTCATCCAGCACCTGTGGCAGCGACAGCACCTTCAACACCTCATCCGGCTTGCGCGCCACGTTCCGCAGATGCCGCGCGATTGCCGCCATCCGGTCGATCAGCGAAAGGATGTGCCCGATATTCTCGCGCGCCCTTGCCCCATCCCCCCGGTCGATCAGCAGGGCCGCACTGTCGGCATAGTTGCGCGCTGCCGCCAGAGGCTGGTTGATCTCATGGCTCAGGGCCGCCGACATCTGCCCCAGCGCCGCCAGCTTGCCCGCCTGCACCAGATCGGCCTGCGTCCGGCGCAACTCCTGTTCCGTCAGCCGCCGCTCGGCCACCTCCGTCTCGATCTGCCGGTTCACCCGCATCAGATCGGCCGTCCGCTCCTGCACCTGCCGCTCCAGTTCCACCTGTGCCGCAGCCTGCATGGCGATCCGTTCTGCCAGACGCGCGCGTCTTTGCACCACCACCAGCACCAAAGACAGCGCCACCGCCAGCAACAGCACGAAGGCCGCCACGGCCAGCCGCGCTTGTGCCCGCAGCGAAGCGGTATCCAGCAGCACATGCACCGTCCATCCCGCCGCCGGCATGGCCTGCGCCGTCGCCAGAAATTCATGCTCCAGCCCGTCCTCGGCGCGCAGCCGCATAAGATCGAACCCGCCCTCCTGCACCCGTCGCACCTCCAGCGCCTCGGGCACCACATCCGCATAGCGCCGCGATCCGGCCGTCCGCGCCAACCGCGCCTCGGTCAGAGGCAACAGCCCGCGATAGCGCCAGCCGGGATCGGTGGACATGAAGATGATGCCCTCGGGGTCGCTCACGATGATCCGGTAATCCCAGCTGCGCCAGCTTGCCTCGATATCATCCACCCCGATCTTCAGCGCAACGACACCCGCCACCTGCCCCTGCCCGTCGCGAATGGGGGCGCCAAAGTAATAGCCGCGCACGCCCGATGTCGTGCCCAGCGCAAAGAACCGCCCCTTCCCGCCCGCAAGCGCCTGCGTGAAATAGGGCCTGTAGGCAAAGTTCTGCCCCACGAAACTGTCGGGCCGATCATGGTTCGATGCGGCCAGCGTGTTCCCCGCCCTGTCGATCACGTAAAGGTCGGATGACTGCACGACCGCATTCTTCGCCTTCAGCCAACGGTTCATCGCCATGCGCCGCGCGGGGTCGTCCGGCGCTGTCACCAGGGCCAGCATCTCCGGCGTATCGGCAAGAAGTTCGGGCAGGGCTTCGAACCGCCGCAGATGCCCTTCCAGCGCATTCGCCGTCTGCCGCAGCGTCCCCTCCGCCCGCGCCTGCGCCTCGGACAGATAGCCCTGCGTCGCCACACGCGCCACGGCAAGCGTCAGCCCAAGGCAGAAAAGCCCGGCCACCACCGCCAAAAGCAGACGACTCCTCCTCAGCCCCATCCGGCCCCCCTCCTTCGGCGCGATCATGGGACAAAGGGCAAAGCCTGTATAGCGCGCTCATTCAGGCGGTCGCAAAACACCGGGGCCTGTATCGCTCGGCAGCAGACCCGTCCCCTCCGCTGCACCGCGCAAAGACCGTCACAGCAGGAAATCCCGCAGCGTCAGAGGGCCAGATCCGCGCAGTTCCACCATCCAGTCAACGGTCCCGTCACCATCCTGATCTCCGAACAGGAAGCCACCCGCAGCATCCTGGCGAAAGGAGGCCCGCCCCCCGCCCAGAAACGCCCCCGCGCCGACAAATTCCGTTTCCAGCGCGCGCAGGTCGATCCGGTCAAGCCCGGCCTCGAAATCCATGATCACATCGCAGAACCGGCCCAACCCCGCCTCCGCCGCCTCGGCAAAGACAAAGACATCGGCGCCGCTTCCGCCGATCAGCGTATCCGCGCCGGCGCCACCGATCAGCCGGTCATCCCCGGCACCGCCCGAAAGCCTGTCGCGCCCATGGCCGCCGAACAGCGTGTCGGCCGCCTCGCCCCCGTCGATCAGGTCGTCTCCGGCTCCGCCGAAAATCAGATCGCGCCCTGCACCACCCGAAATGGTATCCCGCCCCGATGCGCAGCGGATCACGTCATCCCCGCCGCCGCCCCAGATCGCATTGTTCCCCGCGGCGCTTGTGATCAGGTCATTGCCGCCGCCGCCGCTCACCCGATCATCCCAGCCACCGCTATGGATGGTGTCGGCCCCCTCGCCGCCCCGGATCGTATCCATCCCCACGCCCAGCAGCACCTCGCTTCGCGCGCTTCCCTCGATCACCCGCCGCTCAACCACCTCTGCCGCCCGCGCGCCGGTCACGGCATCGGCCACGGCGGCGGCCAACGGTCGCAGAAAGGCCTCCGAGTAATGCAAAAGATCGCGGAACATGCCCTGCGGCGGTATCCCGGCGGCACGCGCCACCACATCCGGCTCGATCATGGAAATCCGCTCCGAACCGGCATCCAGACGGCGCTGTTCGGTCATCACCGTGGCCCAGTTCTCGCGCCCAGGCGCGGCCGGTGCTTGCGCCGACAGCGCAACCGACAGCACCCCGAAATCCAGGTTCCGCGCCTCCACCCCCGGCAGCGCGGCCCGCAGCCCCGCATCCACCCGCGCCAGCAGTTCTGCAAAGCGCGCGCCGTAAAGGGCGGCCGGCGCAATATCCAGCGTATCCGCCTCCCCCTGAAGCCAGACAAGGCTCTGCAGCCGCGCCCCCGGATGCGCCAGCATCGCCTCGACCGCGCTCCTGACCAGCAGGTCGCGCAGATCGCCGCCCTGCACCCAGTCCGTGCCCTGCCTTTGCCAGGTCAGGGGCGCGCCCGCGCTGCTGACCGTCACGATCACCGCCGAAGGATCACGCGCCAGTATCTCAGCCCGGATCGCCGGTCCAGCCGCCGTCGCATTGCTCTGCCCCGCGATAAGATAGACGTTCCGCATGCCCTGCCTCCTTTCGGAAAGGCAAGGCTGCCGCCCGGCGCTTTACAGAAGGTTGCCCGGGCGCGGAATAGTTTTGCTGATTTGAATCAAATGGTTGCCATCTTCCGGGACATCTCCGTCGGGGCCAGTATCTGGCCCAGAAGAAGGCGCCCATAGGCAATGTTGGCGTGCAGGATATCCCCCTCGGGCTGAAACTGCCCCAGATCGACAAGCCGCCGCGCGCGGGTGGAATGCGCGGCATCCGTCAGGCAGCCATGTGCAACCGTCTCGGCGGGTTGCGGGTGAAACTGCGCCCCGAACCGCGCCGCAAAGCCCTGCCCCACCTCGGCAAGGACCGCCGCCGCCCGTGCGCCCGTGCCCTCCCGCACCATCCGCTTGAACCCCGCCCCGACCCCGGCCCGCGCCATGCCCAGCACGCGCTCCGAAGGAAAGGGCTGTGGCAGCAACCGGATCGGCATGTCCGCAAGCTCCGGCACCGCCCGCAACGATGCCAGCAGACGCCCGGCATTCGATGCAAGCAGCGCCTCCTCCACCGCCCGACGCAAGACCGCCTCGGTCAGCGCCGGCAGATCATCCCGCTGTGCCTCGGTCCAGTCCAGGATGCGATAGACATTCAGCACCTGCACCACATGGAACAGGCTCATCTCCGACCCGACGATCGCCAGCACATCGAAACCGCGCAGATCCTGTTCTGCCGCCAGCCCAAGCCGCGCCAGAAAAGCCGCGAACTCCTCGGTCGCGGCGGAAATCCTTGTTCCCGTCAGGCGATGACCCGCCACGCCACCGCCCGACCGGACCAGAAATTCCACCTCATGCCCCGCGCCAGCCGCGCCTTCACGCCAGGCCTCCAACACACAGGCTGCATGCGAATTGCCAAAGACCAGAACCCTCATCCGCGCACCGCATCCAGCAGCACCTCGTCGCAAACCTCCAGATCCCCGGCTCCGCCCTCGGCCTCCGCGACGGCCCGCCGCGCAAGGCCGGTCTGGGCGGCAAAAAAGACCTGCATGATCATCTCCACCACCTCCGGTCGCACCTCGCGCTGGTCCGGACCAAAGGCATCGCGCAGCAGCGGGTTCTGGGTCGCAATCTCATAGGACGGGAAATAGTCGCATCCCTCCGCCCCCGCCACGACCTCATCCACCGCCGCCCGCAGCACGGCCTTCGACCGGCTGGTCGCGGTCAGCACATGCTCCCCCGTCGCCGTCGCCATCAAGGGCACGGGCGACACCGTCAGGATCATGCGCAGCCCCGGGTTCACCCCACGCACCAGCGCCACGAACCGCTCCAGTTCCGATACCACCTCGGCCACGCGCGCATTGTGAAACCGATGCGCCGCATCGCCGAAATCCGGGTCCACGGCTGCCGGGCACAGCGGAAAGACCGTTCCCGTCCTGCGATCCTCCCACCGCTCGGTCAGGCCAAGCGTGAAGATGAACACCCCTGCCGTCTGGAACAGCCGCCGCACCTGCGCCAGATGCGCCAGACGCGCCGCCTGCGCAAGTTCGCGGCTGGCGAAACCATCCGGTTCTAGTCGCGGCCGCAGCCCGTCGAACCAGCGCCCGTCCTTCTGCCAGAAGGCCTCGTCCCGCAACTGCCCCGCCAGCGCGTCCTCGGCCAGTTGCAGCAGTTGCGCCGTGCTGTAGATATTGCCGTAACGCGCCGAAAACAAACCGAAACCCATGGCCGCCGCCGTGGCTTCGGAAAGCCCGTGCGGCACCGGCTCGGCATCCAGAAACCGCGCCGAAGACCGCCGCAACTCCTGCCCGATCTTCTGCGCAAAACAGCTTCCCGCCGTCGCGATCGCCTCCTCGGGGCCGATCTTCACCTTCGGCTGATACAGCGCATCGAAACGGAAATTCCCGCTGTTCAGACAGCGCCGCCAGAAGCTCGGGTCGGGCAAGGAAAGATAAGACATGGCACCTGCACGGATGGAACGCCGCGTTCACCCCGCAGCACGGCCGCCAGTATCGGCAAATCCCGCCCCGGTGTCACCTGCGATGTTCCCTCCCGCCCTCTCCACACCACAGGGCAGGATGCCCTTGCCGCCATGCCTGTCGCGCCCGATCATCACCCCCGTATCGAAGACATGCCCCTTCACCTTGGCCCAAATACCCGAATTCAACTCCCTCCATCCGGGCATGACATCTGGATCATGGCGCATGGGGCACCACGTGCGGAAGGAACCGCCTCCTCCCGCTAGCGCCCCGCCCAGGCCTTCTGGATATACATGGCCGTCATCAGGTCGAGATGCGCTCCGCCACCATTCTTGGCTATAGTGATTTCCTCATCCGAACGGCGCGCGAACAGGGCAGGGTCATCATAGTAATCCGCCACGATATCCGCCTCCGTGATCGCACCCGACGCCAGCGGCTCGATCAACTCGCCAATGTGGTGAATGGTCGTCGCCCGCGCATCCACAAAGATCCGGGCCCGCGCCATCGCCGCATCGTCCACCTCGCGCATCCCCGGCTTGTAGGCCCCGATCAGGTCCAGATGCTGCCCCGGCTGCAACCAATCCCCCCGGATCAGCGGCTCGGTCGCCATCGTCGCCGTGCAGACCACATCCGCCGCCCGCACCGCCGCCTCCAGATCATCGGCCACCGGCAATCCCATCGCCCCGGCGCTGTCCCGGCTGCGGCTCCAGACGGTGAATTCCGCCTGCGGGAACAGCGCGCCATAGGCCTCGACCATCGACTGCGCCACCTTCCCGGCCCCCACCAGCAGGAACCGCCGCGCCCCCGGCCGCACCAGCCGCGAGGCCGCGTAAAGGCTGTCACCGGCCGTTTTCCATTTGGTCACAAGGTGAAAATCGACCAGCCCGGTCAGTTCCCCCGTCACATCGTCATAAAGCGTGACGGCCCCGTTCACCGTGGGCTTGCCCCGCGCCACATTCCCCGGCACCACAGTCGCCACCTTGACCAGCGCCCCCAACCCGTCGATCCAGGTCGCCCGGTCCAGAATGGTATCCCCACCGCGAAAGACGAACAGATCCTTGATGTCCGGCTTGGGCATCCGATGCCCCGCCTCGAACGCCGCCAGCAATCCCTGCCATGTCAGCAGCCGCTCCGCCTCGAATGGCACGAAATCCACGCTCACAGCCCTGCCTCCTGCCTGTCCAGCAATCCCTCATCCACCAGGCGCCTGGCCCAGCCTTCCCAGCCGTCGAACAGATGGGTCCGCCATCCCCGCGCCGCCGCCGCCGCGATGTTCTCCGACCGGTCATCGGTGAACAGCAACCGCTCCGGCGCATGGCCGCTCTCGGCCTCAAGGGCTGCATAGATGGCGGGGTCGGGCTTCATCACCCCCATCCGCCCCGATACCCAGGCCCGGTCGAACTCGGCCAGAAACGGCAAGCGCGCCACCGCCGCGTCAAAGGTCTCGCGCCCGAAATTCGTCAGCGCGAATACCGGCACCCCGCGCGCCCGCAGGGCCCGCAGCACCCGCACCGATCCGTCGATGGGGGGATGGGCAATCTCGAACCACCGGTCGCGCCACATCCGGATCTCCGCCGCCCAGCCCGGATGCGCCGCCGCCAGCGCCTCGACCGATTCCCCGAAGGGCGCCCCCAGATCGACACCCTCATTCATCCCCACCAGATCGACCTCGGCAAACAGTCGCGCCCGGGCCTCCCGCCCGATCACGCGGTCATAAAACCGCTCGGGCTGCCATTCCAGCAGCACATTGCCGATGTCAAAGACCACTGCGCCTTGGATCACCCGTCACATCCTTCTTCCGCCGCACCGTCTCGCGCCACAGGGTATAAAGCCCCGCCCCGCAGATCAGCGCAATCCCGATGCCCGCCGTCAGGTCTGGCAGGGTGCCAAAGATCACCGCCCCCCAGAAGATCGCAAGAGGCATCGCCGCATATTCGAAGGGCGCGACCAGCGCCGCCTCCAGCGTCCGGTAGGCCTGGCTCACCATCAGCCCGCCGATCGCCACCGACAAACCGGTTGCCAGAAACCACGGCCAATCCGCCACCGGCGGCCAGACCCATGTCCGGAACAGGAAGGCAAGCGACGCATCGCCCGATCCGGCCAGATGCCCGTCCCCCACCACCAATCCCATGGTCGAGGACACCAGGATGAACCCGCATTGCACATAGAAGGACAGCGTCATCGCGCTTTCCGTCGCCCGCATCCGCCGCGTCATCATGTGGCTGGAGGCATAGCAGAAGGCCGAGACCAGCACCAATATCGCCGCCGGCTGGATCACCCCTTCGCCGGGGCGCAGCATCACAACCACGCCCAGCATCCCCACCGCCACGGCGGCCCAGCGGCGCGGTCCCACCGCCTCGCCCAGCACCACGACCGACAACAGCGTCACCAGAAGCGGCGCCACAAAGGCAATTGCCACCGCATCGGCCAAGGGCAGCGCCGCCAGCCCCAGGAAATAGCACACATTCGACACCATCACGAAGCCGACCCGGATCAGATGGTCCCATCCCCGCCGCGTCAGGATCTGGCGAAATCCGGTGCCCGAGACCTGCATCAATCCCAGCAGAAAGATCATGCCGATCCCCGCACGTATCAGGATCACCTGATGCAGCGCATAATCGCCCGACAGGAACTTGATCGCCACATCGTTGACCGAAAGCATCGCGCTGCCACCGATGGCCAGAAGGATGCCCGTCAGGGCCACGCGGGCGGAAGGCTGCGTCGTCATGTCCGGCATCCAACGCCCGCCACCCCACCGTTTCTGTTCCACCCGCGACATCGCCATGCCGAAAAGGCACAAGCCCCGCCGATGGCCTCAGCCCGCCGCGACCGCTGCGCGCACCACCCGCTCCAGCGCCTCCAGAAACCGCGACCGGTCGGCCTTCGAGAACGGCCGCGCTCCCCCCTGCCGGAACGGATCGGCCGACCGCAGGTCCGCCATCAGATCACGCGTCGCCAGCATATTGCCGATGTTGCGGTCCGTCAGCACCTCGCCATTGTGCTTCACCACCACCGCCCCCGCCGCAATCACGCGGGCCGCCAGCGGAATATCCCCCGTCACCACCACGTCGCCATGCCCGGCGTGATCCGCAATCCACTTGTCCGCCTCATCCGGCCCCGCCGCCACGAACACGCTTTCCACCAACAGGTTCTGGCTGGGGCGTATCCCGCCATTCGATACCATCAGCATCCGCAGCCCGTGCCGCACCGCCACCCGCTCGGCTTCCTCCTTCACGGGGCAGGCATCGGCATCCACGAAAATCCGCGCCATGCCCACTACCCGTGCAAGGCCGCCGCATGGAACGCCACATGCTCTTCCATGAAGGTCGAGACGAAGAAATAGCTGTGATCATAGCCCTTCTGCATCCGGAACGATCCGCCCTGCCGCCGCGTGGCCATCGCCTCGGCCAGCGCCTCGGGCTTCAGCAGGTCCAGAAACTGATCCGCCGTCCCGGTATCAATCAGCATCGGCCCGTCGAACCCGTAGCGCCGCATCAGCAGGGTCGCATCATACCCCGCCCAGGCCGCCTCGTCCTTCCCCAGATAAGCGCCGAACTGCTTGCGCCCCCATTCGCTCGCCATCGGATTGCAGATCGGCGCAAAGGCCGAAACCGACCGGAACCGCCCCGGAAAGCTCATCGCCACCGTCAGCGCGCCATGCCCGCCCATCGAATGCCCGGTGATCGCCTGCGCAGCTTCGGCCAGCGGAAAGGCCGAAAACAGCACATTCGGCAATTCATCCGTGATGTAATCCCACATCTGATAATGCCGGTCCCAAGGTGCTTCGGTCGCGTTCACATAGAACCCCGCCCCCTGCCCCAGATCAAAGGCCGCATCATTCGCCACCCCCTCGCCACGCGGCGAGGTGTCGGGAAAGACCAGCGCGATCCCCGCCTCCGCGGCCCAGCGCTGCGCCCCGGCTTTCACCATCGCATTCTCATGCGTGCAGGTCAGCCCCGACAGATACCACAGCACCGGCACCGGCCCATCCTCGGCCTGCTCCGGCAGGAACAGCCCGAAGGTCATGTCACAGCCACATACACCCGACGGGTGCGCATACACACCCTGCACACCACCGAACGCCCGGTTTTCCGATACCGTCTTCATCACGCACCTCGCTGTCTCGGGCGGCAAGGTTCCATGCCGCGCCAGTGGATGCAACCCACCGCCCCTTCACCTTGGTCCAAATACCCAAATGCGACCGCTCCGCCTCCCCGCGCATCGTATACTGGCGGGCGCGGGGGGCGAGTGCGGGGGGGGCCGTGCCACCCCCCCCCGTCTTACTGCGTCGGGTGAAACTTGCCTGCGGGCGAGGCGGTAAAGATTTCGCACCCCGTGGCGGTCACACCCACCGAATGCTCGAACTGCGCGCTCAGCGACTTGTCACGCGTGATCGCCGTCCAGTCATCGGCCAGAACCTTCGTCTCGGGCCGCCCGAGGTTCACCATCGGCTCGATGGTGAAGAACATTCCTTCCTCCAGCACCGGCCCCGATCCGGGCCGCCCGTAATGCAGCACATTCGGCGGCGCATGGAACACGCGCCCCAGACCGTGACCGCAGAAATCTCGCACCACGCTCATCCGCTGGCTTTCCACATAACTTTGGATCGCATGGCCGATATCGCCGAACGTATTGCCCGGCTTCACCGCCGCAATCCCGCGCATCAGCGCCTCATGCGTCACGTTGATCAGGCGCTGCGCAAAGGGCTTCGCCGTTCCCGCCACATACATCCGGCTCGTATCGCCATACCAGCCATCGACAATCACCGTGACATCCACATTCAGGATATCGGTCGCCTGCAAGACGTCATTGCTGCGCCCGGGAACCTTCGCACCCGGGATCCCGTGGCAGACCACATGGTTCACACTGATGCAGGAGGCGTGGCGATACCCCTTGTAGCCGATCGTGGCCGAGGTCACGCCCCGCCGCGCCACTTCCTCGGTGATGAAGGCGTCGATCTCACCCGTCGTCGCCCCCGGCACGACCAGCGCGCCCACGGCATCCAGGATCTCGGCCGCAACCCGCCCCGCCCGGGCCATGCCCGCGAAATCCGCATCCTCGTGGATGCGAATGCCGTCTCTCGTGATGCGTCCGCGCGTTTCGTCCAAGGTCCGACCTTTCCCATCGCCTTGCCGCCTAGATAGTCAATGCCCACCCCAAAGGCCAGACCCACAGCCCCGCGCCCTCTTTGAAACCGCCCACACCCGCCCTATACCCGTCTCAGCCGCCCAAGAAGGAACCGACCATGCCCAATCCCACCGCCGCCATGCTGGTGATCGGCGATGAAATCCTCTCCGGTCGCACCCGCGATTCGAACATGCACCACCTCGCCAAGCGCCTGACCGAGCACGGCATCCGCCTGACCGAGGCGCGCGTGGTGGCCGACGATCACCCCGCCATCGTCGCCGCCGTGAACGACCTGCGCGCCCGCCACGACCATCTCTTCACCTCAGGCGGCATCGGCCCCACCCATGACGACATCACCGCCGATGCCATCGCCGCCGCTTTCGGCGTGGCGATCACCCATCGCGCAGATGCCATGGCCCTTCTTCAGGCGCATTACGACCGCGCCAGTCAGCCCTTCAACGAGGCGCGCCAGCGCATGGCCCGCATCCCCGATGGCGCCACGCTGATCGAAAACCCCATCTCCACCGCCCCGGGCTTCAGCCTCGGCAACGTCCATGTCATGGCCGGCGTCCCGAACATCTTCGAGGCGATGCTTGCAGGCCTCCTCCCCACCCTCACGGGCGGCGCGCCGCTCCTGTCGCAATCGCTTCGCGTCAACCGCGGCGAGGGCGAGATTGCCGGCCCCTTCGGCGCGCTGGCCCAGGAATTCCCCGACCTTTCCCTTGGCAGCTATCCCTTCAACATGAACGGCGCCCATGGCTCCAACCTCGTAATCCGGGGCACCGATGCCGCGCGCATCGACGCCGCAATGACCCGTCTCGCGGCGCTTTTCGGATGACCCCCGACCAACTCGCCCAGGTGACAGAGGCGACATGGCCCCCGGCCCGCAGCGTTCCGCTTGGTCCATGGCTCATCCGCGAAGGACAGGGCGGCGGCCAGCGCGTCTCGGCTGCCTCGCCTCTGGGCGACCACTGGACCGGGGCCGACATCCCCGCCGCCGAATCCGCCATGCGCGCCCTCGGCCAATCCCCCCTCTTCGTCCTGCGCCCAACGGACACCCGCCTCGATCAGGCGCTCGCCGACCGCGGCTATGCGCTCCACGATCCTGTCGTCGCCTATGCCGCCCCGGTGGCCGACCTTGCCGCCATGGAACCGCCCGTCCTCACCACTTTTCCCCATTGGCCGCCCCTCGCCGTCACCCGCCAGATCTGGGAACAGGGCGGAATCGGCCCTGCGCGCCAGGCGGTCATGGACCGCGCGCAAGGCCCGAAAACCGCCATCCTCGGCCGCGCGGGCGACCGCGCGGCAGGTGCGGCCTTCACGGCGATCCATCACAATATTGCAATGCTTCACGCGCTCGAGACCGCGCCCGACCAGCGCCGAAAAGGGTGCGCCCACAACATGTTGCGTGCCGCAGCGCTTTGGGCACGGGATAACGGCGCGCACACACTCGCCCTTCTGGTGACTGAGCGGAACACCGCCGCGCGCGCGCTCTATGCTTCCCTGAACATGCCGATTGTGGGACAGTATCACTATCGAAAACATGGCCCCGCAGAAGGCTGAGCAGTGACTGATCCGCGCCCGAACGTCCCGTACCGGCCCCGCCGCCTCTCGGTCATGGCCGCGTTCTTCCTGATGGCTGCGCCCCCGGCGCAGGCCCTTGATCTGCACCTTCCGCCCACGGCCACAGCCTCCGGCGAACGGCATGAGGCGCTGTCATCCTACAACGTTCCCATCGGCCCGTGGCGATCAGGCGTGATCCCCACGACCACCGCCGAAGGCAGCATTGCCCAGACTGCATGGAAAATCCCCACAGCCGGCCTCGCCACCCTGCAAATCCTGCAACCCCTGCGCGCACAACTTGCCGACCAGGGTTTCAAGACCGTGTTCGAATGCGCCACCACGGCCTGCGGCGGCTTCGACTTCCGCTACGGCACCGAAACCCTGCCCGAACCTGAAATGCATGTGGACCTCGGCGATTACCGCTTTCTTGCCGCCCGCCGCGACGGCGCCCAGGGCACCGAATGGGTCACGCTGATCGTCAGCCGATCCGCCGGCGCAGGCTTTGTCCAGATGACCCGCATCGGGCAAGACGCCGCCGCCACGCATGACACGCCCGATCTGGTCGTATCCTCCAAATCGACCTTCTCGCCCGCGCCGCTGACCCGGATGCCCATGGCCACCCCCGCCGCCTTGCCGCAGGACGCGCTGATTGCCGCCCTCGAAACGGGTGCACCTGCGATCCTCTCCGATCTGGCCTTCCCCTCCGCAAAGGCCGACCTCGCCCCGGGCGACTATCCGTCCCTCGCGCAGCTTGCCACCTGGCTTGCCGCCAACCCGGACGCTCGGATCGAACTTGTCGGCCATACCGATGCCTCGGGCAATGTGCAGGCCAACATCGCCCTCTCGCTTGCGCGGGCCGACGCAACGCGCGCCGCGCTGATCTCCGATTTCGGCATCGACCCCGCCCGCATCGCCACCCGCGGTGCAGGCCCGGCCGACCCGATCGCCACGAATGACACCCCCGAAGGCCGCGCCCAAAACCGAAGGGTCGAGGTCATCACGACCCCGACCCTCTGAACTCCCCCAGGAGTGATCGGTCCCCCAGTCCGGGGAACCGGCGAAATCACCAGTTATCCGGCCCCTTGTCGATCAACTGCCGCGCCAGAAAATCAATGAAGGCGCGCACCTTGGGCTGCGTGAACCGGCCCGGCGGATAGACGGCGTAAATCCCCAGCACCTCGACCGGCAGCCCCGGGATGGCCTCTTCCACCAGCCCCTGCCGCATCGCATCGGCATACAGGAAGCTTGGCAGATAGGCGATCCCCAGCCCCGAAATCGCGGCATTCAACAACGACTGACCGTCATTCACCGTCAACCAGCCGACCGACCGCACCTGCCGCTTTTCCCCCGACGGCGCGGTGATCTTCCACACATTGCCATTGGCCTGATTCGAATAGTGCAAGAGCTTGTGCTCATTCAGATCGTCGATCTTCAGTGGCCGGCCGTATTTCTGGAAATACGATGGCGAGGCGATCATCCGCTTCGTCGTCTCGGTCAGCTTCCGCGCGCGCAGGCTGGAATCCTCCAGCTCCCCCACCCGGATCGCCATATCGAACCCTTCGCTGATCAACTCGACATAGCGATTGTTCAGCACCATGTTCACCGTGATATCCGGGTATTCCAGCAGGAAATCCCCCAGGATCGGCGACAGAAGGTTCACCCCGAAATCGGTGGCGACACTGATACGCAACAGGCCCGAAGGGGCCGACTGCATGGATGTGACCAGCGCATCCGCCTCACCTGCATCATTCAGCACGCGGCGGGCGCGGTCGTAATAGGCAAGGCCAATCTCGGTGGGCGAAACGCGGCGTGTCGTCCGGTTCAACAGGCGGGCCCCCAGCCGCGCCTCCAGAGCCGAAACGTGTTTGGACACCGCCGACTTCGAAATTCCCATCTTCTTGGCCGCATCGGTAAAGCCGCCCTGGTCCACAACCATGGCAAAGGCTTCCATTTCCGTCAGTCGGTCCATTGTTACCCTCTGGCAAGCTATGAGGTCGTAACGCCGAGGATTGACCGCGAATTCAGGCAGGATCGGGGCGCGGGCGGGGCCGATCCGGGGTTTTCCTTGGGATCGTTGAAGGCAGGGAAACGCCCGCCAACCCGCAACCCGCCGCTACAGCCGCGCCGCCAGCCGCGCACCCTGATCAATCGCCCGCTTCGCATCCAGTTCGGCCGCCACATCCGCCCCGCCGATGACATGGGCCGAAATCCCCGCCGCCGAAAGTTCATCTGCCAGCCCCCGCGCCGGCACCTGCCCCGCACAAAGCACCACCGTATCGACGGGAAGCAACTCCTCCACCCCGTCGCGCCGCACCACCAGCCCCTCGGGCAGGATGCGCTCATAGCTGACCCCGCCGATCATCTTCACACCCTTCGCAGCCAGCGCCGCGCGGTGGATCCAGCCCGTGGTCTTGCCCAGTCCCCGCCCCGGCTTCTCCGCCTTGCGCTGCAGCAACCACACCTCGCGCGCCGGGGGTTCCTGTTCCGGCTCCACCAGCCCGCCCCGCACCTCGGCCGGGTCGCCCACCCCCCATTCGCGCCGCCAAAGTGCTGCGTCCAGCGCCGGACTTGCCCCGCGATGCACCAGATACTCCGCCACATCGAACCCGATGCCGCCCGCCCCCACGATGGCCACCCGCTTGCCGACCGGTGCCCCGTTCAGCACGTCGATATAGCCCAGCGCCGCCTCCTGCCCCGGAATCCCCGGATCGCGCGGCGTCACCCCCGTCGCGACGATCACCTCATCGAACCCGCGCAGATCATCGACCCCCACCGATGCCCCCAGCCGCAACTCCACATCCGCCCGCGCCACCCGCGCCGCGAACCACCGGACCAACCCGTGAAACTCTTCCTTCCCCGGCACCATCTTGGCCAGGTTCAACTGCCCGCCGATCCGGTCTGCCCGATCAAACAGCGTGACCCGATGCCCCCGCTCCGCCGCCACCGCCGCCGCCATGAGCCCTGCCGGCCCCGCGCCCACCACAGCCACCGATTTCGCCACCGCCACCGGCTCATAGCGCAACTCCACCTCATGGCAGGCGCGCGGGTTGACCAGACAGCTTGTCAGCTTGCCGCTGAACGTATGGTCCAGACAGGCCTGATTGCAGGCGATGCAAGGCGCGATCTCATCGGCCCGCCCCGCCGCCGCCTTGGCCACGAAATCCGCATCCGCCAGAAAGGGCCGCGCCATGGAAACCATGTCGGCCATCCCCTCGGCCAGCACCCGCTCCGCCACATCCGGCGCATTGATCCGGTTCGATGTGATCACAGGGATGCCCACCTCCCCCCGCAACCGCCCCGTCAGATGCGCGAAAGCCGCGCGCGGAACGCTCGTGGCAATCGTTGGCACCCGCGCCTCGTGCCAGCCGATCCCGGTGTTCAGGATCGTCGCCCCTGCCGCTTCCACGGCCTTGGCCAGCAGCACCACCTCCTCCCAGGTGCTGCCATCGGGCACCAGATCAATCAGGCTGATCCGGTAGATGACGATGAATTCCGCCCCCACCGCCGCCCGCACCCGCCGCACCACCTCCACCGGCAGGCGCATCCGGTTCGCGTAACTCCCGCCCCATTCGTCGCTGCGCCGGTTTGTGCGGGAAACAAGGAACTGGTTCAGGAAATACCCCTCGCTCCCCATCACCTCCACACCGTCATAGCCCGCCTCGCGCGCCCGCACCGCCGCCTTCACGATATCCGCGATCTGCTTCTCGATCCCCGCCGCATCCAGTTCGCGCGGCACGAAAGGCGAAATCGGCGACTTGATCGCGCTCGGCGCCACACAGTCCTTGCCATAGGCATAGCGCCCCGCATGCAGAATCTGCATCGCGATCCGCCCGCCCGCCTCATGCACCCGGTCCGTCACCACCCGGTGATTGGCAATATCCTGCCCCGTGTACAGCCCCGCCGCCCCGGGAAACACGCCGCCCTCCGGGTTCGGCGCCATCCCCCCCGTCACCATCAACGCCACACCGCCCCGCGCCCGGTCAGCATAGAACTCGGCCACCCGGTCCCAATCCCCCCGCTCCTCCAGGCCGGTATGCATCGACCCCATCAGCACCCGGTTGGGCAGCACGACATGCCCGAGATCAAGTGGCGACAGCAGGTTAGGGTAATCGGTCATGGCAGGTTCCTCCGGCCCGTGACACTGCCGCAGCCCCGCGCCCCTGTCACGGGCAACGCAGCGTCATGCGCGGATCAAAGCCAAAGCTTGAACACACCATAATTCTTCTCTGGAAAAATATCCTCGGGGGGTCCGGGGGGCGAAGCGCCCCCGGTCCTACGAGACCATCCCGCGCAACGCTAGCCCAGCGTCTCCACGCAATGCCGCCGGAACGCGCGCTTCAGCATGTCCAGTTCCGCGCGCAGCAAATCCACTTCCGCGCGCAGGTCATCCTCCATCGGCACCCCCGTGATCACGGTAAAATGCGCCAGCGTCCCCCCGGTCTCGCGGTCGCGGATCAGGAAGGTCTGCACCCCCTCGCTCAGCGCCGCCACCGGCACGGGTACCCGCACCGCCCATTCCCCGGCGCGGTCGGGGATCGCCGTCACCGTCACCCCCGGCACCTCGGCCTCCAGATGCCGCACCTCCAGCGCCGGGCGGTCGGTGCCCGACAGCACCCCTTCCCAGACCCCGGCCCGGATGCGCGTCTTGGTCAGCTTCACCCCATCCATCGCCCCACCCCTCACATCTCGGCCCTCGGCCGGCGGCTCACCGTCACGTCGCGCAGGATGATCTGGTTCATCTCCGGCCCCTCGAAGATCAGGTCGATCCACAGCTTCTCGATCCGCTTCTCGTTGATCTTGGTATAGGTCAGGTCGAACTCCACCATCACCTCTTCCGCGCCAAGGGGGAGCTCCAGCACGATCTGCTCGGTATTCGGCCCGTGCTTCACGTTCAACCGCGCGAAAATCTCCAGGGGCTTTTCCAGTTCCACGATCACATCCAGCCGGATCACATGGCGCAGCTTCAACCCCCGCGCCGCCTCATCCGGCAGGTCGATCACCAGCGACAGGAACGATCCGTCAAACCGGAACACATCCATCCGGAACCCGAAGGGCGCCACGTCGCTTTCCCGCTCATTGCGGATCTGCCGCACGGTCAATTCGCTCACGCGGCAGTCGTGAAACACCGTCGCCCCCTCGCAGAACGCCATCCGGTTCGGCACCGACGCCTGCCCCGGTACGGGCATCGGCCCGCGCCACAGATCGGGTCGCCAGGCCCAATCCGTGCCCAGGGGCTTGCGCATCGCATTCGACCCGATGATCGGCAGCGCCAGCCGATGCTCGGCCTGATGGATCACGCGGTCCAGCTGCCGCCGCATCGCCCGCGCGCGGCTCCGCCAGCCCCGCAGCGTATCGGGGTCAACCGTCGCCGCCGCCTCTGCAATCTCTTCCCAGCGCCGCAAGGCCCGCTTCTGCAGCAACCGGTCCAGCACGCCCTCGATCTTCCCCGCCATTCCCAGTCCCGAAACACCGCCAAAGGCACGACACACGCCTATCTATCGCCGGAAAGGCCGCACCGCGCCACCGCCTTTTCGCCTCGAAAGCGAAGTTCTCAGCCTCCGGTCGCGGTCTGGTTGGCAACCGCCCCGCCCGATGCACCCGCATTGGCCCGCCGCAGTGCGGCCAGCGTCGCCTCCACCAGCCCGCGCCCCTTGGCCGGATCGAGCGTCTGCCCCTCCGGCCCCGCCGCCGTGACCGTCACCAGCCGCCCCCGCAGCCCGGCGATCCCGCGCCAGTATTCGCCCGCCATCCGGTCGCGCACACGCAGCAGAAAGGCATCCTCCACCCCCGTTGCCGCCAGAACCTCCACATCCCCCGCCCGCCCCGACCGGCTCAGCGCCGCCCGTCCCTCGGCCGATGTGAAATATCCCGCCAGCGCCGCGCCGCCGCCGACCATCGCCCCCGCCGATCCGCCCTGCCCCACCGTCAGCGTCAGCACCGCAGGCACCGCCGTCCCTGTCGCGGAACAGCGCCCCATGATCACCACCGCGCTGTCTGCCTGCCGCTGCCCCGCCCCCGGCGCGATGCAATAGCCGGCCGGCGCCGCCGCCACCACCGCCCCGTCCAGCAGGGCCACGGACCGGATCCCGCCCCCTGTCGCAGCCACGCATCCCGCCAGCATCAGCAAGGCACCCACCGGAAACCCAAAACCCTTCACAAGTCTCTCCCCCCACCGATCCTGCACCCTGATCCGGCGCAGCCAGGGCTGCATAGCGCCGCCACAAGGCAGCGTCCACCGCCCGCCCGCGTCAGAGCGCATCCCTGCGCATGCCGGGCACGCACCGCACCCCACACCGGTTGCATCCGGCCCACCGAACCGCTTCACTCGGCCAGCACAGCACAGGGCCCCAGCATGACCGCCATCGCCGACCTCGCCTCCCGACTCAACGGCCAGCCTGACCTCTACACCGCCCTTCGGCAGGCCTGCACAGGTCTCGCGGCCCCACTCCCCATCCCCGACCTGATCGCCGCCACCGACCCCGCCACCCGCGCCCGCCTCCAAGGCGTCGATGCAGGCCTCCTTGCCGCCATCGCCCGCAAGGCCATCACGGGCGAGGCCGTCCCCGGCACGGCCAGCCTGCGCAAGGCGCTCGCCACCCTCCCGGCCCATCCCCTCTTCCTGCCCGACCCTTCTGCCGCCCCCTGCATGGCCCTGCCCACAACCGGCGAACGCCCCGACATGCCCGCCTTCTCAGACCCTGCCTTCGACCCGTGGTTCCAGCACCACCGGGACAAGGGCATCCGCTACGGCCTCGGCCTCTACGGCGAGAGCCGCACCGTCTATGCCACCCCGCAATTCGCCGATGCCGCCTCGCCCGAGCGGCGCACCATCCACCTCGGCATCGACGTCTTCGCCCCCGCAGGCACCCCGGTCCACGCCCCCCTTCCGGGCCGCGTCCGACACCTCACCTACAACGCCGACCCGCTGGATTACGGCCATACCCTGATCCTCGAACACCACCTCGGCAACCAATCCTTCTTCACCCTCTACGGCCACCTCGCCGCCACCCTGCCCGGCCTCCACCCGACCGGACAGGTCGCCGCAGGCCAGATCATCGCCCATCTCGGCGACTGGCCGGAAAATGGCGGCTGGGCCCCCCATATCCATTTCCAGATCATCACCGACCTGCTGGCGACCGAAGGCAACTTCTTTGGCGTGGGTCACGCCAGCCTTCGCGATGTCTGGTCCGACATCAGCCCCGACCCCAATCTCCTGATGCGCCTTCCCGCACACAGCTTCACGGTCTGATCGCCATGCCCACCCTGCGCCTCGCAACACCCGCAGACCGCGCCCTCTGGCAACCGCTGTTCGAAGCCTATGCCGCCTTCTACAACACCCCCCTCAGCCCCCAGACCGTGGATACCGTCTGGGGCTGGATCCACGATCCCGCCAACCCCTTTTGGTGCACCCTGGCCCTCGATGACACAGGCCAACCCACGGGCTTTGCCCAGTATCAACTGATGCACCGCTCCCTCGGCGGCTCCATGGTCTGCTACCTCTCCGACCTCTTCACCACCCCCGCCGCACGGGGTCAGGGCACCGGTCGCGCCCTGATCGACCACGTCCTCGCCTTCGCCCGCGCGCGCGGCCTGCCCAATGTCCGCTGGCTCACTGCCGAAGACAACGCCACCGCCCGCGCGCTCTATGACAGCTACGCCCCCTGTACCCCCTTCATCCTCTATTCCATTCCCACGGCGTGATCCCTCGCACACCCCTGCCCCTTCACCTTGGCCCAAATACCCAATTCCCCGCCCACCACCCGCGCCACGCCGGGGGCAGCAACCCTGCGGCCCAACCCGCCCATCGCAGCCCTCACCGATTGCATTTCCCACCCCCCCGGCATATCTCTCAGCCAACCGACGCGACCCGCAAAGGCCAGGCCCGCATGAACTGGATCTCCAACTACGTCCGCCCCAAGATCAACTCGCTCTTCTCCCGCCGGGAAGTGCCGGAAAATCTGTGGACGAAATGCCCCGAATGCGGGACGATGCTCTTTCACCGTGAACTCTCGGCCAATCTGAACGTCTGCACCTCCTGCGACCATCACATGGCCATCAGCCCGCGCGACCGCTTCGCCGCCCTCTTCGACGGCGGCATCTTCACCGAGGTGAAGGTTCCCGAACCCGTCACCGATCCCCTGCATTTCCGCGACCAGAAGAAATACCCCGAACGCCTGAAGGCCGCACAGAAAGCGACGGGCGAGAAAGAGGCGATGCTCGTCGCCGAAGGCGACATCGCCAAGACCCCGATCGTCGCCGCCGCGCAGGATTTCTCCTTCATGGCGGGCTCCATGGGCATCTATGTGGGCAATGCCATCCTTGCCGCCGCCGAACGCGCGGTGAAACTGAAACGCCCCCTCGTGCTCTTCTCCGCCGCAGGCGGCGCGCGGATGCAAGAGGGGATCCTGTCCCTGATGCAGATGCCCCGCACCACCGTCGCCGTGCAGATGCTGCGCGAGGCGAATCTTCCCTATATCGTCGTGCTCACCCACCCCACCACGGGCGGCGTCACCGCGTCCTACGCCATGCTGGGCGATGTCCAGATCGCCGAACCCAATGCGCTGATCTGCTTCGCCGGTCCCCGCGTCATCGAACAGACGATCCGCGAGAAACTGCCCGAAGGCTTCCAGCGCGCCGAATACCTGCTCGACCACGGCATGCTTGACCGCGTCACCCACCGCAAGGCCCTGCGCGAGGAACTGGTCACGATCCTCCGCATGCTCACCAACCAGCCCCCCGCGATCAAGGGCGAGCTGACCGCGCAACCTGCCGAAGCCTGACGTGACCGCCCTGTCCTCCGACGCGATCCTCGAACGGATGATGACCCTGCACCCCAAGGTCATCGACCTCACGCTCGACCGCGTCCATCGCCTGCTGGGCCTTCTGGGCAACCCCGAACGCGCCATCCCCCCCGCCATCCACATCGCGGGCACCAACGGCAAGGGCAGCACGCAGGCCATGATCCGCGCGGGGCTCGAGGCGGCGGGAAAATCCGTCCACGCCTATACCTCCCCCCACCTCGCCCGCTTCCACGAACGCATCCGCCTCGCGGGCGACCTTATCAGCGAACCCGCCCTGACAGCCCTCCTCGACGAATGCGTCGAAAGGAACGGCCCGGACGAGATCACGTTTTTCGAAATCACCACCTGCGCCGCCTTCCTCGCCTTCGCCCGCACCCCCGCCGACTGGACGCTGCTGGAAGTCGGCCTTGGCGGCCGGCTTGATGCCACCAACGTCATCACCCCGCGCCTGTCGATCATCACCCCCGTCTCGATGGATCACGAGTCCTTCCTCGGCGACACGCTGCCCAAGATCGCCAACGAAAAAGCGGGCATCATAAAACGCGGGATCCCCGTCATCGTCGGCCCCCAGCACCCCGACGGGCTCGAGGTGATTGAAACCACCGCCGCCCGCCTCGGCGCGCCGATCCTCGCCCATGGCCAGCACTGGCAGGTCTGGGAAGAACGCGGACGGCTCATCTATCAGGATGAGACCGGCCTCCTCGACCTTCCCCTTCCCAACCTCCCCGGCCCGCATCAGATCCAGAATGCCGGCGCCGCCATCACCGCGCTCCGCCATCTGGGCCATGACGAGGCCGCCTGTCAGGCCGCCGTCACACGCGCCGAATGGCCCGCCCGGATGCAACGCCTGCGCCACGGCCCCCTCATAAACCTCGCCCCGCAGGCCGAGCTTTGGCTCGACGGCGGCCACAACCCCGCAGGCGGCGAAGCCATCGCCGCCACCCTCGCCAGCATGCCCGCCCGCGACACGCACCTCGTCTGCGGGATGCTCAACACCAAGGACGTGACCGGCTACATGCGCCCCCTCGCCCCGCAGGTCACGCGCCTGCACGCCGTCTCCATCCCCGGTGAAAAGAACACCCTGCCCGCCGAGGCCACCCGCGACGCCGCCCAGAGCGCAGGCATCGAAGCCACCACCGCCGCTTCCGTGGCCGAGGCCATCGCCACGATCACGGCCACCAACCCGCAAGCCCGCATCCTCATCTGCGGCTCCCTCTACCTCGCCGGTCACATCCTGCGCGAAAACGGCTGACACCTGCACCCATCGCCACGCCCGCGCCGGGGTGTTCCCCGAACACCCCCGATTTTTCGCAGGAAAATCGTCCTTCCCCACCGCAGCCCAACTTGCGCCCCATTCGTGGTGAAGCGTCAGCCATCCGTTTGTTGCCCGAGCATTTAGATGACCGCCTTCTCCCCGGTTCCCGCCAGTTCCAAGGCCCGCGTGGCGGTGTTCATCGACGGCGACCACATCCCCCCGTCCTTTCGCAAGGCCCTCGCGCTCAAGGCGAAGGAACTGGGTGATACGGCTTCGACCCAGCTTTTCTGCGACCTCTCGGCGCGGCCAGACTGGGCCGCTGAAACCGGTCTGGATGTGACGCATTGCAGGGGTCGCCCCGGCAAGAACAGCGCCGATATCTCGCTCACCATCGCCGCCCTGGACATCGCTTATCGTGGGCTTGCGACATCCTTCCTGATTGCATCGAATGACCGCGATTTCGAACCCCTGATCCGCCATCTGCATCGGATGGGCTTGCAGGCAACCCAGATCAAGACAGAGCTACCCCCCGTGCCGCCACCGGCTCAGCCACAAATCTCGCCCGTGCCGGCAGCGCCGCCCGCGCAACCCGCAAAGGACACGCGCCCGCTGCTCGAAAAGGTGCGCGCCGCGATAAGTGCACACGGCGGCCCCGACGGAATCGCCATCGGGGCGCTCAACCCACTGCTACACCGTCAAGGCATCCGCATCACGGACGAACCGGAAAATACGTGGCGCGCTTGGCTCAAGGCACGCCCGCTGCACTTCGCCTGTGATCCCAAGGGTCCGAACGCCAAGGTGCGATTGGTGCGCTGACCGCGCCCTCACACCCCATACCGCGCCATGAACATCGCCACCGCCCCCTCAACCACCCGCGCCACGTCGCGGGGTTGGCGGGCGGGGTCGATGCCGAACACCGCCCGGTCATGCAGATCGGCCTTGCACAGCTGCGCGAACTGGTCGGCGGCAAGGTTCAGGTCATCAATCCGCACCTCGCCCCGCGCCACCGCCTTGGCCAGATAGATCGCCAGCCGCTCCCGCACCAGTTGCGGCCCGCTCTCGTAAAAGGCCTGCCCCAGTGCCGGAAACCGGTCGCTTTCGGCCACGCACATCCGAAACATCCGCTGCCCGAAATCCGATTGCGCAAAGGCCACGATCCGCTCCCCCGCCAGACGCAGCACCTCAGCCACCGGCGCGGCATCGTCGATCAACGCCTCTGCCTCATCCGCCGCACGGCGACATTCGGCCTGCGCAACTTCCATGAACAACAGCCGCTTGTCCGGGAAATAGCTGTAGAGCGTGGCCTTGCTCACCCCCGCCGCGCGGGCGATGTCATCGACCGACGCCCCCTCGAACCCGTCGCGCAGAAACACCTCGCGCGCGCCCGCCAGAACCTGGTCGAACTTGCGGCCCCGCCGGATCGCCTGGCTTTCGTCATCCATGCCGCCCACCCTTCAGCAGGCAGCGACCATAGACCGCGGCACCTTCCCCCGTCAAACCCGCCGCCGCGCCGTCACCGGCCCGCCCCCCTGCGCCGCAATGCGCGCCACCGCCGCCTCCAGCCCCTCATGCCGCACATCCATGCTATGGCCATTGGCATGGATGATCCGGTCCGGCCCCGTCACCAGCGCCACATGCCCCTTCCAGAAGATCAGATCACCGCGCCGCACCGGACCCGCGACCTCTGCCCCCAGCCGCGCCTGCATGTCGCTGTCCCCCGGGCAGGCAATGCCACAGGCCAGAAGTGCCGCCTGCACCAGCCCGGAACAATCCATCCCCTCCCGGCTGTTCCCTCCCCAGAGGTAGGGCGTGCCGATAAACATCTCCGCCACTTCGACCGGATCGGAAAGCCACGCCTCCAGGGCGCGCAGATGCATCGCGGGAACAAACCCGCCCGCCACCCGCGCCCATTTCGCGTCCATGTCCAGCACCACCAGCCGCGCGCCAAAGGCCAGCCCGAACCTCTCCCGCGCCTGCACCCGCCCCTCCGGGTACAGATGCGATGCCGGGGCGGCCACCCAATGCGTCACCGCCACAGCCGGACCAACCGCCGCCGCCTCCAGCCAACCGCAATAGCCGTCCTTCTCCATCTGCACGAAGACCGCGCCTTCCCGCCGTTCCACCACGACCAGCGCCTCACCCAGCACCACCTGCCGGTCCCGCGCGCCCCCGGGCCGCGCCAGCAGGTCGGCCAGCGGCACCGCAACCGCCCCCGCCTCGCCCGCGACATAGGCCTCCGCCTCCACCTGCCCACGCAACGCCTCCAGCGCCATGCGGCCCGAAAACGGCGCCAGCCTCCGGTCCATCCTCACAGCCCCAGCATCGCAGGCAGACCGTGCAACATCGCCCGCGCCCCCTGCCCGACCGCCCCCTTGGGCCGCCCCGGCGCATCGCTGGGCGTGTGGCCATAGATGTCGAAATGCACATAGCGCGGATGGTCGGCAAAGCGCCGCAGGAACAGGGCCGCCGTGATCGACCCGGCAAAGCCGAAGCCCGGCGCATTGTCCAGATCGGCAATCCCCGGCTCGATCACCGCCTCATAGGCATCATGGAACGGCAACCGCCACACCGGATCGCACCCCGCCACCGCGCCCGCCTCCAGCGCCGCCACGACACCGGCATCATCGCAGTAATAGGGCGCCAGGTCCGGCCCCACCGCCACCCGCGCCGCCCCGGTCAGCGTGGCCATCGACACCAGGAGATCGCAAGGCTCCTCCCCCGCCCAGGCCAAGGCATCGCCCAGCACCAGCCGCCCCTCGGCATCGGTGTCGTTCACCTCCACCGTCAGCCCCTTTCGGCTGGTCAGAATATCCTTTGGCTTCAGCGCATTGCCGGAAACCACATTCTCCACCGCAGGCACGATCACCCGCAGCCGCACAGGCAGACCCGTCTCCATGATCATCTGCGCCAGCCCCATTACCGTTGCGGCACCGCCCATATCCTTCTTCATCAGGTTCATGCCCGAGGACGGCTTCAGGTTCAGCCCGCCCGTATCGAAACACACCCCCTTGCCCACCAGCGTCAGCGCAGGCCCCGCCGCGCCCCAGCGCATCTCCATGATGCGTGGCGCGCGCGGGCTGGCCCGCCCGACGGCATGGACCATGGGGAACCCCTGCGCCAACAGGTCATCTCCCCGCACCACCGCCACCTCAGCCCCGAACCGCGCCCCCAGGGCGGCAAAGGCTGCCTCCAGCTCCCCCGGCCCCATATCTTGCGCGGGTGTGTTGATCAGGTCGCGCGTCAGGAATTCGCCCCGCGCCATCGCGATCATCCGTGCCGCATCCACCCCCGCAGGACAGGTCAAAAGCGCCCCGGCCCGATCCGGCCCCTTGCGATAGCGCGCGAAACGATACTGCGTCAGCAGCCAGCCCAAGGCCACCTCCGCCCGCTCGGCCCGCGTCAGATCCCCCTCGATCCGCCACGCGCCGGCTGGCAAACCGGCCACCGCCTTGACCACGCCAAAGCGCATCCGCCGCCGCGCCTTTTCCGTGCCATATCCCGCAACTGCCCCGGCAACCGCCCCCCCGGCCCCCGGCAACAGGCGCAGCTCGCCCAATTCGCCCTTGAACCCGGTCGCCGCCAGCCACGCCGCCGCCTCCGGCCCGATCTGCCCGGCCGTCGCCTCCACCCCGTCCGATGGCACGATGTACAGCGGCAAGGTCGGTGCCTCTGCTGCGGCGAAATGCGGGGTCAGAAGGGGAAGCGCAGGTTCGGTCATGGCACAGGTTCCGGGGTTGATCTCTGGCAAACCCTAAGAACCGCCCGCCGCCCCCGCAAGGGCAGTCACCGCACCAGCGACCGCTCCGCCACCCGTACCAGCCGCGCCCAGACGGCGGCAAAGGCCGTGGCATCCCCGCGCAGCAGCACCGCCCGCGCATCCTCGGCCACATGGGCAAGGCTCACCATGCCCACGCCCGACGCCATGGCCTGCACCCGCTTCAACGCGCGCGGCAATGTCTCCAGTTCGCAGCGTTCGACCTGCGCACACATCACCGTGACCGCCAGCGCCAGTTCCCCCACCGCCCGCGTCACCAGCTTCGCGCCGGGGTCCGGCCCCAGCCGATCCATGATCGCGACGATCGCGCCCTCATCCTCATCCACCCGCTCCTGCGGATGCAAGGTCACCACCCTGCCCGCCATGCCATCCCCCGCACACGCCTTCACCCCGCACACAGCATGTTTCATGCCACTGAACGAAAGATTGCCGCGCCCCGAAATAAACACTCGAATTTTCCGATACTTCGTCCTACCAAGACCCGCACGATCACCGCAAAGGCACGCCCATGCACCAGGCCAGGCCGCTTCCAGCCTATCTGATCAGCCGCTTCCACGGCTGGCGCGCCACCAGCTATCAGGACAACAAGGCCTGGTTCCGCCGCCTTGCCCAAAGCGGCCAGCATCCCCGCGCCATGGTGATCTCCTGCTGCGACAGCCGCGTCCACGTCACCTCGATCTTCGGCGCGGATGAAGGCGAATTCTTCATCCACCGCAACGTCGCCAACCTCGTGCCACCCTACAACCCCGATGGCGAATATCACGGCACCTCGGCGGCGGTGGAATATGCCGTCACCTCGCTTGGCGTCGCCCATATCGTGGTGCTCGGTCATTCCAATTGCGGCGGGGTCAAGGGCTGCCATGACATGTGCTCGGGCCACGCTCCGGAACTGGAAGAGAAATCCTCCTTCGTCGGCCGCTGGATGGATATTCTCCGCCCCGGCTACGAACGCATCCGCGCCGCCGCCCCCGCCGATCCCTTGCGCGCCCTGGAAAAGGAATCCGTCCTCGTCAGCCTCGAAAACCTGATGACCTTCCCCTTCGTCCGCGCGGCGGTGGAAGATGACCGCCTCACCCTGCACGGCCTGTGGAACGACACCGGCGAAGGTGCCCTCGAACAATACGACCCCACCCGCGCGGCCTTCACCCCGGTCTGACCGCCGCCGCGGCTTCGCCCATGGCCCCGCGCCGCGCCTGCCCCTTCATCTTGGCCCAAATACCCATTCTTCCCGACCATCCCACGCCAGCGGTCGGCGCAGCGCGCAATCATTCCGCAACGCAGCATCTTCACAGCACCGTGAAGCCGCCTATATTCCCGCCCAACGCAACAGGGGGCGATCCATGCAAGACATCCTGACGCTGGCAGGCGCAAACCTGCTGACGCCCATGATCCTGTGCTTTGCGCTCGGCCTTGCCGCCGCCCTCGCCCGGTCGGAACTCACGGTGCCGGAGGCCGCAGCCAAGGCGCTGTCGATCTACCTTCTCTTCGCCATCGGCTTCAAAGGCGGCGCTTCCGTCGCCGATCACGGGCTGGACGGCAACCTGATCGCCGCCCTTGTGGCAGGCGTGATCCTTTCCTTCGCCCTCCCCTTCGCGGCCTTCGCCCTTCTGAAAACCCTCACCCGCCTGTCGGCCACCGATGCCGCCGCCGTGGCGGCGCATTACGGCTCCATCTCCATCGTCACCTTCGTTACCGCCACCTCTGTCCTGCAATCGCAGGGCATCGCGTCCGAGGGCTACATGGTCGCCGTCGCCGCGGCGATGGAGGCACCGGCCATCATCTCCGCCCTCTTCATCGTCACCCGCGCGGGCGGCAAGAGCGAAGGCATGGATGCCGAACTCTGGCGCGAGATCCTGCTGAACGGCTCCATCGTCCTCTTGATCGGCTCCTTCATCATCGGCTTCGTCACCGGTGCAGATGGCATGGCGCGGATCGAAAGCTTCATCGTCTCGCCCTTCCAGGGCGTCCTCTGCCTGTTCCTTCTGGACATGGGCCTTGTCGCCGGGCGCGGCCTGCGCGGCGCGCGCGGGGTGATCACCCCCGGTGTGCTGGCTTTCGGCATCCTGATGCCACTGATCGGCGCCGCCTCCGGCCTTGCTGCCGCCCTCGCCCTCGGCCTCTCCCCGGGTGGCACGGCCCTGATGATGACGCTCGCCGCCTCCGCCTCCTATATCGCCGTGCCCGCCGCCATGCGCGTGGCCCTGCCCGAGGCGAACCCCTCGATCTACCTCACCCTCTCCCTCGGGATCACCTTCCCCTTCAACCTCACCCTCGGCATCCCGGCCTATGTCGCCGTGGCCACCGCCCTTACCGGAAACTGACATGAAAACCCATCAGGCCAAGCGCGTGGAAATCATCATCGAAGCGCCTATGTCCGGCCGCCTCACCGACGCCCTCACCCGCGCGGGCGTCACCGGTTTCACCGTCCTGCCCGTCCTCGGCGGGTCGGGCCGCTCTGGCCAATGGACGCGCGAAGGCCAGGTCGGCCGCGCGGGCATGGTGGCCGTCATCTGCCTGATCCGGCCCGACCGGCTGGATGCCCTGCTCGACGCCGCCTTCGCGGTGGTCGAACGCCATATCGGCGTGGTCAGCATCACCGATTGCGAAGTTCTGCGCGCCGAACGTTTCTAGTTCCGCCGTCACGCGCTGCGGCAGCCTGCCAAGGCGCCGCGTCAGGCCGCCAAGCGCGCCTCGCCCCGGCGCGCGGCCTTCCGCGACCGCAGGATCATCGCATGATCCGCGAAATCGTCACGAAACAGCGCCTGCAACTCCGCCTTGTCAATGCCGTGCGGCCGATGGCCCATGCCCGACTCATCACCGTCATTCAGGATCGCTTGAACAAGAACCTTCAACATCTGGCAGCACCCGTATTGTCGTCGTCTCACCCTTTCCAAAGACGACAACAGGACGCGATCCTCAATCCGACAGGGGCCTTCTTCCCGGCGCCAGTCGGATGACACCAATACCCTTGGATATACCCCGCCCACCCCATGCGACGGGCGTGGGCGATCCGTCCTGCGGGTAAAATGGGTGAGAGCCACCCCCGGAACACGCGCCGCTGCCAGTCCTGCCGCCCGTTTCACCCCTGCGCGCCCGCCCCCGCGTGCTCGGCACCCCTCGCCCGATTCGGCCCATCAAGGCAGGGGGTCGCAAAGAAAAGGCCCCGCAGAAGCGGGGCCTTCGATCAGCTTTCCCGATGGGATCACCCCTTCTTCAGGCAACGGCTTCCCAGCACTTCGGCAATCTGCACCGCGTTCAACGCCGCGCCCTTGCGCAGGTTGTCCGACACGCACCACAGGTTCAGGCCGTTCTCGATCGTGCTGTCCTGCCGGATGCGGCTGACATAGGTCGCATATTCGCCCACACAGTCGATCGGCGTGATGTAGCCACCCGCCTCGCGCTTATCCACGACCAGCACGCCCGGCGCTTCGCGCAGGATATCGGTCGCCTCTTCCCAGTCGAGATAATCCTCGAACTCGATGTTGATGGCTTCCGAATGGCCCACAAAGACCGGCACCCGCACGCAGGTCGCCGTCACCTTGATCTTCGGATCAAGGATCTTCTTTGTCTCGGCCACCATCTTCCACTCTTCCTTGGTCTCGCCGGAATCGAGGAACACGTCGATATGCGGGATCACGTTGAAGGCGATCTGCTTGGGGTAAACCTTCGGCTCCACTTCCTGACCGGGCACGAAGATGCCCTTGGTCTGGTTCCACAGCTCGTCCATCGCCTCCTTGCCGGTGCCCGACACGGATTGATAGGTCGCCACCACCACCCGCTTGATCCGCGCGCGGTCATGCAAGGGCTTCAGCGCCACCACCATCTGCGCGGTAGAGCAATTCGGGTTCGCGATGATGTTCTTGTTCTTGTAGCGGACCACGTCATCCGCGTTCACTTCCGGCACGATCAGCGGAATGTCGGGGTCATAGCGATAGAGCGACGAATTGTCGATCACCACACAGCCCGACGCCGCCGCCTTCGGCGCATAGACCTTCGTCGCGTCCGACCCGATGGCGAACAGCGCAATGTCCCAGCCGGTGAAATCGAACGTGTCCAGATCCTGGGTCTTCAAAGTTCGGTCGCCAAAGCTGACTTCCGTCCCCAGCGATTTGCGCGACGCCAGCGCCGCGATCTCATCAACCGGGAACTCGCGTTCCGCGAGGATGTTCAGCATTTCCTTGCCTACGTTGCCCGTGGCACCGACGACTACGACCTTGTAGCCCATCATGGATCTCCTTTTCCCGCCCCCATCCGTCGGGGACGGCGCCGCATACCCCAAGCGGGGCAGGGGGAAAAGCGGATTCCGATCCGCCCCGCCATTCCCTCAGTCAATGCGGTCTTCCGAGAACAGATAGACCGCCAGCCCCGCCGCCAGCACCACCGCAAGGAACAGGAAGATCCCCTGATAGGGCGCCACCGCCGCCCCCCCGTCCAGCGCCGCATGGATGCGGCCCGTCACGCCCTGCGCCAACCCCGCCGCCCCGATCCCGAACAGATTGAGCAGCGTCACCCCCCGCCCCGTCAGATGCGGCGGCACAAAGGCCCGCCCATGCGCAATGACCATTGGAAAGGACGCGCCAAAGAAGCCGATCCCCGCCAGCAGCGCCAGCGTCACCCAGCCCCCCGCCCCCGGCACTGCCCACAGGCCCAGAAGGCAGGCCAGCACCGCCAGATTTCCCCAGATGATCAGCCATTTCCGCGTGCCAAGCAGCCGGTCCAGCGGGCCATAGGCGAAATTGCCCGCCACCATCGCCAGCCCCATCACCAGCGTCGCCATCCCGATCGCCGCCGCATCCGCGCCGAACACATCGGCGTAATAGGGGCCAACCCACAGCCCACGCAGCCCCGCCGCAGGCGCATAGCACACCGCCATCATCACCAGCAGCGGCCAAAGCGCCCGCATCCGCAGCAGATCCATCAACGACCCGCGCCCCGCGCCCTCCACCCTCGGCGGATCGCGCACCAGCACCAGCACCGCCAGCGCCACCGCCCCTGTCACCGCAGCCATCCCCCACAAGGTCTGCCGCCAGCCAAAGGCCTCAACCGCCGCCGCCAAGGGCAGGCTCGCCGCGATGTTGCCCATCGACCCCACGCCGATCACCAGCCCCGCCAGCGTGCCAAAGACCGCAGGCGCATAGGTCCGCGCAAAGATGTAATAGGCCGCCATCAGCACCGGCGCGCAGCCCACCCCGATCAGCGCCATCGCCAGCGTCACCGCCCCCGGCCCCTGCGCCATGGCAAAGACCGCCGCCCCGCCCGCACCCCCGACCGCCAGCAGAACCGCCGCCGTCAGGCGCGGCCCCACCCGGTCCAGCGCCGACCCGACCGGTATCTGCATCCCGGCGAACACCAGAAACCAGACCCCCGACGCCGCCGCCAGATCGTCCGCCCCCGCCCCGATCTCGGCCCCCAGCACCGGCGCCAGCACCGCCAGAAACGCCCGATAGAACTGCGACAGCACATAGGCCGCCACCAGCGCCGCAATCCCCGCAATCATTCCGAAACATCCTCCATCCCGGCGCGCTTACTGCCAATCCGAAGGGCCGGATACAACCCCAACCCTCAACCCGCTTGCCACCGGCCCCCTCACCCCGGCACACTCATCCCGTCCTGTCAGGAGTGTCCGATGTTCCGCGCCCCGCTTACCGCCCTGTTCCTCCTCGCCAGCCCCGCCTTCGCCCCCTCCGCCCTCGCCAATGACGGCTTCGGCGGCCTCAACGCCACCGGCCTGCATTTCACCCGGACCGACGCAATAGCGATGGAGACGGAAGACCTCTTCATCGGCCTCGACCGTATCCGCGTGGCCTATGCCTTCCGCAACCTCACCGATCAGGACGTCACGGGTGAGGTGATCTTCCCCCTGCCCCCCATCCCGCTACAGGCGCTGATGAACAGCGATTTCAACCTGCCCGAAGACCGCGCCAATCTCGTGGGCTTCACCGTCACCGTCGCAGGCCAACCCGTCACCCCGCAGATCGACCGCATCGCCGTGATCGAACCGCCCTGGGATGAAACCCGCCCCCTTTCCGAACAGTACGACACCCCCGGCCAGGACGTCACCGCCACCCTCGCCCGCCTCGGCATCCCCCTCACCATCGACGCAAGCGCCCTTTCGGCCCTCCTCCTGTCCCTGCCCGATGCCGCCCGCGCCGAACTGCAAACCGCAGGAATTGCCGAATTCTACGACGGCGATCCCGCCCAAGGCTTCCCGGCCGAAGCCTGGCCGCTCTGGTCCATCATCTTGCGCTATCACTGGACGCAAACCTTCCCCGCAGGCCAGACACTCGCCATCGCGCATGACTATGAAAACCGCCCGCCGGGGGGCCTCTTCGGCTGGACCCACCCGCCGCAGAACGATTGGGAACAGGACTACCAATCCCGCTACTGCATCGACGACGGCACCTCTCGCGCCATCGCCAAACGCCTCGGCCCCGATGGCTACGGCATCGCCTACAACCTGGCCTACGTCCTGCGCACCGCCAATTCCTGGGCCGGCCCCATCGGCCAATTCCGCCTGACGCTGGACAAGGGCGCCCCGCAGAACGTCATCTCGCTCTGCGCCAGCGGTGTCACCAAGACCGGCCCCACCACCTTCGTCATCGAAAAGTCGAACTACACGCCCGACCGCGACCTCGAAATCCTGATCGTCACCCCGCCCCCCGGCTAGGCCAAAGGCTCAGGCTGCGACAGGCGCCCGCACCTCGCGCTCCTTCACCGGCAGATGGACGATGGCCGAAAATGCCCCCACGCCCACCCCGATCCACCAGACCAGCGTATAGCCCCCGGTGATGTCATACATCATCCCTCCCAGCCACACGCCCATGAACCCGCCGATCTGGTGGCTCAGGAACACCACGCCATAGAGCGTGCCCATATAGCGCAGCCCGTACAGATGCGCGACCAGCCCGCTCGTCAGCGGCACGGTCGCCAGCCACAAGGCCCCCATCACGGCGGAAAAGATCAGCACGCTCTCCGGCGTAATGGGCAACAGGATGAACACCGCCGCCGCGATCGTCCGCCCCGTATAGATGCCCACCAACAGATATTTCTTGGTGTATCGCTTGCCCAACCACCCGGCCGTGACCGTGCCCACGATGTTGAACAACCCGATCACCGCGATGGATACCGCCCCCAGCGCCGATGTCGTGCCAATCCCCATCCCCGCAATCATGCTGCCCGGATCAATCGGCCCGCACAGCTCGGTCACAAAGGCCGGGAAATGCGCGGTGATGAAAGCCAGTTGATACCCGCAGGAAAAGAACCCCACAAAGATCAGCGTGAAGGAAGGGTCCATGAAGGCCCGCTTCAGCACCACGCCCATGCTTTCCTCCAGCTCGGCCTTCGTGGCCACCCTGGGCGACCGGATGAAGGGCAGCGCAAACAGCACCCCCAGCACCACGACCGAAAAGATGATGAACACCTCCTGCCAGCTATAGGATTGCAGCAGCCACTCTGCCACCGGCGCCCCGAACACCTGCCCCGCCGACCCCGCCGCCGTGGCAATGCCCAGCGCCATCGACCGGTTTTCGGCACTCGCCGCCCGGCCCACGATGGCCAGCACCACGCCGAACCCGGTTCCCGCGATGCCGAAGCCCACCAGCACTTCGAGAACCTGCATCTGCCCCGGCGTGATGGCAAAGGCCGTCAACACCAGCCCCGCCGCATACATCAAGGCGCCTGCGACAATCGCCTTGCGATCCCCGAACCGCTCCGCCACCGCGCCGAACAACGGCTGCCCGATCCCCCAGGCCAGGTTCTGAATGGCGATGGCCAGCGAAAACTCCGCCCGCGCCCAGCCGAATTCCTCGGCAATCGGGATCTGGAACACGCCGAAACTCGCCCGGATGGCAAAACCCAGCATCAGGATGAAACACCCTGCCACCAGAACCGGGGTGATCAGGGGGGCTTTGGTCGTCATCGGCGGCACCTCGTTCATGCCCGCCCGTATTCTGCCCGGCCCGGGCGAAGGTCAAATGCAGATTTGTGATGCAGACAATTCACAAGGCCCATCCCCCTCTCCGCCCGATCCTGCCCTTGCCCCTTCATCTTGGCCCAAATACCCAAAAATACCCCCTCTCCGCAAAGGCACGGTCAGGCATGGCGGCCTGCGCAAAAACGCACCCTCCCCGCCCGGAAACCCCTCACTCTCTCCGGATTTGTATGCACGCCCGTCTGCACTGGCGTGCTGCACCCGTTGTTGAACAGGCCCCGCCGGTTTTCCCTCTGTGCATCAAGACCTTGACCCGCTAGCACTGTCATCAGGCAATCAAAAACGGGGCGCGTATGTCAGCATCGGATTGGTGGAAGGGTGCCGTCACCTATCAGGTCTATCCCCGCTCCTTTCAGGATACGAACGGCGATGGCATAGGCGACATTCCCGGCATCACCGCCCGCCTGCTACATATCGCCGATCTCGGGGTGGATGCCGTCTGGCTTTCGCCCATCTTCACCTCGCCCATGCGCGACATGGGCTATGATGTCAGCGATTACACCGACATCGACCCCACCTTCGGCACCCTGTCGGATTTCGACGCCCTCATCGCCCGCGCCCATTCCCTCGGTCTGAAAATCATTATCGACCAGGTGCTTAGCCACTGTTCGGACCAGCACCCCTTCTTCACCGAAAGCCGCGCCAGCCGCGACAACCCGCGCGCCGACTGGTTCGTCTGGGCCGATCCAAAGAAAGACGGCACGCCCCCTACCAACTGGCTCTCCGTCTTCGGCGGCAGCGCGTGGACATGGGACGCACGGCGCAAGCAGTACTATCTTCACAACTTTCTGTCAGAACAGCCCGACTTCAACTTCCACAACCCGGCCGTGCAGGACTGGCACCTCGCCAACATGCGCTTCTGGCTCGACCGCGGGGTGGACGGCTTCCGCTTCGACACCGCCAACTACTTCTTCCACGACCCGCAGTTCCGCGACAATCCCGCCGATTTCCGCGAAAAATCCCGCCCCGACGGCAACCCCTACGAGATGCAATACCACCTGTTCGACAAGAACCGCCCCGAAACGACAGGCTGGATGGAACGCATCCGCAGCCTGCTCGACAGCTATGACGCGCGGGCCTCTGTCGGCGAGGTGGGCGACAGCCACCACGCCATCCGCCTGATGGGCGAATACACCGGCCCCAAACGCCTGCATCAGTGCTACAGCTTCGAAATGATGGGCCCCGACTACGCCCCCGCCATCTTCCGCCGCAAGATCGAGGATTTCTTCACCGGCGCCCCCGACGGCTGGCCCATGTGGGCCTTCTCCAACCATGACGTCCCGCGCCACGTCTCCCGCTGGGCCGCGCATGGCGCGTCGCAGGACGCGCTCGCCAAACAGGCCGCCGCGCTGATCCTTTCTTTTGAAGGCTCCATCTGCCTCTGGCAGGGCGAGGAACTGGGTCAGACCGACACCGCCCTCACCTTCGACGAATTGACCGATCCGCAAGGCATCGCCTTCTGGCCCGAACCCGTAGGCCGCGACAACACCCGCACCCCCATGGTCTGGGACGGCTCCGCCCATGGCGGCTTCACCACCGGCACCCCATGGTTGCCCGTCAAACCGCCCCAGCTTGCCCGCAACGCGGCCGCACAGGCGGCCGACCCCGACTCGGTCCTGAACTACTACAAGCTAATGCTTCGTTACCGCCGCGAACGGTCCGACCTGCGCCATGGCCCCACCCGCTTTCTCGCCCTGCCAGACCCGATCCTCGGCTTCCTGCGCGGCGATGGCACGGCCTGCATCTTCAATCTGTCGCCTGCCACAAATGTCATAGAAATCAAGGGTCTGTTATCCCTGACAGGCCCCTGCCTCGCGGCCGATCTTGATGGTGAAACCCTGACGCTCGGCCCCAATGGCGTGGCCTTCACCACCCTGTCGGTCGCGGTGGAGGCGCGCTAAAGCGCCTCCCAATACACCCCGGCCGGGGGCAGCGTCACGCCGTCCCAATCCACTTCGAACGGGTTGTAGTTGAACCAGAACCGATGCGTGTCGGTGTCCCGCCGCCGCAACCCTTCGGGCAGAACTTCAACGCCAATCCCCTGCGCCTCGCACAGGCGCAGCAGCATCCGGTCCAGCACCGCATCTTCCGGCCAGCCACCCAGATAATGCAGGCCCCCCGCCCGGATCAGGGCAGGCCAGCCATCCGTCGCCCGCTCCACCACATCGGCCCCGGTTTCGATTTTTTCCCGCCAATGCAACAGGTTGCCCCCGCCGTCCAGCGGCACCGGCACATCGGGTGGCAGGCTTTCCACCCGCGCCACCACGGCGTCCAGCCCCGGCAGGTTCGGCGGCAGCGGCACAGGCGTTGCGAATTCCGCGGTCTTGGCATTGCTGCGCGGCCCGATCAGCGCCGCCCCCTTGAACGCCTTCAACGCCCCAAGGAAGGCCTCCGAAAGCGTCGCCGCCCCCGGCGCCAGCACCAGCTTGTAGCCCGAAAGATCCGCCACATCCGGCGGCAGAATATCCACGTTCAACCCCAGCCGCCGCAGCCCGCGATAAAAGGCAAAGGCCAGCCGGAAATAGTCGAAATCCCGCCCCTGCGGCTGCGTCTGCCACGCCCAGGCCGAGGCATAGTCGAACACCAGCGCCACCTCCGCGCGCGCCGTCCCCACATCCGGCATCATGGCCAGTTCCTGCGCCACTTTCCCGGCCTCTTCAAAGGCTTGCGCCGGCGCGCTGTCGGGCCGCAGCAGCCCTGCATGCATCTGTTCCTGCGCGAACGGCGCTTGCCGCCAGCGGAAATAACACACGGCTTCCGCCCCATGGGCAAAGGCCTCCCAGGCCCAAAGCCGCGCCATCCCGGGTAGCGGATCGGCATTCCACGGGGCCCAGTTCACCGGCCCGGGTTGCTGTTCCATGATCCACCACCGCCCGCGCCCGACCGCGCGATAGAGGTCGTGGTGAAAAGCCTGAAAATCCGGGTCCCCCTGCCGCACGAACCGCCGCTTATGCTCCGCCGTCACTTCCAGCCGATCCGACAGGAACCCCAACGGGTAGGCATCCCACGACGCGATATCCAGATCGGCCCCCACCGCGAAATGGTCGAATTCCGTGATCCTTCCCATATAGTTATGGGCAATCGGCGCATCCGAATGCTTCCGGATGATCTCGGTCTGCACCCGGTTGAACGCCACCACCTCATCGCTCGCAAACCGGCGAAAGGCCATGGTATGCGACGGGTTCGCCTCCGTCACCGTCAGGTTCGGCAGGCCGATCTCGTCGAAACCGGAATACTCCATCGACCAGAACACATTGCCCCAGGCCCGGTTCAATGCCTGCGGGCTCTGATACCGCTGCGCCAGCCATTCGCGGAAGGCGTGCTTGGCCGCTTCGGAATAGCTCAGCACAGTATCATGGCAGCCAAATTCGTTATCCGTCTGCCAGGCCGCCACATAGGGGTTGCGCCCATAGCGTTGCGCCAGTTCCGTCACGATCCGCGCGCATTCCGCGCGATAGCCCCGATGGGAAAAGCAGTAATGCCGCCGCGACCCGAACCCGCGCGGCCTACCTTCCGCATCCACCGCCAGCATGTCGGGGTGCCGGTCCAGCATCCAGCGCGGCGGCGTCGCCGTGGGCGTCCCCAGCACAACCTTCAGCCCCGCCTTGCCAAGCGTTTCAACCGCACGGTCCAGCCAATCCCAATCGAACCGCCCCGGCTCCGGTTCCATCCGGCTCCAGGCAAACTCACCGATCCGCACCCATGTCAGGCCCAGTGCGGCCATGCGGGCGGCATCTTCGGCCCATTTCTCTTCCGGCCAATGTTCGGGATAGTAGCAGACGCCAAGCGTGCGTTTCACAAGATCACCTGAGGTTCGGGCAGCCCGCGGCCAACGCCTTGAACTGCAAAGGTCTTTCCAGCATCCGGATCGGCCGCGCGTGCCGCGGCATCCATGCCCTCATGCGCAGTGGTGCAATACAGCACCTCCAGCCCTGCGCCGCCGAAACAGGGGCACGAGCTTTGCGTCGCCCCGATCGGCACCGCCTTCAGGAACCGCCCATCCGGGCCATAGCAGGCCACCCGCCCCGCCCCCCATTGCGCGTTCCACAGATTGCCCACGGCATCAATGACCGACCCATCCGGAAATATCCCCTCTGCGCTCAGGTCGATAAAGGTTTCCGGTTCGCCCACCGGCCACCCATCCCCGTCCAGCGCGACGCGCTGGATGCGCTGGGTCAGCGTGTCGGCGAAATGGGCAAATCGGCCATCAGGCGAAAAGCAGATGGAATTCGGGATGGTGATACCCGGATAAAGCCGCCGCAATTCCCCCCGATACCAGCGCCAGATCGACCCGCGCCCCGGATCATCGCCGCCCCGCTTGCCCATCGTCCCGATCCAGAACCCGCCTTGGCGATCCGCCCGCCCGTCATTCGACCGCGTGCCGGGATCGTCTGCCTCCAGTTCGGCAATCGTCTCGATTTCCTCGGTTTCCAGATCGAACAGGAACAGATCGCGCTCGCCGGCGATCAGCAGCACGTCCCGGCTGACCCAACCCGCAGCCGAGACATATTCGACAAAGGACCATGTCCGCGCCGCGCCATCCTCGACCGAATGCAGCTTTTTCCCAAGAATATCAAACCAGAAGAACTGTCGCCGCAGCGGGTGCCAGAACGCCCCCTCGCCCAGTTCGCAGACCCGTTCATCAAAGATCATCCCAAAGCCTCGTCATAGGCCGCCACGATCCGCGCCGCGCGGGCGGCGACGTCGGCCACGGAAAGACCGGGGGTGTAAAGCGCGGTCCCGATGCCAAAGCCATCGGCCCCGGCCGTGATCCACTGGGCGAAATTCTCCGGCCCCGCGCCACCCACGGCATAGACCTGGCACGCCTTCGGCAACACCGCGCGCATGGCCTTCACGCCATCGGGGCCGATCAGGCTGGCCGGGAAAATCTTCAACCCGTCCGCCCCGGCCTTCAGCGCGGCAAAGCATTCGGTGGGCGTCATCACCCCCGGCCAGCTTTGCATCCCCCGCGCCTTTGTCGCAGCGATCACCTCGGCATCGCAGTTGGGCGATACGATCAGCCGTCCACCGGCATCGGCCACTTCGGCCACATCGGTCACGGTCAGAACTGTCCCCGCACCGATCACGGCGCGCTGCCCCAGAGCCCCGGCCATCGCCGAAATCGACGTCATGGGATGCGGGCTGTTCAGCGGCACCTCGATCCAGGTGATCCCCGCCTGCACCAGAGCCTCGGCCACCGGAACGGCCTCTTCGGGGGTGATCCCCCGCAGGATGGCGATGATCTTTCGCTCTTTCATGCATGCACCCCTGTCCGCGCCGCGCCCAGACCCGCCAGCACGGCCTCTGATCCCTTTACCAGCCGCGCCTCGACGCCCTGCATCCGCAGCGCCCGTGCGTAAGACATTGAAATTCTGTCTGAACCGACGATCACCACAGCCTGACCCAACCAGTAGGGCCGCGCCGCAGCCAGTTCCATCCCGATCAGCAGACCAGACAGCCGCGCCCGCGCCGCAGCCGCGCCCAATCCGGCAATCAACCCTTCGGCCCGGATGCCGAAGAGTCTGGCACCGATCCGTTCAGGCCGCGACAACGCGTCTGACACGCCCGCGTCGAAGGCCGCCTCATCCCACCCGTCGCCCTGCATTCCGTGGCGCAGGACCGAGGCTTCGGACAAAAGCGCAAAAAGTTCACCGGTAAGATAGGTCTGGAAACTGACAACCTCACCCGCGCTGACATGCGCCCATTTCGAATGCGTTCCAGGCAGACATATCACCCCGTCAAACCCCGGCAGAATCGCCAGAGCCCCGGCGATCTGGGTTTCCTCGCCGCGCATCACGTCGGCCGGTTGCGCCTGTTTCAGCCCCGGCACGATGCGCACCCGAATGCGCGCGTCATGCGTCGGCGCGGCGACAAGACTGCCCGGATCAAGGGGCGTGCAGGGCACTGTGCGATAAGGCGCCTCATGCCAGCCCTGGCGGCTGCCGACCATGCCACAGGCCACAACCTCGATCGTGCGAGTGTCGGAAAGCCACGGCCCGATCAGGCGCAGAAGCGCCGGTTCAAAACCATCGCGGTCAAGCCGACCCATCCCATCCTCCGAGACCGCCTGCGCGACCAAACCCTCGCGCCCCATGCCGAAGGCACGAAGATTCGTCGTCCCCCAATCGACTGCGATCCATTCCACCGTCATCGTTCCGCCTTCCCGAAGGGTCGCCTGTCAGACACGTGCACCTTCTACAACCCACATCGTCGCTGGCCATGCCACTGGCAACAATATCCCGCGCTGCATAAGCGCAAGCCCCGACAACGTCACCTCTCCGGATTTCAGGGCGTTCGGCCCACGGGATTGTGGCGGGGCGTCCTCGGGATTGACAAGACGCAGCCGATAGGTCGCTTCGGGATCAAGTCCGGAAAGGCGCAAGGGGCGCGGAAGGATCTGAATGCTGGTCGCCTCCTGCCCGGCGAAAACCACAAACCGCCTGCCGTCTGCGGCCACTTGCACCTCGGCCACCACGGCAGGATCATCGCTGTCAAGACGCAGGATGGTGCCCGCCATCATCCAGTCCCGGTTCGCCTTCCACCATCGGGTGACGGTCTGCAACGTCGCCGCTTCGTCTTCGGACAATAGGCGCAGGTCCATCTCGAACCCGAAATGTCGCTGCGCGGCCACCCAGGCACGAAAAGACATGGGCAGCACACGCCCGGCCGTATGGCTGCGCCGCGCGCCGACATGGCTTCCCGTCACTGCCGCAGGAAGGAACAGGGCCGCCTCGTGCTGCATCCGTAGCCGTTCGATCCCGTCGATGGAATCCGACAACCACACCCTTTGCGTGTGGGCGAGGAAACCAGCGTCAATACGCCCGCCTCCGCTGGCGCAGCTTTCGAATTCGACCGCAGGATGGGCCTTGCGCAAAGCGGCAAACAGTTCGTATGCCCCGCGCGTCTGCGCAGCATCCACAACCGGCAAAAGGCGATTGTGGTCCCATTTCACGTAGTCGATGGGATATTCGGCCAGTATCCCGGAAACTGCATTGAAGAGATGTTCGCGCACCTCTGCACGGGATAGATCAAGCACCATCTGGTTGCGCCCGGCGATCTGGTCCGATGGGCCAAGCCGCCAGTCCGGATGGGCACGCATCAGATCACTGTCGGGATTCACCATTTCGGGTTCGAACCAGAGCCCGAATGTCATACCCAGTTCATGGACATGCGAAATCAGGGGATGCAGGCCATCCGGCCATTTGCGACGGTCCACCGTCCAGTCACCCAAAGACGTCGTGTCATCATCCCGCCGTCCGAACCAGCCATCATCCAGCACGAACCTTTCCGCCCCCATCGCGGCCGCGCGGTCGGCGATGGCAGTCAGGTCGGCAAGGTTGTGATCGAAGTAGATCGCCTCCCAGCAGTTGTAATGCACCGGCCTTGGGCGCGCAGGATCGGGCCATGTGATCACCCGATCCCGCAGGTCATGCTGGAAGGTCGCGGCAATACCGTTCAGCCCGGCCCCTGACCACAGCGCCAGCATTTCGGCTGTCTCGAAATACTGGCCCGGTTGCGTTTCCGCCCCCCAGGCATGGCCAAGCTGCACCTGGCGCCGCCCATCGGGCAATTCTTCTGCCACCATGCGATGCCCGCCCGACCAGGCATAGTGCAACGCCCAGACCGTTCCCGTGGCGTTTGTCGCGCCTTTCCCTGTGAAAACCACATAGGGCGGATGCTCATGCCCCGAACGACCTGTCCGAGCCTCGCGCAAGCGGATGCCGGGGGTCCAATCCACATGGTTCAGGTGAAACTCGCGAGTCCATTTTCCATGCACATCCAGCATCGCCCCTTCCTGCGGTGCCGGAAGGACCGGGGCCGCCATCCAGTGCAGGCGCACCGGCTGCATCGCCTCCAGACGGGTCAACAGGCCGATGACGCCGGTCCGGTAGGCCCGAAACTCATGGGTCAGGCGCAGCCCGTCCGCCACGCTAATGATGCGCAACAGATCCGGCTTGTGTTCGGCTCGCTCGAAGGTGAAAGCGGGAAGCAGTGGCGTTCCGTCCACCAGTGCGAGAACGAGCCCGGGTTGCCCCTGAAAGGCGCGGCCGGCTTCGGGGCAGATCGAAAGCGCCGGCAAGACATCCAGCATGCCACCGGTCAAGTCGTGCCGTGACGCCACGGCGAGCTGGAAAAGGTCTTCCTCTTCCGGCAACCGCGCGCCCCACCAGATCACTTCGGGGATGCCACCGGATGTCGTCAGGGCAATTGTCTGTGCCGTTGTGCCAGTTCCGGCATCCAGCCTGAATTCCGTCACTTCACCGCCCCCAGCGTCAGACCCGCGATGAAGTGCTTCTGCATCAGGAAGAACATCAGAACGGGTGGAAGCGCGGCAAGGATCGAACCCGCCGATACAAGATGCCAAGCTGCCACCCATTGCCCATTGAGCGAGGAGAGCCCCGCCGTGATCGGCTGCGCCGTGGGGCTGGATGTCAGGACCGTTGCCCAGAAGAAGTCATTCCAGATAAAGGTAAAGACCAGCACCGACAGGGCAGCGATTGCCGGTCGCATCAAGGGCAGGACGATGAACCAGAAGATCCGCCATTCGGCCACACCTTCAACACGCGCGGCCTCGATCAGTTCGTAGGGAAGCGCCTTGATGAAGTTCCGCATGAACAGGGTGCAGAAGCCAGTCTGGAACGCGATGTGGAACAGAGCCAGGCCGTGATAGGTGTTGTAGATACCAAGGTTCAGGGTCAGGTCGCGCACCGGAACCATCAGGATCTGAAAAGGAACGAAATTGCCCGCGACGAACATGAAGAACAGGATCAGGTTGCCCTGGAAGCGATAGACGGCAAGCGCGAATCCCGTCATCAACGACAGGGCGACGGCACCAATCACGGTGGGAATGGTCACGATGAAGCTGTTCAGGATGTAGCGCCCCATCGGCGTGTTGCGGAATACGTCGGCATAATTCTCGAACGCCAGATAGGACGGCAGACCGAAGTAGTTGCCCTGCGCAAGATCGGATGCCGGGCGGACGGATGTGACCGCCACGCCGATCAGCGGCAAGAGCCAAAGGATCAAGGCGATCGGCAGCGCGACCTTGTACATCCATTGGGCAGCCGGGGTGGATCGTTCAATTGGCCGTGGGAACATCGGCTATCGCTCCGTCTCGTCGCGCCACATCTTCCAGATGAAGCCCGAAATGAAGATCATCATGATGGCAAACAGCACCACGGCGATGGCTGCCCCATAGCCCATGCGGTATCCGTATTCGGATAGGGCCTGCTCATACATGTAGAAGGACAGGACACGGGACGATCCGAAGGGTCCGCCCGACGTCATGATGGATACTAGGTCAAAGGATCGCAGCGCCCCGATCACCGTCACGACGACAGCGATGAAGGTGGCTGGCCGCAGTTGCGGCAAGATCACATACCACAGCATGCGCCAGCCCTTCGCTCCGTCCAGGCGGGCAGCCTCGACCTGATCGGGGGCCACGTTGTTCAGCCCGGTAAGGTAGAGGATCATCACGTAGGCGATCTGCGGCCAGAGCCCGGCTACGATGATCCCGTAGGTGACGAAATCCGGTTCCGCAAGGATCGCAACGCCGCTGCCCGTGAACCATTCGATGATCTTGTAGAAAAGCCCGAAGTTTGGCGCATAGAACCACGAGAAGATCAGGCCGACGACAACCTGTGAAATGACGAATGGAAAGAAAAACAACGACTTGTAAAGGCGGATGCCGGTCACATTCTGATTCAGGAAAATCGCGATCAACAGGCCCGCAGGAACCGCCAGAAGATAGAGCCCCAGCCAGATCAAGTTGTTGATCAGGGATGTCACGAAAGCCGGATCTGTGCCGAGTTCGCGGAAATTCCCCAATCCGATGAAACGCCCGGTGAACTCGCCCTCTCGGTTGTAAAGGCCATTCCAGTCATAAAGCGAAAGGATCAGGCTCTCGCCGATGGGCCAGATCACGTACACGATGAACATGATCAGCCCGGGCGCAAGAAACAGCCATGGCGCAAGGCTGCGCTGGTTGAAGGTGCGTGATGACATGCTGGCCTCTCGCGCGGACAGGTAAGATTAGGGGAGCCTTTAAATGCGACCCCGGGGGAGGAGGAACCCCGGGGCCGGGATCCGGGCGCGGGCCTTAGACCCATCCGCGCCCAGTATTGCGGTCACTGATAGACGCGCTGGCGAACCGTCTCGAGCCGGTTCAAGATCGCGTCAAGGTTCTCGGGCTTCACCATGAACTCCTGGAAGCCTTCCATACCGGCCTTGGCCATCTCGGCCGGGGCGTCCCGATCGAAGAACTGCGCGAGGGCATAGGCCGACGACAAGGTTTCGAACCCGGCAGAGATGAACGGATCATCAGCCGGAACTGTCGAGTTCTTGTTCGTGGGCAACTGGCCGATTGCCGCATTCAGCTTGGTCTGCGCGTCGGCAGAGGCGACGAAGGCAAGGAACTTCTTCGCATCCTCGACATTCTGCGCCCCGGCAGGAATGTGGATCGTATCGGTCGGCGCTTCCTCGGCACGCGGGATGCCCGGGGTGATTTCCGGGAATACCATGAAGCCAAGGTTGTCATTCGTCATGCCGCCTTCCTTGAAGACACCCACGGCAAAGTTGCCCATGACGTAGTTGGCCGCCTTCCCCTGAACCAGCAGCGCCGCCGCATCCTGCCAGTCGATCGCCGCGTGGTTGGCGGTGATGTACGGCTGGATCTTCGCGAATTCGGCAAAGACCTTGCGCACCGAGTCATCCGTCCAGGCGATCTTGCCGGCTGTCAGATCCATGTGCCACTCATAGCCGTTCGTGCGCAGCGACAGATAGTCGAAGATGCCTGCAACCGGCCATAGCGCCTTGGACCCAGTCGTGATGCAGTCGATCCCGGCCGCTTTCAGAGTCTCGCAATTCGCAAGGAACTGATCCCAGGTCACACCTCCGTCGGGCGCCTCCAGACCGGCCGCCTTGTAGGCGTCGCGGTTAAAGTAGATGCCCCACTGGTAGTAGGTGTAGGGGATGCCCCACTGCTTTCCGTCAATGGTCATCGAGGCCTTGGCCGAGGCAAGCTGTTCGCCCAGATCATTGGCTTCCCAGACATCGGTGACATCCATGAACTGGCCCGCCGCAACGAAGGGCGCCATCCGGTTGCCGGCGTACCAGTTCGCCAGATCGGGCGCATCGGCAGTCAGGAAGTTGCGAATGGCCGTCTTGTAACCTTCGTGATCGAAGTTGTTCAGCTGAACATCAATGTCAGGATTTGCCGCCTCGAAATCGGCAATCAATGCCTCCATCGCGGCCAGCGGGATTGGGTCGTAGTCGGCGTTGTATTTCAGGATGCGCTTTTCCTGCGCAACCGCAGCAGTCGAAAGCAGCAAAGCCGCCATGAGCGCCGCAGCGCCCTTTCCGTAACGGACCATCGGTTTCCTCCCTTTAGGTTCCATTATGTGAAACTTAGTCTTGAATATTGAAAACTATGCGGCGTATCGTTTAGGCTGTCAACAGCAACCCAAGGGAACCCGATGTCGGCTGATCAAGGCGACGGAACAGTAGGCAAGGCTCTGGACGTGCTCGACATGGTCGCAGCCGCGGGGCAGCCCGTGCGGTTTTCGGAACTGCTGGCCGCTTCCACGTATCCGAAGGCGACACTGTATCGCTTGATCCAGACGCTGACCCACCAAGGCATGCTTTCCTACGATGCCGATCGTCAGACCTATGCGCTTGGTATGCGGTTGGTTCGGCTGGCGCATGCGGCCTGGGCGACATCTTCCCTGGCGCCGCTTGCACGCCCCTATCTTGATGAACTTGCTGCCGAAACCGGTGAGACGATCCATCTGGCGCAGATGGATAACGGGCAGGTCTTGTACGTCGACAAGCGCAATGCGGCAAAGCCGGTGGAGATGTTTGCACAGGCGGGCAAGGTTGGCCCAGCCTATTGCACCGGCGTCGGCAAGGCGATGCTTGCCTTTCTTTCCCCGGAAGCCCTTGAGCGCGCGATACAACGGCAGAGCTTTCACCGTTTCACGGATCATACGCTGGACGATGCCCAAACGCTGAAAACCGAGCTTGAGGCGATTCGTCGGCGCGGCCACGCCTTTGACCGCGAAGAGCATGAACCGGGGATCATCTGTTGCGCCGTGCCGATTCTGTCGCGCACAGGACGCGTGATAGGCGCCCTGTCGGTGACATCGACGACCGCACGCACCTCGCTTGCAGAACTGGAACGCGGGGCAGACCGGATCAAGGATACAGCCGCACGCATCGCGGCCGAGGCGGAAAGCTGGCGCTTTCCAGAACAGAGCTAACAGATTTCAGGGGGGAAAACAGATGTCCGGGGTCGTTCTGGAAAAGGTCGTCAAGCGATTTGGCGAGGCGCAGGTCATCCACGGCGTCGATCTCTCCATTGAGGACGGGGAGTTCTGCGTTTTTGTCGGCCCTTCCGGCTGTGGCAAATCTACCCTGCTGCGCATGGTGGCCGGCCTGGAGGAAACTTCGGACGGGACAATCCGCATCGGCGACCGGGATGTCACGCAGGTGGACCCGTCCGAAAGAGGGGTGGCCATGGTGTTTCAGACTTATGCGCTCTACCCGCATATGACAGTGGCCGAGAATATGGGCTTCGGACTGAAGATGACCGGCCATCCACGGACGGAAATAGACCGAAAGGTTGCCGAAGCTGCGCGCATCCTCAAGCTGGAGGACCTGCTGTCACGAAAGCCCAAGGCCCTTTCCGGGGGTCAACGGCAACGGGTGGCCATCGGACGGGCGATCGTCCGTGGGCCAGAGGTGTTTCTGTTTGATGAACCCCTGTCGAACCTTGATGCAGAGTTGCGTGTGGAAATGCGCGTGGAAATTGCCCGCCTGCACCGTGAAATCGGCGCCACGATGGTCTACGTCACCCACGATCAGGTCGAGGCGATGACCTTGGCCGACAAGATCGTCGTCCTGCGTAAAGGTCGTGTGGAACAGGTGGGCAGACCGCTGGAATTGTACCACAATCCCGATAATCGCTTTGTCGCGGGCTTTATCGGCAGCCCGGCGATGAACTTCGTTGCCGCAACGGTGGCAGAGTCCGGCCGCGCCGACAGCCTCGGCCTTGGCAATGCGGTAATGACAGCAATCCATCTGCCCCCAGCAGGAACCGCTGTCGAGATCGGCCTGCGGCCGCAACACCTGCGCGTGGTCGAAGGGGCAACCCATCGCGTCGAGATGACAGAGGCGCTCGGAGGCGTCAGCTACATCCACGTCTCGGGTGAGACAGGAGAAAAACTGGTGATCGAGGCCAAGGGTGACGTGACACCCGCTATCGGCAGCCGGGTAGGTATCAGTTTTGATCCGGAGGATGCTCTGTTCTTTGCGACAGACGGTCGCCGCCTGCGGTGATCAGGCGCCAAGGTGCGTTGCACCGCGCGCTTGCGCCAGTAGCATTTGTCTCTGGCGTTCGCGAAACCTTGCGCGGTCCTCTTCGGTGTATTCCTCTGCACAGGCAGGACAGCACACACCTTCTTCATAGACCGGGTGCTGACGCGCCTCGGGGGTGACAGGCCTGCGGCAGGCACCGCAGGAAGACAGTTCCCCCTGAACGAGGCCGTGCCCGACGGAAACGCGCTTGTCGAAGACAAAGCATTCCCCTTGCCAAAGCGAGCGATCCTGAGGCACCGTTTCCAGATATTTCAGGATACCGCCCTTGAGGTGAAACACCTCGCCGACACCCTGTTGCAGCAACCAGTTGGTCGATTTCTCGCAACGGATGCCGCCCGTGCAAAACATGGCGATCCGTTTGTTATGAAACCGGTCACGGTTGGCCTCCCACCATGCAGGAAACTCGCTGAAGCTGCGCGTGCCGGGGTCGACGGCCCCGGCAAAGGTGCCGATAGCCACCTCATAGGCGTTTCGCGTATCTATCACGGCCACATCGGGAGACGTGATGAGATCATTCCACTCCGCCGCTTCGACGTAATGTCCAACGCGTGCCGTCGGGTCAACATCGGGCTTGCCCATGGTAACGATCTCGCGCTTGACGCGCACCTTCATCTTTCCGAATGGCATGGCAGAAGCCGCGCTTTCCTTCCATTCCAGATCGCGGCAACCGGGCAGGGCCCTGATATGCGCGAGGACTGCATCAATACCCCGCCGCGTGCCGGCAATGGTCCCGTTGATCCCTTCTTCCGCAAGGAGCAATGACCCCTTCACCCCATGTGCAACAGCGCAATCCCGAAGGGGCCCGCGCACGTCGGATGGGGCAGAAACGCGGGTGAAGTGATACAGGGCGGCGACAATCAGCATGGATGCGGGATGCCCTCAAATCCCACGGAATTCAAGCGCCTCCCATTGACCTAAGGGCGGGGGTTTCCTAGGCAGAGGTCTGCATATTGCCACGAGGTCCGCCATGCGCGCCGAAGACCACGCCCTGATCGTGATCGACATCCAGAACGACTTCTGCCCAGATGGGGCCTTGGCTGTGGCCGAGGGTGATGCCATCATCGGCCGTGTGAACGAACTTATGGCCGACTTCCCGGTCGTGGTTCTGACACAGGACTGGCATCCGCCGAACCATTCCTCGTTTGCGTCAAATCACCCCGGAAAGGCCGCCTTTGAAAGCATCGAAATGCCATATGGCGCACAAACGCTTTGGCCGGACCATTGCATTCAGGGAAGCGAGGGGGCGCAATTCCACCCGAGCCTGAACACCGTTGCGGCAGACATCATCATCCGCAAGGGGTTCCGTCCGGCCATAGACAGCTATTCCGCCTTTTTCGAGAACGACCGAACCACCCCGACCGGACTGGACGGATACCTGAAGGTGCGTGGAGTGCGTGCCGTTACTCTTGTGGGTCTCGCTACCGACTATTGCGTTGCCTATTCGGCGCTTGACGCGGTCCGCCTTGGCTATCACGCCACCGTGCTGCTTGAGGCGTGCCGCGGGATCAATCTCGGCGGGTCGCTGGCTCGCATGATCGAAGAAATGCGTGCGCATGGCGTTGAAGTGGAGGCGTGATTTGGTCGATATCGCCACCAGGGTCCACAATCACAACTGGAAGATTGATCCAATTGTCAGGTCGCTCATTGACACTGACTTTTACAAGCTCTTGATGTGTCAGTCGATCTTTCGCAACAAGCCCGATACGAACGTCACCTTTTCCCTGATAAACCGGTCTTCCTCGGTCCGCCTTGCGGAACTGATCGACGAAGGCGAATTGCGGGAGCAACTTGATCACGTCCGGTCGCTTTCCCTGTCGCGGGGCGAAAGCACATGGCTGCGCGGGAACATGTTCTACGGCAAGCGTCAGATGTTCCGCCCGGATTTCATGGAATGGTTCGAAGGGTTGCGCCTGCCGGAATACCACCTGGAAAAGCGGGACGGTCAGTACGAACTGACATTCGAGGGGCGCTGGCCAGAAGTCATGCTCTGGGAAATCCCCGCTCTGGCGGTGCTGATGGAGCTTCGGTCACGGGCGGTGCTCAAGGGTATGGGCAAGTTTGAGCTTCAGGTCCTTTACGCGCGTGCCATGACGCGGCTGTGGGAAAAGATCGAACGTCTGAAATGCCTGGAAACGCTGAAGATTGCCGATTTCGGCACCCGTCGGCGGCATTCCTTTCTTTGGCAGGACTGGTGCGTTCAAGCCATGCAGGAAGGCCTCGGCGAGAAGTTCATCGGCACCTCAAACTGCCGCATCGCGATGAAGCGCGATATCGAGGCCATCGGCACCAATGCGCATGAATTGCCGATGGTCTATTCGGCGCTTGCCAAGAGCGATGCCGAACTTGCGCAGGCACCCTATCAGGTGCTTGCCGACTGGCACGAAGAGCATGACGGCAACCTGCGCGTCATCCTGCCGGATACATATGGAACCGAAGGGTTCCTGAGAAATGCGCCCGACTGGCTGACAACATGGACCGGTATCCGCATCGACTCGGGCGATCCGGCTGCGGGGGCAGAGACGGCAATCCGCTGGTGGAAGGCGCGCGGGGAAGATCCGACCCAAAAGCTCGTGATCTTTTCTGACGGGCTGGACGTGGAGAAGATCGAGGAATTGCACCGTCAGTTTCACGGCAGGGTCAAGGTGAGCTTTGGGTGGGGCACCATGCTGACCAACGATTTTCGCGGTCTTGCGGGCGATCGTCTGGCGCCTTTCAGCCTTGTCTGCAAGGCGGTTTCTGCAAACGGAAACCCTACGGTGAAGCTTTCAGACAATCCGAACAAGGCGATGGGGCCAGAGGCAGAGATCGTCCGCTACAAGCGCGTGTTCGGGGTAGGCGAACAGGCCGCGATGGCGGTCACGGTGTGATCAACGCAAGACACGGCGCGCGCAGGTGACTGCTCGGGCCAGGTGGCTTTGATGGATCGGATCGTCCGCCGCAAGCCGTGGCATCGTCCACCCGACGGATGCCATTGTACGCGCCAGGGTGAATATCTCTACCATGGCGGTATCATCGGTTCCGTAGCCCGCCATCAGCGCATCTCGCAGGTCGTCGCGTGCGGCTTCGTACTGGTTCTGCGAAAGCACTGTCCCCAGATCGTACAGCCGATATCCGATGCCGCTGTCGTCAAAGTCGATCAGGGAAAGGGCATCCCCGGAGAGAAGCACATTCTCGCGCAGGACATCGGCATGGATCAGGCCCAGACTGCCGCCCAGCGCCGCATGACGCGAAATTTCTTGGCGCAGGGAAGTGCGTGCGGCAACCAGAATTTCCCGCTGCTCGGGCGTTGCATCTGGATGTTCCCAGAACCGTCCCCAGAAAGGGGCCTCGCCGACCAGACCTTCAGAATTCCAGAGCGGGCGGACAAACCAGTTCGGCAGGTTCAGGCCATCGCTCGCACTGTGAACCTGACGCAAGAGGAGACCAAGGCGGTGATGCAGGTCGATCTGACGATCCACCGCTTGAGGCAATGGAACGCCCGCCGACCCGATCGGCGTTCCATCAAGCCATTCTACCACGCTGACGAGCCGACCGTCGGGCAGGGTTGCCAATATTTCGCCCGTTGGCATGGTGACTGGCGACGGAACGGGAAGACCCTTGGCCGCCAGTTCGGCACACCACCAGAGTTCTGACCGGATTGCCGGCTGCGATTGATAGCCCGTGCGATGAAGACGCAAAGCGCCGCGACGGCCGCCGGGAAGCGTCACCTCGAACACCGCATTCTCGCGCGCCACGATCAAGCGCCGCACATGCGCGCCCCAGGGCGCGGCCGCCATCTGTGCTGTGGCCAGAAGCGCCTCAGTCATCGGCATCCGTGATCCTGCCACGCAGGGATTTGACTTCGCCGCGCACGGATTTCGCCGCCAGTCGGCGGCGCTGGCTACCAGGAGTTGGTTTTGTCGCGATACGGCGTTTTGGCGCCACCAGAGCCTGCCGGATCAGTTCGACCAACCGTTCGCGCGCAATCTCGCGATTGCGTGCCTGAGATCGGGTGTCATCGACCTGCAGGATGATCGCCCCTTCCAGCGTCCAGCGCCGCCCGGCAAGCCGCCGAAGCCGCGCCTTGACCGGTGCAGAAAGATGCGGGGAACGATCCGCCTCGAACCGCAGTTCGACAGCGGTGGAAACCTTGTTCACATTCTGCCCCCCTGGACCGGAGGCGCGGATGAACTGTTCGGACAATTCCCAGTCGGCAATGTGAATGGTGTCAGTGATGCGAAGCATGGGCGACGGTTTTCGTATGTTCCCGACAAGAGAAAGGGTCGCCTGTGCGGCGACCCTTTCCGAGATCCAAGGAGATGGGCCAGTTAGGTTTCAAGCCCAATCAGATGGTCTGTCGACTGAGGGGCTGCCCTCAGAAAACACGCCCCCTGACTGTCCCGACACCTCTCTCCAATGTAGCTCTAGACACTGGATCACCTCCTTTCAATGGGTTGCTAGTAGGGCCACGGTGACACAGATTTTGTGTTTGTCAAAAGAAATCACGCAACCCGTGTGCCGAACCGACGGATGGCAAAGCGGAATGGCAACAATGCGATCACATCGACGGCAATCTTCACGCACCAGTCCGCAATCCCCAGGGAAACCCAGAATGGAACCGACGCGCCGAAGCCAAGAAGAGGCACGGTCTCGGTCGCCCAGGACACATCGTTGCCCGGCTCAAGGAAGCTGAGCGTGGCGGAAAATGCGATGGTGAAGAAGACCGCGGTATCCAGGGTCGATCCGGCGAAGGTGGAAAGAAACGGTGCCTTCCACCAGGCCTGCCTGCGCAGCCGATCAAAGATCGCGATGTCCAGAAGTTGCGCCAGCAAGAAGGCGATGGCCGAGCCGATGGCGACGCGCAGGGTGACAAGGGGTCCGAACTCTCCCACGATCTGCGTGCCGATTGCCGAACAGGCAAGTCCGACCACGAAACCTGCATAGACAACCCTGCGTGCGGCAGCCGGGCCTTCCAGCCGGTTCACGACATCCGAGACCAGAAATGCCAGCGGGTAGGTAAAGGCCCCCCAAGTAAGCCAGGTGCCGACCGGATGCTGGACGAGGATATTCGACGCCACAACGACGGTGGCCATGGCGAGAACGCCATAAAGCGAAGTGCGGTTCATGTCAGTTTTTTCCGTTTTGACAAGGTCGCGGAGACTTGGCCCCCCGCGCATCGGGGAACGGGTGGCGGTTACGCCCAACTCTTCGGGCTGTCAACTGACGCAACGGCGACCGGATCAGTCAGACAGGCGATATTCGACAATCTCGGTTGTCTGGAAGAAGTTGAAGTTGTCATCTGAGATCATCGTCAACCGAAGCGCGCCATCCGCCCCACGCCAGACCGAAATGCCTTCGAGATTGTCATGCTGACCCGGCCTCGATTGCAGTTCTGTCCGTTCCTCAAGCAGTGCCGTTTCCGACATTACAAAGCTGCGCACACGGCTGGAGAAACCGGCAAGGCCGTGAAATTCACGCTCAAGCACATAGAGGCGGCCATCCGGGCCGAAATCCGCACCGACCACCAGAAAACCGCCATCGCGACGCAGGCCGAAAGGCTGATCCCAACTGCCATCGCGATAGCGCCAGACGGGAAAGGGCCTCGTCAGTTCGCCCGACCGTTCCGGAATCGTGTAAAGCGTTCCATCGGCCGAAATCGCCAATGCCTCGAGTGCAGAGTTTCGCTGCAAGCGGCCAAACTCACGCGGCGTGATCAGGTTCTGTGCCGGACCGTCGATGCTGTCGTAACGCAAGACGCGTGCCACGTTTTCGAAGGACACATAGATGGTGCCATCCGCGGCAATCGCCAGACCTTCGGAATCGTTCCGGCCAGGTTCAAGCGGCGCCTCGAAACGACCGCGCAAAAGCCGCATGGGCGAGGCGTCAACCGCGATGATCTGCCCCTCGGCATCCCGCGTCACGGTGCCCCGCGTCCAGGCGCCACGGTCTGACAGGGCAAGAAAAGACATGCCGTCTTCGGACATCTCGATGGCGGAAAGACCGCCAAAGTCCTTGTCCGGCATGTTCCAGGCAAATGCCCCGACAAGATCAGCCGCAAAGGACTCACCCGCACCGCCTTGCAGCCCGACGATCAGAAACAGCCCCGCCGTCAGGGCGCGGACAGAACGCTTCGGCATTGTGCTGGCAGATCGGCAAGAGTGTAGTCGCGCGCGCCACGTTGGCGCGGGGCCGGTTTGGCATTGGGATCGGGTTTCGGGTTCAGGTAGTCCTCCGATACCCACCACATCAGCGTTTCATCGCAACCATCCCCGCCATTCGACAATTCACTGACCGAAGGGGTCTGGGTTTCGCAATGGCGCGCTCCCTTGGGACATTTCAGTCGCACATGGAAATGCGTGTCATGTCCCGCCACAGGGCGAATCTTCTGCAACCATTTCTGGTCTGCACGGGTTGCGGTGCGACACATGTCGATCTTGACTGCCGCTGCAACGAAGATGCGATCGACCCGCGGATCGGAGGCGGCTGCCTTCAGCAGCGCATGGTGTCCGCGTGTCCAGTTCTCGGTCACGCTCCGCTGGTCTGCGGAACGGACGGGAATGGAGGAAATTTCCTCCCGTTGCGCGCGCGACAGGTCAAGCCGGCGCGGGGGAAGCATCCAGATATCGGCATCCAGCCCGATCTGATGGCTGGCGTGGCCGCTTGTCATGGGGCCACCCCGCGGCTGACTGATATCGCCGATATACAGGCCAGCCCAGCCGATCTGACGGGCGGCCTGGCTGAGTTCGACGAGGAAGTCGATCATCACGGGATGCCCCCAGTTCCGATTGCGCGACAGGCGCATCGCCTGCCATGTCGGTCCGGTTTCCGGCAATTGGACCAGACCATCGGCACAGCCTTTGGCGTAGCTGCCATGTGGCATGGGGCGCGCTTGCGAAGGGGCGGTGGCCGCCCCGAAAAGCTTGTTCGCCTTGGTTTCGGCAACGGCAGGCATGGCAAGCGCAACGGAAAGCGCAAATCCAGTCAAAAGCCTTGCAATCATATCTGCTCACCCCGTGCCCTGACGAAGAATAGCAGAATGAGGCCGATCAGGAACATCACGATCAAGGGAGAGATGCCGATACGCTGCGATCCGCTTACCGCCGTAACAAGAGCGATCAACGCGGGTGATATGAAGCTCGCAACCTTGCCAGACAGGGCATACAGTCCGAAAGCTTCGGTCGCGCGATCCGGCGTTGTGTGCCGAACCATCAGCGTCCGGCTTGCCGATTGCAGCGCCCCACCCGCAGCGCCGATCAAGGCACCGCATCCGAAAAAGATCTGGTCGGAGGTTCCGCTGGCCGGATCGAGCGGAATACCCCAGAGGCTTTCCCGCGTCATGCCTACGATGAGCGCACAGACGGCGATCAGCACAAGGATGCAGAAGGCGATCACGGGCTTTGGCCCGAAACGCCGGTCGGCCTTGCCGCCGACCCAGGATGCGAACATCGCGGTGATTGCACCAACCACGCCGAACACCCCGATCTGCGTTATCTCCCAGCCCAGAACGCCCGAGGCATAAACGCCGCCAAAACCATAGAGGGCGTTCAAGGCATCGCGATAGAACAGCGAAGAAGCGAGATAGGCCGAAAGACTGCCCCGATACCGCAGCGACGCGATCAGATCGCGCAGATTGGCAAAAGCCAGCGACAGGTTCAGAGGGCGTCGTTCGGTATGCGGCTCCCTTACCCAAAGGAAGAAAGGGATCATGAACACCACATACCAGATCGCTGTGAAGGGGCCGACCGCGCGGGTGCCCTCCCGCGCCTCGGGATCAAGGGCGAGCACTGGGTCAAGGCCGATCAGGGTTTTCCCTGTTGCGCTGTTTTCGGCAAACAGAGCCAGCATGATGGCAAGCGCAAGGACGCCGCCAAGATAGCCAAAGGCAAATCCGCTTCCACTGATGGCGCCTAGATCGTCGTGATCTGTCAGGCTGGGCATCAGGGCGTTGGTGAAGATCGTAGCGAACTCCATCCCGATGAAACCGATGCCAAAGAAGAGCACCGCCCAGAACAGGTTGTCACCACCCGGTGCGACATACCAAAGCGCATAGGAACCGAACACGTAGAAGGCCGAAAAGAACCAAATCCAAACCAGCCGTCGCCCCGTGCTGTCGGCGATTGCTCCAAGTACGGGTGCGGTTATCGCGATGATCACCGATGCGATGGCAAGTCCCGCGCCCCAATAGGCCTGCGCCGCTGCACCGGCTGCCTCTGCGTCAAGTCCCTGCGCCAGATAGTAGCCACGGGCGATTTCCGCGAAATAGGGGCCGAAGATGAAGGTCAGAAGCAAGGTGTTGTAGGGCTGGCTGGCCCAGTCGAAGAAATACCATCCCCAGATGCGCTGCCTTGCGCTGACTGCCCCTGCCATACCCGCCCCCTGCCCCGTGGTCTTTGGCGCGATTCAATCGCGAAACAGCCCCGTGCGCAAGCCGCGCCGTTCTGGATCAGGCACAGACTTCAGCGATGCGGTGGCCACGGACGGATGGCTTCGGCGCTGATCCATTTCTGCACGAAATCGGGAAGCGTCGGGCTTGCCACGGGCTGGCCCAGCGCAGCAAGCAACCGCTCGGGCGCGACGATCCCATCGGCCGAAGTGACAGCCGAGCGGATCACCATATGGCTGGTGCACTCATCGCCTTTCCACATGGATTGTTCAATGTAGAGGAAGCGGCCGTCCCAGCCAATGCAGCGGCTGTGGATCGTCACCCGGTCGAAAGCCCGCACGCGGCGGCGATAGCGCACAGTGTTTCCGGCGACAGTCAGGCCCCAGTTGTTCGCCCGAAGCACGTCCCTTAGCCCTGTTCTCACCCCGAGCGGAATGCGCCCCAGATCGTAGATCGTCAGGGTACGTCCGTTATTCAGTTCAACCCAAGGATCAAGATCCCAGGGCCAGCAGCGATGCGTGCTGACATGGGTGCCCAGAAGGGGCAATGCGGGTGCGTTGCGGAACTTCCACAACTCCTTTGCCATGCGAAGGAACGGATACATCTTTTGGTCTCCTGTCGCGATCCGGTTGCCTTGCCAACAGGGGAAGGTCAAGCCGCGACGCTGCGGAAGGGCGTTGCCCTTTCCAGAGACAGAGGCTACCTCTGCACACAACCCCTAGTATGCGGAGGCCCGCAAATGACCTCGATCCTGCAAATCCTTCTTCTGATCCTTGATGTCGCCCAATGGATCATCCTTGCCCATATCATCATGAGCTGGCTGATCAACTTTCAGGTTCTCAACCTTCGTCAACCACTGGTTGCCCAGATTTGGGATGGTCTGAACCGCATTCTGGAGCCGATCTATTCACGTGTCAGATCGTTCCTGCCGCAGATGGGCGGTTTGGATCTTGCCCCGTTGGTCGTTCTGCTTGGGGTCTATGCCTTGCGGATCATCCTGATCAACAATGCTGCGGCCTTCATCTGATCTTGTCAGCTTGTCAACCGTCGGGCGCCACTCTGCCCCACGCATGCCCTTTGCCGATGAACAGTGAAGCATGAACGATCCGCAAACACTGCTCCATTCCGTTTTCGGATTTCCGGGCTTTCGCCCCGGACAGGAAGAGATCGTGAATGCCGTGCTGGCGGGAAAGAACACCCTGGCAATTATGCCGACAGGTGGCGGAAAATCATTGTGCTTTCAACTGCCCGCACTTTGCCGCGATGGGGTGACGGTCGTGATTTCGCCGCTGATCGCCCTGATGCGCGATCAGGTGCGTGCCCTGCGAGAGGCAGGGGTGGAAGCAGGGGCGCTGACTTCGGGCAATACCGACGCGGAAACCGAGGCGGTCTTCGACGCGTTGGAATCACGGCGGCTGAAACTGCTCTACATGGCGCCGGAGCGGCTATCCTCTGCTGCAACTCTGCCGATGCTGCGCCGGATCGGCACCACGCTGATCGCTGTGGACGAAGCCCACTGCGTCAGCCAGTGGGGGCATGACTTCCGGCCGGACTATCTGAGGATCGGCGCGATGCGGCGGGCGCTTGGCGTGCCGTTGGCGGCCTTCACGGCAACGGCAGACGAAGAGACGCGGGTCGAGATCGTGGCACGCCTCTTTGATGGTGTTGCGCCAGAGACTTTTCTGCGCGGGTTCGACCGCCCGAACATACATCTTGCCTTCGCGGTGAAGGACAATCCCCGCACGCAGATTCTGCACTTTGCGGCAGCACGCAGGGGGCAGTCCGGGATCGTCTATTGCGCCACGCGCGCCAAGACGGAAACGCTGGCCCAGGCACTGCGCGACGCGGGCCACCCGGCCTGCCACTATCATGGCGGGATGGATGCCGATGAACGCCGTCAGGTCGAGGTTCGGTTTCAGCGCGAGGATGGCCTGATCGTCGTGGCGACCGTGGCCTTTGGAATGGGGATAGACAAGCCCGATATCCGCTGGGTCGCCCATGCGGACCTGCCGAAGTCGATCGAGGGCTATTATCAGGAAATCGGCCGTGCCGGCCGGGACGGAAGCCCTGCCGAGACGATGACGCTCTATGGGCCGGACGACATCCGCCTTCGCCGCACCCAGATCGACGAGGGGCTGGCCCCGCCCGAACGCAAGGCCGCCGACCACGGACGGCTGAATGCACTTCTCGGGTTGGCCGAGGCGACTGGATGCAGACGCGAGGTGCTGCTGGGTTACTTCGGCGAAGCAGCACAGCCTTGCGGCAATTGCGACCTGTGCGATCGACCGGCAGAACTGTTCGATGCGACAGAGGCTGTGCGCAAGGCGCTTTCGGCGATCCTGCGCACCGGGGAATGGTTCGGGTCCGGGCATCTCATCGACATTCTGACCGGCAGCATCACCGACAAGGTGCGCGAACGCGGACATGACAAGTTGCCGACCTTCGCCGTCGGCCGTGACCTGACCAAGGCCGCCTGGGGTGCCGTTTTCCGACAGATGATGGGGCGCGATCTGGTACGCCCCGATCCCGATAGACATGGCGCCTTGCGCATGACGGCTTCCGCAAGGCCCATCCTGCGGGGTGAGGAAGGCATCACCCTGAGACGCGATACGGTAGCCTCTGCCCAACCGAAGACGGCAGTTCGCGCATTGGTGGCAGAAGAGGATGCGCCGCTTCTGTCGGCGCTGAAGGCCAAGCGTCGTGCCCTGGCCGAAGCCGCCGGCGTTCCGGCCTATGTCATCTTTCCCGACCGGACCTTGATCGAGATGGCCGAACGCAGGCCGGCCGACCTCGACGCAATGGCCGGCATCACGGGGGTTGGTGCCAAAAAGCTGGAAAGCTACGGGGCGGCCTTCCTTGAGGTGATCAACGGCGCAGCACAGCCCCTGCATCCGCAAAGGATGCGCCTTGCCGGACGGCCGGAGGGGCAGGTCTTTGATCGCCTTTCCCATGTCCATCTGGCCTTGTCCCGGGGCGAGGATGGCACCGGAAAGTACATGTCGCTGACACAGTCCACCCTGCGCCTCATTGCAGAAAGACGGCCTGCCAGCCTGTCTGATCTGGAACGCATCCACGGCATGGGCGAACAGAAGGTCGAACGGTTCGGAAAGGCCTTCCTGCAAGTCTTGCGCGAAGCCTGAAGCGGGCTAGCTGGGCTTTTCAAAGGAGTATGCGATGCTGACCGTGATCTCGCCCGCCAAGCGACTGGACGAAGAGCCGCGCACGCTGCCACCGGGCCTCGTGGCCACAGAGCCCGTTTTCGCAGCAGAGGCCGCGCGGCTGGCACGGATTGCACGCGGGCTGAGCATTCAAGACCTGCGCCGTCTTATGGGTATATCTGAACCCCTGGCCCGGTTGAATGCGGAACGATTTGCTGCCTTTTCGGCGCGGCCCGACCCGGGCGCAGCAAAACCTGCCGCCTTCTGTTTTGACGGAGATACCTATGCCGGGCTGGAAGCGCGGACACTTGATCCCGACGCTCTTATCTGGGCGCAGGACCGGTTGCGAATCCTGTCGGGGCTTTACGGGATCTTGCGACCCCTGGATCTGATCCAGCCCTATCGGTTGGAAATGGGTTCACGCCTGGCAAATCCGAAGGGTGCCGATCTTTATGCGTGGTGGGGTGACCGTATCTCGCGCAGGTTGAATGCCGCCGCAAAAGAGGCAGGCACCGATGTTCTGGTGAATTGCGCGTCACAGGAATATTTCGGGGCCGTGCAGGCGAAGACACTGAAACTGCGGGTCATCACACCCGTGTTTCTGGAAGGCCGGGGATCAGAGGCAAAGGTGATCTCCTTCTTCGCAAAGAAGGCACGCGGGGCTATGGCGCGCCATATCGCCGAACACCGGCTGACCGACCCAGCCGATCTTTGCGGCTTTGATGCAGGCGGTTATCGTTTTGCGGCAGATCGGTCATCCGGGGACCGGCTGGTTTTTCTGCGCGATGAGGGCGCCGAAGCCGCCGCCTGAGTTTCACGCAGCACTGCTTTGTGCGGCAACTTGCCCAAGGGCGACATCGGCGGGGCAGTAGTGCAACAGCGCCTCCAACAATGCGGATTTCCGCAGGGGTTTGGTCAGATGCCTGTCGATGCCAGCGGCGGTAAAGCGTCTGCCGTCCTCTTCCATGGCATGGGCGGTCAGCGCGATGATTGGGACATGCGCACGGCCATTCTCGATCTGACGAATCTCTGAAGCTGCAGTGCAGCCATCGAGTTCAGGCATGGAGATATCCATGAAAATGAGGTCGGGGTGGGTGTCACGCCACATGTCGATCGCCTGTCGGCCATTGTCGGCAAACCTGAGGTCAAGATCGAGATCTCGCAACATTTTGGCAAGGACAAGCTGATTGGTCTTGTTGTCCTCGGCGGCCAGGACGCGCATGCGGCGCTGTGTCGATGCAGGTGTGACGGCAAGCGCGATTGCCCCTCCGGTCTGTCGGGTCAAGGCCCGGTAGAGATCGGCCCGTAGAACCGGCTTCACCAGAACCTCGTGGACGAAACCGTCCAACCGCGCGGCTTCGGCTTCTGGCAGATGGTCAGGGGCGACCATCAGGATGCGGGCTTGCGGGCCACCGCCACGCGCCAAAGCGCGGCACAAGCCAATTCCATCAAGCCCGTCCGTGCCGTGATCGACAAGGATGGCAGCCTCGGCTGCGTGTTGCGCCCGATCAATCACCTCGTCCGAATTACGGCAGATGGTCAATTCAACCCCGATGGGGGCAAGCTGACGTTCGATGATCGTGCGGTTCGTAGGGTTCCCCGCACAAAGGAGAAGTCGCCGCAGGCTTGTCGGCATGCGGGCGGGCATCGCCTCTTCGGCCACCGGAAGGGTAAGCGCAAAACCAAAGCAGGCGCCGTTTCCAGGTGTGCTATCGACCCACATCTCCCCTTCCATCCGGTCTATGAGACGGCGTGTGATGGAAAGGCCAAGACCGGTGCCTTCATAGCGCCGATCGGCTGCGTCTTCGACCTGCGTGAATTCATCAAAGATCCGCGCTTGCTGGTCCGGGGCGATACCGATTCCCGTATCTTCAACCGTCACATGCAAACGAACCGATCCATCGGATGGTTGGGTGCCTACCACGCGCACGAGGACGTGGCCCGCATCCGTGAACTTGACCGCATTCCCCATGAGGTTTGTCAGAACCTGACGCAATCGCCCGGGATCGCCCACGAGGCGCGTCGGAAGGAACATGTCATAATCCGTCAGCATCTCGATCCCCTTGGCCCGTGCCTGCGGCTGAAGCAGGATCGCGGTTTCGTGGATCAGCCGTTCCAGATCGAAGGGTTCAGGCCGCAAGGCCAGATGCCCTGCCTCGATCTTGGAATAGTCAAGCACGTCATTGATGATCGTCAACAACGCCTCGCCGGATGACCGGATGGTTTCTGCAAACAGGCGCTGTTCTTCGGTCAGATCAGTGCCGCACAGAAGTTCGGCCATACCGACAACACCATTCATGGGTGTCCGGATCTCATGGCTCATATTGGCCAGAAAGGCCGATTTGGCGCGACTGGCCGCTTCGGCGGCGGCCCGGGCAGCTTTCAGCGTTTCCTGCGCCGTCCGTTCCGGAGTGATGTCGGTACGCAGGCCGACGCGGCCCCCATCAGGCGTGACATGATCCTGCGCCCGGATCCATCGACCATCCGCAAATCGTTGTTCGACAGCCCCGGCGGCGGCGCGATACTCGGCAATCCTTTCGCTGATCCACGCTTCTTCCCTTCCCAAGGCATCGGCCTGCAAGCCCTGGGCGAGCGTGGCACGCAACAAATCTTCGAACCGTGTACCCGGACGGATCAGATCTGCGGACAGCCCATATATATCGCGGTATCGGTCGTTGCACATGATCAGACGATCCATGCTGTCGAAGAGTACAAAGCCATCGGGGATCGCTTCGACCGCTGCACGAAGCCGCATCTCGGCGGTAATGTCTATGGCAAGGCTGACACGGTCACCATCACGGGCACGGCGATCCTCCAGCCGGATCCAGCGACCGGAATTCAGCGCAAGCTCTACCGGAGGAATATCATCAGCGGCAACGCGGTCGCACATCGCCTCGATCCAGGAAGATGTGTCCTCGTTCAACCGAAAGAGTGGAGCAACGGCGGCAAGAAGGTCGTGATAGGCCATACCGGGAATGATCGTTCCTTCGGGAAAGGGGTGCATCCAGGCCCGGTTGGCAAGCAGCAGCCTGTTTTCGCTATCGAAAACGGCAAAGCCGTCACGGATGATGTCGATGGATGTACGCAGGCGGCGTTCGGCCATGACGGCCGTCGTATGGGCGCGATCCAGATCACCCAGATAGCGTTCATTCTGTCCCTTCAGACGCGCAGCCTCGGAACGGGCGGCACGGGCAGATTGCCGTTCCTCGACCACGAGTTCGGACAGCGCGCGTGCCTGCAGGGCAAGTTTCTCGTTGGCGGCGGCAAGTTCGCGGCTTTTCCATTCGAGGTGCCGCTCTGCCGCCATCCGGGCACGGCGTTCCTGAGCCAGTCTTTCTGCCGGTGTCATGGGCGGTGCGATTCCCCGTTGGTTCCAGACCACCATGGAGGAAGTCGGTAAACCCGCCGTAAACGGCTGTGGAGCACGGACGACTCATTGCCAGCGGTGCGGGCGGCATGTCAGCATCATGGGCGTCCAATCCATTACGGTGCCATCATGCGTGTTTCCAGCCTTCTGATTTCCGTGTTCCTTGCCTGGACCTCCTTGCCTTCCGTTGCGCAGGAGCTTGTGCCGCAAAAGCGGTTGGTACTTACGCAGGACATGGACCTTCCGGGAGGCGATTTCGCTTCGGCCTTCGATACCACGCTGGAGGCCTGCGAACGCGCCTGCCTGGCCAACCAGAGCTGCGAGGCCTTTACCTTCAACGGTCGGAACGGAAGCTGCTTCCTGAAATCCGGGCCGGATGCAGCCACGCCCTATGCAGGGGCGGTTTCGGCATATGTGATGTCCGCCGCAGAGGGCGCGGCAGACCGTGCGCGTCTTCGGCGGGGCGAAATCGGCTTTGTGCAGGATTGGGAGCTTGGATCGGTGATCGAGCAGGCGACAAGTCTTGCTCGTGATCACATGACAGGCGACTGGACAGTTGCAGAGTTGAAGGCGGCGGCACTTGATGCCGAACTTGCAGGGGATTTCGACGCGGCTTCGCGCTTTGCCGGCGCGGCGATCAATCTGACGGATGCGGCGGGCGACTGGGCAGAATATGCGCGCCTGCTATTGGCAGCAGGGTCGGTTCAGGGGCCGGATCAGCGCAGCTATGTCGAGCGATCCTATCATGCCGCGGTGAATGCCTATTGGCGGGCTGACACCGATCCCGAACGGCATACGGTCCTTGTGCAGATGGCGCAGGCTCTGGAACGGCTCGACAGGGGCAGTGATACGGTGCGCGCGCTGCGACTGGCGCAATCGGCACAGACCCGGGACGATACTGCGGCCTATCTTGCCGATGCCGCTGGCAAGTATGGCTTTCGCATCGTCGAGAACCGGGTCGAATCCGATACCGCCCGCCCTCGCCTTTGCGCCACGTTTTCCGAGGATCTGGCAACCGGCGGTGTCGATTACGCCACCTTTGTGCAGTTGGACGGGCCGGGACTTACAGTCACGGCGCAATATCGTGACCTCTGTGTCGAGGGTTTGACGCATGGGCAGCGTGCGACGGTCACATTTCGTGCGGGCCTGCCTGCTGCAGATGGGCAAGTTCTGGCTGCATCCGTTGACATAACCTCGTATATCCGCGACCGGAACCCGGGCGTCCGCTTCCCCGGCAGGGCCTATGTTCTCCCCAAGGCTGGCAACGCCGCCCTTCCCGTCGAGACGGTGAATACTGAGGCGCTTGACCTGACGCTTTACCGCGTGACCGACCGCAACCTGATCCGGTCTTTCCAGAACGGCTATCTTTCCGCCCCGATGGCCGACTGGCAGGAAGCCGATTTTTCCGCGCAGACGGGAACCGAGGTGTGGAAGGGTTCTGCCAGCGTGGGGATGGAGGTGAACCGTGACGTGACCACCCGCCTGCCGCTGGAGGAGGCGCTGGAAGGTCAACCGGCAGGCGTTTACGCACTTCGCGCCTCGGTTCCGGGCAAGCAGCCATGGGAGGTGCCGGCGGGGTGGCAATGGTTCACCGTGTCCGATCTGGGGATCACGACCCTTTCCGGTGTTGACGGGTTGCATGTCTTTGTCCGCAGTCTGGGAACGGCCTCGGCGAAGACGGGGGTTGTGATCGACCTCTTGTCGAACGGGAATGAGGTGCTGGGGACTGTCCGCACCGATGAGCAGGGCTATGCCCGATTTGACGCGGGCCTCGTGCGCGGGGTCGGGGCTTCTGCACCTGCGCTGATCGTGGCGCGGGACGGCGAGGAAGACCTCGCCTTCCTGTCGTTGAACGACCCGGAATTCGATCTGTCAGATCGCGGCGTAGAAGGGCGTGAGGCCGCACCTCCGGTTGATGTGTTCCTGACAACGGATCGCGGGGCCTATCGCGCGGGTGAGACGGTTCACGCAACAGCCATTGCCCGTGACAGCACAGCGGCGGCGATCACCGGCCTGCCGCTTACGGCGGTGTTCAAGCGTCCGGACGGGGTGGAACATGCCCGTATGGCGGTGAAGGACTGGGGCGGTGGATATGTGTTCAGTCAGCAGATCCTTGGTTCGGCACCCCGCGGGGTCTGGCGGATGGAGGTTCTCGCCGATGTCGATGCGCCCCCCCTCGCCGCGACAACCTTTCTGGTTGAGGATTTCCTTCCCGAACGGATCGACTTTTCGGTGATGCTGCCCGACGCGTTGCGGACGGGCGAGGTTGCAAGGATGGATGTCGAGGCGCGCTATCTTTTTGGCGCGCCGGGGGCTGACCTGGCCGTCGAAGGCGAAGTCACACTGCGGGCCGCCGATGCGCTGGCTGGCTGGGAAGGCTATCGTTTCGGGCGCCATGACGAACCTTTCAGCCCTGTGATGCAGGGCCTTGATCCCGCACGAACGGATGCAGCGGGGCGTGCGACAGTGGCGGTCTTGCTGCCCGAGGCGGGCGATGCGGGCCGTCCGCTTGAAGCGCGGGTCACGCTTCGCGTGGCCGAAGGATCGGGACGTCCGGTGGAGCGGGTCACAACCCTGCCCATCAAGGGAAACGCCGACCTGATCGGTGTGCGACCCTTGTTCGACAAGGTTGTTCCCGAAAACGGCGAAGCCCGGTTCATGCTGTTGGGGATTGGGGCGGACGGCGGAGCGGTGCCCATGACGGCGAGGTGGGAACTGGTCCGGATAGAGACGACCTATCAGTGGTATCAGAGCTTCGGCAATTGGATGTGGGAGCCAGTCACCAGACGCGAACGTGTTGCGGATGGCGTGGTTGCGCTGGACGGGCCGACCGAAATCGCGCTTCCCGTCACATGGGGCCAGTATGAGCTTGCCGTCACGCAAACCGAAGGAGCGGCGGCGTCATCCCTGACCTTCGCGGCGGGATGGTTTGCGGCGGCGGATGCGGCATCGACACCGGACACCTTGGACCTTTCCCTCGACAAGAAGGCCTATGCTGCGGGAGAGACCGCAAAACTGCGGCTGGTGCCGCGATTTGCGGGGAAGGCCGTGGTGATGATCCTGTCGAACCGGCTGGTTGCGATGCAAGCCGTCGATGTGACCGAGGGTGAGAATGTGATCGACCTGCCCGTGACCGACGACTGGGGGGCAGGTGTCTATGTGACCGCCTCGGTCCTGCGACCGATGGATGTCGCGGCCGGGCGCAATCCGGCACGGGCGCTGGGATTGGCACATGCGGCCGTGGATCCGGGCGCGCGGGCGCTTGTGGCCAAGATGGAGGTTCCGGCCGAGGCCGATCCGCGCGGTCTGCTGCCGGTGGCGGTGAAGGTGGATGGGGTGAGCGCGGGCGAAAAGGTCTATGTCACCATCGCCGCTGTCGATCAGGGAATTCTGAACCTGACGGGCTTCACCCCGCCTGATCCGCAAACCCATTTCTTCGGGCAGCGCAAGCTGGGGGTCGGGATCCGCGACATTTACGGGCGCCTTATCGACGGGTTGAACGGGGCGGAAGGAACGGTCCGTTCAGGGGGGGATGCCGGCGCGCAGGCGCGGTTGCAGGCCCCGCCACCGACAGAGGAACTGGTCGCCTATTTCACCGGCCCGGTGGAGGTTGGGGCCGATGGCTATGCACGCACGGAATTCACCCTTCCGGCCTTCAACGGCACGGTCAAGGTGATGGCAGTGGCGTGGTCCGGAACGGGGATCGGGCAGGCAAGCGCCGATGTGCTGGTGCGCGATCCAGTGGTGGTGACAGCATCCCTGCCGCGCTTCATGGCCCCGGGGGATGAAAGCCGGGTGCTGCTGGAGATCGTCCATGCAACAGGGCCGTTCGGGCAGATGGCGCTGTCGGCAGAGGGGCGCGGCGTGACCTTGGGCGCGGTGCCCGTCAGCGTGGACCTGCCCGAAAAGGGCAAACAGGTGATTGCCCTGCCGGTGACAGCGGGCGGCGAAGGTGTTCAGGAGATTTCCATCACGCTGACCACGCCGGATGGCAAGGCTCTGACCAAATCGCTGACCCTGCCGGTGCAGCGCGGCGATCCGGAAGTGGTGAAGGTTTCCCGGTTCGATCTGGCCAAAGGGCAAACCTTCAGCTTCGACGATTCGGTTCTGATCGGCTATGCACCCGGTGCGCGTGCGACGCTGGCTATTGGCCCCCTTGCGCGGCTGAATGCGCCGGGGCTGCTTGCGACGCTGGACCGCTATCCCTATGGCTGCACGGAACAGATGACATCCAAGGCGCTGCCCTTGCTTTATTTCGATCAGGTGGCGCGGGCGATGAACCTGCCCTGGTCAGATGACGTGCGCAGTCGCGTGCAGCAAGCGGTGGCAGAGATTCTGACCAATCAGGGCAGCGAAGGCGGCTTCGGCCTTTGGGGTGCGGGATCGGGCGATCTGTGGCTCGATGCCTATGTGACCGACTTCCTGTCGCGGGCAAGGGCACGGGGCTTCGAGGTGCCGGACCGCCCGATGCGGATGGCGCTCGACAACCTGCGCAATCAGGTGAACTTTGCCCCCGACTTCGATTTCGGGGGCGAGGCGCTTGCCTATGCGTTGATGGTTCTGGCCCGCGAGGGGGCGGCGGCGATTGGCGATCTGCGCTATTATGCCGATGTGAAGGGCGATGCCTTTGCCACGCCCACCGCCATGGCACAGCTGGGCGCGGCGCTGGCAGCCTATGGCGAACAGGCGCGGGCGGATGCCATGTTCGCGCGGGCAGGCGCCTTGTTGCAGAGCGCAGAAGCGGAAACGGAGCAGGTCTTTCGGGCTGACTACGGCACCAACTACCGCGATGCCGCTGCGGTTCTGACGCTTGCGGTGGAGGCCGGATCGAATGCCGTGAACCGGGAGGCGCTGACCGACCGGATCGCAACGTCCGGTGTGCTTTCGACACAGGAGACGACATGGGCGCTGCTGGCGGCCAATGCCTTGATCGACACGCCGGATGCGGGGGGTATCCGGATTGATGGCCAGCCCGCCGAGGGGCCGCTGGTGCAGATGCGGGCGCTGGGGGCGGCCCCGGTGGAGGTGGCGAATTCCGGGGCGGATACGACGCTGACTGTCACTACCTTTGGTGTGCCAGAGGTTGCGGAGCCAGCATCCGGCAACGGCTATGCGATCACGCGGCGCTATCTTGCAATGGATGGCAGCGCGCTCGATCCCGCCCGTGTTTCCGTGGGAACGCGGATGATTGCGCTGCTGGAAGTCACGCCCTTTGCCCGTGGTGAGGCGAGATTGATGGTGAACGATCCCCTTCCCGCAGGGTTCGAGATCGACAATCCCAATCTCATCACGGGCGGTGCCCTACCCGCGCTGGACATGGTGGAAGTCCTGGATGTGGTGGCTCATGCCGAGTATCGGCAGGACCGGTTCCTTGCTGCGGTGGACCGGATGGATAATCAGCCCTTCAGACTGGCCTATATTGTCCGAGCCGTATCGCCCGGGTCTTTCCATCACCCGGCCGCTTCGGTGGAGGACATGTATCGCCCGGACTTCCGCGCGGTCGGCGATACCGGGCGGGTGATCGTGACGGAGTAGCCTTATGGCCTGGGGGCGGATCGTTCTGACGCTGGCGATCGGGCTGTTTCTGGCGGGCTTTGCGCGGGACCGTTTCGACGACTGGGTGGCGGAAACGGTCTTGCCCCCCGTGGTTCCTGAAACTTCGATCCTGGTCGAGGATCGTGAGGGACGCTTGCTGCGAGCATATACCGTCGCCGATGGACGATGGCGGCTGGCGATTTCGCCAGATGCGGCGGATCGGTTGTTTCTTGACATGCTGATCGCCTATGAGGACGGGCGCTTTCTGCATCACGGGGGTGTTGATGGACTGGCGCTGGCACGGGCAGTGGCGCAGGCCGTTTGGAATGGCGGCGTCGTGTCCGGCGGGTCAACCCTCACGATGCAGGTGGCGCGCCTGCTGGAGGAAAGCGGGACAGGCCGACTGGACGGCAAACTGCGGCAGATCCGGGTGGCTCTGGCACTGGAGCGGCGGTTGAGCAAGGCGCAAATTCTGGGCCTGTATCTGCACCTGGCACCTTATGGCGGGAACATTGAAGGATTGCGCGCGGCGACGCTGGCCTATTTCGGCAAGGAACCCTGGCGGCTGACACCTGCGGAAGCCGCCCTGTTGGTTGCCATCCCGCAAAGCCCCGAAGCACGCCGACCGGATCGCCACCCGGATCGCGCGGCAGATGCGCGCGACCGCGTTCTGGCGCGGGCTCTGGCAAAGGGGTTGATCGACGCCGATCAGGCGCAGTCTGCGCGACGCGAGCCGGTACCCGTGGCGCGAAGGGCGGTTCCCGCCATCGCACCCCACCTTGCCGACAGGGCAAGGCGTGAGGCGCCCGCCGCGCAGCACCACCGGCTTACCATCGACCGGCCGCTGCAGGTGGCACTGGAAGACCTGGCCGCCGAGACCGTTCGGCATCAGGGCGACCGATTGCAGGTGGCAATGGTCGTTGCAGATCATGCAACAGGGGAAATCCTCGCCTCAGTCGGATCGGCCGCATTCCGCGCCGATGCGCGGCAGGGGTTCGTGGACATGACGCAGGCTCTGCGTTCTCCGGGATCGACACTCAAGCCGCTGGTCTATGCGCTGGCCTTCGATGAAGGCCTTGCTCATCCGGAAACCCTGATGGAGGATCGACCGACCCGCTTTGGCCGCTATGCGCCGCAGAATTTTGACCGGCAGTATCGCGGAACGGTCCGTGTCCGGCAGGCGCTGCAGATGTCGCTGAACATACCGGTCGTTCAACTGACCGAGGCGCTTGGTCCGGCACGGCTGCTGGTGGCGATGGATCTGGCACGGATGGGCTATCGCCTGCCCGACGGTCAGCCGGGGCTGGCCGTGGCTTTGGGGGGGATCGGCGTCAGCCTGCAGGACATGGTGCAGCTATACGCGGCTTTGGCGCGCGGCGGGGTGGTTCTGCCGCTGCGCTGGCGGATGGACAGCGATGGCACAGAGGGCGCGCGCGTCGTTTCGCGCGTGGCGGCATGGCAGGTGGCGGATATTCTGGGCGGTCTGGCACCGCCGCCGGGATCGCCGCCCAACCGGCTGGCCTACAAGACCGGCACCAGCTATGGACACCGCGATGCCTGGGCGATCGGTTTTGACGGGCGTCACGTCGTCGGCGTCTGGCTGGGCCGGGCGGACGGCACCCCAGTACCCGGGGTATTCGGCGCGGAACTGGCGGCGCCTGTCCTTTTTCAGGCCTTTTCCCGACTGAAGCCGAACCTGACACCGCCGCCCCCGGCCCCGCCTGAAACCCTGCTGGTCGCCAATGCCCAGTTGCCCCTGCCCTTGCAACGCTTCCGGTCGCGATTGGCCGCTTTTGCAGAGGCGGAAGGCGCGCCTGCGGTGGCCTTTCCGCCCGACGGGGCCGAAGTGGAACGCCTGCCGGAAGGCGTGCTCGTGCGGGTGGAGGGCGGGACTGCCCCTTTCACCTGGCTGGCCGATGGGAGGCCCATGGTGACGGCAGAGCGCAGCCGTGCCGTGCTTCTCCCAGTGGGCGGCCTCGGGTTTATGACCCTTTCGGTGATCGACGCAGAAGGCCGTTCCGCGCGGACACGCATCCGGCTGCGGTAGCCGTCAGACCCGCTCGATGGCAAGGCTGATACCCTGTCCACCACCGATGCACATGGTGATGAGGGCCGTGCCTTGCCCCATGCGCTCAAGGGCATGCAAGGCCTTGACCACGAGTATCGCTCCGGTCGCCCCGACAGGATGACCCAGCGCGATGGCCCCGCCTGCGGGGTTCACCCTTGCAGGATCGAGGTTCAGGGCCCGTGTGACAGCAAGTGCCTGGGCTGCGAAAGCCTCGTTTGATTCCACAAGGTCAAAATCCTGCGGCTGCATGCCCAATCTTGCGCAAAGCGCCTGAGTGGCGGGAATGGGCCCAAGGCCCATGACGCGAGGGTCCACGCCCGCCACGGCATAGCCGAGGATGCGGGCGCGCGCGCCTTCGGCCCTGCCGCGCGACAGGATCAGCGCGGCCGCCCCGTCATTGATGCCGCTGGCATTTCCGGCGGTCACTGTTCCATCTTTCTGGAACACGGGCTTCAGCGCGGCAAGCGCCTCGGGCGTTGTGGCCTTGGGATGTTCGTCCCGGTCAAACATGACAGGGCCTTTGCGGGTTTGCACTTCGACAGGGGTGATCTCTTCAGCAAACCAGCCTTGTGCAATCGCATGAGCGGCGCGGGTCTGGCTTTCGAGGGCGAAGGCATCCTGATCAGCGCGGCTGATGCCGTGGCCTGCCGCCACGTTTTCGGCGGTTACGCCCATATGGCCCGTGCCGAAGGGGCAGGTCAGGGCACCTGTCATCATGTCGATGGCGCGGGTATCGCCCATCTTCTGTCCGAAGCGGGCGACCGGCAGGATGTGGGGTGAACGGCTCATGCATTCCGCGCCGCCGACAAGGGCGGTCTGCGCATCCCCCGCCAGCAGCGCCTGCACCCCGGAGACCACGGCCTGAACACCCGAACCGCACAGACGATTCACGTTCATGGCAGGCACGGTTTCAGGCACCCCCGCCTGCATGGCGGCAACGCGCGACAGATACATGTCGCGGGGTTCGGTATTGATGACATGGCCAAAGACCGTGGTGCCGATGGCAGCACCCTCCATCCCGGCGCGGGACAGGGCCGCCTTTGCCGCCACTGTGGCAAGGTCGATGGGCGCCATGCTGGCAAGGCTGCCGCCAAAACTGCCGATGGCGGTGCGGGCACCGGAAAGGATGAAAACATCTGTCATGTGGCTCTCCTGCTTTGGTGGCAGAGTGGCACGGTGTCGAACCTTTGTGCAGCGGTAACGTGGCGTCGGCGTTTCTGGTCAAAACATCGCATGGGCAGTTGACAGTGCTGTAGCGGCGCAGGACACCCGCAGACGAAACGATTGCCGAGAGATCAGATTGAACGCGCTTATTCGGACCCATGCTGCGCTATTGTTTGCAGGTGTTACCACATTCACCCTGATGGGGGCGGGGCAATCGCTGTATGGCCCTGCGCTGCCCGCCTTTGCGCGAGAATTCGGATTGACCGTGGCGCAGGCCGGATGGCTGGTTTCCGCCCTGTGGATCGGATCGGCCGTCGGCGTGGCGGTGATGTTCTTTCGGGGGCGCCAGATCACGCCGCGGCATGCTCTGGGGGCGATGGTTGTGGGTTCGGCGCTGATTGCGACGGGCCTGGGCTGGGTGCCGACGCTGGTGGGTTCGGTGATCTTCGGCACGGGCTACGGGATTTCGACCGTCGTCTTCAATCCGCGTGTCCTGAGGGCCTTTGGCGTCAAGGGGCCGTCCATGGTCAGTCTTCTGAACGCGATGTTTGCCGTCGGGGCCATTGCCGCGCCGCTGATCTTTGTGGCGCTGGGGTCAAATCCGCATCTGGCCTTTGCCATCGTGTCCGGGCTGTGTGCGCTGATCTGGCTGGCGGCGGGAACTTCGGGGCGCGCAGAGGAAACGGCAGCGGTCAGCGGCAGCAGGCCCTATCGGTTCCGGCTGGGCCTGTTGTGTTTCGGCGTGTTGTGCATTGGGGTGGAGGCCTGTCTGATCGGGCTGGGCCCGACGGCGCTGATCGCGACCGGGGCAAGCGAGGAAACCGCGGCACGGGCACTGTCCGGGTTCTTTCTGGCCTTCCTGATCGCGCGAACGGGTCTGGTGTTCACCGCGCATCTGCTGCCGCCCTTTGCCATCTATACAGGCGCAATGGCAGGCGCAGCAGTTTGCGCCAGTGCTGCCACGCTCTTGCCCGCGGTGCCCTTCTTCGTTGCGATGGGGGCTTTCGCGGGGCTGTTCTTTCCGGGCTTCTTCGTTACCGCCTCGCGCATCATGGGCGATGACCCGCGCGTCACACCGACGATCATCGCGGCAGGGCTCGTGGGCGGCATCTCTTCCCCTGTGCTTCTGGGCCAGGTGCTGACAGGTTTGGGCGAGCGGGGCTTTTTCCAGGTGATCGCGGCAGTCACTGTCGCGACGACACTGGTCGCACTGCTGCGACTGCGCCGGATCAGCGCCGAAGTGGCACAGGCCTGATCACCCGCCAGCCTGCCAATCCTTGACCGCGTCAAGCGGGGCGACGAGCATGAGGATGTTCAGGGCGAGCCCGTCGCGGATGACCAGGATCGTCAGCACCTCGAACCCTATGATCAGCGCAACAGAGGCCCAGATCGGCAGCATACGTGCCAGGAAGAAGCCGAGCACCATCGCCAGGATATCGGCCACCGCGTTGATGACGCTGTCGCCATAGTAATCGAGCGAGATCGTCACCGAACGGTAGCGTTCGATGATCGCTTCCGAATTTTCGACGATTTCCCATGCAGCCTCGATCACCGTAGCGATGGCAAGGCGCCAGCCAAAGGACAGACGCCGCGCGACGAGCCACAGGAGGCCATAGAAAAGCAGCCCGTGGATGATGTGGGATGGCGTGTACCAATCGGTCAGGTGTTGCGAGTTCTCTGAACTCATCGTCTCGCCATGCCAGAACTTGACATAGCCGCATTCGCAGATCGGAACCCGTCCGACATGGAGAAGCCAGGCCGCCGTGAGCGCGATGATGGCGAGGGTGACGAGATAGGGAAGGCGATCGTTGCGTGTCATATGCGGGCCTGATCTGCACATCGGACAAAGGATCGGAAAACTTTGGCCCTGTCACCCCTGTTCAAAGGGCAGGCCGATCCTAGCTTCCCGGGCATGAGCAAATATGGCCCCACCCGCGGCGAGCATCTTTTCCGATTGGTCTTTTCGTTCTTCGGCCTAGGCTGCATCGGCGTTCTGTTCGCTGTGCAGGGCATCCCGCGCGGGCCGGGATTGGTGGAAGTGGTGGGAATCGCCGGTGCCTTCTTCGGCGTGACGCTGGTGTTGTCGGCGCGTGCCCTGCTGCGCCAGGGTCAGGGCCGAAGCGGGCGGCGCCCCTGATCCGTCAGCACCCAGACATCGCGCCCTTCGATCACGATGGCGGTCAGCGGGCCGCCATAGGCGGCGGAACTGTCGATGTTGACGCGGTTGCCATAGTGGGCGGGCTGGTCCAGCGCGGTATGGCCGTGAACCACCAGAAAGCCGTGATCCCGAGGATCGTCGAGAAAGCCGCCACGGATCCAGACCAGATCGGTTTCCCTTTGCTGTGGCATCGGAATTCCGGGGCGAATACCGGCATGGACGAAAACGACCTCGCCCCGTTGCAGCCAGGTCGGACGGGATTGCAGGAAATCGCGATGGCTTTGCGGCACGGCCTCCAATGCTTCGGCATGGACCGGGGCAATGGGACGGTCAGCAGCATTGCGCACGCCATAGGAGGCCAGCGTGGCAGCCCCGCCCAGGCGCGGATGAAGCCATGACAGATCGGGGCGCAGACCTTCCTCGGGTTCGGCGGGGTCGTTCAGGAATCGGGTGAACATCCGGTCATGGTTGCCCTTGAGCGTGACCCAGTTCTGACCGGCCTCTGCCCCTTTGCAGAGATAGTCCACCACACCCCGGCAATCCGGGCCGCGATCCACGTAATCGCCCAGATGGATGACCGGGGCGTCATGGTCGCCGGTCTGGCGGCGATCCTCGGCGATGCGGTCATGGGCTGCATGCAGCAGGTCCAGATGGCCGTGAATATCGCCTATGGCGTAGCTGCGCATCGTGCCTGTCCGTATTCCGGGGCGGTGAGCCCGGGGGTTTCACACCCCCGGACCCCCGTGGGATATTTTCGCAAAGGAGAACAGGCAAGGGGTGTTGCCTTTCCCCATCGTTGTTTTCCTCGGACCCGCTTCCGGTCAGGCCACCTCGAATTCCAGCGGCTTTACCTGCTGGAACATGCCGGTTGATTCCAGCGTTTCCACCACCTTGGGATCAATCTTCTGATCGAGGTAGAGGATGGCGATGGCATCCTGACCCACGCCCGACCGGCCGAGGGTGAAGTTCGCGATGTTGACGTTGTTCTTGCCCATGGTCATGCCCAGCAGACCGATGATGCCCGGCACGTCCTCGTTGGTGGTGTAGAGCATGTGGCGGCCGATCTCGGCGTCGATGTTGATGCCCTTGATCTGGATGAAGCGCGGCTTGCCGTCGCTGAAGCATGTGCCGGCGACAGAGCGTTCGCGCTTGTCCGTCACCATCGTCACCTTGATGTAGGCATCGAACACGCCGGTCTTTTCCTGACGGGTGGTGGAAATCTGGATGCCCCGCTCCCTGGCCACGATGGGGGCGGAGACCAGGTTCACATCCGGGTTCTGGGTTTTCAGGACGCCGGCGATGACCGACTGGTTCAGCGCGGCAAGGTTCATCTCGGCCACGGCACCATCATACAGGATATTGATGGCCTTGATCGGTTCATCCGTCATCTGCCCGATGAAGGCCCCAAGATGCAGCGCAAGCTTCACCCAAGGCCCCATGACGGCGGCCTCTTCCGCCGTGACATTGGGCATGTTGAGCGCGTTCTGAACGGCACCTGTAAGAAGGTAGTCCGACATCTGTTCGGCAACCTGAAGGGCCACGTTTTCCTGCGCCTCGGTCGTGGCGGCCCCCAGATGCGGGGTGCAGACGACATTGGGGTGGTTGAACAGGACGTTCTCGGTGGCGGGCTCCACCTCGAACACATCGAGCGCGGCGGCGGCGACATGGCCAGTATCCAGCGCGTCTTTCAGCGCCGCTTCGTCGATCAACCCGCCGCGGGCGCAGTTGATGATGCGGACGCCCTTCCTGGTCTTTGCCAGGTTCTCGCGGCTCAAGATGTTGCGGGTCTTGTCGGTCAGGGGCACATGCAGCGTGATGAAATCGGCGCGGGCCAGCAGGTCATCCAGTTCCACCTTGGTCACGCCAAGCTGTTTGGCGCGTTCTTCCGACAGGAAGGGATCATAGGCGATCACCTTCATCTTCAGGCCAACGGCGCGGTCGCAGACGATGCCGCCGATGTTGCCCGCCCCGATCACGCCCAGCGTCTTGTTGAAGAGTTCCACCCCCATGAAGCGCGACTTCTCCCACTTGCCGGCATGGGTCGAGGTGTTGGCTTCGGGGATTTGCCGTGCGATGGCGAACATCATGGCGATGGCATGTTCCGCCGTGGTGATGGAATTGCCGAAAGGCGTGTTCATCACGATCACGCCCTTCTTGGACGCAGCCGGGATATCGACATTGTCAACGCCGATCCCGGCGCGACCGACGACCTTCAGGTTGGTCGCCTGTTCCAGCAGTTTTTCAGTGACCTTGGTCGCCGAGCGGATGGCGAGGCCGTCATATTGGCCGATGATTTCGGCCAGCTTTTCCTTGTCCTTGCCAAGTTTCGGCATGTAATCCACCTCGACCCCGCGGTCGCGGAAGATCTGGACGGCGGTTTCGGAGAGTTCGTCGGAGACGAGAACGCGGGGGGCCATTTTGGGCTCCATTTCAACAGGTTATGGGGGAAAGGCAGGGCGGGGTTCACCCCGCCATCCCGTTCAGGCGGCTTGTGCCAGTGCGGCAATCTCGGCGTGGAAGGCATGGGCGATCCACGGCATCAGCGCCGCGACATCGGCCGTTTCCACCGTTGATCCGCACCAGATCCGCAGGCCCGGGGGGGCATCGCGATAGGCGCCCACATCATAGGCGACGCCCGCCTTTTCCAGCCGCTTCGCCACGGCCTTGGCAAAGGTCTCGCCATCGGTGATGCGGGGATCGGCGAATTTCAGGCAGACGGAAGTGGTCGAGGCGGTCCTTGGGTCTTCCGCGAGGTTCTGGAGCCAGGGGTTTGCGGCGCAGAAATCCCAGACGGCCCGGGCATTTGCGGCAGCACGGTCGATCAGTGCGGGAAGGCCGCCGATGGACTTGGCCCAGTTCAGGGTGACGAGATAATCCTCGACGGCAAGCATCGAGGGGGTGTTGATCGTTTCGCCGACGAAGATGCCTTCGATCAGCTTGCCCTTTGATGTCAGGCGGAAAATCTTTGGCAGGGGCCAGACTGGGGTGTAGGTTTCAAGCCGTTCCACCGCGCGGGGCGACAGGATCAGCATGCCATGCGCGCCTTCGCCACCCAACACCTTTTGCCAGGAGAAGGTGGTGACGTCGAGCTTGTCCCAGGGCAGATCCATCGCAAAGGCGGCAGAGGTGGCATCGCAGATCGTCAGCCCCTCGCGGTTGGCCGGAATGGCATCGCCATTCGGAACCCGCACGCCCGAAGTGGTGCCGTTCCAGGTAAAGACAACGTCTCGGTCGAAATCGACGGTGGCGAGATCGACGATCCGGCCATAGGGGGCGGTCTTGACCGTGGCATCAAGCCTGAGCTGTTTCACCGCATCCGTGACCCAGCCTTCGCCGAAGGATTCCCATGCCAGCATTTCCACCGGGCGGGCGCCGAGCATTGTCCACATCGCCATTTCGACGGCGCCTGTGTCAGAGCCGGGAACGATGCCGATGCGATAATCCGCAGGAACGCCGAGGATTTCGCGTGTCAGATCAATGGCCTGGCGTAGCTTGGCCTTGCCGATCGCGGCACGATGCGACCTGCCGAGCGGCGCGTCGGAGAGAAGTTCGAGCGAATAGCCGGGAATCTTGGCGCAGGGGCCAGAGGAGAAACGCGGGTTGGCCGGCCGCGTGGCCGGAACGGGAATGTCCGTCATGGTATCCTTCCAGATAAATGCCCCTCGTTGGGGAGGGGTGTCCCAAGACGGCACCTACGATATCCCTGAAAAAACGTCAATTCCCAAAGGCTATTGTCAGCCCGACCTTGCAGGTTCGCGCGTCATGTTGCGGAACGATGTAGGAACTCGCGATCAGGATTGGCACAAAACTGACACAGCCGGTTCTGGCATTGTTCCCAAGTCGGAAGCTGATACCCGCCACAAACGGCGCTCCGACCTGATCGCTCGCCATATGAAGCCCGGGCACAAGCGCATGTCGCGCATGCTCGGCTATTGTCTGGCCATCGACACAGAGCAAGCCTGGGCGAGCTTCCGGTTCGTCGCCCAAGCTCGGCTCAAGGAA